>Ga0255767_1005020_pt1 | contig 10670 bp, 8 predicted proteins | sample 071ome_24_FD_179967 | JGI IMG/M metagenome (GOLD analysis project Ga0255767, IMG submission 179967) | Coastal salt marsh microbial communities from the Groves Creek Marsh, Skidaway Island, Georgia - 071402CT metaG (version 2) | ecosystem: Environmental > Aquatic > Marine > Intertidal zone > Salt...
CTCCGCCGGGTAGGGTGCAGAAGTTCGGGCAGCACGGCAAGGGCGCACCCGCCGCGCGCCACTGGAACTCCGATCCTCCAGCCCGTAAGGTCACGAGGCCCGGCGTCGCCGGACCCAAGAGAGCACCGCCTGGAGCACCGAGGAGAGCACCGTGCGCCCACTCGTCTGCGACCATCTCGTCGTCGGAGCCGGCCTGCTCGGCCTCGCGACCGCGGACCATCTGCTCCGCCGGGGAGCCGACTCGGTGCTCGTCGTCGAGCGGCGCAGCTCCCCGAACGGGGGCCGCCCCGGCGAGGTCGGGGCGATCCTCCGCTGCACCGCGCCGGCCCTCACCGAAGCCGAGGAGCGGGGCCGCCTCCTCCTCACCTCCGGCGCGGACTACCTCGATCACGACTTCCTCTCCGAGGGCTCCGGCTATCGAAGGCTGGGCTCGATCGGGGAAACGTCGCACCCGTCGGCCGGTACTGCCTTCGAGGAGCTCACCGGCGAGCAAGCGGCGGAGAGATTCCCGGGCCTCCTCTCCGCGGAGTTCTCCGGGCGATTCCACGCGGAGGACGGGACCCTCGACACCATGGGTCTCCTCACCGCCCTCCACGCTCGGGTTCGGGCTCAGGGAGGGCGCGTACTCTTCGACGCCGAGCTGCAGCAGTTGACGGAGGAAGAGGGGACGGTCCGGTTCCAGGCCGGAGTCCGCTCCGGTCGCGCCGGGCGGGTCCTCCTCGCCGCGGGACCGAGGAATCCACGACTCCTCGAGCTCGTCGGCGTCCGGGCCGACTGGGCGCTGGAGGAAGTGCACTCCTTCCGGGTCGGGACCCCCGAGATCCCCGGACCAGTGATTCGCCTCGAGGAGCCGCCGGGCGGGAGCCCACGCGGAGTTCTCCTCCCGCGGGCACTCCGGGAGTGGGACCTCGAGGTCTCCCGTCCGCAGTCCGGAGACGAGGAGCCCACCGTCGACTGGTCCCTCCTGGAGGCGCTCCGCGAGGAGTGGGGGGGCCGACTCCCCTGGCTGAGGGACAGCGATGTCCGGAAGGCGCGCGCCCACTCACGACTCGCCCTCGATCCCCGGGAGCCGATCCTGACCAGCCGGGGGGGGCGGACCCTCGCGGGCGGCGCCTTCGGTGCTCACGGCCTCTCCCTGTTCCCCGCCGTCGCGGAGCAGCTGGCCGAGCGCGCGCTGGGGGAGGTGGACCCCCTCGCCGGCATTCTCGAGGATCCCGACTGAGGGTGATCCGGCTCCGCCTCGCGCAACGGCGGAGCGTCCCCCGGCGGCTCGATCCGAGGGAGCGTTGTACCCTTGATGGGAGCGACGCCTCGCCCAGACCGGGCGGGTCGCGGACGCAGGAGGCGGGAACATGTCGAGCATCGCACCGAACCCGGATCGCCACGCCCAGGCCCGCCTGAAGCGGGTGGTGCGTCGGATCTACGACATCCCCAGCTTCCCGGAGGTCATCCTGCGCCTCGCCGAGGTCGCGGATGACCCCGACTCCTCCAGCGCCGACCTCGCCGCGGTCATGGAGAAGGACCAGGCGCTCGCCGCGAAGATCCTGCGCCTCGTGAACTCCGCGTTCTATTCCCTCTCCCGACCTGTCGCATCCCTCCACCACGCGATCAGCCTCATCGGCTTCAACTCCGTCCGCGCCCTCGCCATCAGCGTCTCCGTGCGCAGCTCCTTCCCGACCGATGGCGACCCGGTGGGGCGCATGGCGTTCTGGGAGCATTCCCTCTTCGTGGCCTGCGCCACCCGGACCCTGGGGAGTCGCCTCCGCCTCCCCGGCGGGGATGACCTCTTCACCGCCGGCCTGATGCACGATCTCGGGGTCCTCGTCGCTCGACAGCACCTGCCGGAGGAGATGCAGGAGGCGGACCGGCTCGTCCGCGAGTGCGGGGCCGGAGCGATCCAGGCGGAGCGGCAGGTGGTGGGGGTGGAGCACCCGCTCCTCGGCGCATGGCTCGCCGAACACTGGCGACTCCCGCCGATCATCCACGCCGCGATCCGGGATCACCACGACGCCCTCTCCCCCGACTGGTCGGAGCGCTGCGCCCTCGACGAGGAGTCACGGAGGGCCGTGGAGCTCGTCGCCCTCGGGGACCGACTCGCCCAAGCGGCCGGGCGCCCGCGGATCCCCGACGCCCCGCCCGTCCTCGAGCGGATCCCGGAGCATCTCATCCGGCTGCTCGACGGCGCCGACCCGGATCGCCTCGCGGCGGAGATCCTCCGTCAGGCGGAAGGGGCCCGGGAGTTCATCACATCCTGAGCCTGCCCGAAGCGCTCACTCGCCGATGATCTTGACCAGGACCCGCTTGCGGCGCCGACCATCGAACTCCGCGTAGAAGATCTGCTCCCAGGGTCCGAAGTCGAGCGCCCCTCCGGTGACCGCGACCACCACCTCACGCCCCATGATCTGTCGCTTCAGGTGGGCATCCCCGTTGTCCTCGCCGGTGCGATTGTGTCGGTACCGGTCGATCGGCGCGTGCGGGGCGAGCTTCTCCAGCCAGTCGTCGTAGTCGGCGAGGAGGCCGCTCTCGTCGTCGTTGATGTACACGCTGGCCGTGATGTGCATCGCGTTGACGAGGCAAAGCCCCTCCCGAACCCCGCTCTCCCGCACGCACTCCTCGACGAGCGGCGTGATGTTCCGGTACTCCCGGCGGGACTCCACCTCGAACCAGAGCTCACGGCGCAGGTGCTTCATCGCTCTCCTTCGCGGGCGCGGGCCCGCAGCTGCTCCCAGTAGGTGATCCGCTTCGCGATCTCGCGCTCGAAGCCCAGCTCCCCCGGCTCGTAGAACCGCTCCCCGCGCAGCTCCTCCGGCAGGAAGGGGACGAGCAGTCCCCGCGGATCCCGATGCGGGGAGTGATAGCCCGCCCCGTGCCCCAGCGCGCGGGCGAGCCCGGTCGGCGCGTTCCGCACCTCGGGGGGCACCGGGAGGGTCCCCGTCCGCCGGACCGCCTCGACGGCGGCGGAGTAGGCGCGATGGACGCGATCCGACTTCGGGGCGGTGGCGAGGATGACGACGAGCTCCGCGAGCGCGAGCGCGCCCTCCGGCATCCCGAGGAAGTGAACGGCATCCCGCGCCGCCACCGCGTGGCGCAGGGCATCCGGATCGGCCGCGCCGACATCCTCGCTCGCGAACCGCACCAGCCTCCGGACGATGGCGAGGGGGTCCGCCCCTCCCTCGAGCATGCGGGCGAGCCAGTAGAGCCCCGCCTGAACGTCGCTGCCGCGGAGGGACTTGTGGAGCGCCGAGATCGAGTCGTAGTGCTGATCCCCATCGCGGTCATGTCGGGGCGGGCGGGTCGAGAGGATCCGGGTGACCTCCGCGGGACTCACCCTATCGAGTCCCGCGCGCCCCGCTCCGAGCGCGACCCACTCGAGGTCGGTGAGCAGCGCCCGCGCATCTCCGTCCGCCCTCGCCACGAGGAGCGCCTTCCCCTCCGCGTCGAGCGGGGGTGGCGCCGACCCGACCCCGCGCTCGGCATCCGCGAGGGCCCGCTCGAGGAGCGCGGCGAGCGCCCCCTCGCCGAGGGGCTCGAGCACGAGGACTCGGCAGCGGGAGAGGATGGCCGAGTTCAGCTCGAACCCGGGGTTCTCGGTCGTCGCCCCGACGAGGATGATCGAGCCATCCTCCACCGGACCTAGGAAGGCATCCTGCTGCGCCTTGTTGAAGCGGTGGATCTCGTCCACGAAGAGGACGGTGGCTCGTCCGCCGGCCGCGCGCTCCTCCCGGGAGCGCGCCACGATCTCCTTCACCTCCCTGACCCCCGAGGTGACCGCGGAGATCCGGACCGGCGGCCGATCGAGCTCGGTCGCGATGAGCCGGGCGATCGTCGTCTTCCCGCACCCCGGTGGCCCCCAGAGGATCAGCGAAGGCGGGCGGCCCGAGGAGAGGAGGGGGGGGAGGAGTCCCCGCTCTCCGAGCAGGTGCTCCTGTCCGACGACCTCCGCCAGAGAGCGCGGGCGCATCCGCTCCGCGAGGGGGGCACGATCATCCGTTCGATCTTCGGTCACCTTGCGTCTCCCCCCGCCGTGGGGTACCTCGGGAACTCCGGTGGGTGCCGGGGGGACGAGTGTAGCCGAGAAGGAGGCTCGATGCGGTCGGATCGGCGAGCGGAGCGCGCAGGGGCGGAGAGCGGAGCCGCGCCCGAGCCCGGCGAGCCCTGGGTCTGGATCGATGGCCGGATCGGACCCGCTTCCGAGGCCCGGATCAGCACCCTCGACCACGCCTTCCTCTACGGCGACTCCGTCTTCGAGACCCTCCGCACCTATGGCGGGCGCCCCTTCCGCCTCGAGGCGCACCTCGATCGCCTGGAGAGGTCCGCTGCGCGGATCGCCCTCGACCTCCCTCTCGATCGCTCCGCCCTCCGACAGATCGTGGGCGAGGTCGCCTCGGTCGCCGCGCCCCGCGACGCCGGGCTCCGAGTGATGGTCAGCCGAGGGGAGGGCCCCCTCGGGATCGATCCGGCCCCCTGCCGGGCCCCGGGGGTCATCGTGCACGGCTGGTCGATCGAGCCCGGACTGCATCCCCAGTGCGTCCGAGGGGTCGACCTCGTCCTCTCCGGGATTCGACGGAACCCGCCCGCCGCCCTCGATCCAACCATGAAGAGCGGCAACATGCTGAACGGCATCCTCGCGCTCAACGATGCCCGGGCACGGGGGGGGGAGGATGGGGTGCTGCTCACCCTCGACGGGACCATCGCGGAGGGCCCGACCTGGAACCTCTTCTGGGTCGTGGGAGACGAGGTCCGGACCGCGGAGGCAACCTCGGTCCTCGGCGGGGTGACCCGGGGGGTGATCCTCGAGCGCCTCGCGGCGCGCGGGGCCCCGACCCGATGCGGGGCGTTCCCGGCGAAGGACCTCGCGGACGCGACGGAGGCCTTCTGCACCAGCAGCCTGCGCGGGATCGTCCCCGTCCGATCGATCGAGGGGCGCCGCCTCCCCGTCCCCGGGCCGGTCACCCGCGATCTCGCCGCCGAGTACGCCTCCCTCATCAACTGCGAAGGAGCCTGAGATGACCGGATCCCCCTGGCGACCGAGCCCCCGCGCCATCGACGAGGCCCATGTCAGCAGGCTGATGCGCTCCCTCGGACACGCGGTCCTCCCCGACGATCCTGAGGCCCATGCCCGCTCGGTCCGGGCCTTCGTGGCCGAGACCCAGCGACGCCCCGAGTGGTTCTGGAAGGCCTGCGTGGAGGACCTCGACCTCGACTGGAGCCGTCCGTGGGAGCGCGTGGTCGACACCTCGAAGGGGAACGAGTGGGCGGACTGGTTCGTGGGCGGCGAGCTGAACATCGTCGACAGCTGCGTCACCCGGCACGCCCGTGGCACCCGCGCCGGGGAGCGAGCCCTCGTCGCGGAGACCGAGGACGGGACGGTCCGCGAGTTCACCTTCACCGAGGTCGCCGATCGCGTGCACCGGGTGGCCGCCCTGCTACGGGACCGGGGGATCGGTCCGGGGGACACCGTCGCCTGCTACATGCCAATGGTCGCGGAGGTGGTCTTCGCGATGCTCGGGACGATGCAGGTGGGGGCGATCTTCATCCCCATCTTCTCGGGCTACGCGCCTCCCGCCGTACGGGAGCGCCTCGAGGATGCGGAGGTGAAGCTCCTCTTCACCGCCGACGGCTCCATGCGACGAGGCCGCCCCTTCAGCCTCAAGGAGGGCGCCGACCTCGCCGTCGCCGGCTCTTCGACGATCGAGACCGTCGTGGTGCTCCGCCGGGTCGGGCGATCCATCGACACCCCCTGGACCGAGGGGCGCGACCTCTGGTGGCACGACGCGGTGGAGGGGGCCGCCCCCGACGACGCCGTCACCCCCATGCCCGCGATGGCGCCCGCGCTGATGATCTTCACGAGCGGCACCACCGGGAAGCCGAAGGGGACCGTCCACAGCCACGCCGGCTGCCTCGCCCAGATGGGCAAGGAGGTGCGGTACAACTTCGATGCCCGCCCCGGGGACACCTTCTGGTGGTTCTCGGACATCGGCTGGATGATGGGGCCCTGGGAGATCATCGGGTGCTGGGTGAACGGGGTCTGCTTCGTCGTCTTCGAGGGGGCGCCCGACCACCCCGCGCCCGATCGCGTCTGGTCGATGGTCGAGCGACACGAGGTGACGCACCTCGGCATCAGCCCGACCGCGATCCGACTGCTGATGCGCGCCGGTGACGAGTGGGTCGACCGCCACCCGATGCCGAGCCTCCGGGTGCTGGGCTCCACCGGCGAGCCGTGGGACCCGGAGAGCTATCGCTGGTACGCCGGACGGGTCGGGCGTGACCGCTGCCCGGTCATCAACATCTCCGGCGGCACCGACATCGTCGGGTGCTTCCTCGCCCCGCTCCCCGTCTTGCCGATCCCCGAGATCTCACTGCAGAGCCCCGGGCTCGGGATGGACATCGACGTCTTCGATGAGGATGGGAACGCCGTCGTCGACGAGGTCGGCTATCTCGTTTGCAAGAGCCCGGCGCCGTCGATGACCCGCGGTCTCTGGCGAAACCGGGAGAAGTACCTCGAGACCTACTGGTCGCGCTTCCCCGGCGTCTGGAACCACGGAGACTGGGCGATGGTGGACGCCGCGGGGGACTGGTTCCTCTTCGGACGCGCCGACGACACCCTGAAGATCGCCGGGCGCAGGGTCGGCCCCGGGGAGATCGAGGCGGCCCTGATCGAGCACGCCGCGGTGAGCGAGGCGGCCGCCATCGGCGTCCCGGATGAGCTCAAGGGGACCGAGCTCGTCTGCTTCGTGGTCCTCCACGGCGGGACCGAGGAGTCGGAGTCGCTGCGGGCCGCCCTCGTGGGCCAGGTGGTCGAAGCGCTCGGGAAGGTGGATCGCCCCCGGGCCATCCTCTTCGTCGACGACCTCCCGAAGACGCGGAGCGCCAAGATCGTCCGTCGACTGATCCAGCGCGCCCATCTCGGGGAGGAGGACCTCGGCGACCTCGCGAGCGTCGCGAACCCCGAGGCGCTCGAGGCGATCCGGCGCGCTCGCTGAGACTCGCGCCGTCCCCGACCGGTGGGGGCCGATGGGGACGGTGTCAGGCGGTCTTCTTCTTCGACAGGTTCGCGCGGGGATCCGCCGCGTCGCGCAGCCCGTCGCCGAGGAAGTTGAAGGCGAGCACCGCGAAGAAGATGAAGAACCCCGGGAGGATGAGCCACGGGGAGTACTTCAGCACCTGCGAGTTCTGGGCGTCCTTCAGGAGCAGCCCCCAGGAGGTGTCCGGCTCGGTGATCCCGAGGCCGAGGAAGCTGAGCGCGACCTCTCCCAGGATGTAGTAGGGGACGTAAAGGGTCGCGGTCACGATCACGAAGCTCGCCGTGTTCGGGAGGACGTGGCGCAGGATCACCCGCCGGTCTCCGGCGCCGAGCGCCCGCGCGGCGAGGGTGTACTCGTTCTCGCGGAGCGAGAGGACCATGCCGCGGATCACGCGGCCAAGGCTCGCCCAGCCCGCGAGGGCCAGGATCCCCACGATCATCAGGTAGGTCTGCCGGCTGTCGAGCTTCGTGGGAATCACGTAGCGCAGGGTCAGGATGAGGTACAGGCCGGGGATCGCCATCAGGAGCTCCGTCAGGCGCATCATGCTGAAGTCGGTGAGCCCGCCGTAGTAGCCCGCGACGCCGCCGAAGACCAGCCCGATCGTCATGCTGATCAGGATCCCGAGCAGTCCGACCGACATGGAGATCTGCCCGCCGAAGAAGATCCGGGTCATTAGGTCGCGGCCGTTCTGGTCGGACCCGAGCAGGAACACCTCCGCGTGCATCAGGTCGGCATCATCCCCGCGCTCCGCCCATTCGGCCGGGCGCTCGACCCCGAAGAGCTTGCGCTTCGCCTTGATCTTGAAGAAGCCGAAGAGCGAGGCGACCTCCACCGCTCGCTCCTGCCGGGGGAGGAAGCGGATGGGGATCCTCACCTCAGGATCGGACGCGAGATAGTAGGTCGTCTCCCCGATCTCGTCGTAGGAGACGAACTCGCGGAGGGCGTGGACGTGAGGCCGGAGGGTGAACCTCCCCTCCGGATCCCGGAAGGTCAACCCTCCCCGGAACCACTCCCAGCGCGGCTCGAACTCCGGCTTCTCCACCTCGACCCACTCGTAGTCCTCGTTCTCGATCTCCACGAGGTGGGTCCCGACCTGCTCGACCGCGATGCCACCGAGGAGCATCGGACCGTAGCGGGTGGTGTCGGTGTTGACGTCGTTGAAGTCGTAGGGGGAGAGGAAGCCCGCGAAGCAGCTGATGAAGTAGAGGAAGATGAGGATCACCCCCCCCGTCATCGCGATCCGGTTCTTCCGCAGGCGGAGCCAGAGCATCTTCCACGGGCCCCGGGGGGGCGGGAGCCCCGGCCCCTCGGTGGCGATCGGCTCCACCCGCCGCGCGTCCGACGCGTTCACGAGAGCCTCACTCTCGGATCGACCACCGCGAGGAGCAGGTCCGCGAACAGGTTCCCGAAGACAAGCAGCACCGCGCTGACCATCACCGAGGCCATGACCACCGGCTCATCCTTGGCGATGATCGCATCCACCACGAGGCGGGCCATCCCGGGCCAGTTCATCACGACCTCCACCAGGAAGGAGCCGGAGAGGAGCGCGGCGAGGGAGTAGCCGAAGAGGGTGACCAGCGGGTTGATGGCGTTGCGGAGGGCGTGCTTGAAGAGGACCTTCTCCCGGGGGAGGCCCTTGGCGCGCGCGGTGCGCACGTAGTCCTGGCCCAGTGCCTCGATCATGTTCCCCCGCGCCTGGCGCATGTAGCCCGCCATCGCTCCGGTCCCGATGACGATCGTCGGGAGGACGAGGTGATGCAGCCGATCCCAGATCTTCCCCCAGAAGGTGAAGTTGTCGTAGTTCACCGTGTCCCGCATGTCTCCGATCGGGAACCAGCCGGTGTAGCTCGCGAAGAGGATCATCAGCAGGGCGAAGAAGACCGAGGGGATCGAGAGGCCGAAGAACGCGATGAAGCCGCTCGAGTGATCCCAGAAGGAGTTCGGCTTCACCGCGGCGATCACGCCGAGGGGGATCGCGGTGCCCCAGGCGAGGATCAGCGCGGCGATGCTGAGGGTCAGGGTGTTCAGGAGCCGCTCGCTGATCAGCTCGAAGACGGGCTGGTTGAACTTGAAGGAGCGGCCGAAGTCCCCCTGCAGGACCTTGCCGAGCCATCGCCCGAAGCCCTCGAGGGCTCCGATCCGCAGGTAGAGCTGTCCGCGGTCATCGTAGCTGTAGCGCATCCCTCGCAGCTCGAAGCTGTCCAGCTCCTCCGCCGCGATCCGGTTCTCGATCTCGGTGCCATCCTTCAGCACCCGACCCGGCTCGAACTGCCAGCTCGCCCCGTTGACATTGACGGCGCCGAGCCTGGAGAGCTCCTTCTCCGACACGGGCCGGATGAGACCTGCCGCCCGCTTCGCATCGATGACCGATGCCCGGGACTTCGCCGGATCGAACTCCATCTGCGAGAAGTAGTCGGCGGGCGCCGCCTTCAGCAGGAGGAAGGTCATCAGGGCGACCCCGAAGAGCAGCGGCGGGATCGAGAGGAGTCGCCGGATCGTGAACGTGAGCAAGCCCGGCCCTTTCCGGAGATGATCGGAGCCTCGGACCACGCGGCGGCGCGCGGCGGGATCGACGACAGGTCAGCGAGCCGACCCCGGTGGGTCGACCGACGCGGTTCTCAGCGGGTGCCCGGGTCTCCCTTGCGGTAGAGCTCCTGTATGTTCCAGGTGACGCTGGGGCGAAGCAGGCTCGGCCACAGGTTCCCGATCGACTTCTTCCCGAGGGAGTACTGGTTCGAGGCGACGAGATAGAGGATCGGGATGTGGCGGGAGACGGCGATCTGGATCTGATCGCTGATCTCCTTGCGGACCGCCGGGTCGAGCTCCCGGTCGAGGCGGCCGACCAGCTTGTCGACCTCTCGCTCCCACTCGATCGGGGAGGGCTGCGGCTGCCCGGGATACCACACGTGAAGGCGACCGCTCGTGCGGTTGATGTTCTTCGAGTTCGACGGATCCGCCGGGACCCCCGAGCCCCAGCCCAGCAGGATCATGTCCCACTCGTGGCTGTCACGGAGCCGGGTGACGAGACCGTTGAAGTCGATCGCCTTGAAGTTGACCTCGATGCCGACCCGGGCGAGGTCGTTCTTCAGGAGGTTGCAGATCTGGAGCCGCGTGTTGTTCTCGACGTTGGTGTTCAGATCGAAGCTGATCTTCCGACCCTTGTCGTCCTCTCGGAAGCCGTCGCCGTCGGTGTCCTTCCAGCCGAGGTCATCGAGCAGCTTCCCGGCGAGCTCCAGGTCGTGGGGATAGCGCTCCACATCCTTGCAGTAGAAGTTGCGGTTTCCGGGGGTGATGCTCGCCCAGATCGGCCGGCCCCGCCCCTCGAGGGCGGACTTCACGATCCCGCGCCGGTCGATGGCGTGGTTCACGGCCCGGCGGAAGTCGAGCTGCTGGAACCAGTGCTGCTTCTCCTCCGCGACGAAGGGCTTGCCGGTGGACGGGTTCGTCCCGGGGTGGAGGTTGAAGGCGACCCAGTTCGTGTTCAGGGAGCAGCCGAGGGTGAGGACCTCGAAGGCGGCGTCATCCCCCTTCGCCGCGTCCGCCGCCTCCCGATAGCGATCGGGGGGGAGGGTGTCGAGGAGGTCGTGCTCCCCCGCGAGGAACTTCTGCACCTGGAGGTTCTGGTCCTTGATGAGCGCGATGACG
>Ga0255767_1005036_pt1 | contig 10653 bp, 7 predicted proteins | sample 071ome_24_FD_179967 | JGI IMG/M metagenome (GOLD analysis project Ga0255767, IMG submission 179967) | Coastal salt marsh microbial communities from the Groves Creek Marsh, Skidaway Island, Georgia - 071402CT metaG (version 2) | ecosystem: Environmental > Aquatic > Marine > Intertidal zone > Salt...
TCGAGGAACCCACGCTCCAACCCCCACTCCCGATAAAGCGCGAATTCGTCAGGGGTGACGAATCGCGCAACGGGTAGGTGATGGCGGGTGGGCTGCAGGTACTGACCCAATGTCAGCACATCCACGGAATGTCGGCGAAGATCATCCATGCAGGCCTTCAGCTCATCCTCCTGTTCACCGAGACCCAACATTAATGATGTCTTGGTGATGACATCTGGCCGATAGGCTTTTCCGTGCGCCAATACGGAGAGCGTTTGCTGATATCCAGCGCGGGGATCCCGCACCGGATGGGTCAATCGCGCCACGGTCTCAACGTTTTGAGCAAATACCTCAATACCGGAGTCCAGCAGTTTTTCTACAGCCCGGAGATCTCCCAGAAAGTCTGGCGTGAGTGCTTCCACCGCCGTATACGGATTCAGCGCCTTGGTCGCTCTCACCACAGCCGCATAGTGGCCGGCGCCGCCGTCCTCCAGGTCATCACGATTGACCGACGTCAGCACCACGTATTTGAGACCCATTAAACGTACCGCCTCGGCAGTGTTCGCAGCCTCTTCCGGGTCCAGCCAGCCCCCTGGATTTCCCGTATTCACAGAGCAAAAGCGACACGCCCGGGTACATACATCACCCATGAGCATTATTGTGGCTGTACCGGCACTCCAGCATTCGCTGATATTGGGGCATTTGGCCTCCTCACACACGGTTGCCAAACGATGCTCGTGAACAATCGACTTCACCGCTTCAAATTTGGGGCTATTCTGGACACGCATTTTGAGCCAGTCGGGTTTGGCGAGGCGCTCACGGTCTGTGGCGGACGCCTTGATCCCGTCTTTGATGACCCGCATGCCTCGATCATTGGTGAATTTCTCACCACTGTCTATTGATGCAACGGGTATGCGGTCTTCGCTCATCGTTTAAGCACTCTTGAACTCATCGGCACCCAGTCGCTCGTCAAGCCGCGCACACGCTCAGCTGAACCAGCACGCCATTTACCGCGGCATTGCCCGAGAGTTGGTCAACAAACTGTTCGTCCGTGACGTCGTTGCAACTGACCCCCGCATGCCGATTCGCGATGTCTGCGCGCGTACCGCTTCGGCCATGTCCATAGCCGTGGGGCAGGCTAACCACACCGGGCATCACTTCATCGGACGCTGCGAGCTCGGCGTCGATTTGACCCACGCGGCTCTTGACCGTCACGGTCATACCGCTCTGCCAGCCCTCGCTCGCCACATCGTTTGGGTGCATCAAGAGTTGGCAGCGTGGCTTGCCCTTCATCAGCCGATGATGGTTATGCATCCAGGAATTGTTGTCTCGAACGTGGCGCCGTCCGATCAATCGATAACCCTCGGTTGGCGCGGCATCCTCAGCCACCAGTCGATCAATATCGCGCAGCACCTCAGGAATAGCGAGCCGAATGCGCTTTTCCGGGGTCTGAAGTCGCTCGGGACAAGAGGGCTGCAACGGACCAAAATCGATTCCCGAAGGGTGCGCCCTGAGTTTTTCGATGCTCAACTGCCATGTGCTGGTGTCGCCGTAAGGCCCGATGCGCAAGGCCCCGTCCACCAATTGATGGGGCGGATGAGCCGGCATGGGTTCGAGATCCAACAGATGAGCCAGCCGATCACCCAATGCGGCAAAAATTTCCCAGTCATGCAGCGCGTCCTCCGACTTTTCGAATATCGGTGGGTTGTAGCGCGCCGTATTTCTGATGGCGAGATTGTGAAAACCGATATCGTAATGATCGTGCTCAAGTGGCGAGGTCGGCGGCAGAATCACATCAGCATGGCGGGTGGTCTCGTTGAGCGCGGGATCCAGCGAAATCATAAAATCCAGTTCCTCTAGTGCCTCGTCTAGCGCTCCGCCGTTGGGCGTCGACAAGACAGGGTTCCCAGCGCCCGTGAACATCAGTCGAATCTGGCCATCTCCCGGGGTTTGAATCTCCTCCACCATGGCCGCCGCTGGGAGCTCGTAGTTGAATTCTGGCAAACCCCTGCCCCGGCTGAAAAAGCGTGCGAATCCACCGGGGCTGGTGTTGGTCACCTGATCCATCGCCGGTAGCGTGAACAAGCTACCTCCCGGCTTGTCGAGGTTGCCGGTGACAATATTAATGACCTGAATAGCCCATTGGCACAGCGCGCCAAATGCCTGGGTGCTGACGCCCATCCTGCCGTAACAGATAGCCGCCTCGGCACGCGAGAATTCATGGGCAATTCGTTCAATATCGGAGGCGCTTATCCCTGTTTTTTCCGCCGCCCACGCTGGCGTCAGATGCTTTACGGCTTCACCCACCGCTTCGAGGCCATCGGTAAAATCAGACAATGGCCCGGGCGCTACCCGATCATCCCTAAACAGCACATGCAGCACCGCCAATAAAAAAGCGGCGTCTGATCCGGGTCGAATAAAAAGGTGCTCGCTGGCGAGTTCCGCTGTCTCGGTCCTTCGGGGATCAATCACCACCAGCTTGCCGCCGCGGGCAGTGAGTGCTTTCAGTCGCCGACGCACATCTGGCACGGTCCACATACTGCCATTTGAGGCCAGCGGGTTCGCACCCAACATTAAAAAGTACTGGGTGCGATCCACGTCGGGAACGGGCTGCAGCAACATATGCCCAAAGCACCACAGCGATACCAGATGGTGAGGCAACTGATCGACCGATGTCGCGGAGAATCGATTCCGCGTTCGAATATGCCGGAACAGATTGCGCTGATGGGTCAGCATGCCGTAGTTGTGCACCGACGGATTGCCAAAATACGCCCCTACTGCGTCGACACCGTGTTGCTGAATTGTCGACGCCAACGCTTCCGCCGCCAAGTCCAGCGCCTCGGACCATTCAATCTCGACGTGCTCGAATACCCCGGTCTCAGAGCGGATGCGCTTGAGGGGTTTACGCAAGCGATCCGGATCTTCGTGAATATCCTTCAGTGATACCGCCTTCGGGCACACGTGGCCGCGGCTAAGCGGGTCATTATGATCCCCCCTGATGTCTAATATCCGGTCGCCGTCAGTCTGAATCACCAAGCCACACATGGCCTCACAAAGGTGACACACGCGGTGGTGCGTTTTGAGATTCGGATCGCTCATAGTGACCTCTTGTTTGGGAGGCGCGTCGCCAGCACAACCTGAGGAAAACCCCGCAGAAGGGGCTCAGTGTAGCATTTTGAGTTTGCGTATCAGGAAAACGCGGGGGCTCGCCCCTCCATTTGGGCCATCACCGCCTCGACTTGATTGGGGCGGCCCATAATTTTCTCCTGCTCAGCGGATTCAGCGAGCAAAATCTCCTCGTCAGAGGCGTAAGTCAGCATGTTGGACAAGCGCTTGGCCGCGCGGATCGCGTCGGGGTTCTTTTGCACGATGGTCTCGGCGAGGGCCATTGCACGCTCAAGCGGCGCCTCTGATGTCTCTGTCGCAAATCCCAGTTCATAGGCCTCAGCGCCAGAAAATTCTTCATTGGTAAAGACGAGTCGCCGCAGCACATCATCTCGCACGTTACCCCGCCAAAGAGGATATCCCGCCATATCCGGGACCAGACCCCAGCGCATCTCCATGACCCCGCAGCGAGTTTGCGGGTGGATAATGCGAACATCCGCGCCCGACATAATATTTAACCCGCCCCCGATAGCCACACCATGGACAGCCGAGATCACCGGCATGGGCAGGTGCCGCCAGCCCCAGGCCACTTGCTGCACCTGGTTGGCAATACCGTGGGTGCGGGGCATCAACGCCATGGGCTCAGCACTGTTGTCAAAATTGGACAGATCGAGCCCAGCACAAAAGGCGCGGCCCTCTCCCGACAGGACAACTGCCCTCACCTCAGGTTCACTGGTGAGCTGATCAATCGCATCGCACAGGGCAGCGAACATGGCAGTGTCGATGGCATTCATTTTGTCTGCCCGCGTCAAGGTCACATGAGCAATATGTTCGGCGATGGAGATGGAAACTCTGTCGGACATGGAGCACACCAAAAGATATCAACGAAAAATGAACAACAAGTGTGGCAGTGCTAACGCCAAAAGAACAGTGGCCGACACAGAATAGATGCGCGCGAGCCGCGGCCCAGCAGGCAATCCGTGCTACCGCCCTCAGGCGGGTGGCCTTGATGTCGACGGTCCATCTGCCTGACAATCAGATCAACCTGCAACGCCCACCGGGAGTTTCGATATGCGTGGCCCTTACCTCACTGCACTCACTTTATTTTCGGTATTGATGTGGTGCTCAACCACCGTCAGTTATGCGCAGACTGATCAGGATGAAATCCTTGCGCTATACCAAGGCTGGATAAAAGCGGTTGAGGGCAGCGACATCGACGCTTATGTCGGGGGCTTACACCCCGACGTGAGCCTCAGGCCACCCGGCGTGCCCGGTCTCGATGGGCGCGAGAATTACCGGGTATTTTTAGGCCCGGTTTTTGCGACGGCGCGGTACGAGATTACCGTGGACGTTCCCCACAGCATCACCATGATGGGTGATGCTGCCGTTGTGGAGTACGACTACACAATTCGCCGCGTGGTGGATGTCACCGCAAACGCAGACCTGCCAGAGGGGGCGCTCGAGGGGGACAGCACCACATCACATTACATTGATGTGGTCGCGAAGGATGCCTCTGGCGCCTGGAAAATCCGCCTCCACAGCTGGTCAATGACGCTTTGAGTCCGTCGGAGAGCAGTCAGTCAGACCCGCCTCAGGGCTTTGCACTCATCACCGGGGCTTCGGCTGGACTGGGTGAAGAGTTCGCCAAGCAGTTAGCGGCCATGGGCAGGCCCTTGATTCTCATCGCTCGACGTCAGGAACGGCTGGAGCGTATTGCCGAAGCGCTCCGAACCTCTCATCAGATTGAAGTAAAGACCATCGCGGCCGATCTCAGCCTTGCAGGAGCGGCGGAGGACATTGCCAGCATCTGCACTGCCGAGGGTTGGCAAGTCGACTGGCTAATCAACAACGCGGGCATCGCGGGGCCGGACCTGCTAAAGGATCGTGATTGGCCGACCCAGCAGCACTTTTTCCAGCTCATGATGCTGTCTGTCGCTGATTTATGTCATCGCTTCGTGCCGGGCATGGCCGAACGAGGCTATGGCCGCGTTATCAACGTCGCCTCCGTCGCCGCCCGGGTCCCCCGATCCGGAGGGTGCAATTACGGCCCTGCCAAGGCCTATTTGGTCGCATTGTCTGAAGAGCTCCACCTCACCGTTGCCGCCTCGGGAGTCAACGTCTCGGCGCTGTGCCCGGGCTTCACCCACACCGACTTCCACGAAACCGCCGGATTAATGGACATGAAAAACAATATGGCGAAGTGGCTTTGGTACGACGCCGATATCGTGGTGAGAGATGCCATCGTCGGGGTGGAAAAAGGCAAATCTATCGTGGTGTCGGGACGGCTCTATCGCTGGCTGGACCCCATCTTCCAATCGGTGTGGACGCGACGCTTTCTGCGCATCCGGGCGCGCCCAGAGTGATGATGGCACGGCGCCACTTCACAAGCCGCTCAACGAGGAAGGCATCGTGAGCCACCTGCATCGCAGAAATATATTGACCGCAGCCGCCGCACTACCTCTGTGGCCAGCGATGCTTGCCAGGGGTAATCCCGAGACGCATTACGACGTCATCGTCATCGGTGGCGGCACCGCCGGTATTCCCTGTGCGCTCTTCGCCGCCATGGGGGGTGCAAGGGTATTACTCATCGAAAAAAGCCCCGCGTTGGGCGGCACCCTATTCTGGTCGACCGGACAAATTGCGGGTTCAGGCACCGTTTTTCAGGCGCGGCTAGGCATTACAGATACGCCCCAAGCGCATTTTGAGGACTGCATGCGAATCAACCATGCGACAGCGGATGCTGATCTCACGCGCCTCACTGTTGAGCACGCGGGCGAGACCATCAACTGGTTGGCGGATCACGGCTTTGAGGTAATGGACGGGCACCCGGTTACCGGGATTGGCCACGACCATTTCACGACGAGGCGTTATCAGCAAGGCATAAAAAGCGGATTGTCGATTCTGGATGCTTTTATGCCCTCCTTTAACGCCATGGCCGCGGATGGAAAGATCACGGTGCTCACAGGCACGGCCGCTGCCAATCTCATTCAAGCGCGGGATGGGCGAATCTTGGGCGTCACGGCTGCGGGGCCTGCCGGCGTTCAGGATATCTTTGGGTCAAACGTGGTGATTGCGGCAGGGGGCTGCGCTGCCAACGCGCGTCTTTTCGAGGAATTGCATGGCGTTCCGCTGTATGCCAAGACCGCTTACCCAACCTCTCAGGGAGATGGACTGCTATTGGGCCTCTCTGCCGGCGGCACTATCGTCGGGGGCGAAAAGTACACCTGTCTACCTGGGCTGATACCCGACGCATTTGAATATCCCTGCCAGATGTTTGCCTATGCACCTCTGAATCCATCGACGCGAACACCCTGGGAGATTCTGGTAAACGCGAGAGGCGAGCGCTTCGTGCAGGAAGATCATTCCAGCGTTCATCATATCGAGCGCGGTGTGTATCAGCAGCCCGCGCATCGCCATTGGGCTATTTTTGATGCAGCCATGCTTGAGCGATCAGAGCCCATCATCCCCAAATGGAGCCGGGAGCGCCTGGCGCAAGAACACAAAACTAACGCCATGTTTCACAGTGCCATGTCTATTGAGGCGCTTGCCCTGAAGGCGGGCCTTAACCCTCTCGCGTTGCAGCGTACCGTGGGCGACTACAACGAACGACTGAAGGAAAGCAAAGCTGATACATTTGGACGTCAGGCGCGACCCGCACCCCTGTCGACCCCACCTTTTTACAGTATTGCCATGCAGGGTTGGACACTGGTGTCTTTTGCAGGCCTCAAAGTCAATGCCAATTTGCAAGTCCAGCGCGAAGGAGGAGCCGTGATTCCACATCTGTATGCGATTGGCGAGGTCATCGGCGCGGGGGCTACCTCCGGCGCCGCCTACACCAATGGAATGTTGGTCACGCCCGCGATTACCTTTGGTCGCCTGTTGGGGGCAGGACTCGCACAAGCTACCCGATCGCGTTAACGAGGGACCGACGTTCAACCCGTCGCTAATCGCGGCATTAGCAAAAGGTGACAGCATCTCCTCAAAGTTTGATGTCCCCCTTCACGCTTGTTAGCGTGTAGAAAGGTTTATCTAGTGAGGAGGCTCCATGAAGTTCAAAGGTTTTTGGTCCATCGCAGGCGCTCTGCTATTGATTTCTCCCTTCGCATCAGCGGGCAATCCCGTTCAGATGTGGAGATGCAATATTAACGGCGACATCAACGAAGAAGCCGTGATTGCGCAGGCGAGCGCGTGGAAAAAAGCAGCGAGTGCGCTGCCTGGTGGTGAGGGCATGAATGTGTGGTCTCTGTATCCGGTCGCTGTTGGTGCAGATGGTGACGGCACCGATGTTATGTTGGTCGTAGGCTGGGAGTCTTTCGGCAGCTACGGTCAGTGGTGGGATGCTTATCCCTCGTCTGATGTCGCGCAAATGGAGCGCGAGACCATGACCTGCCACGGGAGTGCATTGTGGGAGAGTGAAGCGGGCTAAACGCCTGACCCGGTGATAGCAGGGGCCGCCTCCGGGCGGCCCTTTTTCGTTGTGTCGACCCAAATCTGTGCCAACACTATCATCCCTCTATACACGTACGAGTAGTCAACGATGTCTCAAGTCTGGAGTTGCAATGAGTGGGATCCTCTCGAGGAGGTCATTGTGGGTAATCCTCTGGGCGCTCGCTTTCCCTTTGCCGACCCCAGCACACGACTAGCGGAGTACCCGGACCGCGATCTTGCAGACATCCCGCAGGGCGCCTTCCCTGATCAAATCATTGAAGAGACCGAGGAAGACCTGCAGGGGTTTGTCGACGCACTCGAAGCGCGCGGGGTCACGGTGAAGAGGCCCGATACCTGGCCCCACGATCACACCATTAGCACGGTCCAGTGGGAAACCCAGGGCTACTACAACTACTGCCCCCGCGATGTGTTGTTAGTGGTGGGCGATACGATTATCGAGACCCCCAACGTGATTCGCGGCCGCTCCTTGGAAACCGGGTCTTATCGACGCCTACTCATGGAATATCATGAAGGTGGTGCCAAGTGGTTCAGCGCTCCCAAGCCGCTGTTGGAAGATCGCCTATTTGATTTCGATCCCGCCGCACCCACACCGCAGAATTTCGAGCCCGCCTTTGACGCTGCCAATATCCTGCGCTTCGGGCGCGACCTACTCTATTTGGTGAGCGCTACGGGGAACGAACTGGGCGGCCAGTGGTTACAGCGCATACTGGGGGATGAGTTTCGTATTCACTTTATGAAAGACGTTTATTTCGGGAGCCACATCGACTCGACACTGGTCGCGCTGCGTCCGGGGCTTGTACTGGCCAACCCCGAACGACTGTCGCTGGACACCATTCCGGCATTCCTGAAAGACTGGGAGATCATCTTTAGTCCGCCGATGGAAAATCAGGAGAGGCACAGTCCCGAGTATTTGCAGCAGGCGATCGGGAGTGAATGGATCGACATGAATCTGTTCAGTCTCGGGCCAGACACCGTTGTCGTGGATGGCTACCAGAGCGCATTGATCGCGCTGCTCGAATCCAAAGGTCTTGAGGTGATTCCGCTTAAGCTGCGTCACTCGCGCATGATGGGTGGCGGCTTTCACTGCGTCACACTGGACACCCGGCGCCGTGGCACGATGGAATCCTATTTCTCCTAACGGGACGACCATGACCGACTGGCGCAGGCCTCGATGACACTACTGTGGATCGCACTGCTACCGGCGGCCGTCACTGCGGCTTGGGTCCGCTATCGCCATGTGGCAGCCGGCAATATTCTTGTGCCCGCGACAGCGCCCACCCTCACCCAGTCTCATCCATCGACGCCTTGGGGCACCCACCGGCACCAGCACGGCGCGCGCTGGCTCCACGAAATCTTTGAGCGTACAGCGGCGCAATACCCCGAACTCACTGCACTGTCCGCGCCCGAAGCGGGAGAGTCGCTGACGTACGCGGAGCTCGACCACCTGGCTAACCAACTCGCTTCCGTTATCGGCGACGCTGTCTTTGAGCCGAATCAGGTCGTGGCAGTGCGCCTTCCTCAGGACTCGGTCACCATCGTTGCCCTGCATCTGGCGATCTTGAAAGCGGGTGCCACCCAATGCTTTATCGACCCCGACGCCCCGGATGAGCTGTTCCTGCGCATACTGCGCGATGCCCGGCCCGCTCTGCTGATCAGCGACGCTTCACCCGAGGGCTATACCGGGAATCTGCTGTCGCCAGAGACGCTACTCCGGCAGGCAGAATCTGAACCCTCATGCGCATCCTCAGTGCCCTGGCTCGATGAGCCCGAGACCAGACTCGCCTCGCTGTTTTACACCAGCGGCACCACCGGCCGACCGAAAGGGGTTGAGTGTCCCCATGCCGGCTATATCAACCTCGCGCAGTCCTATGCGACCTTTTATGACTTCATACCCGGTAGCGATGCCAGCACGCTAACCTCTTCGCTCGGATACGACGGCAGTATTTCCGAGATGTACAGCGCCTGGGTTGCCGGCTGCGAGGTCGTGATGCTGACCAAGTCAGCGCTGAGATCTGGTCCCGACTTATTGCCTGTTTTACGCGATGCACAGGTCACCGCGCTCTTTTGTCCGCCTGTATTGCTGTCGACGCTGACCGCGCACCCCGAGCGCGATCTACCCTACCCCATATGCCGCTATATTGTGTCTGCCGGCGAGGCGTTCCCCGCATCCTTGATCGAACCCTGGTCTCGGGCCCGGCGACAAATCATCAACACCTACGGCCCGACAGAGGTGAGCACCGACACCAGCCGACAACTGCTGCGGCCCAATGAGCCTGTCACCATCGGCAGCCCCTTCCCCGGAGTCAGCTATACCATCGTTGATCCCGACACGTTGACGCCGCTGCCCCATGGTGAGGAGGGTGAACTCTGTATTGGCGGGGTTCAGCTCGCGCACGGCTACCGCAATCTGCCGGAGGTCACCCGCGAGCGCTTTCTTGAACATGCCGACCTTGGGCAGATATACCGGTCGGGAGACCGCTGCCACGTTGATCCCGGTACCCTGCGGGTACATTTTCATGGCCGCATTGACGCTCAACTCAAGGTCAGGGGATATCGGGTCGAGGCACAGCCAATCGAATCGCTGCTGCAGGATCGATTTAACGACATTGAGACAGCCGTGCTGGATTGTCAGCACAACGAGCTCATCGCCTTGTTGAGAGCCCCTACCCTTTGGTCTGGTGACACAGCGACCACCAACATCCAGCCGTTAAACCATGCGCTCGTGGGCGAGGCGCAGCGGCTCATTGCCGCGGCATTCCCACCCTATGCAGTACCCAGCCGCTTCTTTGTCGTTGATCAATTCGAATTGGTTGCCGCTTCGGGCAAAATCAATCGTCGCGCCCTGCCCTCAGTGGCGGATATCGCCAAGCTCAGGATGTCCGATATTGCTGCAGCAGGGGGAGTCACCAATGACGGTAGTGCGTTGTTACCAACCGAGGTCCTGACCCTGTGCCGGGCTGAACTCGGACCCACACTCGACTGGCATGATGACTTCATTGACTGGGGTGCTCACTCGATTGCGATCGCGCGTTTAACCCAGCAGCTTCAGGCGGCCGGCTACCCTGTCTCAGTCAGAGGTTTACTCAGCGAGACGCGCACCGCCGCCGCCATCGCCGAGCT
>Ga0255767_1005051_pt1 | contig 10638 bp, 9 predicted proteins | sample 071ome_24_FD_179967 | JGI IMG/M metagenome (GOLD analysis project Ga0255767, IMG submission 179967) | Coastal salt marsh microbial communities from the Groves Creek Marsh, Skidaway Island, Georgia - 071402CT metaG (version 2) | ecosystem: Environmental > Aquatic > Marine > Intertidal zone > Salt...
TTGCTGCTTTCAGCTCGCCCTATCATCGCGAGGATGGCTCGATTGAAATCGTCTTGTTTCGAAGTGCGCTGCATCCCGATCAGCGCCGCGCATCTTCCAGCCATCCGATACACGATTACCGGGTTGAGCAGGTCGGCGAGGATGTTGTGATCCGCCTGCGGCCTGGGGGCGGCCCCATGACGGCGACAGCCTATCGAGATCGGGCCTCAGACGATATCCTGCTCGGTCTAATGGACTCACCGCCAGTCGCGTTGGCACTGACCTCAGCTGGTCAATCTGCGCCGGGAGAACGCTCCATTGCGGGACATCTTTCAGGCGCAATCACCCAGGTGGCGGATCGTCCACGCCCCACTGCAGACGCCGACCCCAAGCGATGGACACTCGATACGATTGTCATCGATGCCGGTCATGGGGGCAAGGATCATGGCGCATTGGCGGCTGATGGGACGCGGGAAAAAGACATTGTCCTGGAGGTGGCAACGAAACTTGGAACGTATCTGGAGGAGAATCTGAACGTCAATGTCGTGTACACCCGACAGGATGATCGATTCCTGACCCTTGAAGGGCGGGGACACCTGGCGAACCAGTCTGGCGGCAAACTCTTCGTCTCCATCCATGCCAACTCTGCTGCAGACCGAAGGGCCAAGGGAACGGAGACCTTCTTCCTCGGCCTGCACAAGACGGATGCAGCCCGCCGCGTCATGGAACGCGAAAACGACGTGGTTCGTCTCGAGGAAGATGCCTCTGCCTATCAGCAGTATGATGCCATGAATTCAGTCATGCAAACGCTGACGCAGAGTGCCTACATGCGCCAGAGTCAGGCGTTGGCTGAGTCCATTGAGGACCAGTTCGAGAATCGGGCGGGGCGAAAGAGCAGGGGTGTCAAGCAGGCTGGATTCTATGTGCTCTATGGGGCTTCGATGCCAGCGGTGCTTGTGGAGCTCGGGTTCCTTTCCAATCCGGGCGAGGCGGCATTCATGAGCAGCAACGAGGGACAGGCCTACCTGGCTAGTGCCATTTTTCGCGCCATCCGGCAGTACAAGAGTGACTACGACGAGGGCTTGCACCTCAGCGCAAGCAATCAATAGGGAGCGGCGCCTCTCCCCGGACAGACCAACCTTCCTTCAGGGCCATATTCCGTATGCCCGCCACGCGCAGGGCTTGGTTTGTGGCTCCTTGTGCTGAGTGCAGCCTTACTTGACCGCTACAGCCGAAATCTCCACGCGTGCACTGCGTGGCAGCGCACACACCTGTACCGCTTCACGGGCGGGTGCGTTGGCGCCGAAGAAACGGCCGTACACCTCGTTTATTTGCGCATAGTCGTTGATATCGGTCATATAGACACGACACGATACCACATTGCCGAGGGTCATACCGGCTGCCGTCAACACCCCTTCCAGGTTTTCCAGCACACGCTCTGTCTCAGCTTCAATCGAGTCCGAGACCATGTGACCTGTCTTGGGGTCGATGGGTATCTGACCCGAGCAATACAGCGTGTTACCAACAAGCACCGCCTGGCTGTACGGACCGATGGCAGCAGGAGCGAGCTGTGTTTTCACAAGCTGGCGATCAACGTGCAATTCCCGCTTCCGCATGGTGCGCTCCTGTTGGTGTCTGGGATATGGGTACAGGGTACCCGGAAGTTGTAATTTGCGAGGAACGGATGCTCGAGACAAACGAATAAACGACCAAGAACAGCCAAAAAGAGGGGTTTACTGTGGATTTACGATTGAGTGAAGCGGCAGCTTTCGTAGCCGGCGCCAGCAGTGGATTGGGGCGTGCCATCGCCCGTCAATTGTTGCGTGAAGGATGCCGCGTTGCCATCTGTTCCCGGAATACCGAACGGGTTTCTGCGGCGCGCCAGTGGCTGATAAGCGAAACGGGATGTGACCCCGATGCCATCATGGCACTGACGGCAGACGTAACGATCGAGGAGGATGTTCGAGCGGCCGTGCAGGCTGCGTCAGATCAGTTCGGTGGACTGAACCTGTTGGTAACGAATGCCGGTGGACCCCCTACCGGCCAGATTGATGACCTGTCCATGGATGACTGGCGAGAAGCGATTGAATTGAACCTGGTAAGCACCATCACCATGTCCCGGACTGCCCTCCCACACCTGCGCAAGGCAGCGGCATCGGGAAGACATGCTTCCATCTTGATGATCACCTCCCTCTCGGCAAAACAACCTGTTCCTTCGCTGTATCTGTCCAACGTGGCCCGGGCCGGCGTTCAGGGATTTTCGAAAAGCCTCTCAGAGGAGGTCGGCGCTGAGGGAATCACTGTGAATACCATTCTCCCCGGGTATACCAAAACCGATCGACTACGCCACCTGAGTGAGTCATTGAACGAGCGGACGGGGAAGTCCATTGCCGATATCGAGGCAGGGTGGGCCGCAAGCAGCGCATTGAAGCGCATCGGGACAGAAAATGAGTTTGCAGCGGCAGCCACCTTCCTGCTGAGTCCGCGGGCGGGCTTCATCACGGGTGTGGCTCTGGTTGTGGATGGTGGTGCCGTAAAGTCCCTGCTTTGAGATGCACTTCCACCCAATTCTGAGCAGGCTTCTATCGGTCGCATCAGTGGTCATGCTGGTCGGCTGCTCGGAAGCTACCAATCAGACGGATGCCCCCGATCCGGCTATCTCCTACTACGAGGCAGAGGGACGTATCGTCCGTATCCTTGAGAATTCCCGCCTTCTGCAGATCAATCATGGTGTCATCGAGGGCTTCATGCCCGCCATGACCATGCCTTTTGAGTACCGGGACGAAGCCGTCCGAGAAGGCGTCTCCGTGGGTGACTCCGTGCATTTCACCGTGGCTACCGATGGTACGTTCAACTGGGTAACGGCACTCCGCATAGTCCAGTGACATCACCCAACCCCTGATACCATGGCGGATCGACGACATTTCCTGAAGGCGGCCGTCATGGCCATGCCGGGCCTGGCTGTTTCCGGTCGTACCGATCCAGCATCCCACGTGCATTCACCCTGGCCGGTGCGGCTGGATGACTGGGAGGAGATCCGCGGGCAGTACGACCTCTGGGACGCTCGCACCTATCTGAACACCGGTGGACTGGGTCCTTCGCCACGCCCGGTACTGGATCGATTCCGAGAGGTCATGGACGACCTGCAGTTGCGGTCAGAAACCGGGCACAACCTGATCGAAGCAGCCCGCGAACCCGTTGCGCGTTTTTTTGGAGCGAGCGAAGAGGAAATCGCTTTCACCCGAAATGCTACCGAAGGCAACGCCATCGTCGCATCGGGACTGGCGTTGAAAGCGGGCGATGAGATCATCATCGACGCGCACGCCCATCCGGGCGGCGCTATTCCGTGGCTCAATCGGTGGAAACAGGACGGCATCGTTGTTCGGACGTTTGATCCTTCGGGCACCGATGCGGCCGGCATTGTGAGCCGCATGGAGGATCTTATCACATCCCGAACCCGGGCCATCCAGGTCAGCCATGTCACGGCCCCGACAGGCATCCTGTTACCGGTCGTAGAGATTGCCGATTTGGCCCGGAGGCATGGTTGCTGGTTCCACATTGATGGGGCCCAGTCTGCCGGTATGATGCCCATCGACCTGCACGCCATCGGTTGTGATTCGTGGGCTACCAGTGGACACAAGTGGCTGGGAGCGCCGCACGGTACGGGCATCCTGTTCATTCGTAGAGACGGTCTGGACCGCATCCGCCCCACTGAGGTCGGCGCCTATTCCGACGCAGGGTATGCGCTGCCCGACCAATTGAATTATATCCAGTCGGCGCGTCGTCACGAAAGTGGAACCCGCAACGCCCCGTTGGTCGAAGGCCTGCGATCAGCTTGTGCCTTCATGGACACCATCGGCATGCACCAAGTCCGGAATCGGGGTCTCGCGTTGACTGCTCGATTGCGCAAGGGGCTTTCTGCCCTGGATGACATGGACATCCTTACGCCTCCGGCAACGGAGATGCATGGGTCCATCCTGACCTTCCGCTCCCCGGCCGTACCCTTCCGTGACCTGTATCGCCACCTGACGCAAGAACACAGACTGCGTATCCGCATCGTGACGGAGGTCGACCTGAACGCGGTCCGGATCTCACTCCACGTATTCAACAGTGAAGCCGATGTGGACCGGGTTGTGGAGGGCGTGCGCGCGGCGATTGGCTGAATACACTCTTCGGGCAATGCGGCGGCGATCGGCTCAATGCGCTCGCCGGGCTAGAAAGAGGCGCGTCAGAGCTGCGCTTCGAACGTCAACCCATCATAGGCTGGCGCCATGCCTTCCCCGAGACGCTCTTCAAAGTCCTGATGCAGGATTTCGTGGGACATGTGCGTGAAGTACGTCTGCCGGGCACCAATCTTTTCCGCGGTCTCCACGGCTTTCTCTATCGTCATGTGCATCGGATGGGGGCGGTCCCGCAAGGCATCCAGGACCAGAACATCCAGATCCTCCAGCAATGAGTAGCTGGCATTCGGGATCTGACTGACATCGGTCAGATAGGCAAATCGGCCTATACGGTACCCCAATATGTCGAGCGATCCGTGGACCGCTGGTATGGGTATGATCCTGACCGACTGTTCGGGACTTTCACGGGAGATAACATCGAACGGGCCACGCACATCGTGCATCTCCAGTCGGGGAACACCCGGGTACGTTCCGTCCCTGAAAATGTAGGAAAACATATCGCGCAGCGCATGAGCCGATGCCGGCTCGGCGTGGACCGGGATCGGTGTCCTGTTGGAGAAGAGATACGGTCTCAGATCGTCCATGCCCACTACATGGTCGAAATGATGATGGGTAATGAGCAGCGCGTCAATGGTCTCGATTCCTGCCCGGAAGGCTTGCTGCCTGAAGTCCGGACCGGAATCAATCAGCAAATGAACCCCCGCGGCACGCACAAAAACGGAACAGCGAAGTCGTTTGTCCCGTGGGTCGTCCGAGGTACACACAGGACAGGGGCAGGTCAGTACGGGTACCCCGGTGGAGGTACCGCTTCCCAGGATCTCCACCTGAACGCGCTGCGCATCCTCCCGTATCTCAGTCTTCATCCTCTGTCTGTATCTCCACTACATCCTGTCGAGCCCACGCATCCTCGAGAGCCTGCCGAACAAGGGGTTTCAAGTAGACCGTGTCCACGTCCATGGAACGTATGGCCTCGGCCAGAATGGCCAGGTGGACCTCGGGAGGATGGACCCGATTGAGCATCAGGAATTCCTCCTCGTTCCGGATACAGATCCCTCCGCGGAAATTCCCTTTCTCCCGGCGTACACGGATCCCGAGCTGCTCGACGGCTTCCTCAAGCTCTTTGACGATCTGGGGTGTTTTCATGATGGAAAATAGGGTGCCGCTCCTAGAAGGTCAGACCGATCTGGAAGGCATGACGGAATCCGCGGTACTCGACCCGTCTCGTATTGCTCTGGGCAAAGACCGCTGAGGCATTCAGTAGCCAGCGCTGCCAGCGGTATCCCCAACCGGCATAGGCACCCAACCCCGATCGGATCTCAGGCAGGGTCCATTCGATATCCACCATGTAACCTGCTGAAGACCCGGTGTCTGTCCCGAGCGCACGGGAAGCCAGGCCGAAGAACGGTTGGGATCGAAGCGAGAGATGCGACCCCGCCAAGGTCAGGTTGACACCGGCCCCGACGCCAATGGCCGCAACAGATACTTCAAAGACGGTGGCAAGCGTACTTTCGTCCTGCTTTGAAACCTTCCTGTAGTCTCCGTACAGGCCAATGGGAAAAAAGACATCCAGCGCCTTTGAATCCGGACTCCCGAAGGGTCGTACCGCAGCCCACGCATCCACACTTCCATCAACCAGAGTCACCTTGTCGCCATCGGCATCCATACCGCTGCCCCGGACCAGCCTGCCCATGAACCCTTCGCGACTGTAAAACAGGCCAATCGCAGGGTCACTGTATTCGAAGGATACGTCGGGCGCCTGAGGCGGGCGGAATGAAAAATCCACCACTGTAAGCAGCGGGCCGACAGCCCGTGCAGTTCGGCTGCCTCCACCCCCGTAGTTGAACTGCGCAGCGGCGGGTCCCGCTACACAGCCCATCAGGCATACCGCGAGGACAGCTGATTCAATGGCACGGATCATCTGGAACGACGGCTGCTGTCAGCGACCACTACGATCCTGACGTGAGGTCAATCTTAACGAAGCGATTCGACTTGGGAAGCTCTGCGGAAGTAGACTCCGAGGGCAGTGGCTGAGACGGTGGTTTGCTTTCACTCGCTGCCTTTTCCCGGGCTGGGCTCTCCGTTGGCTTGACCTCTTTTTGTGCTGTCTTTGGAGACCCCACAGGTGCTGGCGCTCCTGGCTGTGTCTGCCGGGGCGCTACCTCTCCTCGGGTTATCTCCTTTGCTTCGCCCTTTCCAGGCGTGGACGCCCCTTTCCCGTTCGCCTCCTGACCAGACCTTGTCGGAGCCTCCTGAGCGTGCTCTCCACCGCGGTGTGGCCTTCCATCCGCCCCTGTCTGCTGGTTGCGACCAGCGGACCGTCTGCTGTCCGAGCCTCTCCGGGCATCGGAGGACCCACGGCGCTCGGATCCCCTGCGGGTATCCTTTTCACTGCGGGAATCTCGCTCAGATCGCCCGGCACCGGAACGGCCTCCACTGGATCTGGACGCATCGGATCTGGGCGACTCCGATCTGCCACGGCCACGTGACGTTTCCTGGGCGCCCGCGTCAGAACGTTTCGAGCGATCATCTCCGCCCGACCTGGCGTCCCTGCCGGAACGACCACTGTCACCCCGGCCACGCTGACGGCCACCATCACTGCGACCTTCGGAGCGCGTACCGCCTGATCGCCCGGAACCAGAGCGCCCCGAGCCAGACCGGGAGCGATCTCTGTTATCGGATCCGCTGGTCTCATCCCTCTTCTCCTGACCCTCCGAAGCTTTCTGGCCGGACTGCGGTTTGCGGCGCGCGTTTCGATCCGTGCGATTGGACAAGCGTGAAATTTCCTTTCCGGAAGACCTGTCAAAAAACCGGAACGACATCGGGTCGACCGATGCGTCCGAGTCGATCTGCACCCGCACGCCGAAGCGAAGGCGCCAGCGGAAGGTGCGGCTCGGAAACTTGCCTGACAGGAACGATGCTGTAAATGGGTGCACCTTGAGACGAACACGCGCTGACTTGCCGGCATCCCGATAGGATGCGAGCCAATCCTCAATCTTGCGGAGGAGGTCCTCCGGTTCGACCCGTAGGTGACTGGGCGCCACGGTACGATCCCTGACCCCCCCGCGCCGCTGGCGGGGATCCGCTGCGGAGGCGGATGACTGCTCATCCGGCAGGGAAAATGTCTTGGTGATACTGGGACGCAGTCGTTGACGCGTGATCTGAATCAGACCGAAGTCACTCATCGGCAGCACCTTGGTAACCGCACGATCAGCCCGGAATTCCTTTTTCAGCGTCTCGTACAGCTTTCGGCGGTTGCTTTCATGACGCATGTCGATGAAATCGACCACGATAATGCCGCCCAGGTCGCGCAGACGGACCTGCTTGCAGATGATCTTGGCAGCCTCCAGGTTGACCTTGAGCGAACTGTCCTCCTGGGACATGCCTCGGCCGGCCCGGCCCGAGTTCACATCCACCACGTGCATGGCTTCTGTCTGCTCGAAAAACAGATAACCACCCGAGGGCATGTTCACACGCTCGTCGAAAGCCTCCTCCACGGCAGCCTTGATACCTACCTTCTGGAATACGGACTCTGCATTCTCCTCCAGCTTGACATCCTCCACCATATCAGGGGCGATAGCCTGTACGTAGCCACGGATGTTGCGATAGAGCTTCTGGTCATCAATCAGAATGCGATCGTAATCCTCCGTGAAGAGATCCCGCATGATGGAGGATACCATGTTGACATCCTCATGAATGACTGCGGGCGGCTTCGGATTGTTTTTCAGCTTGCCTTCGATCCTCTTCCACTTGTCTACCAGCAGGTTCAGGTCCGTGTCAAGCGCCTTGGCGCTCCGACCCTCGGCCACCGTGCGGACGATGACACCGAATCCCTCAGGCAGAAGGCTCCGCGCCAAGGCGCGCAGTCGCCGACGCTCCTTGAAGGACATGATCTTCTTCGACACGGCCACGTAGTTGGCCATGGGAACCAATACCAGGAAGCGCCCCGCCAGGGAGATATCCGTAGTAACACGGCTTCCTTTGTTGGCGATGGGCTCCTTGCTGATCTTGACCAGGATGGGCTGGTCCTTGACAAGAATACTGGCGGGATCGAACTGTGGACCCTCCTGTTCCCGCTCATTGTCGCCGCCGGACTCGCGGCGCGACGGCTGTCCTCCGCGACCTTGTCTTCGGCGATCCTTGCCCTGCTGATCGGAGCCGCCATGACGTTGACCGGTAGGTCGGCGCCGTTTCTTGCCCGCCGGCTTGGTCGTGTAGTCCCCTTTGAATGATCCAATCTCGGCCTGGTCCGTCTTGGCGTAGTCAAGCCACGACTCAACGTTGTCGATCAGGTCCGAGAAATGGAGAAACGCGTCCTGTTTCTGACCAATGTCTACGAAGGCAGCCTGGATGCTCGGCATGACTCGGCGGATACGCCCGAGGAAGATGTTGCCGATGGTGCGTTCGTGTTCTTGGTTCTCAATGAACAGCTCCGCCAGCTCGCCGTTCTCAACGATGGCAATGCGGGTCTGTTTACCCTTGTTGACGATGATTTCCTTAGACATGTGTGGGTGTCCTGGGCAAAGAACGACGAACAGCCCTCCCCTTTGAGGGAGTTGTCAGTGCGACGATGTACCGAAAGTTCAATCACCTTCAGAAACTCCCCGAGAACTTGCTGCATCGAAAATCCACTGCTCCGGGTACGTCTGTCGCTCGGCAGGCTGTAGCTGCGTGCCGTTCTTGCAAATGATGGAGATAGAGCCAAAACAGGGAGGGCTGCGACGCCGAATTCGGTCGTCCCACACCCTGCCTGACGTTCCGGAAAGTACTGTCCTGCCGCGCTTTCACGCCCTGCGAGTACCGCTCTGAACCATGCCACAAGCCAACGCGCAACCGCCTGGCCCACAACCCGAAACCGGGTCAAGGAGAAAGGGAACAGCGTTGTAGCGAAAGAAACGGAATATCCGTGCATGATCAGGACGGGAAGCCCTTCCGGTAAGATGGGCCGAAGGACGCCTTCTGCGTCGCTCCGGTCTTTAAAATCAAGGGGTTAATCTCCCGAAGGCGCAGAATGATCCCGAAAAAGAGGCGCTTATATTGCCACAGGTCAGCCTCTGAGGGCAACCCGCTGCTCAGCCGCCCCGACCGCATGCCGAGCCGTGTCTGCATGTCAACCCAATGCCAACCATCGACCGATCCATGACGCATCCTGCTGCATCTGCCGAAGCCAAGGGCCTTGAAGGAGTCATTGCCCTTCACACGGGCATCTGTGACATTGACGGGCAGAAGGGGACCCTTATCTATCGGGGATATGACATCGATGACCTGGCACGGCACTGTACGTTCGAGGAAGTCGCATGGCTTCTCTGGCAAGGGGAGCTGCCCGGCGCCGCGGACCATGCCGAGCTGCTGCGCCAGCTGGCCAGCGAGCGACCACTACCTCCCATGGTCCGTGAGCTGATGGCCATGGCACCGGAGGATGCCAACGCCATGGCTTTCCTGCAAACAGGTATTTCCACCCTGGCCCTCTTCGATTCGGAAGCTGAGCAGACAGACCCTGCATCCCAGTACCGCAAAGCGGTGCGCCTGACAGCGCAAATCCCTGTTCTGCTCGCAGGTTTTGACCGTGCCCGCAACGGTTTGCCCATGATTGCACCGCGACCTGACCTTTCGACGGCAGCCAATTTCCTTTACATGCTCAGGGGGGAAGAGCCGGGTGAGCAGGCTGTTCGCATATTCGACGCCTGTCTTGTCCTGCATGCCGAACATGGACTGAACGCATCCACGTTTGCCGGTCGGGTCATCGGCGCTACCCTGTCTGACATGTACGCTGCTGTCGCGGGCGCCGTCGGCGCCTTGAAAGGACCGCTGCACGGGGGAGCAAACCTCCGGGTAATGGACATGCTGGACGCCATTGCCGCCTCTGGGGCGGATGCATCATCCTGGGTCCGGGACCGGCTGGCGCGCAAGGAGCGCATCATGGGATTTGGTCATCGGGTCTACAAGACGCTCGATCCCCGGGCGGGCATTCTGCGGGAGATGTCCGAGTCACTGGCCGAGGAGGCGGGTAATCGAACATGGTACGACATGAGCCTGAGCATCATGGAGATCATGGAACGTGAGAAGGGTCTCTATCCCAATGTGGACTTTTTCTCGGCTTCCGTTTATAGCACATTGGGCATACCCAAGGACCTGTTCACGCCCATCTTTGCCATGGCCCGGATTACCGGATGGACAGCCCACCTGATGGAGCAGTGGAAGGACAACCGACTTATACGGCCGCGGGCCGCTTATGACGGCCCGCGCAGTCGCAGCACGGGTCGACAAGCAGGCTGACTCCCCATGTCGGGTCTGGCTACCCTCCGGCACATTTCGCTCGATGAACGACTCGCTTGAGCGATATGCCCCTTTCCGCGCATACTTTGTTAAATGTGGCCACCGGGCACGGATCCGCGGGCGTCTTCCATCGTTGCGTTCCGTACCTTCAAACGTCCTCCTCTTCGAGGTCCAACCAAAAAGCAACCCCACAGGCAGTCACGAC
>Ga0255767_1005054_pt1 | contig 10637 bp, 7 predicted proteins | sample 071ome_24_FD_179967 | JGI IMG/M metagenome (GOLD analysis project Ga0255767, IMG submission 179967) | Coastal salt marsh microbial communities from the Groves Creek Marsh, Skidaway Island, Georgia - 071402CT metaG (version 2) | ecosystem: Environmental > Aquatic > Marine > Intertidal zone > Salt...
TAGCCTCCTCGGTCAAACTAGACTGACTCGAAATAAGACTCAAAAAAAAGACTGCTACACACGTAGCAGTCTTTTTACTCAAACGCACTACCAACAAGATTGCTCTCTTATCAGAAGCGATAGGTCCCTGTTACACCCCAAATCCTGGGCGTATTGATATGTGACCAGGAGGTTGAGGGGAAGAAGATTGCGCCATCAAAAGGTATTTGAAAGCGAGATTGGATCGCCTGCTCATCACCGCAGTTCTTGCACCACAGAGCAACATCCCATGCATCTCCAGCTCCTCCTACACCGATTCGGGCGTTGTACTGGGTGAATCCGTCCGCAACATAGCCAAATGCCGTATCGGCATTTGCCTCGTAGTCACCTCGGTAAAAGATATTACCGGACAGGAAAAATCGTAAGTTTTGACCCAGAGGTACATCGTAGCTAAAGGCAGCGTTGGCTGTTACGTCCGAAACGTAAGGCAGATCCGTGCCTCCAACCGGAATAGGTGTCGTAAGGCCACCCACATCATCGTCGTAAGTGGCGTCGACATATTGGACTGCACCAGACAGTCGCAGATTGTCAGTGACCGCCCACTCCCCCTCTACTTCGACACCTGCAGATTCGGCGCCCTCGACATTTGTGACGATGAAGTTACCGTCGGGATTTAGTACCTGCACCTGAAGATCGTCAAAGGTCGTAATCCAGGCCGCCGCATTCAAGCGAAGGGCGCCGTCGAGAGTAACCGACTTGATGCCCACTTCGATGCTGTCAGCCGTTTCTTTATCGAACGTTGGATCCCCGGGGGGAAATGGTCCAATCGGTCCGGCCGGCGTGAAGCCCAGGAATGGGCCAGCTGCGTCACGAGTCAAGCTAATACCTCCCGACTTGAAGCCCGTGCTATACGAGGCGTACCCCATAACATCCTCTGCAAAATCGTACTGCAGGCTGAGGGTCCCCGTTGTCGCACTATCACTGGTGCTTGCCTCGTAATCATGTACCACCGGCAGTGGGAACACCGAAGGTAGCTCGAAGGGCGGGAATGGAACGGGCGCCACAGGATGGTCATTAATCAGCGTGGCATCCTTTTCATCCTTGGTGTAGCGCAAACCCGCTGTGATTGACATCCGGTCCGTAATTTCCAGTGAGCCGTGGGCAAAAACTGCCTGCGTATCACCGGAGTGGTCAAAGTTTGCGGAATACGCTTTCACCCCGGAAAAGATCACACCTTGGGAACCCCAGATGAACTCGTTCAGCAGTTTAATATCTTCGCTGGCAAAGTAGGCGCCTACCGTCCAGTCCAGCCTGTCACCAGAGCCAGAGAGCCGAAGCTCCTGTGAGGCCATTGATACCTCAGGCAAATTCTGATTGCTATAAAGGACGTCCACACCCGTGAAGTCATTGTCTTTATAGTTCTCATCCTCGTATTCGCGCCAGGCGGATATCGACGTAAGAGTGACCCCACCAAATGACCAGTTAATCTCTGCAGATACACCCTGATCTGTCGCCTTGAGCATCGGGTCAGTATTCAGGGCGACCCGGAGGTCATCAATATTGGCAGGGTCGATAATTGTCGATCCAATGGACGCAGCAATCGGTCCGTTCACCGCGGCGGTGTTTGGATCATTTTCATATCGAAGCGGGGTGCAGCAGGTTTCATCGAGCTCAGCGTAGTCCCCGATGATACGAAGACTAAAATTATCGCTGGGCTCAAAGAGCAATTGGCCGCGCACGTACCAACGGTCTCGATCATGGATGTCGTTCCCCGTAGCGACGTTCTCCAACCACCCGTCACCATCGGCATACGAACCCGCGACTCTCAAGGCTGTATTATCGCCTAGCGGCAGATTGATGAATCCTCTGGCACGTATTGTGTCGTATTCTTCATAGCTTAGGCTGATCTCGCCACTACGCTCTCCCAGCTCAGGGGCATTGGTGTGGAATGCGACCACGCCACCAGTTGAGTTTTTGCCAAAGAGAGAGCCTTGAGGGCCTTTGAGTACCTCCACCCTCGAGATATCGACGAGATCTGATCCGGTAATGATGCCGGAGCGAGCGCGATATACCCCGTCAACAAATGTCGCGACGCTAGGCTCAAACCCCATATTGAACACAGACGTACCCAAGCCTCGAATCGCAAAAGAGGTGCCCTGTGACGGAGGATCAACGGCTCTTATTTCGAGTGAGGGCACGACACTTCGGAGGTCAAAGACATCAATCACAACACTGGTTGTGATTTGATCTCCCGAGATAGCAGATACAGCGATAGGCACATCCTGCATGGATTCCTCTCGCTTTTGCGCTGTCACGATAACTTCTTCAAGTTGGGCTGCAAGCGTCGTGGTACTGAGTAGTGCTGCCGCTAGAGCGGTTCCAAGCAATTCGGATGATTTCTTTTTCATAAGTGCCCCAATGTATCTGCGTCTCATTGTTATCAGTCGGCGAATTTGCCTTGGGGGGGCTCACAGTACCCTCCCACCTTAGCTAAACCTAGTCCACACCACAGCCAGAGTATTATCCAATCCCTTAATTCTCTTATGCGAAAGCTGGAAAATTCCTATGAGTTACTATTTCCCATATCCAATATTATCTCCCACTCCCCCTCAGAGGAAAGCTGCCATAGCAGCACGAATTTGCCGTGTTCGCGGCCAAAAACCTCGCCGCCCCCCTCTTTAAAAAGAAACCGACTGGTATAGGTGCCCACCGTATAAGCCCAGGTACCATTTCGCCGGACATCGGTAACCGCAACGTCATACTCAGCGAGATCGAACATCGTGTGAACGGCCTTAGCAAACTGTTCTATATTCTCACGTCCCCTGTCTGGCTCCCTCCGATTATGGAGTGCGACGGCGTTCTCAGCGAACGCGCTCACCCAACGTTCCACCTGCCCGGACTCAAAAGGTTCTACGTACTTCTCAGCAACAAGCTGCGAGAAAAACTCCAAATCACTTGGCTCATCGGCTCGAGACCCAACACTACTTAAACAAGCGAGCGCCGTCATCACGATGGCAACCCACCTCATTGAGTCAATTGGCAACAACATTCGTCTCTGCACCAATACCATAAAAGGCCTCCCATTCATCGATCTTGGCCCTGAAGCTTAAAACACAGCGATCATCGCATATTTATGCAAACATCACTTACGCCTTTGAGACAGCAAGACTCTCAACGGAAGTCATTGGATAAATTCCCAAAAGGATTTATAACGTGGAATTATTCCAGTCGTTAAATAACTTCAACAAAGAGGAAGGGAGCCATGCACTCTTTCGACCCCACCGACGAACACGTCTTGGAGCGAGGCAGCGGGGCCGGCGTCGATGTCTGGCGGCGACGGGGCTTCTTGAGCGCCGCCGCTACCCTCGCCGCCACCTGCTCCCCTGTCCTACAGGCCCTAACAGAGACCCCCCAGATACTTGGCGGAACAGGCTACCCCGGGCGAAGTGTTTTTCAGGGTGATCGAGATTACGAGCGATGGCGTCAGGCAATGGCTTGGCAGCTTTACAAGGCACCGCGGTACCCCGAGGTGATAGTTCGACCCAACCACCGCGAGCAAGTCGCCGGTGTTGTTAAAAAATGCGCTGCAGAAGGGCGCCGCATAGCCGTTAAATCTGGCGGACACAACGTTAGCGAAGCCTTCTTGAGAGATGGCGGATTACTTCTCGATCTTGGAGAACTCCAACACCTTGAGCTTTCTTCCGGTGGGTCAAGTGCATGGGTTGAGCCCGCACTGTGGAGTTATGAGCTACTCCGTGGGCTCGATGAGGCAGACAAAGCATTTCCTGTGTCTCACTGCGCGACAGTTCCCATGGGCGGATTTCTCATGGGCGGCGGGATTGGTTATAACCACGACAACTGGGGCGCCATAGGTTGTGAAAACATAATTGCTGCCGAGGTCGTCCTGCGAGGCGGTGACAGCCATATCGTTTCTTCCGAAGAGAATCCTGATCTTTTGTGGGCATTGAAAGGCGGTGGGATGGGATTTCCCGGCGTGGTGACACGTTTGAACATTGCACTTCACCCAAAGCCTAAGAGCGTCATGGAAACAGCGCTCATATTCCCTATCGGTCACCTTGATCTGGCCATCGAATTGCTCAACGACTGGGCCAGAGCAAACCCTGCCGATACAGAACTGATGATGCTACTTGCGAGTAATCCAATGGCGACGGACGACACTCCGCCACAGGCACGAAAAATGGCGATTGCCCGCGCAGTGACGTACACCGCATCAGATTCAGCGTCTCGCGCACAGCTCGAACAGCTGGTGAATCATCCAAACGCAGTGCACACGGTTGCACCTATCGAATTCAAATCCACTTCTCTACAAAAAATGTCTATCGAGAGTGTGAATCCTAAGATGGGGCTGGGCTTTGGGCGCTACGCGGTCGATACGATCTGGACCGACAGACTTCACGACATGACTGATTCCCTGAACCAGCAAATTTCGCAGGCACCGTCCAACAAAACCCACTTCGTCATTTCACCCAAGATGAACAAGAACGTGAGCGAGGACTGTGCATTCTCGCGAATTGGATCCACGTTTGTTGGAGCCTATACCGTATGGGATGATGAGTCAGAGGATGCCCGCAATTTTGACTGGCTCAGCAAAACACGTAGCGCCCTGCATCCATTCTCAGAGGGTCAGTACATCAACGAAGTAGACGCGTTTACGAACCCCGGAGCACCCCAGCAATGCTTTTCAAGCTCAGCGTGGACCCGTTTGCATGAAACAAGACGGCGTTTCGATCCCTCAGAGCTTTTTTATGGCTGGCCCGATACAGGCCATGGCTAGCTATCCGTAGATGTGCTCAACCGACTGCTTTCTCAGATAACTGCGCATTCCTTCAAGTCCACCCTCGACACCAAACCCGGATTGCCCACAAGGTTCGGCGGAGTGGTTAAACCCAGCGGGCTCAACCATTGCCAGCGAGCTCATCACTCGAACCTTTCCAGCACGCACTCGTGCAGCCATACGGTGGCCTTGACTCTGGGACGTTGTCCAAAGTGTTGCGGCGAGACCATACTCGGAGTCGTTCGCTAGGGTCAGCGCATGCTCCTCGTCATCGAAGGGCAAAAGGACAATAACAGGCCCAAATATTTCCTCCCTCACAACCGGCGAGTCAGACTCTAATCCTGCGATAACCGTTGGACCAACAAAAAACCCGCTTTCGCAATTCGCAGGTGATCTGCCGTCTAAAAGCAGCTTTCCACCCTCTTTGACTCCCCTGTCTATATAACCAAGGACTCGCTCAAGTTGCTGACGGCTAGCCAGGGGACCAAACTGAACATCTTCCGACGATGGAAGTCCGGGTTTGATCTTGGCCGCCTCGGCGACAATTGCCGCAGACAGCTCATCAAAACACGAAGCCTGAATCAGTATTCTGGAACGTGCCACACACACCTGACCCTGATTCCAGAAAGCCCCGGCGACAATCCTCGACGCCACTGCTTCAATACCAAGCTCACGAGTGCTCTCGAAAACAATTTCGGCAGACTTGCCACCGCACTCCAGCAATACAGGTTTGATCGTTGACTTGCCCATTTCAGCGAGGATCTGTCTACCAGTGGCTGTCGAACCCGTAAACGTGAGCATACTCACAGCGGGATCCGCTACCAGCTGTCTCGCGGTATTTCCGTCGCCCGGAAGAACACTGACAACTCCGTCGGGAATGCCTGCTAATGTCGCGACAGCCGCGAGTAGCACTGCTGAGCGCGGCGATATGTCAGAGGGCTTTAAGATACAGGTATTACCGGCGGCGAGAGCCGGCCCTAATTTCAAACAGGCATTTATCAAAGGGAAATTCCAAGGAATGATTGCCGCCACTACGCCTCTGGGGCGCCAATGCTGAATTTCCGTGGCGCCTGTGCCGGTCAGGGGGACCTCGCCCATGACTATTTTATCGATAGCCTCTGCGTAATACCGAATAAACCCAGCCGCAATCGCCACTTCGCCTCTGGCAACGGAGATTGGTTTTCCCATATCCACGCTATCGAGCTCAGCAAATTCAGATTCAAACGCTAGGATTGCGTCGGCAAAAGCAGTCAGATGGCGCTTTCGACTTGATGGGGATAGCTCTGCCCAAACCTTATCAAACGCGGATGCCGCAGCCGCCACCGCCGCGTCGATCTCGGCGGAGTCCGCCGCACGGTAATCGAGCGTCTCGCATCCGTCGACCGGGCTATACAATTGAATAAGAGGGCCTGACGGTGATTCTATAAAGTCGCCATCAACGAAAGGCAGCGCATGTTTGCACTGTTGTAGTGATGACGCTGGCAGCTTTTCGCGTAGGGTCATTGGGACAGTCCATCCGCCAAGATCATGTCTGCCGCCTTTTCGGCCACCATGATGCAACTTGCATTGATGTTGCCGGCCGGCACCGTCGGGAAAATCGATGCGTCTGCAACCCACAATTTTCTCACTCCATGCACTCGCAACCGGGGATCGACGACTGCCGCTTCATTAGTGCCCATCTTACACGTGCCGCAGGCGTGATACATGAGACCGGATTGCTCACGAATATATCGATCCAGTTGATCATCAGAGTCGCAATCAAATCCCGGCAAACGCTCATCCTTGTAGAATGGTGAAAAAGCCTTCGACGTAAAAATCTCCCGAGTTAACCTCATGGCTTCCCGCAATTGCGCGACGTCGTCCTGATGCTTCAACAAGTCAAGTGTGATGACGGGCGTATCCTCGGGGTTTTTCGAACGCAGCCCTATCTGGCCTCTCGCCTGTGTGCGACACAGGCCGACCCCCACACCGACTGCGGGCTTTCGATAGGGCGCAGGCCCATTATCAGTGAGCTCATAAGATAGTGGGGCAAAAATTATTTGTGCATTGGGTGCCTCAAGCCCTTCTCTGGTTCGAACAAGGGCCTGCGCGTGTCCAATGCAGGTGGCCAGAGCTCCACGACCGCGAAAGATATAGTCCAAACCATGCAGGAGAGATCGGATCGGATTGTTTAGATCGCTTGTCAACGTTCGCGCATTTTTAACATGGAAACTCATTCGCGCCACGGGGTGCTCTTGCAAATTCTTACCAACACCAGACAGTGGAATTTGGCAGGCAATGCCAGCAGCCTCCAGCCGTTCCTGATCCCCCACGCCAGAAAGCATCAGCAATTTGGGAGAGACCATAGCCCCCGCAGAGAGAACCACACCTTTCTTCGATCTAACCTCGTGCTCACGGCCACGCTGTTTGTAAATAACACCAGATGCCTGACCTTGATCCAGAATAATTTTAGTGACCGTGGCATCAAGTTCCACCCGTAGATTTGATCGACTGAGGCCACGAAGATAGCCTGCGGCAGTGCTAAAACGACGCCCCTTGTATTGGCTCGCTTGGCAGTAGCCAACACCTTCCTGGCTTACCCCATTCAAATCCTTGTTAAAGGGAATACCAACTTCCCGGGCCCCCTCAATAAAAACATCGGTTAACGGGTGCGAGATTCGAACTTTACTTACCCGCTGAGGGCCATTCTTGCCTCTAACGTTATCGTCCCCGACTTCGCTGGTCTCGCTCCTTTTAAAATAAGGGAGTACCTCCGTGTAGGACCAGCCTTCATTGCCCAGATCAGCCCATTTGTCGTAATCGGTGCTGTGACCCCGAACGAACATCATCCCATTGATAGCGCTACCACCGCCGATGATTTTTCCGGCGGGCCAAATGTCTCTACGATCAGCCCGGGAGGGATCGGGCTCTGACATGAATAACCAGTTCATATCTGTGCGCGGGAAGGCCTGCATCTGTCCCGCAGGGATTCGCGTGTAAAGATGTCTGTCATGCCGACCGGCATCCAAAAGCAATACTCGAACCTCAGGGTTTTCAGATAGACGGCTTGCAAGAACGCACCCGGCGGAGCCACCGCCGATGACTATAAAATCCCACTCTTCTCCCATGATTCTTTGCACCGTCTCACCCACCACACCTACAGTAACACCTTCTAAAGTCCAGACTTATGCAAACCTGAAGCATTTGCTATGCAACCTGTTTACTGACCGCTCAAATTAGACTCAGAGACTTTACATCTGTAAGTGAAGCCTGCAAGTTCTGGCGGGACCATATTTTTCAGTGTTAGTCTTCAGACCTACTCAATGACCACACACCAGCAGTCCAATCCTACGCCACCTCTTGATGAGTCATCGCCACCCATTAGATGAAGAAATCTGACGCCCCAAACTGGCATATCGATCCCAAAGCACTCGCCGCCTATTATGAGCTAAGCGGAGTGCAGCCATTATCTGGCGAAGGAGCGACGCGTGTCCTACCGACATTTGGTGAGGCTGAGGGGTTCAGGGAAGTATACGAATTAGCTACTGGGTTCCAGCTGGTCACTGGCGACATCACTTGCCATAAGGAGGCCACACTAAAACTCAAATCCGATGGCTCCCTTAAGTTTCACTTCAGGCTGGAGGGCTTTAGTGGCTGGGGCTTGCCAAATGAGCAAGAGCGTCAGATTACTCGCTACTCAATGGGGGTCCTGCTCTCTCCGCCAGGTACCGAAAAATCGGAACACTATCTGGAAGGCGAGCACGAGCGGTCCGTGACGCTGATTTGTGAAAGCAATTTTTTACAACCACGATTTTCCGCTATGGCCTCTCAGTTGCCGGCCACAATAGGCGCATTTGTAACAACGGGAGAGGCCCGTCATTTTAATCAAAAGCTGCCTATGACCACGGAGGCGATTTCGGCCGCCAATTTAATCCTTGAAAACTCGTATCGCGGTAGCTTGAAACGTCAGTACATTGAAGCTCGAGCACTTGAGCTGTTGGTATTAAGTCTTGCAGCGTGCGTGGATTACGAGAAAAACCTGGATAACCCACATAAGGGCATGACTGACAAAGACATCGATCGGATGCACAAGGCCAGAGACATTTTGGAAAAGGATTATGTAGCCCCACCAACCATTAACCAGCTTGCCCGGCTCATTGGTCTCAATGAGGCAAAACTGATGCAGGACTTTAAGCAGCTGTACGGACAAACCATATTCGATTTCACGCAAAACATCAGAATGGATGAGGCTAAGCGCCTTCTCGAAACCACCAGCAAAAGCATCACAGAGATCGCTCTTGATGTTGGCTACGAATATTCGAGTAACTTTACGACCGCCTTCAAAAGGCGTTTTGGCGTCCCCCCCTCAGTGGCGAGGGAGGCTCACAAACCTTGAGGCACCCATGAATCTCAACACATTTATTTTCTTTTACATAAGTAGGCTTGTCTTCCGATGTCTACCCTAAATCCCTAAAAAGTTGTTGCTGCATCGAGTATGGAATTATGACCCACCCGTTTAACGCCATTATCGCTGAGGACATTGACGGTAAAAGCAGTGCATCCCTTCGTCAGCTTTATTTGTCTGATCTCCCGGATGAGCCAGTGCTAGTTGCCGTTGAGTATTCGACCCTCAACTACAAAGATGGATTAGCCATGACCGGCAAAGGAAGGATATGCCGTACGCTACCTCTCATCTGCGGCATCGATCTGGCGGGGGTCGTCAAAGAGTCAAGGGATGACAAATGGCAGCCAGGGGATCGGGTCGTCGTTAATGGCTTTGGGCTGTCGGAGTCTTACAACGGTGGCTACAGCCAGTTTCAGCGAGTAAAAAGTGAATGGCCGGTAAAGCTGCCCGCAGCACTCAGCACGAAAGAGGCGATGGCAATCGGCACAGCAGGTTATACCGCGATGCTATGCCTGCAGGCCATTGAAGATCATGGAGTTCATCCCGGCGATGGACCCATACTGGTCACCGGTGCTGTCGGCGGGGTAGGGAGCATCGCCGTTTCACTGCTTAGCACACTGGGTTTTGAGGTTCATGCCAGCACGGGTCGCAAAGACAGCCAGAAAGAATTTCTAGAGCATCTGGGTGCCGCTGAGCTACTGGATAGAAGTCAACTAGCAGAAGCCAGTAAACCATTAGAGAAGGAAAAATGGGCAGCTGTCATAGATACGGTGGGCTCCTCGACACTAGCCACGACGATTGCACAAACACGGCGGGAAGGAATTGTCACCGCCTGCGGTCTTGCAGGAGGCATGGATCTTCCGAGTTCAGTCGCCCCATTCATTTTGCGAGGCGTCACCTTGCGTGGCATTGATTCGGTCATGGCCTCACTGGAACGCCGGGAATTAGCTTGGGAAAGACTTTCATCGATTCTTAACCGAGATCATCTGGAAACACTGTCCACCACAGTACCCATGTCGGAACTTTTAACTATGGCACCCGCCATTTTGGCCGGAGAGATAAGAGGTCGGGTCGTCGTGGATGTGAATCGGTAACGCAAAATGAACAATATGCACCAAGAACCCAAGGCCGGGCTCATCAGCGGCGATCGTTTTCTCAGCCTGCAAGCACTGGATACAAATTCGAATCGAGCTGCCACAGCTCTGCACAGTATTGGGGTTTGGAAAGGCGACTCCATTGCCTTACTCCTGAGGAACGACTTCGCGTACTTTGAGGCCACAAAAGGCGCGGCATTGCTGGGGGCAACCACGGTAGCTCTCAATTGGCATATGACCTCAGAAGAGATCAATTATGTTTTGAATGACTGTGACGCAAAGGTGATTGTAGGCCACGCCGATCTGCTGACTGAATCGGTGCTTGCAGTGCTGGAAGGTCGGGAGGTCATTGCTGTAGAGACACCCCTTGAAATCGCCAAGGCCT
>Ga0255767_1005059_pt1 | contig 10628 bp, 11 predicted proteins | sample 071ome_24_FD_179967 | JGI IMG/M metagenome (GOLD analysis project Ga0255767, IMG submission 179967) | Coastal salt marsh microbial communities from the Groves Creek Marsh, Skidaway Island, Georgia - 071402CT metaG (version 2) | ecosystem: Environmental > Aquatic > Marine > Intertidal zone > Salt...
CTCGGCCCGCGCCTCGGCGAGGGTTGCCTCGTGGTCCCGACGAGCTGAACCGAGCGCAGAGGTCGCCGCATCGGCGGCATCCTTGCCCGACTGGATCGTGCTGGAACGCTCCTCCATTGCCCGCTGGATCGGGGGCAGGAGGACGAACTTCATCATCGCCCAAAGGGCGAAGAAGAAGATCGCCGCCCAGACGATCTCGTTCTCGACGGGAATGACGGGGTTCGGCGGATCGCCGGCCTCTTCTTCGGCCGCTACAACGAAGGCCAAGAGATTGATCACGGATTCACCTCAGGTGGTACGGGTGACGAACAGACGTTCAGAACAGTGCACCGGATCACAGCGGATCCGGGGTGCCGTCAGACGGCGGGATCAGACGAACTTCAGGAGAATGAAGACGACGAAGCCGATGAGGGCAAGCGCCTCGGTGAAGGCGATGCCGAGGAACATCGTGGTCTGCACCTGGCCGGCCGACTCGGGCTGACGGGCCATGGCCTGCACGGCCTGACCGACGAGGTAGCCGATGCCGATGCCCGGGCCGATGGCGGCAAGGCCGTAGGCCATACCGGCGCCGCCGGCGGCCTCGATGTTCTGCTGGTCGGCGGCCTCAAGGCCTTCCTGCGCAATCTGGGCGAGAACGCTCATTGTGGATGTGCTCCTGTTTTGGGGTTTCTGCCGGCCATGACCGGCGGGATCTTGGTTGGGACTGGGGTACTCGACCGAGCGATCAGTGCGCCGGGTGGAGGGCGCCACCGATGTACACGGCGGCAAGGATCGTGAAGACGAAGGCCTGGATCAGCGACACGCCGACCTCGAAGGCGGTGAAGGCGACGAGGCCGGGGAAGGTGCCGATCTGGATGAGGACCAGCGCCGAGGCCGACCAGACCGAGATGCACAGCACGCCGAAGGTGATGAGGAGGATGTGGCCGGCGAGCATGTTGGCGAAGAGACGCACGGCATGGCTGAAGGGCCGCACGAGGAAGGTCGAGAGGAACTCGATCGGGGTGACCAGTAGGTAGAGCGCCTTCGGAACGCCCGGCGGGAACAGAACTTCTTTGAAGTAGCCGGGACCGTTGTGGCGAACACCGACCGAGATGAACATGCCCCACGCGATCAGGGCCAGCACCAGCGGACCGGCCATGCGGGCATTGGCTGGCATCTGGAAGAACGGGATGACCTCGGTGATGTTGCCGATGAAGATGAAGAGGAAGAACGAGACCAGAAGCGGCAGGTAGGGCTCACGGCCGTGGCCGATACCGGGCTTCGCGATCTGCTCATCAACGAAGGTGACGATGCCCTCCGAGACGGTGCGGAACCCTCGCGGAACGAGGCCGCTCCCGCGAGCACCGAGAAGGAAGATCGCCATCGGGATGACCAGGCCGAGGAAGTGAATGAACGCGATCTTGTTAAACGCGTACCACTCGCCCTCACCAAACCACGCCGGCCACTCGATCACGTTCTCGATCGGCGGGAATTTCACGGCTCCCAGAAGGTTCACTGGTGCTCCTTGGTTTCGGAGAGGTCGGAGATCGTTGGGCTGTTGCTTGCCTGGGCGGCGTCGAGGCCGGGCTTCGGCGTAAGCCCGGGAAAGGCTAGCGAAGCGGACACGAAACGCATCTCCCAGAACAACAATCCGAGATGAGTAATGATGAGCGTGAGCCCAAGCGGGACCAACTCGACCCAGGCGGCGTCACGCACGAGCAGCACAGCGAGGGTGATCAGGCCGAGGCGAATAAGGAACCCGAAGAGGGCAACGCCTGCCATGAGGGCGATCGAAATGCGAGCGGCGTGCCCGAGTGACCACGCCGCCAGCATGAAGTTCACCACCACGATGGCCAGGGCGTAGGCGACCGAGGCGGCACCGTCGGCTCCCCAAAAGATGGCACCGACCATCGCGGCGATTGGGGCGATCATCGCTCCTCGACGGGCGAGGTCCTTCGCGACCTCAACGGCGGGCGACGGGCCCTCCATCCGCATGGCGAGGGGGTTGGCGGGGGCGTTCACGAGTCGGAGCCTTCAAGCGGCATGGTGTCGATTTCACCGGTGAAGTCGCGAACGGGACGAGCGCCGAGCTCAGCAGCCTCGGCTCGGAGACGGGCTGCTTCTTCGCGAACCGCAGCGGCGTGTTCGGCGGCTTCGTGCATGCCCCGTTGATAGTCGTAATACACCTTCAACACAGCACCGACCGTGCCGAACGCGAGAAAGGCGAGCATGAAGATCGGGCGGGTTCCGGCCGCCGAGTCGATCCAGAGTCCGAGAAGGGCGATGAGTACGGGGGCGAGGACGAGGTCGAAACCGCCGCTCGAGCGCCAGATGGCGTCATGCAGTTCGCGCTTTCCCGCAGCGTCCATACCTGTCCCCGGAGACCTGTCCTCGAGCGAGCCACCGCACCCGATCCGGCCGCTCGTGAACCCATGCACAAGCTAGCTCGGCGCCTCCCGGCTGGCAACCCGAACCGCGCCCCCGGCGGGGTCGGGTCGAGCGGAGCGATCGTCAGCGAACCGAACCCGTCATCAGTCGACCCATGGGGCGTTGATCGACCGGAACGAGGTCGGAACCGGCAATCGGGCGGCCAGACGCTCGACATAGGGCAGTCGATCGCGCTCTGGCATCACGATCCGGATCTCGGTCGGAACGTGCACGGACACCAGGTCGGCAATCGCCGGCACCAAGCCGAGATCGACCCCCACCGAGCACACCACGAGCACCCGCGCGTCGCCATCGACCGCGAGCAAGGCTGCCGGCGCCGCCTCGAGCAGGTTGGTACGAGGTGGGATCGGCTCGACGAGCTCCGGAAGGGACACTCCTGCCAACCGGGGATCCTGGACGACGAGATGCCGGAGCCACCGCTCGCGGCCCAGGCGGTTCACCGCGTGAGAAACGGCTCCCGGCGTGCGATGCGGGCGAACTTGGGTGACGGCGTCATGGAGCGCATCAGCCGGGCTCCGGCCGGCGTGCAGCAACGCCGCCGCTTCGCGATCGAAACGCCCGACCCCAGCTTCGAGGACGGGGCCGTCAGGGCCATGCAGGATCCGGGCGACCTCGAGCCCGGCCAGTTCACCACGAACGATGCCGTCCTCACAGACGATCTCGAGCCCCTCATCAATCAACAGCTCCTCGAGATGCGCGATGTCGTCGGGTCGCGGCAACGCCGGCGGAAGCGGTTCGGGAACGGCCTCGATCACCGTGTCTCCCTGCGACTCCCAGACCCGAAGCTCAGGGGCGAGCACCGCGGTCCGGCGCGCATGGACAGCGGCGTGATGGTCGACGACCAGCTCGGCCGTCGCGGGAGCGTGGCGGTCAAGCCAGACCAGCACCCCACCGAGCGCGGCAAGATCGCTGCTCATCGACACGATCCAGGCCTGATCGCCATCGCGAACCGTGGTCCCGAACGGCGCGGCATCCGGAGTTGCTGACGGGCTCAGATCGAAGCACTGCGTAAGCAGCGCAACGGCACGAGCCCGCTCAAGTTGAGCCCGACGATCAGCGTCGAGCGCCACGAAAACTCAGCTCTCGTCGCCCTCAGCAGCGGGAGCGTCGGACTTCTTGCGGCGGCCGTAGCGCTTCTCGAAGCGCTCGACGCGACCGGCGGTGTCGACGATCTTCATCTGGCCGGTGAAGAACGGGTGGCTCTCGCTGGAGATCTCCACCTTGGCGAGGGGGTACTCGTTGCCGTCCTCCCAGGTGACGGTCTCGCTCGTGGCGATCGTCGAGCGGATAATGAACGACGTGCCAGCGGACATGTCCTGGAAGACGACCGGGCGGTACTCGGGGTGGATTTCGGACTTCATAGCGGTCTCCCAGGCTACGAGGACGGTGCCGAGGAAGCGACCTCGGCCAGGAATTCGTCGTTGTTCTTGAATTCCTCGAGACGGTTCATGAGCATCTCGAGGCCGGCGGCCGAGCCCTTCTCGTCCGACAGCGCGCCGAGCACGCGTCGGAGCTTCCAGACCTGGTCCAGTTGCTTCTTCTCGAACAGGAGTTCTTCGTGCCGGGTCGAGGAACCGTCGATGTCGATCGCCGGGTAGACGCGGCGTTCAGCAAGGCGCCGGTCGAGCCGCAGCTCCATGTTTCCGGTGCCCTTGAATTCCTCGAAGATCACCTCGTCCATCCGCGAACCCGTCTCGACGAGCGCAGTGGCGAGGATGGTGAGCGAACCGCCCTCTTCGATATTGCGAGCCGCACCGAAGAACCGCTTCGGTCCATACAGGGCGGCCGCATCGACACCGCCCGAGAGGGTCTTGTTCGAGGCTGGCGTCTCGAGGTTGTAGGCCCGGGTCAGGCGGGTGATGCCGTCGACGATCACACAGACGTCGCGGCCGACCTCGACCAGTCGCTTCGCCCGCTCGATGGCGAGATCGGCGATGTGCACATGCTCGTCGGTTGGGCGATCGAACGTCGACGCAACGACCTCACCGTCGCCCTTCATCCACCGACGCATGTCGGTCACTTCCTCGGGGCGCTCGTCGATGAGGAGCACCATGACGTACACCTCGGGATGGTTGGCCTCGATTGAGCGGATGATCTGCTTCATCACGCTCGTCTTGCCTGCCTTCGGCGGCGAGACGATCAGGCCCCGCTGCCCCTTCCCGATGGGCGCAACAAGGTCGATGATCCGAGCCGTCATGTTCGCCCGGTCGGCCTTCATCTCCATCCGCAGCCGCTCGTCGGGGTACAGCGGTGTGAGCGAATCGAAGTCGGGGCGACTGCTCGCAGCCTCCGGGTCACCGCCGTTGACCGTTTCGACCGACATCAAGGCGGGGTTCTTCTCGTTGCGATTGGCGGGCCGAGAGGGCCCAGCGATCACGTCGCCCTTGCGGAGACCGAACTGCCGAATGAGTTTGACCGGCACATAGGCGTCGTCACGGCTCGGGACATACCCGTCGACCCGGAGAAAGCCGTAGCCCTCGCTTCGCAGGTCGAGTCGGCCCTCGACAGGGATCGGCTCGCCGTCCCACGCTTCGTTGTTGTCGTTCCGGTTGTCGCGATCGCGACCTCGGCGGCGGCGACGACGATTGCCCGGTTCAGGTTTTGCGTCGGCATCGTGCGCCCCGGCTGCGTCCTCGTTCGATCGACCCGTGGATGCCGACTCGGCATCGGGTTGCTCCGCTCCGTCCTTCGCCGCAGCAGCGTCAGAGGAGTCCCCGTCGTCCGTCGGGGCGGCTGCCGCCGCACCGGTATCGCTGGCTTCGGCTGCATCGGCCGCAGCATCATCAGCGGCAGGAGCGTCATCTCCAGGGGTGCCGGACCCATCACCACCGGCGGCAAGGTCGAGGATGAGATCGATGATCTCGCCCTTCCGAGCGCGAGAGGACGGCTTCTTCCCAAGCGTCGTCGCAATCGCGGTCAGTTCGTCTCGGTCTTTGCGTTGCAGCGTCGATCGACGCATCTCCGTGGTCTCCACGGCGGTCTCCTCGAGAGGCGTCCTGGCTGCGGAACCCCGCCGCAGCGTTTGTCAGGGGTGGTCGTCGGGCCCAACACACCGGGCCTGGTTCCGTCACAACTGACGCAACCCACGAACGATGAGTGTGAGGGTACCGGCGTTCAGCCCCGTCGCACGCTGTCCACGAAATCTTCGACGATGCCGAGGTCGTTCGGCAGATCCGTCACCCGCTCAGGCCGCTCGAACAGATCGGCGAGGTGAGGCGGGAGACCGGGACGGATCCCGGTCGCTTGCTCGACGGCGTCAGGGAACTTCGCAGGATGCGCGGTGGCCAGGGTGACGACCGTCTCGTCAGGCCGCCGAAGCCGACGGGCGGCGCCGACACCTACGGCGGTGTGCGGTTCGATGAGCAGGCCGGTGCGGTCGTGCACGTCAGCGATGATCTCGAGCGTTTCGGTGTCGCTGAGGCGTGTCCCGCTGAATTCATCGACGAGGCGACGGTGTTGGTCCGACGTGAGCTGCGCCGATCCAGTGGAACGGAACGAGGCGAGAAGTTCGGCGGTTTCGGGGCCGTTGCCATCGAGCAACTCGAACAGCAGCCGTTCGAGGTTCGAAGAGATCTGGATGTCCATGCTCGGAGAGAGTGTGGGAACCACCTCCTCGGCGGTCATCTCCCCGGTTGCGATCAGTCGAGTCAGGATGTCATTGGTGTTCGAGGCGACCACGAATCGCTCGACCGGGAGACCCATGCGGTGGGCGACATGACCAGCGAAGACATTGCCGAAGTTGCCGGTCGGCACACAGAACGTGGTCGGGGTGTTTCGGCGGCCCAGCTGGTGCGAGGCCCAGACGTAGTAGACGATCTGGGCCATCACCCGGGCCCAATTGATCGAGTTGACGGCCGAGAGCCCAACACGGGTGCGGAAGGCTTCGTCGGCGAACATCGCCTTCACGAGATCCTGACAATCGTCAAACGTGCCATCGACCGCGACGGCGTGGACGTTCGACGACGTCAGCGTGGTCATCTGGCGACGCTGGACCTCGCTCGTTCGACCCTTCGGAAACAGGATGACGATGTCGACACGATCTCGGTCCCGTACCGCTTCCATCGCCGCCGATCCGGTATCACCCGACGTGGCACCGACGATCGTCACCCGCTGGTCGCGCCGCTCCAACTCGTAGTCGAACAGGCGACCGACAAGCTGGAGCGCAATGTCCTTGAACGCCAGGGTCGGCCCGTGGAACAACTCGAGGAGGTGGTGGCCAGGTTCGAGCTCGACCACCGGGCAGACGTCGGGATGAGCGAAGCTGTCGTAGGCGTCGGCAACCATCGGCGCGAAGTCGGATCCGTCGATCGAGTCGGCCACGAACGGCGCCATCACCGCCGCGGCAAGGTCGGCGTAGGTGTCAGTCGGCTCGTCGGGAAGCGAGGGCCACGAGGTCGGGAGGTACAGACCGCCGTCGGGGGCGAGACCGCCGAGGAGGGTGTCGCCGAACCCGATCTCGGGTGACCGGCCACGGGAACTCGCGTAGGTCACCACGGGCTCAGGCGTCGGCGATCAGCCGGATGACGGAGTCGACCGCGTTCACTGCATCCAGATGGGCGAGTGCGTCGAGGGTCGAGCGCAGCGCAGCGTGGCTCGCCTCATGAGTGATGAACCACAGGTCGGCGGCATCGCCGGTCCCTTTCTGCTCCATCGTCTGGATGGAAACTCCGTGCTCGCCAAATTCGGCCGCGACCTGGGCGAGTACCCCCGGCCGATCGGTGACCTGCATGGCGATGTAGTACTGCGAACGAAGCTCGTCGAGCGAGCGGAACGTCGCCGGCTCGGTGATCGTCAGGGCGGCGGCCGCACCGGCAGCCTTGTTCACGGCGGCGTCGACGAGATCGCCGAGCACGGCCGAGGCCGTCGGATCACCACCCGCCCCGCGACCGTAGAACATGAGGTCCCCAACGGCGGCACCCTCGACGAACACCGCATTGAACGCGTCATTGACGCCGGCCAGCGGATGCGACCTCGGGACCATGGCGGGATACACCTGGACGGAAACCTCGGGCCCGGTGTCACCATCATGACGTTCGATCACTGCAAGGGCCTTGATGACGTAGCCGAGTCGGCCTGCATTCTCGATGTCGGCCGCAGAGACACCCGAAATGCCTTCGTGATGAACATCAGCGGAGCTGACCTGCACGCCAAACACGATGCTGGCGATGATCGCCGCCTTGGCCCCGGCGTCGTACCCCTCAACATCGGCGGTGGGGTCAGCTTCGGCGAACCCCAGCGCTTGCGCCTCGGCCAGCACCTCGCCGTAGTCGGCCCCCTCGACCGACATCTTGGTGAGGATGAAGTTGGTGGTTCCGTTGATGATCCCCATCACCCGGGAGATGTCCTCCCCCACCAGAGATTCACGCAAGGGCCGCATGAGTGGAATACCACCGGCAACCGCCGCCTCGAAGAGCAGGTCGACGCCGCTGGCTGCGGCGGCTGCGTAGAGCTCCGGGCCGTAGGCAGCCAGCAACTCCTTGTTGCCGGTGATGACCGGCTTGCCCAATTCGAGCGCTCGAAGGATCAGGGTGCGAGCGGGTTCGATGCCACCGATCAACTCGACGACCACGTCGATGTCGGGATCGTTCACCAGTGCAGCCGCATCATTGGTCAGGCGGCCGGGATCGGTGATGGTGTCCCGGTACTTGTCGACCGAACGGACCGCGATGGCACCGACCGTGAGGTCGACACCGGTGCGCTGAGCGATCGTGTCGCGCCGTTCGGCGATCAGGTCGACGAGGGCACCACCGACGGTGCCGCAGCCAAGCAGTCCAATGGTCAGTTCGTGCACGGGCGAAGCGTAGCCGGACTGTTGATCACCCCTGCCCGCCTTACCGGGAACGCAGGAAGGCGACTCGGTCGCGCCAGCCCAGGACCGAAAGGGTGGCAATCGCCTGTCGCCGAGCCTGCCCCTTCCCTTCGGCGTAGCTCGAACGAAGCCGGCGATCGCGGCGAGAGTCACGATGGCGACGAGCCCACTCGACGAGACCGTTCGCCTCAGCACCGATCGCGTCAGCGGCGAGCACTCCCGTGGCGAACGGCGATGACACTCCCCAGTCGACAACGGTTCGGATGAGTCGGTCGGCATCGAGACCGGGACTGCTGAGCAACAGGGCAACGTCGCGAACATCGCCAAGGCGGGGCCTGACCCTCGCCAACGCAACGTGCATCGCGACGTGCAACAGGTGATGTTCCACCGAGAGCGTCAACAGCGACCGCTCGACGACAGCGAACGTTCCGACGTCGGCGAACACCCGATCATCAGCAATCGCAAAGCCGAACGGGCCAGGGGCGAGGGTGCGGTGCAGGTTGAGAGGGTCGCCGTCCTTCGCCAGCGGCACCGACGCAGCAACGCGGCGCTCCCACGTCGAAGAGCGCACCGATTCCGTCCGAACCGCCCCTGCATGCTCCAGAGCCAACACCGCCTCGGGAAGCATCCCTGGCTGAACCAACAGGTCAAGGCCGCAGCACACCCGGTGTGCAGCCGGACCGGCACGGTCCACCAGGGCGATGCCCCGCAGCACAGCATGGTCGATCCCCGCCGAACCCAGCACGTCGCTGATGTCGAGCAGGTTGGCTTCCAGGCGGGAGTTGCTTGCCATCGCCTGCCGATACGCCTCATCGACCTGATCCGGCCGGTCAAACTCCAGATCACCAGCGTGCATGGCGGCGTGCACCACACCGGTGAGGTGATGTTCAGCCACGAGTGAGAGGTCGCGCTCGACTCGGAGGGGTTCGACATGGTCGATGACCCCATCCGGAAGGCCCCACCCGGCGATCACGTCGAGGAGGCCCGGGTCGGCCATGTCAGATGTCGAGCCTCGTGAGATCGTCATAGGTCTCGCGCCGCACCACCAGACGGGCATCGCCGTCACGAACGAACACGACTGGGGGCCGCAACACCTTGTTGTAGTTCGACCCCATCGAATGCCCGTACGCACCAGTGACCGGCGTCGCCAAGATGTCCCCCACCTCAAGGTCAGCGGGCAGGAGCCCATCCCGCACCAACACATCACCCGACTCACAGTGCTTCCCCACCACCGTGACCGTCTCGGGGCGATCGGCGAGCACGGCACGGGGCAGGAACGTCTCGTACCCGGATCCGTACAGGACGGGGCGAGGGTTGTCGCTCATTCCCCCGTCGACCGAGACATAGGTGCGAACACCGTCAAGTCGCTTGATCGTGCCAACCGAATAGAGGGTGACCGCCGCCGCGGCCGTAATCGAACGACCGGGCTCGGCGGAGATCGTGGCGGTGACGTTGGCGCTGCGACAGGCGTCGGTGACGACCTTGCCCCATTCGGCGATGGTCGGGGCCCGCTCATCCTCCACGTACGGCACGCCCAGCCCACCCCCGACCGACATTTCGGCGAAGTCGTGGGCGACGGCAATCTCGCCGATCGCGGCCGCCGCCTTCCCGAGTGAACCGACCGCGAACACCTGGCTTCCGATGTGCGCGTGGATGCCAAGCAACTCGACCGAAGCCGACGCCTGCGCTCGGGCGATGGCCTGCTCAGCAAGCCCGGTCGAGACGGTGAACCCGAACTTCGAATCGTCCTGCCCGGTCGAGATGTAGTCGTGCGTCTCAGCCTTGATCCCCGGGGTGAGCCGCAGCAAGACCTTGGGCACAACACCGGTTTCGGCGTGGAGGGCATCGAGTCGATCGAGTTCGTCGAAGCTGTCCACGACAATGCGGCCAACGCCAGCCTCGATCGCGAGGCGGAGTTCGGCGAGCGACTTATTGTTGCCGTGCAACACCAACTTGTCCGCCGGCACCCCGGCGGTGAGTGCCACGTGCAGTTCGCCGCCGGTGGCGACATCGAGACACATCCCCTCTTCGTGGGCGAGGCGCGCCATCGCGCCGCAGAGGAACGCCTTCGTGGCGTAGGCAACCCCAGGTCCGAATGCCTCGACCGCCTCTCGGCAGCGGTTGCGGAGATGCTGTTCGTCGTAGATGAAGACCGGGGTCCCGAATTCGGCGGCCAGGTCAAGCGTGTTACATCCACCGATGTGCAGCACACCGTCGATGGTCTCGGCGGTCTCGGGGAGGAGGCGGGTGGGAAGCGGACGCACGTCAGCCCTCGACGATCACATGGACTCGGGAGCCGAAACCCCGAGGAGTTGAAGTGCGATCTGCAACCCGACCTGGCTGGCCGCGACGAGGGCCAGGCGAGCCTGCGTGAGTTCGGGCTCGACACCGT
>Ga0255767_1005060_pt1 | contig 10627 bp, 10 predicted proteins | sample 071ome_24_FD_179967 | JGI IMG/M metagenome (GOLD analysis project Ga0255767, IMG submission 179967) | Coastal salt marsh microbial communities from the Groves Creek Marsh, Skidaway Island, Georgia - 071402CT metaG (version 2) | ecosystem: Environmental > Aquatic > Marine > Intertidal zone > Salt...
GACGCCTATCGCTATGCGCAGGGTGAAGCCATATGGCACCCCAGTGGGTATGAGATACAACTCGCCCGTCCTTTAGATTTCTATGCGGTGACCGACCACGCCATGTTCTTGGGCTTGCTCCGGGAAGCAGCTGACACGAACTCTGAATTTTCCAAGTATGAATTGTCTGAGCCGATGCACGATTTAAATGAATCGGTGAGCGGCAGTTTGTTATCGATCATCAAACGCGCAGGGTTGTTTCGTCCGTTTGCTCGTGCGGTAAATGAGGGTTTACAGAATGGCACGGTAGACAAGGCGCTCGTAGATAGCGTGAGCCGAACCGTCTGGCAAAGCACGATTCAGGCAGCAGATGAGGCTTACCAGCCCGGGACTTTTACAACTTTCGCTGGCTATGAGTACACATCGAGCGTCGAGCTCTACGACCGATACCTCCACCGAAACGTGATTTTTCGGGGTACGGAAGGGCTGCCCGAGCAGTTATTTTCGAGGCTAGATAGCCAAGATCCCGAAAAGTTGTGGGACTGGATGAGTGAACTCCGAGCCAATGGCGTTGATAGTCTTGCCATCCCCCATAACTCCAATATCTCGGGGGGCGCGGCCTTTGCCCTGGCGGATTACGAAGGGGCCCCGATCGATGATGAGTATGCGAAGAAGCGTGCAGAGAACGAGCCTTTGGTCGAAATCACGCAAGTAAAGGGCACGTCTGAGACTCATCCACTTCTGTCAACCAACGATGAATGGGCTGATTTTGAGGTTAGGACCAATCACCCTGGCGAGGAAGATGCGAGCAATTTGCCGGGTAGTTACGTGAGAGATGCATACTTACGCGGCCTCACATTGTCAGAAATGGGGGTCACCAACCCTTACCAATTTGGTGTTATTGGATCGAGCGATACGCATGTTGCTGGAACCTCCGATAATGAGGCGGCCTTTTTCTCAAAGATTGGCGTCCTAGATGGCACTGCCGAACTCAGGGGTTCGGTGCCATTTAACCGGTTCTATGCAACCATCGCGAGGTTTGTGCAACCAGAGGCGCTTACCGAAGTTGATGGCAACCATTATTTGGCGGTCAGCCCCCGGTTAATCCGATTCTCGGCCTCGGGTCTTGCGGGCGTTTGGGCTGAAGAAAATACCCGCGAATCAATCTACGATGCTTTCAAGCGCAAAGAGACGTTTGCGACGAGTGGTCCAAGAATGAAGATTCGCCTCTTTGCAGGGTATGACCTTGCAGACGCCGATCTAGAGGGTCAGGGACTTCTTGCGAAGGCTTACGCTAACAATACAGCCATGGGCGGTGACTTGGCGCCTCAAGAGTCGATGAGTCCGACGTTCCTGGCATGGGCGGTAGCTGATCCCATGGGCGCGCCGCTTCAGAGACTTCAGATGATTAAGGGGTGGCTGGAAGAGGGTGAGCCGAGAGAACAGGTGTTTGATATTGCCTGCTCAGATGGCCTAACCGTTGACCCGGATACTCATCGCTGTCCCGATAATGGTGCAATTGTGGATTTAAGTGATTGCTCGACTTCTGCCCATGACGCTGCGACCGAGCTCAAAGTGCTTTGGGAAGACCCTGATTTCGATGCGGATCAAGACGCCTTCTACTACGCTAGGGTGCTGGAAAACCCAGTATGTCGATGGTCGACGTGGGATGCTGTGCGTGAGGGTGAAGCACCGCGATCAGATATCCCCAAGACCATTCAGGAGAGAGCGTGGTCATCGCCAATCTGGCTGCAGTGATGACACTTACTCACGCTGCATTAGGGCAGCCTAATTACAACTGATGGGAGGCCTCGCCGCTCCCATCGCCAGCGTTAACGATGCCGGGTGGAAACATGGCGAGTGCCATGACCCCCTGCTTCGCGACACATAGCCTCCGCGGTTGACCACAACGCACAGTCTGCCGGCGTAGTTGCGGTAGATCTTCTTGCCGCATGGGAAACGCGGCATTTGGTTGGTCAAGTGCGAGGTGCTTCTCCGTTGGATGAGCGCTCCCCGAATAATTAATCCGCCGTTTTGCCCTCATGATCTGCGTTGATCTGATGGGTTACGAATGTCATTAGTCCGCCCAGGCACTCTCGAGCGCTGGCTCGCAAAGTTGACCATAGTCTGAAATAGTAGACCGAACAGCACACTTGGATGAAAGCGTAGCAATGGGAATGGAAAGCCATAATTTACCCACTTACCAGAGTAGCGAAGGCGATTATCGCCACGTGTTTTCTTACCACCCGATGGATATCCCTATTGCTAGGGCGGATGGCGTGTATCTTTTTGATGACAACGACAACCGCTACTTTGATGTGTCCGGTGGACCGATGGCGGTGAACTTGCCGCACAACCATCCCCGAATGAAGGCAGCGATCACTGAACAACTCGATAAGTACAGCTACACGCATCCCGTTTTGGCAGACCCTCTGAGAGCGAAATTCTGCAGGATGCTGGCTGAAGTGACGCCCGGCGATCTAGATCATATCTATTTGGTGTCAGGTGGCTCTGAGGCTGTCGAGACTGCCATCAAGGCAGCCCGGCAAGCGCAAATGGCTCGCGGGTATAAAGACAAATACAAGATCATCAGCCATCACGACAGCTATCACGGGATGACGCTAGCGACGCTGGGCGTGTCAGGGTCACCGGGCACACACAAGCCTTATGTGCCGATGATTCCCAAGTGGCCTCATATTCGCCAGTACTCTGACTTCGATAAGCCCGATCACTTAAGCCGAGAGGAGTGGGGCATCGAGTGTGCAAAAGCACTGGAAACGGCTATTCACTACGAAGGTGAGCAAACGGTCGCTGCTTTTATTGCCACGCCCCATGGCGCCGGACCGGATTACGGTGTCGTGCCGCCCACGAGTTACTGGCAGACAATTCGGGAAATTTGCGATCGATACAATGTCTTGCTCATTGCCGATGAGGTCGTGTCTGGGTTTGCGCGAACAGGCGAGTGGTTTGCGATGGAACACTTTGGCGTCACTCCCGATATTATGACGCTCGCAAAAGGCATCTCCAGTTGCTATGTCCCCCTCGGCGCCGTTGCCATTTCAGCGTCTCTGAATCAGCCCTTCGCGGACGGACATGCGCACTTTATTCACGGGTTTACCAACGGCGGGCATCCGCTGGCTTGTGCCGCCGGTATTGAGTTGCTGGAAATCATCAAGGATGAGCAATTGCTTGAGAATTGCAGGGAGCAAGAATCGGTTTTGTTCTCCTACAAGGAATCGCTGTTAGCCCATCCAACGGTGAAAGATGTGCGAGGTTGGGGACTCTTTATGGTGCTCGAGCTTGTGAAAGATAAGAGCACGATGGAGTTCTTTGAGCCCTCACTTCAGGCGGAGCACCTTTTTCAGGCCATCACGCTAAAAAATGGTCTTGTCATGTATGGCAGTTTGTACGGTGCCCGCCGGCAGCCTGCGTTTCGTCGAGGGCTGCCCGCCTGGATCTCGCCGCCGCTATCAATTTCGAGTGACGAGATTCACGACATGATGGGTCGTTTAGACAGCGCGCTCACCGAGTGGGAAAGCGCGGTGCTTTAGACACTAGCTCGAGGAATGTCGATTTTAGACCTGCGCTAGGACCCTGACTGCAGGGGTGATGGCTAAGTCGAGAGCTGCCTCTTGCCAGCGCCGATCATCTCCCCCGCAGTTATAGATCGGCAGGAATAAATTAGCAGGATTAAATCGGGCCTAGGACCTTACTTATCCGCTTGCGAAATTTCTCACCGAAGGGCGGTCTTGCGCCAATGATGGGCAGCACGTCGATCATCGTCTGGCTGTAAACAGCGCGGGAATGACTCATCGTGATAAAGCCTTCAGGGCCATGATAGGCACCCATGCCTGAGGCGCCTATACCACCAAACGGGAGGTCCTCTTGCACATAGTGGAGCGTGATGTCATTGACGCAAACGCCCCCGCTTGGGACGTTGTGCAGTAGGTAGTCCTGCTCTTTTTTGTCTTTTCCGAAGTAGTAGAGCGCCAGCGGATTCCGTCTTGGCTCGATCTTGTCGGGTACCTCAGCGATATCTCGATACGTCATGATCGGAAGTACCGGTCCAAATATTTCCTCCTGCATAACTTGCATATCCTCGGTGACGTCTTGGAGGATGTGGAGCGGCATGCGCCGGTTACTGGCGCTCGTTTGATAGCCTGGGCTGCCGACGATCGTCAGCGTGGCCCCTTTGGCCACCGCGTCCTCTATATAGCCTTGCAATCGCTTTAAGTGCCGCTCATCAATGATGCCGGTGTAATCGTCGTTCTCAGTGATATTGGGGTACATTGATTCTGCTTCAGCCTTGACCCGTGCAATCAGCTGCTTCTCAAGTTCCTCTGGAACCAGAACATAGTCGGGGGAAAGACAAAGTTGGCCGCCGTTTAGAAGCTTGCCGAAGGTAAGGCGAGTACCCGCAAGGTCGAGCTTTGCGGTTCTGCCGATGACGACGGGTGACTTCCCGCCGAGCTCGAGGGTCACCGGTACCAAATGCTTAGCGGCTGCCTGCATGACTTGGCGGCCAATATGCGACGAACCCGTAAACAGTAAATGATCGAAAGGCAGCTCGGCGAATCGTTGGCTGACGTCAACGCCGCCTGTCACGACAGCGACCTCTTCTTGCGCGAAGTATTTGGGTACAACTTCAGCGAACAACGCAGCGGTCTCGGGAACATGCTCAGAAGGTTTAAAAAGGGCACGGTTGCCCGCCGCAAGGGCGTTAGTCAGTGGCGCCACCGTGAGCCCGAAGGGCAGATTCCATGGTGAAATGATGCCAACGACACCTTTTGGGAAGTATTTCACTTGGCTCTTCCCGCCTAATAGATTCATTGGAGTATTGGTTTTGCGGGATACCGGCTTCATCCAGTCTTTGAGATGCTTGATCGAGTAATCGATGGCTTCCACTTTCGACGCGTACTCTGAGAACAAGCTGAACTCATAGGATCTGGCATTGCCGTACTCCCGTTTTGTCGTCGACGCAAATGCTGTCTTGTTTTCAACGATGAGTGCCTTTAGCCGTTTTAGTCGGTCAACACGGGTTGCGTGAGTGACTTCACCTTCCGCTCTGAAATGAGCGCGCTGCAAGTCCACGAGGGCTCTAAGGTTTTGAACGTCTAGTTCGGTTACGTTATCGAATTCAGCTGTGCTCATGATGTGTTTCTCTCAGGGGGTTGGGTTCGTAGTGGGGTGGGAGTTCGGGCGCTAAGTACGGCTTAGCTGAGCGTTCGCTGGCTCACCGCGAATTCCCTCGATGATGCGAACGGCGTTCTTCACGAATAGTGGTTTGGAGGCAAAACTCTCGATAAGCGCGCTGACGTCGCCGGGCAAATCTTCTTGATCGAGCGCTGGTCCTTGATCTGAGCGAGTTGCGCCAATCAACAGAACGCCCATTGTCTTAACCACTTCTGTCGCTTGCTCTGAACTAAGCGCGAGGGCAGCCGAAGTCTTGGCCGCGATGGTTTCAACTTGCCCAATGAATAGCCGCTTCGATGCAATCAGGCGATCAATAGCCACATTATGTTCGATAACATGTTCAACCCTAATGAGAAGCGGAACGAACGTGCCGTCAGCCATCGCAGTGGTGTAGAGCAGTTCAGCGTAGCGCTCGCTGGTTAACTGACTCGGTAGTGAGGCGATGAACGCTTCGCTCCAGCGCTCAAGGCTCTGTTCGTACAGCGTCAGAAAAAGCTCTTCTTTAGTCTGGAAGTAAAGGTATAGGGTGCCTTTGACAACGTCAGCACGCTTGGCGAGCTGAGTTAATGAGAACGCCTCGTAACCCACTTCCAGGAAATAGGATTCAGCGTCGTCCAGTACTCGTTGTCGTCTCGCAGCTTTTTGCTCAGCGCTTCTCGCGCGCTGGCGAAAATTGGCGACCGTTTTCAATGTCTTGCTCTCCACGTGGGCTGGGGCACGAGTGGTCCCATACCACGGCAATATAAATGACTGGTAGTTATTTATATAACTGACTGGTGGTCATTTCAAGCGCTAAAAACGGCAGAAGTCTAAGCGACGGGTCAGACCGGGGGAATTCAAGTCTTAATCGGGCTCCTGATGAGCGCGCGATCCCCCCTGGTCTGAGACTCAGGCTTGTTCTGGTGGTTAGTCTTCGATAATCGCGACTGCGCGGGTCCACCCTGCTGAGGCGGCGCGAATTTTGTGCGGGAAACACGAGATCATGAAACCGTGCGGTGGCAGTGCTTCGAGGTTGTGCATCTTTTCAATGTGGCAGTAACCGATTTCACGCCCGGCTTTGTGACCCTCCCAAATGAGGCTGGCATCGCCGGTGGCCTCGTATCGCTCTCGCGTGTATTCGAATGGCGCATCCCAGCTCCAACCATCGATACCGGTGACCCGCACGCCGCGCTCCAGCAGGTACATCGTGGCGTCGTGCCCCATGCCGCACCCATAAGAGACATAGTCATCCTGGCCATAGCGTTTCCCGGCTGCAGTGTTGACCACCACGATATCGAGTGGCTTGAGCGTGTATTCAATGCGCGCAAGCTCAGCTTCGACATCGTCGGCCGTAACCACGTAGCCGTTGGGTTTGTCTCTGAAGTCGAGCTTAACGCCATCGTTAAAGCACCATTCGAGGGGAACCTCATCAATGGTGATGGCGCGTTCCCCGCCGTTCATTGTGGACGCGAAGTGATAGGGTGCGTCGAGGTGTGTGCCATTGTGCGTGCTGAGTTTGATGGTTTCGACCGCCCAGCCTTCGGCGTCAGGTAGCTCCTCTGCCGTGAGTCCCGGGAAGCTCGCCACCATTCCTTTCACCCCAGTCTCATGATCGATATAGGTAATCTCCGGCTGCATCCCAGGCGGATCAGAGATGACTTCAGTTTCAAGGTAAATCGATAGATCAACAAAGCGTCTTGCCATGGGGGGTCTCCTCGCGTAAGTTCGACTGCAGCTGAATCAGTCGCCGTATGAACTCGGTTCCTTGATCCAATTGTTCGATAGAAATGTACTCGTTGGGTTGATGGGCTTGGTCAATAGAGCCAGGGCCGCACATGGCAACCGAAAAGCCAGCTTGCTGAAATTGCCCGGATTCCGCTGCATAGGGGGCAACTTCGGTTCCGTTTTGGCCGCTTAATAATTTGGCGAGCTGGACCGCCTCACTGTCGGCTGGGGATTCAAAACCAGGCACCGAGGCATGCACCTCAATATCGATATGGGCCTTCGGGCTAATCGCCTGCATAGAGGGTTCAACGATATCTCGTACAAAGGCCACGTAGTCGTTGAAGTACGTGTATGGGTCCTCGTGCGGCAAGGTTCGAATATCGGTCACGAAGTCACAGTGCTTCGCGGTGATGTTAACGGCGGTGCCGCCCTTGATCATGCCGCAATGAAGAGTCGAGTAGGGCGGGTCGAATTCAGAGCTTGGATCCGCGTTTTCTGCATTCTCCCGTTGCTTTTCTCCCGGCCAGTGAATAAGTCTGCCTGCGATCATCACAGCGGGCACGCCTCGGTGTTGCTGGCTCGAATGAGCCTCTAGACCGGTGATCCGAGTATCGAAATGCATGATGCTTTTATGGCCGGTGACCACGCGCATGCTGGTCGGCTCCCCCACGATCACCGCATGCACAGGCGGCAGGGTTGCTCGAAGCGTGTCAATCAACCGAGGGGCGCCGAGGCACCCGACCTCCTCATCATAGGAGAGTGCGAGGTGAATCGGGCGTTGTAATGCTGACATTTCAGGCACAAGCGCCAGCGCGATGGCGCTGAAGGCTTTCATGTCGCAGGTGCCTCTTCCAAATAGCAATCCTCCCCTTTCCGTCAATGTGAAGGGATCGGTTTGCCAATCCTGGTCATCGATGGGAACGACGTCTGTATGTCCCGAAAGGATGACGCCTCCTTCGACATTGGGTCCGATGGTCGCGTAGAGGTTGGCCTTCTCTCCGCAATCGCTCATCACTTTTGTGGAGATAATTCCGTGCGCGTTGAGGTAGTCCTCAACAAAGTCAATCAAATCGAGATTCGAGCGGCTCGATACGGTAGGGAATGTGACCAAACGTTCCAGCATTTCCCGAGGCGTGTATTGCATTTGGGGCATGACCTGAGCATAAGGCATCCCCCTTAAAAAAGAACCAGTGCTGGATGTCAGAGAGCCATGTCATTGTTGAGACTCGATGCGCTTGATGGCAGGTCCCGCACTTTTCGCTGTTTCTCAGGTCGTGCCCAACACTGATGGTCTGATCGGTCCTAGATCATGACGGGATGGAAAGGAAAGTACTCTCTGAAAATTACCCGTTCTCCTATCGTTGGCTGCAAAGCACGGCTGTTAAGCCGAACCACCTTTTGGTGTGCGTCAACAGGGACCTGTTGCCAGGCATTGATTAGTGGAGGCTCCACAGCGGATCTATTTTCTACCCGCCATGCCAGCATCTGGAGAGGCGTTTGCCACGATTTCTGTTGGCGCTCACTCCGGTCTGCTACATTGCAGGCATGCGATTGATTTATACCCATCCAAACTTGCTCATCGTTGGCGCAATGCGCAACGCGCTCGACGAACTGGGAATAGAAACAGAGATCCGCAACGATATCTTGGGCGGTGCCGCAGGTGAAATAGCGCCCGGTGAGACTTGGATCGAACTGTGGATCGTGAATGATGAGCAAGCCCCTGCCGCAATGCGCCGGATTCAGGAGATTGAGCGTCAGCCTGATGAAGAGGAGTGGGACTGCCATCATTGTAAGGAGTCCAACCCAGCAACCTTTGAGCTCTGTTGGCAGTGCCAAACGCAGCGGCAAGCCTAAGTTTTGGTTTCGCTAAGTCATGCGCTATAGACTTCTCGTTTGCTGAGTTCACTCGCTCAGCGCCGGCGATAAAAGTAATCAGTGATGAAAGCGGGCAAGCAAACTTAGACCAAGGGTTCGCTGGCTGAGTGGAACCTCGCTTCTCTGACAACCCAACGACATTAACGCCTCGCTGCTGGTATTCGCGTGAGAGGCTTGGAGCGTTCGGCCACATGCGCGCGGCTCGCAGATCTGCGTTGCTCGTAATTGAATCCGAGCGCTCCTCCAGCGTCCTGTTGGGCCCCATTTGAAATAGCCTAGTCGCCGCCGCTAAGCTGAATTGTTCGAATCCCTCGCGGAAGAAATCTATGAGGCACATCGCTTTGATGTTGCATGCGGTACGTTCAGGCTTTGTTCGATACTTCGATTTCAGCGGACGATCCACGCGCAGTGAATTTTGGTACTTCATGCTGGGTTGGATCCTACTGTACTTGATTGTCGCCGCGATTGATCAAGCCGCAATGGGGCCTGTGTTGAATCTTAGCGATTTGCCTTTTTATGAATTCATTCCCTATTCCTACGTGGATCAGCAAGTCGGATGGCTGACTTTTCTCTACAGGCCACTGACTGCGATCCCCACGGTTGCGGTCACTGTGCGTCGGTTACATGATGTCGGTAAATCAGGCTGGTACTCCGCACTTTGGATATTTCCATTGCCCGTGATTGGGTGGTTTTGGCTGTTCCCGCTACTCATGAAGCCCGGTCTTGAAGGGGATGAACGGTCAGTTCATTCTCGCGATTGATGTCTTGCCCAATTGCTCAATCGGTGCTGCCTATCTGCGGTGAAGCGTTCGCATTTGCGCGCTGCGTGCTGGATAGCGCTTAGTTTGTGACACGATGTTTATGCTTATAGGTCTGTGATAAAGCACTCAACCAGCAGCTGATTGACTTGCGAGCCCTTGGCCTATGATTTACGGCTTACGGCTTACGGCTTACGGCTTACGGCTTACGGCTTACGGCTTACGGCTTACGGCTGATGGTTTTTGCGTTGGGGCTAGTGGTGAAATGCTGGAACGCCTGTGGGTTTTACCCGTGAGCTATTGACGTATCTTTAGCATGAAGCCCTTTAAAAAAGACGCTGACCAGCGCTTGGAGACGTTTTTGAAAGGTCGGCACATCTGGCGCACCGTGTTTTAGCCCTGCAGCACTCAAGTTCAGTAATTCCGCCGCTTGCTTCCCGCTTAGCCCGGAGGCCTTTAAATGGATAGACCCTTGTCGCGCGGCCTGATTTAAAGCTTTTCCTAGCATGCTCTGAAAGCCATCATGCGATTCCCTAACAATATCCCCGCACAACCTGCTGTACTCATCGAATAGCTCTCCACCGTGAGCGGATTGGCTGACCGCTTTTTGAAAGGGGCTATGTCGTGCCATGAGTGCGCGTGTCACTCGTTCCTCTATTCCTGCATGCGCGTCGTCGGACGCTTGCGGAAACAGATGTTGCTCAGCCCTCCGCAATGCTCGTTCGTGGATAGCCATTGATACGCCGCGAAAGATGTCGTCCTTATTACTGAAATAAGAGTAAAGCGATGCTCGAGAGACGCCGAGTCGCTGCGCAATATCCTCCATGGACGTTTTTTGAAAACCGTATTGATTGAACTGCTCGCCTGCCGCGGTAAGGATGGCATCGCGCTTAGTGGTCTGCTTGCTCGAGTAGTTGCTCATTGGTCGCAATGATGGGTGCTTTTGAAGATGCGCTCAAGTCACCCATAATTGACAAAAAATATAAATATTGTCAATTTATCAAAATAAAGAAACAGCTTTGAATCTGACAGATGGCACTGATCCTCGATGTCAGTGGCGACCGAGACCCTGCGCTCGCAATCAAAGTCACTCGAAGCCCTATCTTTCAAGAAAGAGT
>Ga0255767_1005069_pt1 | contig 10616 bp, 7 predicted proteins | sample 071ome_24_FD_179967 | JGI IMG/M metagenome (GOLD analysis project Ga0255767, IMG submission 179967) | Coastal salt marsh microbial communities from the Groves Creek Marsh, Skidaway Island, Georgia - 071402CT metaG (version 2) | ecosystem: Environmental > Aquatic > Marine > Intertidal zone > Salt...
AGTTGAGGGTGGGGGTGAAGAGGTCGATAAACAGGGCTTGGTTCTTGCTGGCCAGTTCGGAGATGGCGTTACTGTAGAGCTTCAGGTTCTGATTGAGGTCTGAGACGGGGTGCTGGGCAGCAGTGGTGGACAGGAGGACAAACTTTGCCCCGGGGTGAGCTTTTGCAAGCTGTTGAATGTGGCTTTGGTAGTATCCTTTAAATTGAGGTAGTCCCTCGGCTCCATGGAAGGCCTCATTCATACCATATCCCAGAACGAGCACATTGGAGGGCCATTGTTTAATTAGGTTTTTCATGTGCTTGGGGTAGCCTTCAAGCCGTAAGCGGTTGCCAACTTCATCACCAGTCCAGGCAAGGCTACGAACTTTCAGACCCTGGTTGGGCATGGAAATTTGCATGCGGGTTTCCATTCCCCCATGCTCGAGAAGTCGCTCGATCATGGAGTTTCCGTAGAAGAGGAGGGCGGGGCTTTCCGCTCTAGGGGGTGCGATCTGGGTGTTCGCAAAAGAGGAGTGGTTGCCAAAAATGGCAAGTCCAAGAAAAAGGAAAAGTGCTGGTTTGAGGATCATCATAAACAAAAAGAGGGAGCGTGTCCCCGGGTATCGGTTCTTTAAGTATTTCACGGATCATTGATCGGATGGACAAACCTATACTACTAAATTTTATGAAAAAATTCTTATGAGTTGCTTCAAATGAGGGGGGCATATGGGCTGGTTGCATACCAAAAAGAGGGAAACTGGTTTAGGATAAGCAAGGATTGGATACACTTCGTCATTGATTGATTGGGAGCAGAAGCTCACTTTGATGAGATGCCTATTCAAAAATGTACCATTCTTTTTTCCGCACTCACGCTGCTTGCCTGTTCCTCGGTTTGGGCAAAGTCTAATTTCTCCCGCCAGACGATTGACTTGGGTGTTGTAGTAACCGATGCGAAAAAGTCCCTCGCTTTTTATAAAGATGTGATTGGATTTAAGGAAGTACCCGGGTTTGAAGTGAAGGGCAAGTTCCCCAAGGCGGTTGGATTGACCGATGGGTCCAGCCTCAATGTTCATGTTTTGGTACTGGGAGAAGATGAGTCAGCGACCAAGTTAAAGGTCATGCAGGTGGATTCCAAAAAACCAGCACGCACCATCGAGCAACCATACATCCATTCCGTCGCCGGGTTTTCTTACCTTACTATTTTTGTGGAGGATGTGGACCTGGTCATAGCCAATGCCAAAAAGCATGGTCATGAAGCTTATGCCAAGAGCCCACAGATTTTACCCAAGGGTTTCCCACAAGACTTGTGTTTGTTAATGCTCAAGGATCCGGACGGTAATTTTGTCGAAATCGTCGGTCCAAACACCCAGGCACTTAAGAAAAAGAAATCGAAAAAATAAGATCCTACTTCAAGAAGATGGATCGTAGGCAGAGAATTATTCTGGGGATTGTCTTAGTTAATCTATCCATCTTTTTATTTTCTGCCATGTTGTTTACGGAGCAGGACTCCTACTCATGGACTGGAGAAATTAGCGAGTTCTCAAAATTTTTCCTGAAGCTAATTTCCCGGAAAGATTGGGGAGTGAGCTTAATGATCCTTCTTTGTACCAGCCTTTGTTCTGCTGGGATTTATTTAATAAGCGTAAAATCAAAGAGCTGATTGATACTGGGTTTAAGTTCAAAAATTAAAATGGTCCAAGTCCTGCCTACCTTTCGAATTTAATCTCGATATTCTTTCCCATGTGATTTGACATCACCAGAATTCGTTCTAAGTATAGAACGCGTTCCAAATACATTATATGGCGAATGAAATCATTGGTAAAGAAGTCCAATCCATTGCTCCAGCCTTGGATAGGGCGATTGATATTATTGAGTTTCTCGGAAAAACCGGTGAGGCGGCTACTTTATCTCAAATAAGCCGAACACTAGATCTACCTAAAAATTCAGTCTTTCGAATCACCCAGACTCTTTTATCCCGTGGATACCTGATCAGAAACAAAGAGATGGAGTTTTCTTTGTCCTCGAAATTTATCCGGATTGCTTCTCAGCAAGGTGCACGTATAAGCCTGCCTGAATTAGCAAACAGTGAAATGGAAAAACTCCGCAACCTCACCAAGGAAACGATTCAATTAGGGGTTCTTAATGGTAAAGAGGGTGTTATTATTCACCAAATTGAAGGACTGCAGCCTCTAAGGATCGTGGTGGATATTGGTTTGAGATTTCTTCTTTACTGTAATGCACCCGGGAAGATGCTCCTTGCCCATATGCCTCTTCAACAAAGAAAAGAGGCGATTGAATCGATGAACCTAGAAAGGCTCACAGGTACCACCATTACGGATAAGCAGAAACTTCATCAGGAATGTGAAAGGATTATAGACAAAGGTTATTCCACGGATTTTGCGGAAGCAGATGAGGGTATTCATTGTATTGCCGGACCAATCTTTAATCCTGATTTAACTTTAGCTGGAACACTTTGGATAACGGGACCGGCGAAGCGATTGCCCAGAAATCAATTTTCTAAGTTTGGAGAAATGGTGAAAGAAGCGGGTAAGCAGATTTCCTTTTCCAAGAAGAATTATTCCTAATGATTTTCTGTAACAAACATTCTACAGGAACATTCCTTATATTATGGATTGTAGTTATCATTGGTTTGGTTTCTGCCAAAGCTGACACACATTCAATCAAGCAGCCTTATGAACTTTTCGAAAATTACTGTTTTGATTGTCATGATGATGAGGTGAAGAAAGGAAACCTCGATATGATCAGTTTGCTGGATGAGCGAACATTTGATGGTACTTTAATGTTTGAAAATCTGATCACCGGCAAAATGCCTCCCAGCAATAAATCGCAGCCTGGCATAACCGAGAAAAAGCAAATGCTGGATTGGTTAAGTAAAAAACAAAAACCAATCCCTCCCGAGTCCTATCGCCGCACAAGTCGCCACGAATTTGTACATTCAGTAAATGATCTGCTAGGCATCGAATTGGATCTTAGCGATGAAATCGCCGAGGATCGGGGGACATATGATTTTGATACTGATCGGAGAATCAAAATAACCCCGCAGCTTTTATCTTCCTATTTTAATGTGGCCGAAAGGATGCTTGAATTTGCCTTTCCAAAGGATGGCTTTTATCCCCAGCAGATTTGGACAACCAATAAGGTAAGGGACAGTCACAAAACATACAATATTTACAACCGGAGGTACGAGGATGGCGTTCTGTTCTCCTGGACGCGGGCAAATAATGGAAACAGCTATTCCTTTTTTTATGATAACTTTGAACCACCTGTTGAAGGCTGGTATGACCTGACTTTTGACGCGAAGAAACTGGGTGCGTTTGACGAAGCGATCAGTGTACAGGTTTTTGCGGGTAAATATTATTTTGCGGATGACCGCCCGGAGCCACAGCGTTTAGTGGGAGTGATATCATTAGAAAACCGGGAGGTTGCATCTCATAAGATTCGGGCCTTTCTAAAACCAGGCGAAAATGTTTCAGTTCATTGTTATTCCAAGCATAATTTTCGGCAGGTAGGTGGGGATCAAGGAGCTTATATTAAGCAACTTAAGATCCGGGGCCCAGTCACGAATAGTTGGCCACCATTGTCTTACCAAAAAGTGTTTGAGGGAGTGGAACTCGATGTACCGCCGAGAATTCCCAGGAACAAAATAGTTAATCAAAGCCGGTTGATTGAAATTGGTGGCGATGTACTTGTCAGCAGCGAACAAAAAGGCAGGGAGAAAGACAAGATGCTGGATGGATCAAACCTGACTTTCTGGCACACCCAATATGAACCTACTCTGGCTAAGCTTCCACATTATGTGATTCTGACCAACCCAAACAGATACGATATTGAAGGGCTGGTCTATTCAACCTGGTCGGGGGGAAATGGAAACGGCCAAGTAGAGGCTTATGAAATTTATTATTCGCAAGATGCAAAGTCCTGGGATGGTCCGGTCATGAAGGGTGATCTGGAAATTAGGGTGGCCAATCAGCAAATCATACATTTCCCGAAGTCAACTCCTGCACCTTACATTAAATTTTTGATTACGGGAGCCCACTCATTGGATGGCAGATCCTTGGCTTCGGTTGGAAAGCTGGATGTATTGTCGCCCAACCAGACCGAAGTAAAAAGAGATCAGGTTGCCGTAGATGTGAGTTCATCTGAAGTCCTTAAACAGATCTTAAAGAATTTTGCGGAGCGGGCCTTTTCCTCCAGCTTAACTGATGAAGAATTGGCTCCTTATTACCAGGCAAGTCTAAGTGCACTCACCGATGGAGAAGACTTTATTGAAGCGTCCAAGCATGGGCTGAAGGCAATCCTTTGCTCGCACCGTTTTCTAATGAGCCCGGGTGAGCACACCAATAAGTCCTATGAGCTGGCGTCTTCTTTGGCTCGGATCTTTTGGCTCTCTGTACCGGATGATTATTTGCTGAATCTTTCCCGCAAAGATCAACTGATGCACATGGAGATGGCAGAGCTTGTAAGCCACATGTTGGATGATGCCAGAAGTGAAAGAATGATTCATTCGATATGTCAGCAATGGTTGGAACTGAGATCCTTTAATGAAGTGACTCCATCCTTAAAGTTATACCCCAAGTATAATGATCTGCTTAACCATTACCTTCCTCAGGAAACAGAAGCTTATCTGGGGCACCTGATTTACCAAAATCTATCTGTTTCCAATTTGATTGATTCCAATTTTTCCTTTCTTAACCAGCGGCTTGCCCAGCACTACGGTATAGATGGAGTGCATGGGCAGGAGATGAGGTTGGTTTCTTTCAGGCCCGATGTTCCCAGAGGTGGTTTGATGACCATGGGCAGTATACTTAAAGTCACTGCCGATGGTTTTGATACTTCTCCTATTTTACGAGGAGCATGGATTTCAAAAAATATTGTGGGTAATACGCTATCTCCTCCACCAGAGGATATTGAAGTGGTTGAACCTGAGCATGGAGAAGAAGCAGCTTCCCTGCGTGAACAAATTGAGGAACATAAAAAAAACCCGGCATGCTATGCCTGCCACAAAAGTATTGATCCTTATGGTTTTGCCTTGGAGAGCTTTGATGCAACTGGCAAATGGCGAAAACAATATCGGGTAAAAAAACCTCACAAGAATACCTTCATGTATAACCGTGCTGGATACTATGATTTGGTTGGAAAAGTCGATCCAGCTGGAGAAATCAGAGGGAACAAATTTGACGATGTCTATGGGCTCAAGGCGATATTACTAAGTGATCACCAGAAAATTGCCTACAATTTCATCAAGAAATTTTATGAGTACACCAATGGATGTCTGCCGGATCTGGAGCAGCGAAATGATCTTTATGCCCTCATACCCGATGATGCTGATCAATGCGGGATCCAGGAATTAATCACAAGTACTCTTAGCTACACCTTAAAAAACTGATATGAAAGCAATATCCAGAAAAGAGTTTCTACGAGCAGGACTGGCCCTTCCGCTTGCCCTGCAATCTTTGAACCTGAGGGCCGCCACCCGGCCAGCACCGGTTGCTGCGCCGAAGCGAATCATGTTTATCTGCAGTTGCCTGGGGTTCTATGAGCCTTACTTTTTCCCCAACCAATCAGGGGATTTTAAATCATCCAGGTATCTCAGGGATATGAAGGTAAAGGAAAAGATGACAGTGTTTAAAAACCTTTATCATCCTGGGATGGATACCAGTAATCATGATTCTGAGAAATCATTCCTTACGGGTAGCCCGTCTCCTGAATCACCCAGCTTTGTGAACGGAGTTTCGGTGGATCAAGTGATGGCTCAGAAAATGGGTGGAGATACACGTTTCCCTTTTCTTAATTTCAGTATTTATGATCGTGGTTGGGGATTATCCTGGAACGAGAGAGGTTCCCCGATTCCGTCCCTGCATGATGAGGAGAAAATTTTTAATAAGCTTTTTGGCAAGGAGGATTTACAGGCAAAGAAAGACCAGATCAGGAATGACCAGCAAATTCTTGCAAGCCTGGGCAAGGATGTTTCGAGACTTAGCAAATCAGGAAAAAATTCCGGAAAGCTTGATAGCTATAAAGTGGTGATTGAGGAACTGGCTGCACAATTGGAACATGAGAAGTTTTGGCTGAATGCAGAGAAACCAAAAGTGCCAAAGTCTCTACATCAGGATCACGAATATGTTTTTTCCAATAAGATCCGAAACTTATTTGAACTCTCCAAACTCGCGTTTCAAACAGATTCCACCCGGGTGATTACATTATCGATGGATTGGATAGACGGTGCGATTAAAGTGCCCGGTGCTGTGGGGGGATGGCATACCTTGTCTCATCATGGAGGGAAGCCAAATGTGATTGATCAATTAAGTAAAATTGAAATCGATACCTTGAAGCATTTTAACAATTTCCTTTATGAGATGGATCAAATTAAGGAAGGAGATGGTACTTTATTAGACCATACAACTATTGTGATGGGCAGTAATTTTGGAGACGCTTCCAGGCACACCTGTAACAATCTTCCCATCATTGTAGCCGGGGGAGGGTACCGTCACCAGTCCCTGACCGTTACTGAAAAACAAACTCCTCTTTGCAATCTCTATCTCGAACTACTTCACCGAAATAATATTGATGTTGGTGCTTTTGGGAGTAGCACCGCAGACTTAAATTTACTCAAGAGTTGACGCTTTAGTATTTGGTGGAAGCGTCTGTCTTAACTTTTGCGAAATTAAGTTATTTTTTATTCTGCAGTGGATTCCACCAGGCGTTCAGCTTTGCAGTTAAATTCTGCACCACATCTGGATTTTGATCAGCTAGGTTGGTGCTTTCTAATGGATCTTTCGTGAGATCAAAGAGTTCCACTTTTTCCCGAGGTATTCCAATTTGCCAGCCCATGGATTTAAGCTTGGGGTGAGGCTCTGTCCACCGGGTCAGTTTCCAGTTTTGCTGTACAACTGAACGTGCACGGAGGGCGGTTTCTGGGCGGTCAACATCGAGCATATCATGAGTGAAATTTTCGAGAAAGATGGACTTTCTTTTTTTGACTGCCGTGGGATTTAAAAGATCAATCCCGCTCATCCTCTCATCCGGACCTATTCCGCAGGCATTAAGAATAGTGGGCACAAGGTCGAGGTTGCTGGCAAGGTCGGTGGAATTGATTTGAGGAGAAAATTTAGCGGGCCATCGAAACATGATCGGAGTACGAACACCTTGCTCATAGGGGGATGCTTTAACGGAGCCTCTCTTCCCGTCCAACCTTCCCCAGCCATTGTCGCATGCATAAACCACCAGGGTATTGTCGGATAATTTCAGCTTATCCAGATCATCGAGCAATTGTCCGCAGCTTTGATCAAACCATTCGCACATCGCATAATATTTTGCCTGTCCGCCTGCTCCGAGATCACGGTATTTTTTCTCCAAATCGGCAGGGGGATTATGCGGGGTGTGGGGGAGGAATGGAGCGTACCAAATAAAGAACGGTTTTTCTTTCTCCTTGGCCTCACGGAGGAAGTCAGAGATAGGCTTCATGGTATCCCGGCCAATACTTAGGGAGTAGGGGGAACCATGCCTTTGGGTAGCTCCCATATCGTGGGTGAAGCCGGAATTTTTAGGATGTGCGTGCCAGTACTTTCCCGTGTGTAAGCTGATGTATCCTTGCCTGGCCAGTAACTTGGGCAACTGGGGCGAGTTTTTAAATTTATCAATCCATGGCTGCCGGCTGATTCCCTTGAGTGGATCATTCCCCGTGGTTCCGTGCTCATGCGGGTATAGACCGGTGAGCATAGTAGTGAGGGAGGAACTGCATAGGGCAGTGGTTACATAGCCACGGTCATATCGTAAGCTCTGAGATGCGAGGCGGTCGAGGCTGGGAGTTTCGATCATTTCGTGCCCCATAAATCCATAATCCCCAAATCCTTGGTCATCGCTTAGAATCATTACCACATTGGGCAGTGGTTCGGGCTTCGCCCACGAAGAAATACTTCCGCAAAGTGAAAGGAAGATGAAGGCTACTAATCTAAGTTTCATAAATTGGATTGTAATGGGTACTGATTTTAAGATCTAAACCAATAATTTTTTTACTACATGTCCATAGGCCGGCCTGATCATTAAAGCTAATCGAAAGAGCTTCAGTGCCCTTGCCCGTTGCCCCGAAGACCAGAAGTCCTCCGAGTAGAGGCAATAGCCACCACAGCATCATGCGATCAGTTTTTGAGCTGTAATGTCACCAACAATTTACTTTTTATTGATAACTAGATTGTCTATCACCAAGACATCCAATTCAGAGTTCATGAAAACTTCAAGAGCCTCGTCTGCTGTTGTCACGATTGGAAAACCATGAAGATTAAAAGAAGTATTAAGTACTCCAGGGGTACCACTTTTATTATAGAAAGTGTTAATTATTTTGTATAGTTCAGGGTATAAGTCTTTGCTTACTGTTTGCGCCCTGAGTGTGAAGTCGGCTTGCTGAATAACACATGCTAGCTCACTGCGCCTTTTTTTGATACTGTCAAAACTAAGCATCATGTAAGGGGAACCACTTTTTTTAATGGAAGGGGGAATGTGGAGAATTTCGTTTGCTTTGTCCCAAAGCACTGCCGGAGCGAATGGCATCCAGAAATCTCTTTGTTTAATCGCTCTGTTAATTTTACCAACAGTTTCAAGATTTCGAGGGTCAGCAAGAATGGAGCGATTACCCAGAGCTCTTGCACCAAATTCCATGGGTCCACTGCATCGAGCAACAATTTTACCCTTTGCGATACTTTCACCGATATAAGTTTCAGGATCACTTGTTTGATGAATGACAATAGAATTAGAGTATTTTGTTAAAATTTTTCTTGATAATTTACCAGGTGTGGGCCCGAGTGTGAATTTAGTGAGAAATTTTTCATTAAAAGTATTTTTTTTTGTATGATGTAACCAAGCGGCTCCAAAAATATTCGTTTCATCGCCGCAAGAAGGAAAAACCTGAAATGATTCTAAACCAGCCAACTGACTGATTTTTTGATTAGCTTTTACATTCATAAAAACGCCACCACTACACAATATATTTGAAATATTGTATTTAACCATGCAGCCCTTTACCCATCTAAGAAGTAAATCCTCACAAAAGCCTTGGATGCCAGCAGCAATGTTATCAAAACGGTCCCTTGTTAAATCATCTCTCAAAGACCTTAGGAATTCATCTCTGCATAGACCACCTTTCGAGCAAAACTCTGTATCACCTGATAAAAGCGTAATAAAATTTTCAAAATATGATATATATTTTTTTGCATATTTTTTGTCCGGGTATGGGGCCAGTCCCATGAGTTTGTATTCATGCTCATGAGGAGTAAAACCAAGGAAATAAGTTACTGCAGAATACATATTTCCAATACTGTAATTGTTAGTGGAGGCTAATTTAGTGATCTTACCATTGATTCCTTTGCTGATTGTACAGGTGCGGCCATCTCCTCCTCCGTCTAGGGTTAGGATTAAAAATTCTTTTTCCATGTCATCAACCAACCCATAATAAGCAGCAGCTGCATGACATTCATGGTGATCGAAGTGAACATGCTTATCCTGACCGAACCCGAATTCAACTAGCTTAGCAGTTTCTGAAACTTGATTTTGATTTGACGGTGATAAAGCTTTTTTAAAATTTTTTGTATTTAAGGATTTGAGACCCAATGCATTTTCGAATGAACGGTCATATTTTTCGTAAAATTCATTCTTTACTAGATTACCTTGTTCATTTTCGTTTACAATGGCTACTGCATCTGTTTCGCGGGCGGTAAGTAGACCTTTTTCAAGAATATACTTGAGAGAAAGTTCCGGGAAGCCCATCCAATTCTTTTTCCGATTGAGCCTTTCTTCTTCTATGCAAAAAATTGGTTTTCCATTATCGAAAATTCCAAGAGAGCTCCCAATACGAGAATTTATCGCTAGCACTTTCTTCATTATGTCAAATTTTCTAAAATTTTATTAAAACATGAACATATTAATTGTGTACAGAACATCTTAGCATTTCCCTAGATATTGAATCTAAAACACAATAAAGCATAAAAAGCCTTAATCAATTTAATGGAGTATTATTCAATCAATTTTTTGATGATTTAGTTTTGTTCTACCTGAATGAGACGGAAATCAAGCTCCTGAAAACGGAAGGAATGGCGGGTATGATCAATACTCATGAATTTCAAAATGAAAGCTACCAATCTATGCTTCATAAAATGGAATTTACGGGTACTGGTTCATAGCTACGCAATGAGCTTTTTAACTACGCGTCCATGTATGTCCGTGAGGCGGTATCTTCTTCACTGAAAGAAATACATCGGGTGCTCATGATTAATTCCGAGTTGATGGAGTAGAGAAGCGTAAAGATCATCTACCGATACCTCGTTTTTAGTGACGCAGTAGGAAAAATCATCGGTCTCGCCAAATTGCAGTCCAGGGGCAATAGCCACCGGGCCATTATGCCATAAGTTTTTTCACTGCATGGTGCTGCTCCACTCCGGTGAGCCGAAAATCAAGCCCCTGAAAGCGGAAGGACAATTGGGTGTGATCAATGCCCATAAGTTGAAGAATCGTTGCCTGGAGATCGTGCACATGTACGGGGTCTTCGGTAACATGGAAGCCTAGTTCATCAGTCTGCCCGAGGGTAATTCCGGGTTTAATGCCCCCCCCTGCCATCCACATGGTGAA
>Ga0255767_1005072_pt1 | contig 10610 bp, 8 predicted proteins | sample 071ome_24_FD_179967 | JGI IMG/M metagenome (GOLD analysis project Ga0255767, IMG submission 179967) | Coastal salt marsh microbial communities from the Groves Creek Marsh, Skidaway Island, Georgia - 071402CT metaG (version 2) | ecosystem: Environmental > Aquatic > Marine > Intertidal zone > Salt...
GGCGGCGCCGGCAACGTCGTCGATGGTGACGGTCGGCCCGATCAGTTCAGCGGTGGATCCGGGGGCGACGACGATGTCGCTCGGGAGGTCGGAGATGTCGACCGTGATGAGGTCCATCGATACCCGCCCGACAATCGGTGCGGTATGGCCGTCGAACGCAACCCGACCGCGGCCTGACTGGGCTCGAAGGAAACCGTCACCGTAGCCCACCCCGATGGTCGCGACACGACGCTCCCCTGCCGTCGTGTGGGTCGCTCCGTACCCGATCGTGTCGCCGGCGCCGACGGTGCGGACCTGAAGCACCGGCGAGTGAAGGCGAACGACCGGCTGCAGACCGAGGCGCTTCCCGGGAGACGGGTCGCAGCCGTAGAGGCCGATGCCGGGACGGACATGATCGAAGTGGTACGCCGGGCCGAGCGCAATGCCCGGCGTGTTCGCGAGTGACGCCACGCCCATCGGCAAACCCGCCCGGATACGGCGATACGCCGCCAACTGGCGTTCGTTCTGCATCGAGTCCGGGTCGTCGGCCGACGCAAGGTGACTCATGACGTGCACGACGTCGACGTGCTCAAGCTTCGAGGGGTCGGCGAGGAGCGCGCTGGCCTCAACGGCGTCGAGTCCGGTGCGGTTCATGCCGGTGTCGATGTGCAGGCTGCACCGAAGCCGGGCGGGTCGTCCGGCCGACAGCAAGGACCAGCGTTCGATCTGCTCGGTGTTGATCAATACCGGGGTGAGATCGTGAGCGATCAGTTGCTCGGTGGTGCCCGGGTGAGCGCCCGCGAGCACGAAGATGTCGACCTCCGGCAGCGCTTCGCGCAGAGCGATGCCTTCGCCGACCTCGGCGACGAAGAACTCGGTGCACCCCTCCTCGGCGAGGGCCTGGGCCACCGGAATGGCGCCGAGGCCATAGGCGTCCGCTTTGACCATGGCCGCAACCTGCGCAGCTGGGGCGGACTCGCCGAGTCGCCGCCAGTTCGCTCGAACGGCGGCAAGGTCGATGACGAGTTCGGAGGCGGTACGGGGAGCTGGCGTCATGACCTCAGTCTCCCCGATCCGAGCGGCGAACCGAGATCAGAGGATCTGGGAGAGGAACAGCTTGGTGCGGTCCTCTTCGGGCGAGGTAAAGAAGTGCTCGGGCGTGCCGGTCTCCACGATCTCGCCGGACTCCATGAAGATGATCCGGTCGGCGACCTCTCGGGCGAAGCCCATCTCGTGGGTGACCACGATCATGGTCATACCGCCGCGAGCCAGGTCCTTCATCACGTCGAGGACCTCCTTGATCATCTCCGGGTCGAGTGCCGACGTCGGCTCGTCGAAGAGCATGACGCGGGGTTCCATCGCCAGGGCCCGGGCGATCGCCACCCGCTGTTGCTGACCACCGGAAAGTTGACCGGGGAACTTGTCGGCCTGTTCGGGAATGCCGACCCGCTCGAGCAGTTGGGTGGCCAAGGCCTCGGCTTCTGCCCGAGGCTTTTTGCGGACCCAGATGGGCGCCAACGTGATGTTGTCCCGCACTGTCAGGTGCGGGAAGAGGTTGAACTGCTGGAACACCATGCCGACTTCGGACCGGATCTTCTCAATGTTCCGCGTGTCGTTCGTGAGTTCGACACCGTCGACAATGATGCGACCGCCCTGGTGTTGTTCGAGCCGGTTGATGCAGCGGATCCACGTTGACTTGCCCGACCCTGACGGACCCAGCACGACCACCACCTCGCGCTCCTTGATCGTGGCCGACACCCCCTTCAGAGCCTGGAAGTCGCCGTACCACTTGTCGACACCCTCACAGATGATCATGTCGTCGCGTGCGGCCAACTCTTCGGTGACGGGAACGGTTGCGTCGTTAATGCTCATGGTTTCTACCTTTCACCGACGCCGAGATTTTTCTCGAGGCGCTGGGAGTACTTGGACATGGCGTAGGCGCCGACGAAGTAGACGACACAGATGAACAGGAGCGCCGGCTTGCGCTCACCGAGGAATTCCGGCTGGTTCGGGATGATGTCGCGCGCCATCCGGAGGAAGTCGAACACGCCGACGATGGCGAGCAGCGACGTCTCCTTGTAGGTGGCGATCGCCTGACCGACGAGCGGCGGGATCGACACCCGCAGACCTTGTGGCAAGACGATGAAACCGGTCCGCTGCACGGTGGTGAGGCCGAGCGCATCGCTCGCTTCGTACTGCCCCCGCCGCACAGCCTGGAGACCGCCACGGACGTTCTCGGCGAGGTACGCCGCCGAGAAGAGCACGAACGCAATCGTGACAGCGGCCAGAAGCGCCAGTTCCATGCCCTCGGGGAGGAACAAGTTCACGAACACCGTGAAGAAGAAGAGCATCGTGATCAGCGGCACACCGCGGAAGGATTCGATGTAGATCGTTGCGAGAAGGCGGAAGATCGGCAGACGAGAGGTGCGGGCCAGTGCGAGCAAGACGCCGAGCGGGAAGCTGAACAGCAAGGTGAAGACCGTGACATAGATCGACACCATGAAGCCGCCGGCGAAGTCTTCGGTGGGGACTTCGATCGATGACGGCGTGTTGATGATGGTGACCATCACGTGGAAGACCGTGATCATGCCGACCCAGCCGTAGACGAGCGTCAGCCGTTGGCGGGCTTCACCGATGAAGTTCGGGGCGAGCAGCGCAGCGAGGCCGAGCAGCAGGAAGCTCAGCCGCACCTTCTGGAGCATGCCGAACCAGCCGAAGAAGGCGGCGATCCAGGTGAAGGCGGCGATGGCCAAGACGAGCACGGCGAGCACCCGTCCGAGTTCGCCGATGCCGGGTTTGGTGAGCGCCCACATCAGGGCGGCGCCGCCGACCCCGAAGGCGAGCCAGAGCGGAACGTCGACGGCAGCGACATAGCCCCAATCGAACTCCGGGCCCCGGAGGATGGCAAAGAAGGTGACGAACGGCGCCAAGAACCAGCCGAGGGTCAGTAGGCCCTTGAGCCTCGGCTCGAAGGCAGTTCCCCGGAGACGCCGGCCGAGCAGGTAGGCCCCGACAAGGACCACGAACATGATGGTCCACGGGTTGCGAGTGGTCTCGGCCACCTTGACGCCCGGTTCGAAGTTGAAGCCGCTGACGCCCGTCTCCTCGTCGGTGGAGAAGGTGTAGTTGCCCCAGTTGTACCACCAGGTCGTCGAGATCAGGGCGCCGATACCGGCGAGGCTGAAGGGAATCGCCGGAAGAAACGTGCTGCGGCGACGCCGGTCGCCGAGACCGAACCAGATCGCCGCTGCGATGCCGATGAGGACAAGCCCGATCAGGAGCCAACCGCTGCGGCTGGAGATCGCGCCACCGTAGGACTCGCGCACGACCGACAGCCCCTGGCTCGGAGCTGGTGAGCCGTCGAGATACACGAGGGTGCCCAAGCCGTCGCGCGCCAAGGGCACACCATCGGCGTCGGCGAGAAGCGGTGTGCCGTCGTCGCCGACCAGCACGGAGGGCTGACGCAGGAACACGCCGAGCACGACAAGTCCGCCCCAGCCCACGCACCAGGTGGCGATCTTCTTCATTGAGATGCCCTGGCCCACCTTCATGAGGCCGAGCCCCACGCCGCTGAGGACGAGGACCAGGCCGAGCGAGATCCAGACCCGGTGGTAGTCGGACTCGGGGTAGGCCTGGGTGAACAGCAGCCGCAGGTTGACCCGAACCGAGTTCCAGTTGGTCTCCTCGCTGAAGATGAAGTTCAGCAACTGCTGGTAGGCAAAGAGCCCGAGCAGGGTGAACACGATGGTCAGCGCCGAGCTTCGGGCGATGGCCCAGATGCTTCCTTGTCCCCCGCCGAAGAGGTTGCGCTGCATCCACGTGAGCGGCGGAAGGCTCGGCTCCTCCGGGCGGACGGCCGCGTTGGATTCGGCGGTGGTCTGCGTGTCGAGCTGTGTGCTCTCCATGTCAGCGCTCCACGATCGCGAGTCGGACATTGAAGAAGTTCACGACGACGCTGATCGTCAGGGAACAGGCGAGGTAGAACCCCATCCAGATGGCGAAGACCTCGAGGCTTTTGCCGGTCTGGTTGTACACGGTTTGCCCGACCTGCACGAGGTCGCTGGCACCGACGGCGATTGCCAGTGACGTGTTCTTGGTGAGGTTCAGGTACTGGTTGCCGAGGGGCGGCAGGCTGACTCGGAATGCTTGGGGCAGAATGACCCGGCGAAGCATGGTCGACCTGCGCAGCCCGATGGCCTGCGCGGCCTCGGTTTGGCCTTTGGGAACCGCAAGGATGCCCGCACGCACGATTTCGGCGATGAATGCCGCCGTGTAGAGCACGATGCCGAAGAAGACTGCGGCGAATCCCTGTGAGAAATTGAGGCCGCCGGGTCCAGGGTTGGGGAAGTTGCCTCGCTGCTCGAGGTCCGGGCGTCCGAGTCCGAGTGGCGTACCATCGCGGCCGTCGCCGAATTTGTCGCCGAGCACGTTGAACAGGTCACTGCCGGAATTGACAAGCCAACTCGAACCGCCGGGCCACAGGATCCAGATGAACGCTCCGGCAAAGACGGCGCCGACGCCAGCGAAGATCATCCGGAAGTAGTCGTCGTCGGTGAGTTTGGCGAGGCCGGCTGGCGTGCGGCGGCTGTTGAGGAAGCGCCGGATCCAGTTCGCAGCAACACCGATGGCAAGCACCGTGAGCAGCACCTGGACGAGGTCCGCAGGCACCGAGTCGATACCGTCACCGGCGGCATCGAAGATGCCGCCGACCCAGCCGAAGACCGGGTGGAGGAACCAACCGATCGCCCCGAAGAGCGCAATGACACCAAGCATTGAGGCCGTCGGGTAGGTCGTTGTACCACTGGCATCTTGTTGGGCCTGTCGGCGTGTACGGACGAGGCTGCCGATGAGGACGCCGATCAGGATGACGACCATCCACTGGTAGAACCCGTCGGCGATATGGACCCTCGGCACGGACACGCCCTTGTTGGAAACGTGAAGCCAGCTGTTGATCGGTCCGACATCTGCATTGAAGTTTTCGAGGCCGGACAAGATGGCGAAGAAAATGATGATGTGAACGAGCAGCGGGATGTTGCGCTCGTACTCGATGAAGACGCTTGAGGTCTTGGAGACGATCCAGTTGTTCGACAACCTTGCAACGCCGACCAAGATGCCGATGATCGTGGCGAGGAAGATGCCGCCGGCGGCGAGGCGGATCGTGTTGACCATGCCCGCATATAACGCGCGGCCACCCGTGTCAGGTTCGTCATCGATCGTGCCGTTGAGGTTGATGCCTGGATCGATTTCCAGGAAGTCGAACCCGGTCTTGATGCTCTTGGCCTCGAGGTTGTCACCCGCCTGAACGGCGAGGAACCAGAGCGCAGCGACCACCAACACGAGGGTGACGACCTGGGCGAACCACTTCACCACAACGGCGTCGCGATAAAGCGGCGGTCGTTGTGTTGCGGCCGTTGCAAACGAACGGTCGGCTGTGTTGGACACCCTCGTGCTCCCCCAGCGTGGCGTGTTGTTTCGAGCGATCCTCGAACAGTGGCTCGGGGGCTGAACCGAAGACGGCTCAGCCCCCTGGTCACCGTCCGGATGCCCTCAGGAGGGCACCCGGCGAGGTGTCAGATGTGATCGGTCAGCTGACGGATCAGCGGGCCGGCGGGGCGTAGATGAGGCCGCCGTCGGTCCACTGGGCGTTGGCCGAACCCTCACGGGTGATCCCGAGCGGGGTCAGGTGACGGTCGAAGATGTCCGAGTAGTTACCGACCTGGCTGATCACCTGGTAGAAGGCGTCGGCGGACAGGCCCATGGCGGACTGGAGTTCGCCTTCGCCACCGAGCAGGCGGCCGATCTCGGCGGTCGGCGGGTTGGCGACGGCGTCGTCGACGTTGCCCTGGTTGATGCCGTTCTCGTCGGCGATCATCGTGGCGTAGACGGTCCAGTTGACGGCGTCGGCGAAGGCCGAGTCGTTCTGACCGTAGGTCGGGCCGAGCGGCTCCTTGGAGATCGGCGTGGCCGGGAAGATCACCCATTCCTGATCGGCGGGCTGCTGCTCGGCCTTCCGGCCGACGAGGGCCGAACCGTCGGTGGTGATGATGTCGCACGCACCGTTGATGAAGGCGTCGGTGACCTGGTTGAAGTCCTCGAAGGTCTGCAGATCGATACTGATGCCCTCGGCGTCAGCGGCGTCGGCGATGTTCTTCTCGGTGGTGGTACCGGCGTTGGTGCACACAACCGCACCGTCGATGTCGGCGACGCCCGAGGCGCCGGAGAAGTTGTCGCCGACGCGGCCCATGAGCTGCTGACCGTCGAAGTAGGTGGTCGGACCGAAGTCCATGCCGACGTCGGTGTCACGGCTCTGGGTCCACGTCGTGTTGCGGAAGAGCACGTCGACCTGGCCGGTCTGCACGGCGGTGAAGCGCTCAGCAGCGGTGAGCGGCACAAAGTTCACGGCGTCCGCGTCGCCGAGGATGGCGGCGGCGGTAGCGCGGCAGTAGTCGGCGTCGAAGCCGACCTGCGAGCCGTCGGGCTGGGTGATCGAGAAGCCCACGCCAGCACCGGAGACACCACAGTTGAGCTCACCGCGGGCGATGACGGCGGCGAGCACGCTGCCGTCCTGGGTGGCCTCAACGACGTCTTCGCTGTCGTCGGAGCTGTCGTCGGAGCTGTCGTCGGAGCTGTCGCTCGAGCTGTCGGCGGCCTCGCCGCTGTCGCTGTCGTCATCACCGCAGGCCGAAGCCACAAGGGTGAAGCCCAGCAGCACAGCGAGAAGACGCAGTAGAAGATGCTTCTGCATTGGTTCAATTCCTCCAGTTGGAACACCCCAATCGGGGTGGGCGAAGAGCCTACAGGGGTCGCAGGCCGTCTGCCATGGACGCCGTCGACTGCTCACGCGCCCGAAACCAATCGGAAACTCCTGCGGTCGGCGGGTTCGCCTTCACCGGTGTCGGTGGCGAGCTAGAGGTACTGGCCGGTGGTAACGGAATCGATGGCCTTGCCACCCTCACCGTCGGTGTCGGTGTGGATCAGCGTCCGCACGTACACGATGCGCTCACCCTTTTTGCCCGAAATCTTCGCCCAATCGTCGGGATTGGTCGTGTTCGGCAGATCCTCGTGTTCCTTGAACTCCTGACGGATCGAGGAGAGGAGGTCGTCGGTGCGAATGCCCTTGGGGCCGCCTGCGATCTGCCGCTTGATGGCGAGTTTCTTCGCTCGACGAACGATGTTTTCGATCATGGCGCCGGACGAGAAGTCCTTGAAGTACATGACTTCTTTGTCGCCGTTTTGGTAGGTGACCTCGAGGAAGCGGTTGGCTTCATCGTCTCGGTACATCTCTCGGACGGTGTCCTCGATCATGGCTTGGACGGCCTTGTCGGGGTCGCCCCCACCGATGGTGTCGACCATGTCGGGACCGATCGGTAGGTCGCTCGTGAGGTAGCGGCCGAAGATCGAGGCCGCCGACTCTTCGCTGGGACGTTCGATCTTGATCTTCACGTCGAGGCGGCCCGGCCGCAGAATCGCCGGGTCGATGAGGTCCTCTCGGTTGGAGGCGCCGATCACGATGACGTTCTTGAGCGTCTCGACGCCGTCGATCTCGGCGAGCAACTGCGGCACGATCGTCGACTCGATGTCGGAGCTGATGCCGCTGCCACGGGTGCGGAACAGCGACTCCATCTCGTCGAAGAAGACGATGACGGGCCACCCCTGCTCGCTCTTCTCGCGGGCTCGCTGGAACACCATCCGGATCTGCCGCTCCGTCTCGCCGACGTATTTGTTGAGCAGCTCCGGACCCTTGATGTTCAGGAAAAAGCTCCGGGCCTCTCGATCACCGGAGACCTCTGCGACCTTTTTGGCCAGGCTGTTGGCGACCGCTTTCGCAATGAGTGTCTTGCCGCAGCCGGGCGGGCCGTAGAGCAGGATGCCCTTCGGTGCCGGGAGGTCGTACTCGCTGAAGAGCGCCTGGTGCACGAACGGCAGCTCGACCGCATCGGTGATCTGCTCGATCTGGTCATCCAGGCCGCCGACGTCGTCGTAGGAGACGTCGGGAACCTCTTCGAGCACGAGTTCCTCGACATCGGGACGGGGCAGTCGTTCAAGCACGATGCCGGCGCGGGGCTCGATCAGGACACTGTCGCCGGAGCGGAGTGGGCCATCGAGCACGCCTTCCCCGAGTTCGACCACGCGGTGTTCGTCGGCGCGACCGACGATCATCGCCCGGCGGCCGTCCTCGAGCACTTCCTTGATGGTGGCGATTTCGCCCGTGGTCTCGGGACGGCGGGCCATCACGATGTTGAACGATTCGTTGAGCACGACTTCCTGGCCGCGCTCGAGCGAGCCGAGAAGTTCGGGCTGCACCGCCACGCGCATCTTGCGGCCGCCGGCGTGAACGTCGACGGTGTCGTCGTCGTTCAGGCCGAGCACGGTGCCGTACCCGGACGGCGGCTGCGTGAGCTTGTCGACTTCATCTCGCAGGGTGGCGATGTGCTCGCGTGCCTCGCGCAGGGTGTACGTGAGCTTCTCGTTCTGGGAGACGGCCTGAGCGAGTTGGCCCTTGCTTTCGAGCAGGCGCTCCTCGAGCGTGCGGACGCGCTTGGGCGAATCCTGAAGCCGCCGTCGAAGTGCGGCGACCTCGTCCTCGAGTCCGGCGGCGACCATGCGCAACCGGTTGACCTCCGAAGCTGCGCTCTGCTCGTCCACGAAACTCTCCGTTCGTCGCCTGGACGCCACCATAGACGGGACGCCATTCCTGTCGGCACCTTCGCGCACGTTCGAAGGTCTCGCCACGCCGGGTGTGCGAAGGGGATGGATCTGATCGTCTCCGTGTATTCGATTGTCCATCCGAGGATGTACACTCCCGACCGAACAGGCGAGCCCACCACCGGGCGCGCATCGAGCGTGAGGTACAGCCCATGAAGGTTTGGATCGATCAGGATCTCTGCACTGGCGACGGTCTCTGCGAAGAGATCGCTCCCGACGTCTTCACCCTCCTCGACGACGGCCTGGCCTACGTCAAGGAAGGCGACAAGATCTTCTCGGATCCCGGTGGGCCGGAGGGCCTCGCCGTCGTGAAGGCCGGTCAGGAAGAGGCCACCATCGAGTCGGCCGAAGAGTGCCCCGGTGAGTGCATCTTCATCGAGGTCTGATCCTCACAACTGAGATCTGACACGAAGGGAGGGCTCCGGCTCTCCCTTCGTCGCGTCCGGGCTACGGTGCGCCATGCGCATCGAACGGCTTCCGCCATCCGCCCACGAGTTCTTGCGGGGAACTCGCCTGGCGGTGATCGCCGAGACGGCCACGCCGGCCCCCCATGCCGTGCCGGTGTGGTTCGATTGGGATGGCGAGGCGATCGAGTTCTTCACCCGCCCCAACCGCCCCAAGGTGGCGCGCCTGCAGGCTGCGCCGGAGATCACCGTCCTGGTGAGCGCCGAAGTCGCCGAGCCCGTCTATTGGGTACGAGTCGAGGGTGTTGCAACGTTGCACGACGACGCAGCCGAGCTGGTGGAACGACTCTGCGACCGCTACCTCGACCTCGCCGACCCCGCCCACCGGCAGCTTGATGCCGATATCCGAGGAATGCGTCACGAAGCGATTCGGGTCCGGGTCGAGCCCGAACGGTTCTTCCACTTTCAGGGTTGAGCGCTCAGCAGCCCGGCACGATGAGGTCGGGGTCCGGCCCCTCGGTGATCAACGCCTCGAGCCGCTCGGCGCGCACTGCGTCGGCAACGCTGCTCCCCCTCGTGGTCGTCGCGTAGGCCACGCCGACAACGGTGCCGCTGGGGTCGACCAGCGCAGCACCGGAATCACCCGCTTCGATCCGGGCGGCGAGCAGCCATGAACGGCGCTCGATGCGCTCGTCGCTCGCGACCGCCTCGATTCGCACGGTGACCGGGCGATCGATGCGAAACGGTGTGGGGTCGACGGTCGGACCCGGCTCCCACCCGAAGACGGCGCCGACGGTGCCATCTTCGGCTGGGCCGAGCGGCAACGGCTTGAAGTCGGCGCCGTGTACCCGGATGAGGGCGAGGTCGTCGATCACGTTGAAGGCCACGATGTCGCCAGCCAGGCTCGTGCCGTCGCCGAGTTCGATGGTCGGTGTGTTGAGTCCGACCAGTACGTGGGCATTGGTGGCGATCAGGTCTCCGCCCACGGCGAAGCCGCTTCCCTCGGTGGTGCGTCCGCACGCAATCCCCGTGACCCGCACGGTCGACTGTGCCACGTCATCGCGCACGTCGGCGGTGAGGCCGTCAGTGTCGGGTGGTCGACCCGGATCTGGGGGTGACGCCAAGGGTGGGCGGCCGGACGGTGACTCGCTGGAGGTGCCGCTGCCGCATCCCGCTGCCAGCACGACGCCGACGAGCAGGATGGACAAAAGCCGCCGCATCACTCCGCAAGCAGCCGGGCGTGGGTCAAGAAGCCGGTGTGGCCCACCATTCGATGGTCGGGACGAACGGCGGTGCCGTTGAGGTACCAACCGCGATGCAGAACCTCGAGCGTCTCGACCATGCCGAACCGCGAGTCTTCGAAGGCTTCGTGAAGTTGAGAGACCTGGATGATGCTCGGTGTGTAGGCGAGGAAAATGCCGCCGCGACGCAGGGCCGTCTCGGCGTGGGGCACGACCTGCCATGGTTCGGGGAGGTCGAGGACGATGCGATCAAGGTCGGTCTCGTCGATACCTGCGTAGA
>Ga0255767_1005099_pt1 | contig 10583 bp, 10 predicted proteins | sample 071ome_24_FD_179967 | JGI IMG/M metagenome (GOLD analysis project Ga0255767, IMG submission 179967) | Coastal salt marsh microbial communities from the Groves Creek Marsh, Skidaway Island, Georgia - 071402CT metaG (version 2) | ecosystem: Environmental > Aquatic > Marine > Intertidal zone > Salt...
CTAGTTAAGGGCATATTATGCATGAGGCTACATGCGATACGCTTTCAAGTGTATCTGTACATCAATCGCATGTACAATCTCAGAAATCAAGTGTCATTCCCAATGCAGCACGCGACGCGTCACTTAAATCTGCGACACAAGCCAGTTTTGCAAGCTCCTCGTTGACACGTTTTGCACGATGGTGAAGGCGTGCCTGGCTAAAGTTTTTCCGACGAAAAGCCTTCACGAATTGGGCTAGCCTGAAGTTATTACTATCATTTTGAACACTCCCATGCACGATACGTTGATCCCAAATGAGCAAACTCCCTGCTCGCATATTGATTTTCTGCTTGAACTTGTGTAAGACATCTTTCTGTCCAAGTATATAACTTCCTGTTCCTTTGCCTCGCCAGACAAGATGACCGAGTTCCTCGCTCCTCGAAGGCATGTGACGTGAAATCTCACCTAACGATCGCTGCCAGTCTTGGAAACAACGGTGAAAACCTGTCAGGAGCACAGTGCCACCATCATGTGCAGAGTTGTTGTTCAACGCAAGAACACCTTGAACATTCGGACCACCCTTGTGATACACAGCGTTTATTTCCTTGCTAAAGTCCCGAGGTTTATCATATTTCAGATCTTCAATGAGCGGTTCACTTGAGAAGTAGGTCCAAGGGTTCAAGTCCACATGTAAATTTTCTTTTGTTTTCCAGTTTGGCTTGTCAACTATCTCAGTACCAATTTGTATGCTTTTCGTCGGTCGATAAGCACACCATCGATCATGAGACAACAAAATATTTTGATCGCGCAGTACAGTCTGGAACGCACGAATTACATTCGGATTGCAACGATTTTTGACAATCTGCTCAGTGAAAATTGAAGGCACTGGAGCTAGTCCGTATGTTTGTGAAGACAAGTGGTGGTAAGTTTCAGGTTCACTGTGATCAAAACCGACGAAAACATCTTCTAAGTAGTGCCAAATTTCCCCGATTGTATCGGCACATACATTCGTGCTCAATACATCTCGGAATACTATGAATCCTTTTTCAGTAAAAAAGTCAAGTATCGCCGATATCTGCTGTTCTGTGGCACCTTCACCTGGCACACTAAAAGCCTGAGTGAAACCCTCTTCATCCGCTGGGATAGGCGAATAAAAATATGTGTAGACTTCTGCAAACTGAGCAGGTGTACTTTCTCTGTCAGCTTGACGGTCAGCTTGACGTTTCCGTTTCTTATTAGAGTACCGCCGCTTCAACTCTTTCAGTTTCTGTGCTTCCTTTCGCAGAGTCGACTTATCCGCCCCTCCGGCCTTCAACTGACGCAATAAACGCAGCTGAACTTCATATTCGCTGAGAATCGCCATAGGCAAATCAGAGTTGCCTCGTAAGACGATCCATAAGACTAGATCAGTAGCGGCGCCGAGGCGGTTTGAGGAAGCACACGAAAAGACGAAAAGTTCTCTCTGAAGCGGTGCAATATATTTGCCTTGTGTAGGGACTCTCTGAAGCGGTGCAATATTTTTCGCTCTCTGCCGCGATAAAAAAATTGAAAAAGTCACAAATGCACGTTTTTTCGATTTTCACACTACTGTGATGATTCACAGGAGTATATGAAATAATATATTTTGTCATAAAAAACATGAGGAGAAAAGTGAAGAGTCACAGACCATCAGGTTACTTTCGCATTGGAGGATAGTATGACCCTACAGCTGATCGATCACAGGGTACACATGTGGAGTTTCAGACCTCATAGTATGATTTCTTTGCTGTATATTCAAAAAAAGGAAGAACCATGTAGACATAAAAAAGCGATAAATGAAAAGGCACCATTCATCACAAGGAATTTCTATCTCTTTTAGTCACCCAAAAAGACAACTGTAGTTAGGGGGCTCGCGACAGCACGCCGTGACGCCACGAGGGATACCTGTACCGACGACGTCAGTCGTGAAAGTGTCTAAATAAACTTCTAGTGTACCACGAAGAAGCTTTCATGAGCGGAACAACTTACCGAGCGAAAGTCCTAGACAACAACGACGAACAACTTTTTGACGAGGTGAGTTGCCACTTGAGCCAGAGCCATGACTCACTATGGAGCATAGCTGTACGAAAATCAAGGCCTGACGAATGCATATCGGAATCCTGGTGAGTAGAAGTTGATGGTCAAGAGTTACATCCAATGTCACGAAATTATAGACGGCACACTTCCGAAAAGCAGTGAGTTGGTTCCAGCAGGGGACTTCAAGGTATGGGAACACACGTTTTGCCTCTAAAAAAGACTGAAGCACAAGTCAGGTAGGAAAGCAGCTAGCCGCAGGTAATGATGCGACAACTCTCTTTAACTTGCCGTAATAACGATTCTAGATGTCGCTCCGCCAGTACCACCACCGGGTATGCCCCTTCAAGCAGAGACTCGACTGTCACACTTTCCAGACGGGAGTCTGAACACATATAACGGCCAACCACCAAATGCACGCTACAACGACAGTGGACAACGAATTTTACCTGGTGGAGGTGGAGGTGCTCGATTTATTCCTCCTGATGAGTACAAGGAATTTCTCCAGTTGGGCCATGGTGGTATATTTGATCTTGACTTGGATAATATTGATATTGCCCCATGGCGAGACAGGGGTGTTGACCAGGGTGCTTACTTCAACTACGGTCTCGATGAGAGATCTTGGCGTAAGTACGCGAAGGCCATTCGTAAGGCGCGCATCGAAAGACATGTGAAGAACAAAATAGAAACGATCAATATGGATTCACATGCTGTTGATGTTGACCTTCCAATAGAAGTGCGTAGAGCTATAGGTGGTTGGGAGCATGCAGCGCCACTTGTACACACGAGTCCTAACCCAACCGATGAAGCCAATGGCGCTAACGTTCTATCTGAATGTGGCCCCATAGAGCACATGCTTCGACCGGCCTCAGAATCGCAACATAGAAAGGATAGTGGAGCAGACTTGTCCGCAAAAGGGTTTCTTGAGGGTTTGCAGGAACAAATAGAAGAAATTCAAAGAGAGTATAAAAGAGCTTTGAAGAGTGGCGCAATGACGCCCGAAAAGAATTTGGAATTGCAGCAACGAATGTTAGAACTCAAGCTACTTTTAGCAAATAATCAACGTGATACTTGACATGTTTCCGCACTGCACACTGACGACTGACAAATTTCCCATTTGTCGCTGAGCATTGACAACAGGTTTGCAGTCAAGAAAGAATACGTACGCACGACACTAGGGGACTGGCATCAATTTAGAATGCATGAAATATTGAATGTAGTTCAAACTAAGGTTAATTAAGCAACCCGTTTCCCGTGTTTGCTATGCGCAAGAGTGGGCCTTGACAGACGGGCGGCGTTGCTTTTATTAAAGGTAATTCGGGTAGTTAACCATCGGCGCGAACGCACCTTGAGCGAAGAACGCGGCGGTCGACAAACCGACGACGACGAGAGTGATGATCCAGCCAAAGATGGTCTTGCCGATGATGAACCAGTTGATACCCTTACGACCTTCGAGCATGGCGACGCCGACAGTGGCGCCGACTTGGCAGTGGGTGGTGGAAAGCGGCCAGCCGAGACGGGAACCCATGATGATAACACAGGCAGCGCCGAGTTCAATGCAGATACCACGACTCGGCGTGAGCTTGGCAATCTTGGTGCCGAGAGCGTGAAGAATCTTGTAGCCATAAAGGGCGAGACCGGCAACAATGCCCGCGGCGCCGAGGCCGAGAATCCAGTAAGAGTCGCTACCCATTTCAGCCTTACTGGAAACCTCGCCAGACTTGAAGATGACAATCATGGAAGCGAACGGGCCAATGGAGTTGGCCACATCGTTGGCACCGTGCGCGAACGAGTCGCAGCACGCCGTGAGAATTTGGAGATAACGCATAGAGAGTTCAGTCTTTTCGTCAAACTTCTCGGCGTTTTCGTGAATAGCTTGCACCGCCATGTCCTCTTCCAGGATGTCGTCAGCCTTGTGTGCGAGCGAGTACTCGAGATGGTCGCAGAGAGCGTACCAGACGCGAAGAGGCGCGCCCATGACGCCAGTCGGGTACTCGCGCGGTTGACGAACGACCTTCTCTTCAACCTTCTTAACGCCAGAGCCGAGTTCAGCCTTTTCGAGTTGCATCTTTTCATAAAGTTCTTCCGTAGTCTTCAAGATGTATGGAGTAAAAGTGAAGTACGCAATGATGCCGACGCCACCGCCGACACCGAAGGCGACGGCGAAGGCCGTGCTCAGCGGCGTGTCGTCGAGCTCGAGGAACTTCGCACCCTTGTACACGATGAAGAAAATGTTGATGATAAGAGTACACGCAAGAAGCACGGGGAACGCGACGGACGCGCGAGAGAAGGAGTGCTCGGATCGCATCACCAAGGCTCGCAAGGCGACAAAGAAGACGAAGGCAAAACCACCAGACACAACCGGCGACAAGAGCCAAGAGATGACAATCGCGACGACCCCGCCGACGAACGGGAAAGTGTCGGATTTCTTCGTCCAGACTACGCAGCTGCTACCGCGGGCAACCATGGTCATACCGATCATGCCGCCGACGCAAGAGTGCGTCGTCGACACCGGCATTTCAAGGAAGGAGGCGAGGACGAGCCAAATGGAGACAGCGAAAATGACGCAAAGGCAACCGTACATGAGAAGACCAGGATCATTCTCGAAACAATCTTGATCGGCAATACCTTTGCGGATGGTCTTCACGACGTGACCACCCATGAACATGGCGCCACAAAATTCAAAGATGCCGGCGAGGACGACGGCGTTCTTAATGCTGAGTGCACCAGAGCCGACAGACGTGGCGAAAGCGTTCGCGACGTCGTTGGCGCCTAAGGAAAGTTTTCGAAATCATACGGGTCAGTTACATCACCGCACGTGCGCGAGCAGTCGCGGGCCGCGAGGACCGAGGGCCGCGGTGCGAATATTCTCCAAAGCGTCACTTACCGATTCCGAAGGCGGCGAAGAACGCCAAGAAACCGCCGCAAACGCACATCCATTCGAATTGCTTGGTTTCGGTGGCACCAGCGAGAAGCTGGCGAGAAGCTTGAGCGAGAGATTCAGTGGCGCTCATGGTACGACGCGATGATCGGCCGGCGCGACTTGTACTGAAGCAAGTGGCGTCGTGGCGGCTGGTTCGAGCTTTCAGGATACAAACCGACCAAGATTCCGAGAATATTCTGGAATATTCCATGAAATCTGCGTATTTCGCGATTCGTGAGTCGATAACTTAGAGGTACACTTCATCCGCCAATATTCATCAGCGATGCTTTCGCATTGGAAAGAATATTTTTCGTGTACTTTTGTACTGTTGGGATAAATATAATTGATAATGTGTTAATTTTTACGCATTGTGATCATGAAAAATTCTAACAGTAAGGACGATGTAGTACATTGAATGCACGCGATCGCACGCCGGCCAGCGGTATGCTACCCTGGTTCAGGCCCTCCGCCCGCCGTATCGAGTTTGAGGGGCTCCTCGACGCGATCAATGGCGCATATCCTCGAGACGAGCTAAGCTTGAGTAGGAGGTGACGTGGCGACGTATGACGAGTAATTGAATTCGTTCATCTAACCTGAAAAATAATCTCAAACTCACACTGCGCACGACTAAAAAATGCGCCCTCTCCTACCCAACGAGTTGGATGGATAGTCTTTTTAAAAACCAAAATGCAACCTACCGAAGAGTTACGCCCAGCTCTCCCACCATTGAATCGCGAACAGATTCCTGCAGCGCGTTGATTTCTTCGTCAGTGAGGGAGCGTTCCATCGACCGATAAGCAATCCTGTAACAGTTGGAAACCTTGCCCGTCTTGGGGTTTTCAAACTCATCCAACAACTTCACCTCTTCCACGAGATTGCCCGCGGTAGCGCGCACGACTTCGCACAGGTTATTTTCTGTGAATTCACGATCTTCTGGCAGCCAAAACGAGACATCTTTAAAGCATGGCGGATATTTTGAATAACTTTTGAACTTGCGCATGCCGACGCCACCGCTTCTGAACATGCCCGCCTCAAACTGCTTAGTGAACCGCTCATCATCAGTCCAAAATAATCGAATATCAGGTATATCAAAGAGAACCATGGCGAGACGTTCTAATCCAAGCCCGAAAGCCCAAGCCTCTTCGTCATGCAGGGAAGCCTCTCTAAGAATTTTCTTTTCCATGACGCCGCAGCCCAAAACCTCAAGCCACTCTCCGTTGAAAAAAATTTCAAGCTCATAAGATGGAGTGGTGAATGGGAAGTAGGCATCCACCCAGCGAAGCTCCACCTCTCCAAACAAATGCCGAGCCAATCCTTCGAGAGTATCTTTCAGTTCTTTGCTTGCCAACTCCTGCGCTGAAAGTTCACTGCTCCCAAGTTGCTCCTTGGTGAACACGTGCACGCCCTCCATTTGATGAAATACTGGAAAATGGGTAGCATCGATCGTATCTCGCCGGTAAACATCTCCGGCAACCAAGAACCGTCGTTCCCCTTTGCGAAGAAGCCCGAGTTGATGCGCAGAAGTATGACAACGTAAAACTTTATCCTGTGAAATGTAATAGGTGTCATTCATCGAACGAGACACGTGGTCCTCTGGTACCAAGACAGAGTCAAAGTTCTCAACAGTAGTGACGATAGGGCTGAGATCGTCGAACATGCGAAAGGTTGACGTTCCATAACGCGTATCAAAGTAATCTGTGATGGCTTTCTTCAAGATACCGAGAGGATGCTCGGGTCGACGATGCAAGTTCACACCAATCTTTTCAAAGATGTGGTCAGTAACGTTGTTGTGCTGACTGTCCACAAGGATTTCTACGAGTGAATCACTGAGTCATTGAATAGCTTGGACAGGTATATCAACTTACCATCTCGATCAATCACTGTACTGGCAGTCCTGACGCGTGCGTCGCGCGTCGGTACGGACACAAGCCCGCTTTGTCTTGGTTGCCCCCGGTAGACGCCCTTGACAAGGTGCGCGATGTTTGGTTGCGACAGTATCCCTCGCATCATTTGCTGTTTGCAGCCCGTGTCCGAATAACACGGCGTTAGTACGAGGCAGCAGCCGCTTATAGTGCTGCGACACTCGCTACCGGCCGTGCGCCCCCGTACTTGTTTACCAAGTGACGTCACGACGCGTGCCGCCGACGGGTCTCAGGGTGTCAGGCAGCGCAGCTGAGACCCGAATATGAGATACGCACCAGTTTATGGGGAAAAAGTCGAAATGGCCAAACGGTGAGTAAACAGTGGACGCCGTTGTATCCTTGAGGCAAATTGTCGCGCCGCGTGAAAAAGTAGGAGAGCACGAGAGCGTGACAACCATCAGAACGACCTAGATAGCAGGACGGTTGGTTTGAGGGGGCGGCTGACACTGTAAGGTCGTGAGTTGACTGAAATCTGTCGCTCAGAGGGTTTTTCTTGCCATGTCAAAAAGAAAGGGGCGAACGAGCCGGAATCAAAAAGGATAGTGATGGTAAGTATCTACAGTGAATTAGTCGCCTAGTCGATGCTATGTGATCAAATGGTGTAGCGCTCCTTTGCGCGGCGCTCGAGTCTGATAGCATCGTCGTGGACCATGTAGCCAATTTTTTCCGAGTCTGGGATGGATAGGATAGCTTTGAATTGACGACCGATCGTCAGTTGCTCAGGTTCGCTAGATGCAGTCTTCGTCCAAAGAGAGATGCGATGTTGCTTTTGCCTAACACTAACGACAGCACCACATACTTCACTCGACTCATCAAACTGTTCGCCTATCAGTTCAAGCAAAAGGTTCAACCAGTTTTCATCCAAATCGTTCGAATCTCGACTTTTCGGGAAGTAATAAGTCCACTTACCACCTTTGGCACATTTTTCATCTTCCCACTTCGGCTCGATCCCCTCTTTGAAGAGATGGAAGTCTGTGCCCATGATCAACTTGCTAGGGCTCAGAATGTTGTTGTAGAGGCACCAGAAGTCCTCAACTGTGTTAAAAGTGTAGACACTTCGTAGAGTCTGCCCCCATGTAGTTTGTTTCTGACGCCTGTGGAGTCCAGTAATTGCTTAGATGAATGCTTGTGAGAGAAACGGCTTTACGTACCCGTTGGGGTTGTCGAACCAAAGAGTCCAGGTGTGCTCAAGCGGGTGCTTCACGAGACTTGCAACGTCCATGCTTGTAGAGGTTTTCTTCTTTATCTCCTGCTTTCTTTCTTCGTCGCTCTCCGACGCGTCGAACTTCGCGCAAACCCCAATGCTACGTCGAGGGTGTCAAATGCACTCTTCGCCGTTCGTCGGGCTCTGGCCGCGTGTGCAGCGTCGACGCGGGGGAAGCTATTTTTTCATTTTTCTTTCTTCGGTTTGGGGTTTAGGTCTCATCTTTCTAGGAGTGTTGCCGTTCCTCGGACAGTATCGACACCCACAATATTTAGGGTCATTTTTGTCTATAATGAATATCAGGACTTTGTTTTCGTAAAGTCACATGAATCACCTATCCGAGATCTTCCCGGCGCACCCGCCGTGGATCGAACAGAACTGTCGAGCCCTCATTGAGAGCGGCGTGGAAATCAGTTGCCATGTTCACTTGTCACTCGATAAAAACTGCGGCATGTGCAACGTCAATGCGGCAGCCTAGCGGCACACAGCGCGACGTTCGAGTGAGAGCGACTCAGACGTCTCTCAAGGTCCGAGTGGCCGAACTGGCGGTAGATTTGGTACCAGGCGAACGTGGTTTGAAAGCTTTGTCATCTGTGTTTCCTGAGAAAATCAAAAACACATTTCAGGGTCTCATTGATAGTTACAAGTCACAGATGGTTATCGCTCTGGGTGACGAAACGACTGCGTCACGGGCTACTACGGCTATCTTCAAGGATATGGTTAAAGCGTATGCAGGCCAGCTTTTGGGGACACCGTACGAGTTCCCTTCGTATCACCGCGCCATACGCACGCCTTATGATTATTATCAAATGGCAAACATGTATATCGGATGTCTCATAGACTTCGATCGGTCCATCTTGCGCTTCCCAGAGCGGTGGTCTACCATCCAACAACAGCTTGACAGGGGTGAGAACGTCATCCTTTTCGCCAATCATCAAAGTGAGGGTGATGCTGCTTTCATTCCTTTGCTGACAGAGATAAGCCACCCTGGTTTAGGCCGACGAGTGACGTACGTCGCCGGCGATCGTGTTGTGACAGATCTCCTTGCGAAGCCTTTTAGCATGGGAAAAGATTTATTGTGTGTTCACTCAAAGAAACACATGGATGACGTTCCAGAAGAGAAAACAAAGAAGATGAAACAAAACTTGGCAACGATCAAAGAAATGCAGCGTTTACTGAACAAAGGTGGCATGTTGATTTGGATTGCGCCTGCTGGAGGACGTGACCGTCGAAAAGCTGATGGCTCACTTGTCCCAGATAAGTTTGACCCGCAGGCCATTGAGATGATGAGAAAGCTGGGGACAAAGTCAAGCGCAGCCAAAACTCACTTTTATCCATTAGCCATGGCAACTTATGATATTATGCCACCACCTGCGGCATCTGAAAAAGCTATCGGTGAGGAGCGCATTGTCAACTTCACTGGTGCTGGGCTTTCCCTCGGTGAGGAAGTTGACGTCAATGGAATGGACGCAGGCGAACTTTCAGAATTCATCTGGAGACAAGTTGTGGATGAATATAATGTCATCGCAGATTGCAATGTACCCGGGGGTAAAGCAGGGCCGTTACCGAGCTGCGCAGTTCATCCACTGCGCCCTCCATCTGTTCCAGTATTTTAAGTCAGCTGTGAATGACATTAAGCTAAGCTACATGACGCGTATTGCTATGGCGTCTCGAAACTAAAGTCTACACATGTGGTCGAATTTTCTTTTCGGATTCCCTTAAATATATTCCACATAATTCCATCTATGTAACACACAGGGTCGTTCTTTTCATATCTGTTGCACCTTACAAATTTGGCCGAAATCGACCTCTTCGTCAACCGAAGTATCTAGAATCCTTATTTTAGCCTTTGTAAGATGAGTGAATATTTTAGGTGCCGCATAGGAGGATATTCAGTATTACCTTTCGCCTTGCAGTGTCGACTGAAAGTAGTGTTGCTGCCTGTCCAACGCACTGACCTGCAACTATGCAAACTTTGGCACCAATGCGCTGCAAATTTACACTGATAAGAGACGACTTGACAGGTAAACAACTGAAACTCACAGGTAGAATTTTTTCAAGCTCCGATTGGTGGACGTTGATCATTGTTCCTGAGAAATTCACTGAAGCAACACTCTTGCCGTCGTGCACATGATCCACGATCCCCTTGCCCAAATCTTTTCTACATTTAACTTTCACCACGAGTCCTCTACGTAACCACATTTCACTTTCCAAGTTGTCTATGTTTGTCACACGACCTGTTGACTGCAGTCCTGAAAAGCTTGGCTGTGCTTGCGAAGAACTTTTTACTTGTCTGGCCTTTGCTGTGTATAAGAAAGAAGGTCAAAAGAAGGCGATCAGCAACCTTGAGAACGAAGCTATCAACTTTTTCGGAACGTTGTATTTTAGTCGGAGAAGTATTTTGAACTTCATGCGAGTTAGAACCCACTGCCTGTGAAGCAATCACCTGTAGCCGGTAAACAGCTAGAAGAGATGGACATGATTTTTCTCACCTTCTCCAGTC
>Ga0255767_1005107_pt1 | contig 10574 bp, 8 predicted proteins | sample 071ome_24_FD_179967 | JGI IMG/M metagenome (GOLD analysis project Ga0255767, IMG submission 179967) | Coastal salt marsh microbial communities from the Groves Creek Marsh, Skidaway Island, Georgia - 071402CT metaG (version 2) | ecosystem: Environmental > Aquatic > Marine > Intertidal zone > Salt...
ATGGCGCAGGTGGCGATGGTCGTCACCAACGCCTGCGCCCCCGACCCGCGTGTTGAACGTCAAGCAGCATGGCTGGCCGAGTCAGGCCACGAGGTGGTGGTGCACGCCTTCGACCGGCAGGAGGCCCATCCGACAAGCAGCGAGCACGCCGGCTGGCGCGTCGTGCGGCATCACCTCGGCCAGCAGGCCAGCGGCGTGTCCATCGCGACCCTGCGCGGCCTGCGCCGCTTCCGCTTCTCCGTCCACACCGCCCTGAAGTCCCAACGACCCGCCATCGTGGTGCTGCACGACGCGGACACGCTCCCCTTAGCGACCGCGCTGCGACGACAAGGGGCGAAGGTCGTCTTCGACATGCACGACCTGCGCCACACCTGGGTTCGGATCGGGCGGCCGACCAGCACGACCCGACGCTTGGCCGCGTGGTGGCTGGCCCGAAGCACAACCCGGCTGCTCCCGAAGGTGGACCTCTGCGTCACCTCCAGCCAGCGCATCCGACCCGGAGGCGCACCCGGGCTCGCCTCGTGGCTGTCCGACCGAGGCGTGCGCCCCGTTCTGCTTGAGAACCGACCGTTGGACGCCGGTCGAACGAGCAACGTCCCCAGCGAGGGGTGGCGCGTGGCCTGCCTTGGTCGCGTCCGCGACACCTCGACGGCCGAATTGCTCCTCGACGCCCTCGCGTCCATGACGCCGGAGGAACGCCCCGCCGTCCGATGGGCCGGCGACGGTGTGGCGTCGGAGGCTGCGGCGGGCTTGATGCGCGACGGATGCGCCTCGCTCGGCGTGGACCTCGACCTTCGCGGCGCCTTCCGCAGCGAGGAACTCGACGACCTTCACGACGGCGTCAACGTCGCCGTCGCGCTCTACGACCCGGCCCGTGGCAACATTGCCGACGGCGCACTGCCGGTGCGCATGTTTGAGGCCGCTTGCCGAGGGGTCCCGACCTTGGTGAACGACGGCGTGCTGATGGGCGACGTTGCGGAGGCGCTCGGGCTTGGCTTCGCCGTGACCTGGGGCCATCCCGAAGCCTTGACGACCGCGATGCTGGCGGCGCGATCCGAGCGGGTCGACCCGAACGCAGCCTTGCTTCCACCCGAACAACGCCGTGCATGGTCCTCGGCCATCGAAGGCCTGCTGGCGGGCTCCTAGGCCACCTCAGACAAAGGGTGGGCGCACAACAACGGCGCGGACCGACTTCCTCGGGCTGGCGTGCACGAGCACCTCGTCGCCCTCCTGCACCCCGGCCATGTAGCCAATGCCGATGCCAACGTTGTCTAGCGAGGGCGCGGGCGCGCCGGAGGTCAGCCTGCCAATCGGTGCACCATCGAGCGTCGTGACCGCCTTCCCCGGACGCGGCAGAGGCCCCTTCTCGACGTAGCGCACGCCCCACCAGCGCGCATCGCTGTCCTCGTGGGAACGCCAGCGGGACGACCCCACGTGGTCGTGCTCGCTGCCCCATCCGAAAGGCACGTTTGTTTCCCATGAATCCCGCGCAAGGAAGGCCTCCTCCTCGGTGCTGGCCAACGCAGGGGACAGGAAGTCCACGCCAGAAAGCAGGAAGCCCTTCTCAAGGCGCAGGGTGTCACGGGCACCGAGCCCAACGGGGGTTGCACCGGCCGCGACGAGGGCACGCCACAGCGTGACGGCGTGTTCGCCGGAGAGCATGATTTCGTAGCCTGGTTCGCCGGTGTAGCCCGTGCCCTGAAGGAACCCTTCGATCCCGAGCGCAGCACCGTCGAGCGGCCCCCATCGGAAGCGACCGACGTGCGCTCCCTCACCCAACACCGAGGTCAGGATGGCCTTCGCTTGAGGGCCTTGAAGCGCGAGGATGGCGGTCGCGTCGGAGCGGTCCTCGATCTGCACCGAACCGTCCGCGGGGAGGTGGCGGCTGAACCAGTCCAGCATCACCGGGATCATGGAGGCGTTGGGCACGCCGAGGATTTCCTCTTCGCTCACCACGGCGAAGATCATGTCGTCGATCAGAAGGCCATCCTCGTCGAGGAAGTGCGTGTACGCGCACCGTCCCGGGGCGATGGACGTCACCGCTTGTGTCGCCAGCCCCTGCAACCACCCGCGCACGTCGGCACCGGTGAAGCGGAAGAGGCCCATATGGGAGACGTCGAACAAGCCAGCACCGGAACGTGTGGCCAGGTGCTCCTCGGAGATGGACGAATACCAGATGGGCAATTCGAATCCGTGGAAGTCCACCATGCGGCCGTCCAATGTGAGGTGCTCGGCGTACAACGGGGTGCGAACGGGGGTCGCGTCGCTCATGGCGCAGGCTTAGGGCTGCGGTTCTTCAACCTGTGACCCGGCCTCAAGCGTCCTCGCAAGGCGAAGGACGTCATCGATGAGGCCGTCAAGGGTCGTGGCGTCGACGGCCGGGTTCGCGATGACCGGGCGAAGCACCACCCGTCCATCGAGGTCGGCGCGGCTGACCATGTAGCGGCCTTCCTCGAGCAAGGCGTCGCGCAGGCCCGCGTTGAAGCGGTCGGACGCCTCACCGAGGACCGCACCCGCCCCAAGGTGGCGGAAGCAGACGTTCGTCCATGCGGGCCGCCCAACGAGTTCCAGCATGGGTTCCGCCTCGATGCGGTCGGCGAGGTGGGCGGCGAGGTCCATGTAGCGGTCCACTATCGCGCCCCACCCAGCGTCGCCTTTCGACCGCCACGCAAGGAAGAGCTTGAGGGCGTCGTTGCGTCGACCGCACTGCAACGAAGAGCGCCCAAGGTCGTGTGGTTCCGCTTCCACGTGGAAGAGGTAGTGCGCTTCGTTGCCATGGGCACACGCGGCCCGCAGCACGTCCGGACGTCGCGCGATGAAGGCGCTGCAGATCAGCGGCAGACCCATCATTTTGTGCGCGTCCCAGCACACGCTGTCGGCCCGCTCGATGCCGTCCATCAGGTGGCGGTGCCGTGCGGAGAAGAGGCAGGCGCCACCCCACGCGGCGTCCACGTGCAGCCAAAGGCCGTGCCGTTCGCACACGTCGGCGACGTGGCCCAAGGGGTCGAAGGCACCGCGCACCGTGGTCCCGCTGGTGGCGATCACGCAGAGCGGTCGCCGGCCCAAACCGACCTCACGCTCGATGGCCCGCTCAAGCGCACCGGGGTCCATTCGACCCTGCCCGTCCGTGGCCACGCGAATCAGGTTGCCCCGGCCCACGCCGATCAGCCCCGCGGCCATGGCGGTCGAGTAATGCGCTTCCTCGGAGACGAAGGCGACCCAGGAGCGGCCGTCAAAGCCGTCGTGGCCCGAGGCAGGGGCCGCCGCTTGGCGCGCGCACAGCATGCCCATCAGGTTCCCGTTGGAGCCCCCGGACGTGAGGGTCCCCGCGCCTTCAGGGAAGCGCAGGTGCTGGCGCATCCGGTCCAGCACGGCCGTTTCGATCAGGCTCGCCAAGGGAGCCACCTCGTAGGTGTACATCGCGGTGTTCGTGGCCGCGACGACAAGTTCCGCCGCGATGGCTTCGGCGGTCACGCCACCCCAAAGCGGGTTCATGAAACCGGGCTGGTCGGTTCGCACCGCTTCACGCAAAAAGGTGCGAACGTCGGTCAGCGCCTGCTCCAAGCCTCCCCCCACCATCGGGAGGGCGAGGTCCGTGGTGCGGGCCAGGTGGGCCGGAGCGAGGTTCCGACGGATGGCCCCGTCCACCGGCGGCTCGAGGTGCTGAAGCACGTCAGCGAGCACCTGCTCGAGGAAGCGGCGCTCCTCCTCGTCCATCACCCCCGCGGGAGCCTCGACGGCCCTTGAAGGGCGCCCTTGTTCCATGCCACCCGTACCACCATCCACGCCACTGTTCCACGCACCTCGAAACGGATGAACAACGGACCACGATGAGCGCACTCTGCACGAAACAGCGTACCCGATATGGCCACCGAGCGGATGGTCCGGGACGTGCTGCGAATCCTCCGCGCCATACCCCGCTCAAGCAGTTCTTCATGCAAAACGCATTCTTTGTGATTCACACTAAATACAGGTTCGATCATGGACCGACATGCTCGGCACAACGGCAGCGACATGGCTCGAACGACTCCACCATCAGGTCGGGCTCGGCCTCAGGGCACGGGGCTGGCCTCAGGCCAGCATCGCGGAGGTGCTGGGCACCACCCAATCCACCATCTCCCGTCAGTACCACCGTGACGCACCGGCGATGGGGCCCAGTTCCGACGAGGTCATGGTCGACGGTTGGGCGAACGAGATCGCCACCGCCCTGCACCAGCATGGCGAAGACGTCCAAGTCCTCCGTCAGCGCTTCATCGTCGAGATTCAGTTGTCGGGCAACCACACGCTGCGCTACGACAAGTCGCTGACCGGCACCGATCTGAGCGACGACCAAGCGGACCTTGCTCTGCTGAGGCGCCTCGAATGGGCACGAGGGCGGCTCGACCCTGCCCACATCATCCCCTGGATGCCGGCTGTCGGGTTCAACCTCGCCGCGTGCGCCGACCACGCCACGGACGTGGGCGAGGTTGCGGCCTACCCCGGGAAAATCACGGCGCTTGACGGGACCCTCAAGCACCACGGGACGCCCGCCATGGGGGCGTCGGGCAGCCTCGCTCGTCTGCTCATGGACGTCCGCGACCTTGACCCGGACCGTACCGCCATCCTGAACCTGCGCGCTCCTGCCAGCGCGGACGGCGTCCTACGCGCCGTCATCGACCGCTGCGTCGCCGCCCTCAACTGGTCGATGGTCGAAGCCCCACGAGGGGTGCTGAAAGGGGGCTTTGGGGACGTTGACCTCGTGCTTGACGAAGGTGGCTTCGGCTGGGAGCCGGGCCTCTACGTGTGCGGCCATCACCCACTCGACGTCGTCGACCGTGCCAACCGGCTGATTGCGGTCCTGAAGGTGACGGAGGGGTCCGCGTGAAGGCCCCGGCCATGCTCATGGTGCTGCTGTTGGCCGGCACCACGCTGAGCGGGTGCCTCGGCGAGGACCTGCTCCCTGTTGAGGACTGCTCGACCTTTGTGGCCGACACGCGAAGCGACGATGGTGTGCTCCGCGTGCTTACCTACGACATCGCGTCCCTGACGCCCGAATTCCTCGAGGCCTTCAGGAACGAAACAGGCATCGAGGTCGAACTCGTCCGTACCGGCGATGCCGGTGCCGTCCTTGAGCAGGTCCTGCTGTACGACGGAGCGCCCCAGGTCGACCTCGTCCTCGGGCTTGACGGGTCGTACCTGCCGATCGCGGTGGCTCGCTGCCTGATCAGCGAGCACGGCGTGTCCCTCGCAGGGGTGCAGACCAGCATCCTCGACGCGTCGGGCGACATTGGGGCGCACGGCGTCCCCTTCGACCACGGCTGGGTGTGCCTCAACGCAGACAGCGGGGCCATCGACACCATGCCGACCAGCCTCTGGAACTTGACAGAACCTGCGTACGAAGGAAGGGTGGCGCTTCCCTCTCCGCTCAGTTCGTCGCCCGGCCGTGCCTTCTTCCTCGCCACGCTCGAAGGCCTCGGCGACGAGGCCTGGACGTGGTGGGAGGCGATGCTGGCCAACGACGCCATCGTCACCTCCGGCTGGTCGGAAGCCTACGAGATCCACTACAGCGGCGGCTACGGCGTGTGGGGCGAGGGGCACATCGGTGACGCGGCGGTGACCGTCTCGTACTGCCATTCGCCCGGTGTCGAAGCCTACTACGGAGGGAACGCCACAACCTCGGTCCCGCTCGCGCTTCCCGGTGGCGTGTACCACCAGATCGAATACGGTGCGGTGCTGACCGGTGCCGCCAACGCTTCGGCCGCGGAGGCCTTCCTCGCTCACCTCGTCTCGCCTGAGGCGAACGCGGAGATGCCCTACCAGAACCTCATGTACTCCGTGCTGGAAGGCGCCGACCTTCCGGAAGAAGAAGGCTACCGGCACCACAGCCTTGTCCCCACTGAAGCGGCCTCCACCCTTGGTGGCATGGACGTCGTTGCGCTCGACCTTGCGCTCGACGCCCTCGCCCTGCTGCTTGAGGCGTGAGGGACGTGCAGTCACCCCAACGGCGGTGGGCCGACGCGGCCCTCATCGCGCCCCTTGCCGTGCTCTTGCTCGGCCCCCTTGCGGTGGCCGCCAACCGGCTCTGGGCGGTCGGGGGGGTCGACCCAGCGACCGCTGCACTTGACCTCAGCCCGGCGGGGTGGCGCTCTGCATGGAGCAGCATTCAACTTGCATTTCTGGCGTCTATTGGAGTTGTCCTGCTTGGCACACCCGTGGCCTTCGCGCTCGCCAAGCAGCCGGCACGCCGCCGCCGGTGGATGACGACCGCCGTGGCCTTGCCCTTCGTCACGCCCTCCATTGTGGCTGCCGTGGCCTTCCTGGCCCTCATGGACGTGAGCGGTCCGATCGGCAGCACCTTGCGAACCGCATCCGCGACAACGCTGCTCGGCCCGGGGAGCATCGCGCTGCTCGTCGCCATGGTGTGGTTCAACCTCTCTTTGGTGACGCGAATGCTCACGCCCGCTCTGGCGCGCACCGACCCTGCCTACCTCGAGCAGCTCCGCCTGTTGCCGCAGGGCAACAGCGCCTGGCTGCGGTTCCGGGCGTGGTGGTGGCCCGTGCTGGGACCCGCCCTCGGTGCAGCAGCAGGCTTGACGTTCACCTTCGCGTTCACGTCCTTTGCCGTCGTCCGTTGGCTCGCGCCTGAGGCCACCACCATCGAACTGCTGCTCGCCGAACAGGGAAGCGGCGCGGGGATCCCCGGCTACAGGACGGGACTCAGCCGGCTGGTGCTTGGGACGGCCGTCGTTCAGGGACTCGCCCTCCTCGTCGCCGCCGTCGTGGTGAACGCCATGCAGCGCCACCACGGTGCGCGGATGCTTCAGACCACGACGCTGCACAACGGCGACGCCCCTGCATCCCGTCAAAGCACGGCCCTCGCCATGTCCGCGGTCGTGTTCGCCTTGACGCCCCTGCTGGCCGTACTTGCGGCCTCCGTTCGCGTCCGAACCCCGTCTGGCCACCGTTTTGGCCTGGACGGGTGGCGTCGCGCCCTCAGCGGGGATGCGGGAGGAACCGGCCTTGTGGACGCCTTCGCAACGAGCGTGGGAACGGCCGTGTGGACCGTGGCCATCGCCATGCCCGTCGGTTGGTGGTGCGCTTCGGCCGTGCTGTCCGCGGAGCGCGCTGACCACCGTCGACGGGCGCAAGCGATTGACCTGCTCGCCATGGCTCCGCTCGTCGTCTCCTCCGCGATGGTTGGGTTGGGCAGCCTGCTCGGCCTCCTCCGGTTCGCTCCGAACCTCATCGCCTCGCCCGTGCTCCTGCCCATGGCCCACGCCACCCTCGTGCTGCCGGTGGTGGTGCGCGTGCTGCTCCCGGCAATGCGCGCCCTGCCGGACGACCTTGAAGAACAGGCGGCCACGCTTGGGCTAGGACCGTGGCACCGTTGGTCCCTCGTGCGCCTGCCCATGCTTCGTCCCGCCGCGGTCGTGGCAGCCGGCCTCGCCCTCGCCTTCTCCCTCGGTGAATTCGGGGCGTCGTGGATCCTCGTTCGCTCGACCGGTTCGACGACGCTGGCCGTCCTCGTCGATGCGTGGCTTGCCCGGCCCGGTTTCGACGCCACGACACGTCCGGCCGCGATGGCGGTGGCGAGCGTGCTCGGACTGCTCGCGGCGGGCGTCATGCTTGGCGTCGAGCGGTGGAGGGACGACCGGATTGGAGGCGGGTTGTGATGCCGGGCCTGCGTGTTGAGGGCCTTCGGGTCGCGTTCGGCGAAATGTCGGTGCTCGACGGCCTTGACCTCACCGTCGCACCGGGAGAACGCGTGGCGGTGCTGGGCCCGAGCGGGTGCGGCAAATCCACGCTGCTTCGCACCATCGCAGGCCTCCAGGCGCCCGTCAACGGCCTCGTCTTGCTTGACGACGACGACGTCACGGACCGCCCCCCCGAACACCGAGGCATCGGGCTGCTCTTCCAGCGCCCCGTGCTGTACCCGCACCGCGACGTGGCGGGAAACCTCGCCCTCGGGCTTCCGCGCGGCCTCAAACGCGACGAGCGGAAGCGGCGGATCGCCTCGGCCTTGGTGGAGGTCGGGCTCGAAGGCTTCGAGGCTCGGGACGTGACCACCCTGTCCGGTGGCGAAGGGCAGCGCGTGGCCCTTGCCCGGGCCTTGCTGGCCGAACCACGCGCGCTGCTGCTCGACGAACCCTTCTCGGCGCTGGACGGCACCCTGCGGCGGCGCTTGGTGGAGACCACCGCCGCTGTGCTGCAGGAGCGGAGCCTGCCTGCGGTGCACGTCACGCACGACCCCGACGAAGCCGAGGCCTTCGCTGACCGTGTGTTTCACATGGAGGGAGGGCGCCTCACACAACGGTTGTGACCACGTGGAGCCCCGAACCACCCGGAGCGTGCTCGGTTTGGCCGGGCTCTTCGTGGTGGGTGCCATTGGCCCCTACATGGCCGCCAACGCGTGGAATGCTGCGAGGGCCACGCAGGACCACAGCGTTCGCTGGGGCATCGACGAGGCCATGCCCTTCCTGCCGTGGACGGTGCTGATCTACGCGCTCTTCTTCCCCCTCTTCCTGCTGCCGCCGGCCCTTGCCCTTCAACGGTCGGACCGCCTCCCCGACCTTCGCGTGCTGGTCCACACGCTGGTCGGCTTCACGCTGCTGCACTGCGTGGTGTTCGTGCTGCTCCCCTCAACGGTACCGCGCACGCCAACCCCGGACGATGTCGCCTTCGGCGCCTGGTTGGACCTGCTGCGCGGCACGGACCACCCGTGGAACGCGTGGCCGAGCCTGCACGTGGGGGACACCCTGCTGATGGTGTACGTGCTCGACCGATGGTGGACCGCCGATGCCGGACGGCGCTGGGGCGTGACGGTTGGGGCCTACGGACTGTGGGTGGCCATCACCATCTCGACGATGACCACCGAACAGCACTACCTGTGGGACGTGCTGACGGGTGCCGTGGCTGGGCTGTTGGGCGTCCTGTGGATGCGCCCACGGCTTGCGTCGTGAGCACGGCTTTGCACCATGGCATGCATAGCTTCCCGAACGGTCACGCCCTTCGACGGCTGTGGGGTGGGCCGGCCCGGAGGGTTCGTGCCTTGCGTTAGCCGAAGACGGACGCCACGGCCGACTGGTTGGTGAGGAAGAGGGTGAGCCCGACGCCGGCCATGATCATCATCCACGACCCGACGAGTTTGATGGTCCCCGTGGCCCGGCGGAGGACGTTCACCATCACCTGGCGCCCCAGCCCGACCATCATCACGACGACGACCATCAGCACGAGCAGGCCAAGCATCAGGCCGCCGAGGCCGGTGAGCACCGCGGTGCGTCCAAGCGTCGCGAGGAAGACCACGAAAGGCAGGACCGCCGCGGCGGTGCAGTCGATGCTGGCCGCGGCGTAGCCGAAGCCGTAGAGGTACATGTTGCGGCGCGGCGTGAAGGTCTCGTCGGCTTCGGTGGTGGACCACCTGTCCACCAATTTCTGGACGAAGCCCATCAGGTGGCTGGTGACGCCGACGAGCATCATGCTCCCAAGGACGATGAGCAGGATGGCCACGCCGATGGCGATGTAGTGGATGATGCCGGAGCGTGCGAAGGCCTCGCCCATGACCGCGGCAAGGAGCCCGATGAAGGCGAAGAAGGTCAGCATGCCAAGCCCGGCAAGCAGGCCGATGAGCGACGACCGCGGCATGCGCGTCTTCAGTTTCCCGGCCTCGATCAGTTCGTCTTCCCGAGCGCCGAGCGAGAGGTAGTAGGAGATGAAGCCGGGCAGGACAGGGAAAGCACACGGCGAGAAATAGACGAGGATGGACAGCAACGCGCCCAAGGCGAACACCGCGGTGAGCGAGGTCTTCGGCGGAGCCCATGCGATGCGGTCCGCCTCGGAGGCGACGCCGCTGCCGTCGAGCAGCGACTCCACCGCGCCGTCGAAGCCGGCCCATTTGTCGGTCGGCGTGCCGGTGTTCTGGCGGTGGACGATGTAGCCCGCTTCGTCGATGATCACCACGACAGGAATCTGGCCGGTGCCGGAGGCGGTGAAGAGCCGCACGGGGTCCGCCGTGCCGTTGTCAAGGATGGCCGCGGTCTCGGACCCAATGCCCGTCGGGTAGAGCGGTACGGTGTAGGAGCCGCCGCTCGTGTTGAGGTAGTCGAGGTCCTCGTAGTACCAGGCCCCGTAGGCGATGATGCGAAGCGTCTGCCCGTTGGCGTCCGCCATGGCGTGCCAGCCCTCCATTTCCTGCTCAAGGTGGCCCTGCACGGCATGGCAGTTTGAGCAATCGTGGGCCATGAAGTCGAGAATGATGACGTCGCCGCGGAAGTCGGCGAGGGAGAACCAGCCGGTCTCGTTCACCAGGCCCGATTCGATTCCGGTGCGGTTGAGCGAGTGGAAGACCACGTCGGGCATCGGCTCGGCCTCGCCCTCGGCCTGCAGCAGCCCGTCCATGCTGCCGAACAACGTGAGCGACGCGTACCCGATGGTGGCGAACAGGACCACGGCGATGCCGAAGGCCTTCCAGGTCTCAGCGCGCTTGAAGGTGCCCCAGTCCGCGGTGTCAAGGAGCCCCATGCGTCCCTCCTTGGTCCGGCGCTTCATCAAAGATTCCGAGCCTCAGTTGGCCCAGTTGCCTTGGAAGTCCTCGGCGT
>Ga0255767_1005116_pt1 | contig 10563 bp, 10 predicted proteins | sample 071ome_24_FD_179967 | JGI IMG/M metagenome (GOLD analysis project Ga0255767, IMG submission 179967) | Coastal salt marsh microbial communities from the Groves Creek Marsh, Skidaway Island, Georgia - 071402CT metaG (version 2) | ecosystem: Environmental > Aquatic > Marine > Intertidal zone > Salt...
ATGTACTTGGCGGCGATGTCGCCGATGTGCGCAGTTCGGCCAATCTGGAGACGAGTCTCGCCCGTCTGGTCGCCGACCAGAGCGGCATGGACCCGCAGATGGAGCGGATGATGCGGATGCACAATCCCGACTTCCAGGGTGGCCCGAAAATCCTCGAGGTCAATGCCAAGCATCCGCTGATCAAGGCGCTGAACAGCCGCGTGGAATCAGGCGAATTTGACGGTTCGGACAGCTTTGCGCGGCTGCTTTATGACAGCGCCATTGTCGCCGAGGGCGAGACCATCGCCGACCCGCGCGATTTCACCAACCGCCTTGCCGCGGTGATGGAACAGGCACTTGCCAACAGCAAGGACTGAGGCGGCCGGGACGAGGTGAGGCGCATTGATGATACGTTGGTTGGCAATCTGTTTTCTATTTGGGGGCATGGCCGGCCCGGCCAGCATCACCGCCAGCGCCGAGGAGCCGGTGGATTATCTGCTGCTGTGGGTGATCGCCGGCGGTGATTATGTCGATAGCGGATTCCGTTTCGACGCGGCCGGCGGCTGTTTCGCACAGGCGCAGAATATCGCCAGCGACATGCGGTTCGTTGGCTTGAGCGCGCCGCAATTCACCTGCGTGCCACTGAAACCGGGGCATGAGTTCAACGTGTCGCGGCAACCGAAGAGCGGAAGCCGCTTTCCGTTCTAGCAATGTGCTGGCTGGGGATCAGCTGGCTGAGCATCGGCTGGCGGAAGATCAGTGCGGCAGGATCCAAGTGGCCGGCAATGCCTGCTCGATGACGCGGCGCGCATTCACCAGATCATTCATCTGCGCCCGCGCCAGCGCATCCTGCCTCGACATACCCTGGTCGAGCCAGCGCTTCGTCAAGCGGTCCTGCAGGACGCCCTCCGCCACATCAAGCCAGAGTGCAGCGTCCCACATGCCCGCCAGATCACGCCAGCCCTCCTCGTCAAACAGCAGATAATTACCCTCGAACAACAGCACCGACACCCCGTCGGGAACGACGCCGCCGCGCTCGACAACGCTGTCAGCATCTCGGTCGAAGGTCGGGAAATGTCTGATCGCGCCGCTTTTAAGGTCGTCAACAAGCCTGGTGAACCCGACAAGATCAAAGGTTTCCGGCGCCCCCTTGACCGCCAGCAGGCCGCGCGCCGTCAGCGTGTCATTGTCGAGATGGAACCCGTCCATCGGCACAACGCAGCAGGACCCGCCAACCCGCGCCCGCAAGTCGGCAGCGATGGTCGATTTGCCACTGCCTGGCGGGCCGGCAATCGCCACGGCGGCCATCCCGCCCCGGTCCGCCAAAGCCGTAATTTCCGACACAATCCTGTTGATATTCATGATCCGTGATCCAGTCGTTGATGACATTGTGCCGCTGGTGATCCTCTGTGATATTTGCCGCTGCGCCACGATAACTCATAAAAGCTGACTTGCCCAAAACTTTACACGCGTTAATATTGTGTCAAGTGTTAACCAAGATACACCATGTCATCGAAGGCCGTTTCCGGAACGACAATGAGCCAAGAGAAGATCAGGAACATGGATGAGTTCGCCGCACTTTGCGGCATTTCTCGTCCCACAATCTCGAAATATTTCAATGACCCGAACAGTGTCAGGCCCTCTACCCGCGACCGGATCGAGGCCGCGCTGAAGGAATATGACTACCGCCCGAACATCTATGCGATGAACCAGAACCGGCGGTTGACCAAGAATATCGGCATTGTCGTGCCCTATCTTGCCGATCCGTTCTTTGCGGAAATCGCCCGCGTCATCGAGCGCCGTTGCATCGATGCCGGGTTCACCCCCACCCTGTTCTCTTCACATGGCGAGCCGGGCCAGGAAACCGCGATTCTCGACACGCTTCGCTCGCTCAGACCGGCTGGCGTGCTGCTGGCCCCGCTCGGACGCGCCTCCGACCGAAAACATATCGAGGAGTTCTGCCGCGACGTGCCGACCATATTGTTCGACAGCAATATCGAGGGTGTCGGCGCCGCCTTTGTCGGCTCGGACAATTTCAGTTTTGTATCACAAACTGTTGAATATCTGAGCAGAACCGGAAGCGCGCCCTGTTTTTTCGAGATGCGTGATCCGGCCAATCCCAACGCCAACAAGCGTCGCCACGCCTATCTCGAGATGATGCGGCGGCTCAATCTGGAACCCCATCTCATCAAGATAGACGGCACCGGCTGGGGGTTCGAGGAGATTGGCCGCACTGGCGCGCTGAAAGTGCTGAAACAGGATCTTCTGCCGACCGACACCGTGCTGTGCAGCAATGACAGGCTGGCGATCGGGGTGCTGTCAGCCTGCCATGAGCTGGGGATCCGGGTCGGCCGTGAGGAGGGATGCACGATTCGCATCGCATCGCATGACGACCATCCCTATTCCCGGTTCACCTGCCCGTCACTGACCACCGCGGCGCATGATTATGAAGCGGTATCGGATCATGCGGTCGAGACATTGTTCCGGTTGATCGAGGCTGGCGGCAGGCTTGAGACGCGCGAGGAAACGCTGTTCGCGGCGCGCCTGATCATGCGCGCCTCGGCCTAGCAAGCCGCCGGGAAAGCCTAGATCACGGCCATTTATTTACGCGCGTCAAAAATATATTGACGCGAGAAAACATTTCTGTGTTCTATTTTCCTGCATGACATTCAGGAGGAGGAATACAATGCACTTCAGAAAACTGGTCTGCACGGCAGCCGCGGCGACGCTGATGGCGTCTGGCGTTGCCTATGCAGAAACCCTGACCATCGCGACAGTCAATAATGGTGACATGATCCGCATGCAGGGTCTCACCGACGATTTCACCGCCAAGACCGGCCACAAGGTCGAGTGGGTAACCCTGGAAGAAAACGTGCTCCGTCAGCGCGTGACAACCGATATCACCACCAAGGGTGGTGCCTTCGACATCATGACCATCGGCATGTACGAGACCCCGATCTGGGGCAAGAATGGCTGGCTGGTACCGCTTGATGATCTCAGCGCCGATTACAATGTCGGCGACATCCTGCCGGCGATGGCCGGTGGCCTGAGCCATGACGGCACGCTGTATGCGGCACCGTTCTATGGTGAAAGCTCAATGATCATGTATCGCACCGATCTGATGGCGAAGGCCGGGCTGGAAATGCCGGCCGCGCCGTCCTGGTCCTTCATTGCGAAGGCGGCGCGCGAGATGACCGATCGCGACAATGACATCAACGGCATCTGCCTTCGTGGCAAGGCTGGCTGGGGCGAAGGCGGTGCCTTCATCACCGCCATGTCGAATTCGTTCGGCGCCCGTTGGTTCGACGAGAATTGGAATGCCCAGTTCGACACCCGCGAGTGGTCCGACACGCTGAACTTCTACCTCAACATGATGAATGACGCTGGTCCGGCAGGCTTTGCCACCAACGGCTTCAACGAAAACCTGTCACTGTTCCAGCAGGGCAAGTGCGGCATGTGGATCGACGCCACAGTGGCGGCATCCTTCGTGACCAACCCGAAGGATTCGACCGTGGCCGACAAGGTCGGCTTCGCGCTGGCGCCTGACAATGGCATGGGCGTCCGCTCGAACTGGCTCTGGGCATGGGCTCTTGCCATTCCGGCAGGCACCCAGAAGGAAGCCGCTGCCAAGCAGTTCATCGAGTGGGCCACCTCGAACGGCTATATCGAGCTTGTCGCCTCGAAAGAGGGCTGGGCTAACGTGCCTCCAGGCGCGCGCACCTCGCTCTATGAGAATGCGAACTACAAGGACATCCCGTTCGCCAAGATGACGCTGGAATCGATCCTGTCGGCCGACCCGAACAACTCGACGGTCGATCCGAGCCCGTATGTCGGCATCCAGTTTGCCGCCATTCCGGAATTTGCCGGTATCGCGACCGAGGTCAGCCAGGAATTCTCGGCTGCCTATGCCGGCCAGCAGTCGGTGGAAGAGGCGCTTGCCAAGGCCCAGGCCCTAACCAACGATGCGATGGAAGCCGCAGGCTACCGCTAGGCACAATTTTTCCGGGGGCGTCGCGTGGCGCCCCCGGGATTTTCACAGCCTTTTCTGCTACATTGATCCCTTTGCCCATTCGCGCCTGAGCCGGCGATAAGGAGTCGTCCCCGTGGCCACCCAGCATTCCCAATCTGTCGCCAGAATGATGATGGCTCCGGCTGTCATTCTTCTTCTCGGCTGGATGCTGGTGCCGCTGACGATGACCCTGTTCTTTTCCTTCAAGAAATATCTGCCGCTTCGCGGCGGCGACCTGGGATGGGTCGGATTCGACAATTATGTCCGGTTCGTCTCCTCCAGTTCTTTCTGGCCCGCCGTCGCCACCACATTGATCATCGTCGGCGGCGTTCTCGTCATCACGGTTCTGCTTGGCATTGCGCTGGCGTTGCTGCTTGATCAGCCGATGTGGGGCCAGGGCGTTGTCCGCATTCTTGTCATCGCGCCCTTTTTCGTGATGCCAACCGTGTCGGGTCTTGTCTGGAAGAACATGTTCATGGATCCGGTGAACGGGTTCTTCGCCCATCTGTGGCGGTTCTTCGGTGCCGAACCCATACAATGGCTCAGTCACGCATCGATGCCGTCACTTGTCATGATCGTCAGCTGGCAATGGCTGCCGTTCGCGACGCTGATCCTGCTGACGGCCATCCAGTCGCTCGACACCGAACAGCTTGAGGCCGCCGAGATGGACGGCGCAAGGCCGCTTGGCCGGTTCTGGTTCATCATCCTGCCGCATCTGGCGCGTGCCATCACCGTCGTCATCCTGATCCAGACGATCTTCCTGCTGTCGATCTTTGCCGAGATCTTCGTCACCACCGCGGGTGCTTTCGGCACCAAGACGCTGACCTATCTGATCTTCCAGCGCGTTCTGGAAAGTCAGAATGTCGGGCTTGGGTCGGCCGGCGGGGTCTATGCCATCATTCTGGCCAACATCGTGGCGGTGTTCCTGCTTCGTGTCGTTGGCAAGAATCTGGACGCATAGGAAGGCAGGATCATGGCCCGCGCGACAACATTCCGTCAGAAGACAATCACCACCATCATCGCCTGGACCGTGGCCATGGTGATTTTCTTCCCGATTCTGTGGATCGTCGTGCTGTCCTTCAAATCCGAGGGGGACGCCATCAGCACGCCCATAAGGGTTCTGACCTCGGCCTGGACGTTCGACAGCTACGCCGTGGTTCAGGACCGTTCGGACTATTTCAAGCATTTCTTCAATTCGGTGATAGTTGCTGTCGGCTCGACATTGCTTGGCATTCTTGTCGCCGTTCCGGCCGCCTGGTCGATGGCCTTCGTGCCGTCACAGCGGACGCGCGGCATCCTGATGTGGATGCTGTCGACAAAAATGCTGCCGGCGGTCGGGGTCCTGTATCCGATCTATCTGCTGTTCATCGAGCTTGGCCTTCTCGACAGCCGCACCGGCCTGGTGATTGTGCTGATGCTGATCAATCTGCCGATCATCGTGTGGATGCTCTACACCTATTTCCGCGAAATCCCGGCCGAAATTCTGGAAGCGGCGCGGATGGACGGGGCCGGCATGCGGGCCGAACTGCTCTATGTCCTGACGCCGATGGCCATTCCGGGGATCGCCTCGACAATGCTGCTGAACATCATTCTGGCCTGGAACGAGGCGTTCTGGACGCTGAACCTGACCGCCGCCAAGGCGGCCCCGCTGACCGCCTTCATCGCCAGCTATTCCAGCCCCGAGGGGCTGTTCTACGCAAAACTCAGCGCGGCGTCGGTAATGGCAATCGCACCGATCCTCGTCATGGGCTGGTTCAGCCAGAAACAACTTGTTCGCGGCCTGACCTTCGGCGCGGTGAAATAGGGGAGAGGCTGATGAAACAGATACAGCTCAGGCAGGTCTCGAAAAGCTTTGGTGATGTGGAAGTCATTCCACCGCTGGATCTGGAGATCGAGGATGGCGAGTTCGTGGTCTTTGTCGGGCCGTCGGGATGTGGCAAGTCCACCCTGCTGCGCCTGATTGCCGGCCTTGAGGACGTGACCTCGGGACAGGTTCTGATCGACGGTGCGGACGCCACCGCCATTCCGCCGGCACGGCGCGGCCTTGCTATGGTGTTCCAGTCCTACGCCCTCTACCCACACATGTCGGTTCGCCGGAATATCGCCTTCCCGCTGCGCATGGCCGGTCTCGACCGGGCCGAGCAGGAACGTCGCGTTGACGAGGCGGCAAAGGTATTGAACCTGACCGAATATCTGGACCGTCGCCCCGGCCAGCTGTCGGGCGGCCAGCGCCAGCGTGTCGCCATCGGCCGGGCCATTGTGCGCGAACCGACGGCCTTTCTGTTTGATGAACCGCTGTCCAATCTTGATGCGGCGCTTCGTGTCGGCATGCGGCTTGAGATCAGCGAGCTTCACAAACGTCTGTCGACGACGATGATCTATGTCACCCATGACCAGGTGGAGGCCATGACGATGGCCGACAAGATTGTGGTCCTGCAGCATGGCGTCATCGAACAGGTCGGCAGCCCGCTGGAACTCTACCGTGCGCCGCGGAACACCTTTGTCGCCGGATTTATCGGCTCACCGCGGATGAACCTTCTGGAGGGCGCCGAGGCCGCCAGACACAAGGCGCATACCATTGGCATCCGGCCGGAGCATATCGCCATCTCAACACGCAAGGGTGACTGGCAGGGCGTTGTCGGCGTGTCCGAACATCTGGGGTCCGATACCTTTTTCCATATCAATTGTCCGGATTTCGCCGCGCCGCTGACGGTGCGGGCCGATGGCGAACTCGACCTGTCCTATGGCAGCACGGTCTTCCTGACACCCGACCTTGCGCATCTTCATCGCTTTGATGACAACGGACTGCGCCTGACATGAGGCGGCTTGCTGGCAAAACGGCGCTGATTACCGGCGCGGCCAGGGGCATCGGCTGTCATTTCGCGCAGACCTATGCCAGCGAGGGCGCGCGCGTCGCCATCGCCGATATCGATATCGAACGCGCCCGCAGGGTGGCAACCGACATCGGCGACGCCGCCATCGCGATCGAGATGGACGTGACAGGCCAGGACAGCATCGATGCGGCGGTGGCCGCAACCGTCAATGCGTTTGACGGAATTGATATCCTGATCAACAACGCGGCGGTCTTCACCGCGGCACCGATTGCCGACATCACCCGCGCCGACTATCAGCAGCTGTTCGAGATCAATGTCGCCGGCACGCTGTTCACCATGCAGGCGGTGGCAAGACACATGATCGACCGCGGCAAAGGCGGCAAGATCATCAATATGGCAAGCCAGGCCGGCCGCCGCGGTGAGCCGCTTGTGGCGGTCTATTGCGCGACCAAGGCGGCTGTCATCAGCCTGACACAGTCCGCCGGGCTGAACCTGATCGGCCATGGCATCAACGTGAACGCCATCGCCCCCGGGGTCGTCGATGGCGAACATTGGGACGGGGTCGACGCCTTCTTTGCAAAATATGAAAACAAGGCACCGGGCCAGAAAAAGCGCGAGGTTGGCGCCAATGTGCCATTCGGACGGATGGGCCGACCCGACGACCTTGCCGGCATGGCTGTTTTTCTGGCGAGTGACGAGGCTGACTACATCGTCGCCCAGACCTATAATGTGGATGGCGGACAATGGATGAGCTGATCGAACCTGCCGGCAAGGACATCAGTGCTACGGCGCTCTGCAACGCTGCGCTTGGCGACCTGTCGGGACAGGTGGTGGTGCCGGTCTATGATCGCGACAGGATGACCCCCGGTATCGTTCATATCGGTGTTGGCAATTTCCACCGCGCCCATCTCGCCTGGTATGTCCACCGGTTGATGCAGCGTGGCGACGCTACCGACTGGGCCATTATCGGCGCCGGAGTCATGAAGAATGACCAGGCCATGCGACAGCTTCTGTTGACGCAAGACTGTCTGACGACATTGATCGAGCTTGACCCCGATGGCGGTCAGGCGACAGAGATCATCGGTCCGATGCTGGATTACCTGCCGGTCGAGGCCGACAACGCGGCGCTGATCCGGACCATGTCCGATCCGCAAATCCGGATTGTCTCGATGACAATCACGGAAGGTGGCTATTTTATCGATCCGGAAACAGGCGGGCTGGACACGACCCATCCGGATATCCGCCATGACGCCGAAAACCCGGCGACGCCACGCACCGCCTTTGGCGCCATGGTGGCCGCCCTTCGCCTTCGTCGCGACTCCGGAACCGGCCCGTTCACCGGTCTGTGCTGCGACAATCTTCAGAGCAACGGCGCGATCCTGCGCCAGACCGTGGTCGGTCTGGCACGCCTGTCCGACCCGGACCTTGCCGACTGGATCGACAGCCATTGTTCGTTCCCCAACTCGATGGTCGACTGCATCGTGCCGGCGACCGGGCCACGTGAGAGACAGCTTGTGAGGACAAGCGGCGTGGATGACGCGGCACCGGTCACGCACGAGAATTTCCGGCAATGGGTCATTGAGGATGATTTCTGCGCTGGACGCCCTGACTGGGATCTTGTCGGCGCCGAATTCTCGGGGCAGGTGCATCAATATGAAACCCGCAAAATCCGCATCCTGAATGGCGGCCATCAGATACTGGCCAATATCGGCGAGTTGATGGGGCTCGACACCATTTCCCAGACTATGGACACGCCTCTGATCAACGCGCTGTTCCGCAAGGTTCAGCAGGAGGAAATTGCCCCTCATGTGCCGCATATGCCGGGCGTGACAGCACTGGACTATCTGAAAACCATCAACCGGCGCTTCGCCAACCCGGCCATTGTCGATACCGTTCGGCGTGTCGCCTTTGACGGCTCGGCGCGGCATGTCGGGTTCCTTCTGCCCTCGGTGCGGGACGGGCTTGCCGCCAGCACCCCGGTCAGCGGGCTGGCCCTTGTCGAGGCGCTGTGGGCTCGCATGTGCGCCGGAACGCGTGAGGATGGCAGCCGAATCGAGGCGAACGACCCCATGTGGGGTATGCTGACCACCATGGCCAGCAAGGCTAAACAGGACCCGCTGATATGGCTGCAGATGACCCAGATCTATGGTGAGTTGGCAAGCAGCACCCGCTTTGCCACAGCCTTCGAGGAGTGGCTGACAGGCATTTACCGGGATGGCGTAGAGGCCACAGTCCGTCGCTATATCAACCAGAGTCTGCTGCCCTGACAGGGCCACCAGCCTGGACCGGGGCCGCGCCGTCGGTCTGCGAGCGCCCGCACCCGGACCATCTGGCGTCTGCCCATGACCATCATCCAGTGATAGGCTACACGCCACCAGACAGGAGAGCGTCATGTTTCTTGGCCTTGATCTTGGCACCTCGGCGGTAAAGGCACTGCTTGTCGATGCGGCTGGTCTGGCTGTCGCCAGCCAGTCAGCGCCACTGTCCGTCAGCCGGCCGCATCAGGGCTGGTCGGAACAGGATCCCGAGAGCTGGTGGCAGGCCGCCAACCTTGCGGTTCGCCAGCTCAAACGGACGCATCCGCGAGACCTTGCCGCGGTGGCGGCCATCGGCCTGTCAGGGCAGATGCACGGGCTGACGGCGCTTGATCAGGCGATGCGGCCACTACGGCCGGCCATCCTGTGGAATGACACACGGTCGGCCGCGCAGGCATGCCGCCTTGACCGATCACATGCCGAATTCCGGTCCATCGGCGGCAATGCCGTGATGCCCGGATTCACCGCCCCGAAATCCGTCTGGATGGCCGAGAATGAAAGCAGGCTGTTCGCCGCCACAAGCATGATCCTGCTTCCCAAGGATTATCTGCGCCTTCGCATGACCGGCGAGACCGTGTCAGAGATGTCGGATGCGGCTGGCACATTGTGGCTTGATGTGGCGGCGCGCGACTGGTCGGACACGCTTCTTGACCTGTGCGACCTTGATCGCACCAACATGCCACGCCTTGTCGAGGGCAATGCTGTTTCGGGACAGCTTCGTGACGAGATCGCCCACGATTGGGGAATCGATGGCAGGCCGGTGGTTGCCGGCGGCGGCGGTGACAATGCGGCGGCGGCGGTCGGGCTTGGCACGGTCACGCCCGGGGACAGCTTCCTGTCGCTTGGCACCTCGGGGGTGGTGTTCACCGTTACTGACAGGTTTGCGCCGGCGGCCGGGTCCGGTGCCCATGCCTTCTGCCACGCGCTTCCCGATAGCTGGCACCAGATGGGGGTGATCCTGGCGGCAAGCGATTGTGTGTCCTGGCTGTGCGAGATCACCGGCACCGATGTCGCGACGCTGATGCAGGATCTTGCCGCCACCGACCTTGCCGCCACCGACCTGATGTTCCATCCCTATCTGTCAGGCGAGCGGACCCCGCATAATGATGCCGATGCGCGGGGCGGTTTCTTCGGTCTACGGCGCGATCACGGTCGGGGCGAGATGACCCGGGCCGTGCTGCAGGGCGTCGCCTTCGCCATCGCCGACGCGGCGGACGTCCTGTCCGAAGCCGGCGGCGCGCCGACACGTTTGCTGGCGACCGGCGGCGGGGCGAGGAACGAAACCTGGCTGTCCTATATCGCCGCGGCCACCGGCATTCCGATCGATCTGCCGGCCGATGGCGATTTCGGCGCGGCGCATGAGCGCTGGCGGCAGATATATCGGCAGTTGCAAGACTGACCGGGGCGGGTTACCGGTCAACCGGCA
>Ga0255767_1005127_pt1 | contig 10552 bp, 6 predicted proteins | sample 071ome_24_FD_179967 | JGI IMG/M metagenome (GOLD analysis project Ga0255767, IMG submission 179967) | Coastal salt marsh microbial communities from the Groves Creek Marsh, Skidaway Island, Georgia - 071402CT metaG (version 2) | ecosystem: Environmental > Aquatic > Marine > Intertidal zone > Salt...
AAGGGATTCGTGGGATCAATCAAGATAGCGGAGACGCCCAAGTTGGGAAGGAGGTCTGTGTTAGTGGACCAGGTCAATCCGTCGTCCGTAGACTTCCAGAGGCCACCAGCGGGAGCCCCTGCGTAGAGGGTGTTGGGCTGTGTGGGGTGGAAGGCGATGACGTTTACGCGTCCAATTCCGTTCAAATAGTTGCCGTCAAAGGGGCCGACAATGCTCCAGTTGCCCAAGCCCCCCGTGGAGGCGGTGGCGGTGCCTTGAACCCCGGCGAGGTAGCCCTGGTAGAGGGACTGAGGAGCTGGACGGTTGCCGCTAGGGTAGACGCGGGGCTCCATGAAGGCTTCCCATCGCTTAAATTGCTTCCAGCCGCGGCCCTTTTCCACGGATTTGCCTTCCCAATGCTGGTTGAAGGCATCGACCACGTCGTAAAAATTGACGCTAGGGTCGTTCATCATTTCAACGTACGTGGGCGTCTGAGCCGCTGCGTTGAAGTAGAGTAGACCTAGAAGAAGGGTAGAGAAAAGGCGAGTAGGTAACGTCATAAAAGCGCTATAAGTGGTTCTCGTTCAGGGACATGAAGACCGTGTTTTAAAAGGGCTTCCGCCAAAGGCTGGTAAATATAGCACTGGTGCCTCTCGATTGGCTGTCGGATTGCCGCCCATTTGGGGCATAGCGCGTGAACGGTGGGCAAGGCTTAGCCTTCGTGGCTGAGGTCTTGGATTTGCTTGCGGTAGGCTTCGAAAAGTTTGGTCTTGGAGGCCAAACCGATCCAAACGCCCTCCTGGTACACCGGCAAATACCACATGGCGGATTTTTCCATTTGGGTCAGTACGCTCTCCATGGGGTCGCTGTACTGCACACGGGCAGGTGCCGACTTCATGGCGTCTTTGGCGGTGATTTCTTCGCTGTGCTCTTCGCGTTGCGCGCGCCAAATGTCCTCCCACGTGATGTAACCGACCATACGCCCGTCCTCTAGGATGGCGACCAAATTGCGCTGGCAGCGGGCGAGGGCGGCTTGGCATTCGTGCAAAGGGCTGTCGGGCTCCAGCGTCTCCAAATCGCGCTCCAAGGCGTCCTCCATATCGATGAGGGTGAGCACGGCCTTGTCTTTGGACTGGGTCCACAGGCGACCGCGCTGCGAAAGGTATTCGGTGTAAATGCTGTTGGGATCCCAACTTCGGGTCAAGAAGAAAGAGAGGGCCGCGGTCATCATCAGCGGCAAAATCAAGGGATAGCCACCGCCAATTTCGGAGATCATAAAGATGGCCGTCAACGGTGCGTGCATCGTGCCCGCCATCAAGCCCGCCATGGCAATCAATACAAAGTGTACCACGGGAAGTCCATCGATGCCGGCAAACTCCAGACTGCGCACAAAAATGAGGCCGAGAATACTGCCCATGAAGAGCGTGGGCGCGAACATGCCGCCCACCCCGCCCGCGTGCACCGTCAGGGAAGCTGCGGTCACCTTCAAGAGCAAGAGCCCCACGAGCAAGCCAATGCCCATGAGCACATTGCCGGCTTCGACCCCGAGCCAGTTTTGCGACAGAATGGACCAATCGTCCCCTTTCAATGCCGCTTGAATGGTGCCAAATCCTTCGCCGTAGAGCGGAGGCATCACGAAGATGAGCGCGCCTAGCAGCACCCCGCCGGTCAGGGCTTTGGCCCAGGGGTTGTCCCAGCGCAGCACGAGGCGGCCTGAAAGGGCAAATACTCGCTTGAAATACAAAGAGACCAGCGCGCAGGCGACCCCCAGCAGCAGGTAGTAGGGCAAGTTCACCGGGTCAAAGGCTTCAATGCCCTCCGCATAAAAAAGCTTGCTGCCGTCGCTGGTCATCAAACCCGTCAGGGCGCCCGTTGCCGAGGCCAGCAACAAGGGCACCAGCGAACTCAAGGTCAAATCGATGCTGAAAAGCTCCAGCGTAAAAATGATGGCCGCGACCGGGGCGCCAAAGATGGACGAGATGGCCCCGGCGGTCGCACAGGAAATCAATAAAATCCGTTGCTTAAAGCCCAAACGCAGCCAGCGCGCCAGGTTGGAGCCGATGGCCGAACCCGTGCCGACCGCGGGGCCCTCCAAACCCACCGATCCCCCAAAGCCCACGGTCACGGCGGACGTCAGGAAAGAGGTGTACATGCGGGAGCGCGGGATGATGCCGCCTTGGCGTGAGATGGCCTCAATGGCGGAGGGGATGCCCTCGCCGGCGCGTAGCTTGAAGACACGGACCAGCGCAACGGTGAGCAGGATGCCGATGAGCGGGAAGGCGAAGTAGTAGAGTTGGTAGTAGTCTTCGAAGCGTTCGGACCGAATCCACGCCTGAATCGCATGCGTCGAGTTTTTCAAGACGACCGCCACCAGGCCGGAAACCAAGCCGGTCAGGATGCTCAGAACAAAAATGAAGTGCTGCATGGGAAGATGCTGGGCCCGCCAAATCAGAACGCGTCTGATCCAGAGTTGCAGCCGATGCTTCACGTGCAGCGAGGGCTTCATGCAGGCTGAACCGGGGTGATGCCCAAGGAGAGTTCCGTCAGCTGGGCGGGGTTGATGTGCGAGGGCGCATCAATCATCACGTCGCGGCCGGCGTTGTTTTTGGGGAAGGCGATGTAGTCCCGGATGACCTCGTCGCCGCCCATCAAGGCCACCAAACGGTCAAAGCCGAAGGCAATGCCGCCGTGGGGAGGAGCGCCGTATTCAAAGGCATTCATCAAGAAGCCAAACTGCTCCAGAGCCTCTTCTTTACTGAAGCCGAGCAGGTCAAACATGCGCTGCTGCAGGGCGCGGTCGTGGATACGGATGGAGCCGCCGCCAATTTCGTTGCCGTTGAGGACCAAGTCGTAGGCGTTGGCGCGCACGGCACCTGGATCGCTGTCGATCAAGGGGATGTCTTCGGGCTTGGGGCTTGTGAAGGGGTGGTGCATGGCGAACCAGCGGCCGGATTCTTCGTCCCATTCAAGCAAGGGGAAGTCCAGCACCCACAGCGGGGCAAAGACGTCCGGCTTGCGAAGGCCTAATTCTTGGGCCAAATGCATGCGCAGTTCGCTCAAGGCCTTTCGGGTCTTGGTTGCGTTGCCCGCGAGGACCAGCACCAAATCGCCGGCCTTGGCGTCGAAGGCCTCTGCCCAGCCGGCCAAGGCGGCTTCGTCAAAGAACTTGTTCACGCTGGAAGACAGCTGGCCTTGTTCGTCCACCTTCATCCAGATGAGGCCGGACATGCCCAGCTGAGGGCGCTTGACGTAGTCGGTAAGGGCGTCGAGCTGTTTGCGGGTGTAGCCCGCGCAGCCATCGACCTTGATGCCCACGACCAATTCCGCGTGGTCAAACACGGGGAAGCCGCTGCCTTGGATGCGGTCGTTGAGTTCGACGAAGGTCATGCCGAAGCGAATGTCCGGCTTGTCGTTGCCGTAGAGGCGCATGGCGTCGTCGTAGGTCATGCGGGGGATGTCGCCCACTTCCAGGCCGTGCACATCGCGGATGACGTGCTTGAGCAGGCCTTCAAACGTCTGGAGGATGTCTTCCTGTTCGACAAAGGCCATCTCGCAGTCGATTTGGGTGAATTCGGGCTGGCGGTCGGCGCGCAAGTCTTCATCGCGGAAGCAACGCACGATCTGGTAGTAGCGGTCCATGCCAGCGACCATAAGCAGCTGCTTGAAGGTCTGGGGCGACTGGGGCAGTGCGTAGAACTGGCCGTGGTGCACGCGAGAAGGGACGACAAAGTCGCGGGCGCCTTCTGGGGTGCTTTTGATCAGGAAGGGGGTCTCCACATCGGCGAAGCCCAGGTCGTTTAAGTAGGTCCGAACCGACATGTTGATGCGGTTGCGGAGCAATAATTTTTCACGGACCGGCGCGCGGCGGATGTCCAAGTAGCGGTACTTCATGCGGAGCTCTTCGCCGCCGTCCGTTTCCGCTTCAATCGTGAAGGGAGGGGTTTTGGCGCCGTTGAGGACCTTGAATTCGGTCACCCAAATCTCCACCTCGCCCGTTGGTAAGTTGGGGTTTTTGTTCTCGCGTTCCACCACTTTGCCCGTGGCCTGCACCACAAATTCACGCTGAGCGCTGCGTGCCAGCTCCAACATGGCGGGATCGACGCCCTCGTTGAAAGCGAGCTGCGTCAGGCCATAGCGGTCGCGCAAATCGATGAAGGACATGCCTCCAAAGTCGCGTCGGCGCTGGACCCAGCCGCTAAGGGTGACGGTTTGACCCGCATGAGAAAGGCGCAGTTCGCCGCAAGTGTGTGTACGGTACATGGTCGTGAAATGAAGTGCAAAGGTAAAAAAGCCGGTGGGGCTACGTAGTTTTATCCCCATGGAGTTTGACGACGTTTATTTCATGCGCCAAGCCATCCGCGAAGCCCTCAAAGCCTACGAGGCCGATGAGGTGCCTGTGGGGGCTATTGTGGTGAGCAACAACCAGATCATCGCGCGCGGCCACAACCTCACGGAGCAGCTTCACGACGTCACGGCCCACGCCGAAATGCAAGCCATCACCGCCGCCTCCCACTACCTGGGCGCCAAATACCTCCCCGACTGCACCCTCTACGTCACGCTCGAACCCTGCAGCATGTGCGCCGGCGCGCTCTTTTGGTCCCAAATTGGCCGCATCGTCTACGGGGCCAGCGACGAAAAGCGCGGCTTCCGAACCATGGGCGGTCAGTTTCACCCCAAAACGCAGGTCACCACCGGCATTGAGGCGGAGGTCTGCGGCGACTTGATGACGGAATTCTTCCGCGCCAAGCGAAAAAAATAGCCCCCCTCCCGCCAACTTGGCACAGCTTTTGGAATCTCCTTAGTGACGAACTCTGCGTTTAGATTCGTTCGTAAGTTTAGGTTGGGGAGGGCCGTCGGGGGACGGCCCTTTCTTATTTAGCTTCGCCCTATGAAGTTGCACACACTCAACACCGGGTATTTCAAATTAGATGGCGGCGCCATGTTTGGGGTCGTTCCCAAGCAGCTCTGGCAGCGCACCAATCCCGCAGATGACAACAACCTCTGCACGTGGGCCATGCGCTCCCTTCTGATCGAGGACGGCGACCACCTCATCTTGGTGGATACCGGCATAGGCAACAAGCAGGACGACAAGTTCTTCAGCCACTACCACCTGCACGGGACGGATTCATTGGACGGGAATTTGAAGGCGCTCGGCTTTCAGCGCAGCGACATTTCGGACGTCTTTTTGACCCACATGCACTTTGACCACGTGGGCGGGGCCGTTGAACGCACCGAACAGGGCTTGCGTCCCGCGTTTTCGCAGGCGACGTATTGGACGAACGAGCGTCATTGGACGTGGGCTACCGAGCCGAATGCACGCGAAAAAGCCTCCTTCCTCGCCGAAAACATCCTTCCCCTCCAAGAGAGCGGCCAACTCGCCTTCATCGATGCCCCCGAAGGCCAGCAGCGCATCAGCACCCCCTTGGGCTTTGACGCCTTTGTGGTGAACGGCCACACGGATGCCCAAATGTGCCCCATCCTGGACTACCGCGGCGAACAGGTCGTCTTCATGGCCGACCTTCTGCCCTCCGTGGGCCACATCCCCTTGCCCTATGTCATGGGCTACGACACCCGCCCTTTGGTCACCTTGGGCGAAAAGAAGGCCATTCTCACGGAAGCGGCGCAGGCCGGCTACCGTTTATTTTTGGAACACGACCCCGAAAACGAAACCTGCACCCTCGAACTCACCGAAAAAGGCCCCCGCTTGGCCCATACTCGCCCCTTAAACGACTGATCCCCGCATGAAGCACTTCCTCGTCGCCCTTTTGGCCCTGTGTAGCTTTCCGAGTCTCGCCCAATACTGGCAGCAAGCCGTCGACTACCACATCCAGGTGGATTTGGACGACAAAAAGCACCAGCTCGCTGGAGACCTCAGCCTGACGTACACCAACAACAGCCCCGACGACCTGCACGAGGTCTTCTTTCACCTCTATTGGAACGCCTTCCAGCCCGGAAGTATGTTGTCCAACATGGCCAACATCCCCACCAAATTCCCCGACCGCGCCATAGGCGACAAGGTGGAGAACTACGCCCCAGACGAGTACGGCGAGCAGATCATCCAAACCTTAACCCTGAACGGCGAAGCCCTCTCCTTCACGGTGGACCAGACCATCCTGCATGCCAAACTCCCCACACGCATTGCCCCAGGCCAAACGGTCACCTTCCACATGACCTACACCACGCGCATCCCCAAATTGGTCGAGCGCGCCGGTCGTGACAACCCCGAAGACATCGCCTACAGCTTCACCCAGTGGTACCCCAAAATGGTCGTCTACGACACCGACGGCTGGCACCCTGACATCTACGTGGCGCGCGAGTTTTATGGCGACTTTGGCACCTTCCAGGTGGATATTACGGCCCCCGCGAGCTACATGATTGGCGGTTCAGGCGTCCTCCAAAACCCCGACGAAATTGGCCACGGCTATTCGGCCACGCCCGTGAAGTTCAAAAAGAAAGACCGCATCACCTGGCGCTTCAAAGCCGAGAAGGTGCACGACTTCGCCTGGGTCGCCGACAAAGAACTGCAGCACGACATACGCGTCACCGCTTCCGGCCTGCCTATCCACTTCTACTACCAAAGCGATAGCGCCTCCAGCAAGTACATGTCGACCGAAAAGCTACAAGCCGACGTGGAGGCCTACTTCGCCTTCATGCACGACCATTTTGGCAGCTACGACTGGCCCCAATTCAGCGTCGTACAGGGCGGAGAGGGCGCCATGGAATACCCCATGGCTACGTTGTTGCAGGTTCACGGCAGCTACGACGGCTTGCTCGGCACCATCATCCACGAGGCCTCCCATATGTGGTTTTACGGCATGCTTGGCACTGACGAGCAGCGCTACTACTGGATGGATGAGGGCTTTACCAGCTTTGCGGAGGACGAGGCGATGAATGTCGTTTCGGGTAAGAACTTCCCGAATGCCCACCTCGGCTACCTCGGCCGCTACGGACGCGTCGCCCACGAAGACTGGATGGAGCCCGCCAGCACCCTCGCCAACTATTTCGACGGCAAATTCCCCTACCAAATGGCCGCCTACATGAAAGGCTCTCTCTTCCTCGTGCAGCTTCGAGGCATCGTCGGTGAGAAGGCCTTTTGGTCCACCATGAAGCGCTACAAAACCGAGTGGGCCTTCAAGCATCCGCGCCCCGAAAATTTCCTGCGCATCGCCGAACAAGAATCCGGCATGGTGCTCGACTGGTACATGAACCAGTGGATTGAAACCAATAAGGTGCCCGACGTCGCCGTCGACAGCGTCTACACGACCGGTGGCAATTTGGCCAACATTCAATTGTCCCGAAAGGGCTCCCTTGCCCTCCCCGTGGACGTCGATGTGGTCCTCAAAAACAAAACCACGCTCCATTACACCGTGCCCTTGGCCGCCATGTTTGGCGCTAAGCCCGACAAAGCCGTCGTGGGCCCCTGGAACTACACCCAAAAAACCTTCACCTTCCAAGTAGACGTGCCCGCCGATCAAATCGAGCGCGTGGTCGTCGACCCCGAGCGTTGGACCGCCGACGCGAACCGGGAGGACAATGTGTGGGAGTAGCGCCGGAGGCGCCTTTGGCGCGTTTGGGGGCTAGGGGGCTCAGGCTTTGCCTTCGCGCTAGGGAGCTAGGGAGCACGCGCTTCGCGCTGTGGCTCTTGCCCTTAAACGCTTAATCTCTTTTACCCTTTAACCGGGTGGTAGACCTTCGCCGCGCGCCGGGACTTTCCGTGTAATTGCCAAACCAGCAAACGCGCGCAGCGCACCCTTAAACCCTTTCACCCTTTAACCAAGAGAACTCCCGAACTCCCAAACTCCCGAACCCCCAGGCCCTACCGTCGCTTCTTCTTCGGTGTCGTCTTTGGGCCTTTGGCTTTGAAGGATTTGGGTCCTCGACCGCTTGAGCTTTTGGAGCCTCCGCGAGAATCGCTGCGGGAATCACCCCGTGAACTTCCGCCTCGTGAACTTCCGCCGCGGGAGCCTCCGCTGCGCGATCCACCGGACGACCAGCGCTCGCCGGATTCGGTAGGACGGGTGTCGGAGAAACGGCCTCGGGTGCTCGAAGAAGAACGCCCAAAGGCGCCGGCAGAACCACCTTCGGCCACGCCAAAGTCGATGGTTTTTTTGAGGACGTCCACCTGCTTGACGACGATGCGGATGGGGTCGCCGAGGGATCGAATTCGGCCTGTTCGGTCGCCGACAATGCGGAATTTATCGTCCTCCACGTAGTAGTAATCGTCGGTGAACTCGCGCAGGCGCACGAGGCCTTCGCAGCCCATGTGGGGAAGCTCGACAAAGACGCCCCAGTCGGTGACGCCGGAGATGATGCCGTCAAATTCTTCGCCCAGGTATTTTTCCATGTACTTGGCTTGCATGTACTTGATGGAGGAGCGTTCGGCTTCGGAGGCGTTTTGTTCGCGCGAGGAGGAATGCTCGCAGAGCTCCTCAAAGACGGCCGCGGACGGGTTCTTTTCCTTGTCCAAGAAGCCCTGAAGGAGGCGGTGCACCATCATGTCGGGGTAGCGACGGATGGGGGAGGTGAAGTGCGTGTAGTCGTCAAAGGCGAGGCCGTAGTGCCCGATGTTTTGGGTGCTGTAGACGGCTTTGGCCATGGTGCGGACCGTGAGGGTCTCGAGCATGTTGGCTTCGGGGGTGCCTTTTACGCGGGAGAGGAGGTCGTTGATGGACTTTCGGACCGCTTGCGTGCCCTGCGTAGCGAGCGCATAGCCCAAGGGACGCACGAAGAGGGAGAGCGTCTCCAGCTTGGTGGGATCGGGCTGGTCGTGAATGCGGTAGACCATGGTACGCGTGCTGCGCTTGCCGTCGCCCTGGCGGCCTACGTAATGGGCCACGTGCTTGTTGGCCAGCAGCATGAACTCTTCGATCAGTTTGTTGCTGTCACCGGCTTGCTTGAGGTAGGCGCCGATGGGTTCGTTGTTGGCGTCCAGGCGGAATTTCACTTCCGCGCGGTCAAAGGCAATGGCACCGGCCTTCATGCGTCCTTTGCGCAGGGCTTGGGCCATGCGGTTCATGGTGAGGAGTTCGGCGCTGAGGGGGTCCGCTTCGCCATCGAGCACGGCTTGGGCCTCTTCGTAGGTGAATCTACGGTCCGAATGGATCACCGTCCGCCCAAACCAGCGGTCCAAGACCTGCCCCTCCTCGTCCATGGTGAAGAGGACCGAAAAGGTAAACTTGTCTTCGTTGGGGCGCAGGGAGCACACCTTGTTGCTGAGCTTTTCGGGCAGCATGGGCACGACGCGGTCCACCAAGTACACGGAGGTGGCGCGGTTCTGCGCTTCTTCTTCCAATGCGGTACCGGGCCGAACGTAATGCGTCACGTCCGCGATATGCACCCCGATTTCCCACCGTCCATCGCCCAGTGCTTTGATGCTTAAGGCGTCGTCAAAGTCTTTGGCGTCGACGGGGTCAATGGTGAAGGTCAGCATGTCGCGGAGGTCGCGGCGGCGTTTAATTTCTTTAGGGTCCAGGGTCTCTGGAATGGCTTCGGTTTCCTTTTCGACCGCCTCCGGGAAGTGGTAGGGCAGGCCGTATTCGTGGAGGATGGCGTGAATCTCGGTATCGTGGTCGCCGCGTTCGCCCAGGACTTCGACCACTTTGCCTTGCGGGTGCTGCTCGGCGTCGTCCCATTTGGTCAGTTCGACCACGACCATGTCGCCGTCTTTACCGCCTGCGAGTTGCTTGAGGGGGATGTAAAAATCGGGGCCCACTTTGCGGGTGTCCGTCACCAAAAAGGCATGCTGGGGGGTCACTTGGAGAGTGCCCACGTAGCGGTCGCGTGCGCGCTGCACGACCGCCACCACTTGCCCTTCGAGCTTGCGTTTGTTTCGGGTAGGAAAGAGCTGAACGCGCACCTTATCGCCGCCAAAACTGGTGCCCAAATTGCTTTCTTTCACGAAGACGTCATCCGCGCCGCCGCCCGGAACCACATAGCCGGTGCCGCTGGACGTGAGCTGCAGGATGCCCTCCACCAAATTCTCCTCCATGGCGAGCTGGTACTGTTCGGGCTTGATTTCGTTCACATGACCGGCCGAACGCAAAATATCCATCGCGGCCTTGGTCAAAATCTTACCGCTGCGCTCCATCATGCCCATCTCCAGAGCGAGGTCCGAAAGGGGAAACACCACACTGGGTCGGCGCTGCAGGGTGCGTAAAATTCTGGAGGCGAGGGAGGCCGCATCCATCGAACGGTGGGCCTTGTTTTTCTTGGATTTCTTCATACAATCTTCCACAAAGGTCGCCCTTTTTCACGCGCTTGGTGCTACCGTTGCGTTAAGAGTGGCACCGAACTTGCAAAGGGTTAAGCATTTAAATCCGTATAAAACGCACCTTTGTGCCCATGAAACGACTAGCTACCCTCGCATCCTTCTTCTTTTTGGCCCTCACCAGCTTCGCCCAAACTACCGATGACGGCGAGGCCAAAGTGCACCTTTTTGCCAACATCGAAAACGCCTACTACAGCTACCAAGCGCGCCTCGACATCGTCAACGAAGCCCTAGAAGCCGGCGCCATCACCGAAGACAGCGCCCAAGCATGGAAGCTGCAGCTCATGGCGAATTTCCAAGAGCGCT
>Ga0255767_1005133_pt1 | contig 10544 bp, 8 predicted proteins | sample 071ome_24_FD_179967 | JGI IMG/M metagenome (GOLD analysis project Ga0255767, IMG submission 179967) | Coastal salt marsh microbial communities from the Groves Creek Marsh, Skidaway Island, Georgia - 071402CT metaG (version 2) | ecosystem: Environmental > Aquatic > Marine > Intertidal zone > Salt...
AAGCAGTTGCATCGTGACTCTTTCTTCTCGCAACTCTCTCTGCGGTTGATGAAAGTCTCGTTCTAAACTCATCATCGCCCCCGAAGGAAAAGAAAACGAGAAGAAGAACAAGAAGAAGAAGAAGAAAGGTATCATCCTCTAAATAACCGTATCTAAACTGCTATGTGTGTTATGTAGTATGCGTGTGACAGTTTTCTCTCCACCTCTCTCTCTCTCTCTCTCTTGTTGTTTTTTGTTGTGAGTGAAGGACTGATGAAAAAAGACAAAAAATTCGCCATAAACATAAACAGGAAACACACGCTTGGCGCGCGCGTTTACATAACATAACAAATACGTTTTTCGACACTCGCACCAAAAAAAACTCTTTCAAAACGCAAAGAGCGAATATATCTTCGCCCGAATACGCGTTTTTCGAACGCTTTTTTTGTTCGCGTGAGTCGTCGTCGCGGGCCGAAGAATATACATTAAAGAGAGAGAGAGAGAGAAATCTTCTCTTTTCTTCTTCGCGTGTGACGGACAATTATATCAACTTTCTCCAAGAGACGTGTTTTATTATAATAAGACACGTTTAAAGAAGAAGTATATATAATAAATAAACACATAACGATATGAGTTTTCGGGGCGATGGAGATATCATGGTGGACGCTTTGATCAAAGCGTCCGAGGAACAGAAGTGCGTATCCGCGGAGCCTTTACCCGGGGCCGGGAGGGATTTGGTGCCTTTTGATTTCGAAGCGCACAACCACCAAGTGGATGGTAATAATAGCAACACACCTTTGTTAGTTGGCGTAGATCCGAGGCTGAGAGCGCACCAGGTGTGCGCTCCGCAAGTGCCAACTGGAGGACACGCGGCGGCGGCGGCGAAACTCTCCAACTCGGCGCCGTTGGAAGCGACCGCGAAAGGAAACAATAATAACAAAGGAAAGAGCAACAAGAACAAGAACAATAACCGAAACGATGACGAGCCTAAATACGCCGGCGCGAGCTTTACGAACTCGCCCGATCCAGATGTCGTGCCGTTACCGAGCTTTTTGAAAACGATACCGGGCGCTCAAGCGGCGATGGCGAGAAGAAACACTTCGCATAACTCGTTGTCGTCTTCGGCGGGGAGTTCCCCGCCGACTACGACGACGGCAAACGCGAACAACTTGATGCAGAATTTGCTTTCTCGCTCGCCACCACCTCCACAACAACAACATCAGCAGCCACCGATGAGTGGTCAAGCTCTACTCGGAAGTTTGCTCGGAGGTGGCACGCCGGCACCGCCGCAACACCATCATCAACACAAGCCGCCGCCACCGACACCGAGCGTTTTGAACGATCTGTTTGGTGGCAATAGAAATGGAGGAGTACAACTCCAACCGTATAGAGGTCCGGAGGGATCGCAACAGTACCCAAACATTCCAGAACCGGCTAATCACGATTTTCAGATGATGATGGCGAAGCTTTCCGGTTCGCAACGGTAAAATCGCAATTTGGATATCGTAGAAGAAACCACACGAAGACAGACGGCAAACGAGTTTTTTTTACCCGCTCGATTTGCGTGCTTCGGTGCGTGCTGTACCAACATAGAGATTTTTTTAGGCTAAACAGAAAGAGCTACAATCCGCGGCGCTGTTCCGCTTCTCTCTTTCACTCGTTCTGTTTCTCTCCGAATGCGAGAATATTATATGTATAAAAAATGAAGAACGGAGAGAGAAAGAGATGAAAGAACGAGCAACGCGAAGTAAGTAGCCAAACCATATTGGTTCGCGACGCGTTTGACTGCGGCGTTTTTTTACAGTCGTATACAGTCATTCGCACCCGTTTACGAACGCGACATCAATCCAAAAAGTCACGTTTGATGACTTCTTCTTCATCCTCTCGCGGAAAGAGAGAGAGAGAGAGAAGGAAAGAAGAACGAAAACGAAGTAAACACGAAAAAGAAAAACTCGCGCGAAAAACTTCAGCGCAAATTCCAATCGAAGAGAGAAGCGAGCGAGCGAAATAATAATCTACCGTTATCATCGCTTCTCTCTCGCGAACAACTCAAGAACGCAGGTTGACTCCGTCGACCTCTGTTTCGCGCACGGAAACACACACAAACGCACATTTATACGCGCGCCTATACATTGTATAAGCAAATAGTAGTAATAGTTGTTGTTGTTGTGTAATAAATATTTCACGACGCGCGCGAGAAGGCACATATTTTACTCTTTCTGTTTGTACGCTTACGCTTCTCTTCTTTTTTCTTTTCTGCGTTTTTTTGTTCTTCACTTTTTTTTCTTCTCGCGCGCGCACACACGCGAAGAAGAAGAAGAGAGAAAGAGAGAGAATGTCAGCGACTGCTCAACAGAAAGACTTCACGCACCTCTCCGCGCAATCGGTCCAAACGATCGCCGAGGCGTTCGGGATCGTCATTTCCGACGATGTCGCCAAAGCGCTCGCCCCAGACGTGGAGTATCGTCTGAGAGATATCATTCAAGAGGCGCTGAAAGTCACGAAACGATCGAGACGGACGGTTTTGACGACGGAGGTATTTGATTTACAAATTTGTTTTACTTCTTCTGTTTGCTTGTTTGTGTGCGTGTGCATCATCTTCGCTCTTCCATTCCATCGTCTGTAGTCAGTCTCTTCGATGTTGTTGTTGTTGTTGTTGTTGTTGTTTCAACACTCGCGCATCGCGGCTCGTTCACGCTCGGCGTTTCAAAAAAGCGCGTGGTGCGAGAACAACAAAATTCAATTCAACAAACAACGACACAAAACAACAACAAACAAACAAAAATTGAAAAAAAAAATTAAAACCACTTCTTCTTCTTCTTCTTCTTCTTCTTCTTCTTTACGCACAGGACATAAACGCGGCGTTGCGCATACGCATGTGCGAACCGTTGTACGGCTTCCCATCGAACATGCCATCGCAAGAGTTCATCAAAGTGAAAGGGACGAACGATCTTTTTTACACGTACGACGAAGAGTTGGACGTGAATGAACTTTTGTCCGAACCTTTACCGCCGCCTTCGATCGCCATCAACGTCGTTCCGCATTGGTTAGCCATCGAAGGCGTGCAACCATTAATTCCGGAAAATCCGAGCTTGGATTCGCAAATTTATTATCAGCAGCAAGCGAAGGAAAAAGAGGAGACGTTGGCGAAAGCGAAAGCGAAGAAACCGACGGTGACTGGACCGCCGCCGCATCCGAGCGCCGCGGACGGAGCGGAGAAAGCAGGCGACGAAGGCGGGGAGAAGAAGGAAGGCGACGCGCAACAACAACAACAACAACAACAACAAAAGGAGCACGGAAAGTTCGCGCCGGTCGTGCAGCATGTTTTATCGAGAGAGCTGCAGGTGTATTTTGATAGAATTACTGCTTTATTGAGAGGCGGCGGCGGCGCGAACGACGAAGAGCAAGGCTTGTTGAACGCGGCGATTGGGAGTTTACAAACCGACGCCGGGTTGGCGAATTTGATTCCGTATTTTGCCAAGTTTATAAGCACGGAAGTGCAAACGAATTTAAGAAACTTGCGCAAACTTTTGGCGATGATGCGAGCGATTGGAGCGTTGGTTGAAAACCCAGACGCTAATTTAGAGTTGTACTTGCACCAGCTCATGCCTTCGGTTTTGACGTGCATCGTGGCGAAGCGATTATCGGAAAATCCTGAGAAGGATAATCACTGGCGGTTGCGAGTCTTAGCATCGAAAACGGTCGCGGAGATTTGCGAGCGGTACGGCGAGGAATACGCGACGTTACAGCCTCGCGTAACAGCAACTTTACAGAAAGGCTTGAAAGCGACGCAATCGCCGTTGCCGACTATTTTTGGAGCACTCGTCGGTTTGAGTTCGTTGGGCCCGCGAGTGATTGAAACGGTCGTTTGCCCTGAACTTGATCGGATCGTCCAACGCGCCGAAGATATCCTTAGCAGCACGGAGAAAACCATCTTAGCCATAGGAAGAAAGAACGAACAAAACTTAACCGAGGAAGAGAGAAGGAATCGAGAAGAAAAGATGTATGAACGATTGTGCGCGGAAAAAGTTTTAGAAGCGGTGGAGTTAGCGACGGATGTGTTACACGAGAGAGAATTAGCCGAACAACGAGAAGTGGCGAAACGAAGCGCGTTGCAAAACAGAGTCGGAAGAATGTTGGCAGAAGTGCGAGAGGCGAAACGGAAAGAGGCGGAAGAGGCGATTCGGAGACCGTCGGCGGGTGAGTTACCGCCGATTATTAAAGAGGCGTTGAAAGACGAAGCCAAAGAGACGACGAAACGATTGGAAGCGGCGGTGAAAAAGGAAGAGAAAGAAGAAGACGGCGTAAAGGAAGAAGAAGAAGAAGAACCGGTAGCAGAAAAAAAGACGACGAAAGCGAGCACGAAATCTCCAACCGCGGCGGAAAAGAAAAAGAAAGAAGCGGAGGAGAAAAAGAAAGCGGAAGCGGAAGCTGCCGCGGCATCGAAGAAACGTAAAGCTAAATCGAAATCGCCGACGCCTCCGCCGCCCGCACCTCCCGCGAGGGGTGGTCGATCTTCCAGAAGAGCCGCCTCTAAACCTCCGGAAGAGGAAGTGAAACCGCCCCCGGCGAAAAGAACTCGCAGAGGAGGACGGTGATTAGATTTTTCTCTCTTTTGTATTTGAAAGAACGTTATTAGCAGTCGCTCAACGAGAGCGCGCGTGTATTACATTCACACGACGAGTGATCACAAACTCATGTAGTATATTCGAACCCATGGAAACCCCCTACTATTGCGCACGCATGTTGGTATCGTTTTTTGTTCATTACTTTTCTTTCTTTCGTCAAAAGCTTTTACTGCTCCACTTTTTTATCCACGCGCGCGCGCAATATATATACTCGTAGATAGATAATAAAAAAAGGACGACATAAAGATATTGATTATGATGACATCGGTGGCATCATTGTCGGTGCCATCATTTATTTGTGGCGGTAATCGCAAAAGTCTCGTCGATAGCGACGCGTCGCGTCGAAGACGACTTCGTTATTGTTTTGGAAGAACGCATCGAAAACACCCAACGCGACGGGCAGCGGCGAAAACAACGAACGAAGGAGAAGAAGAAGAAGAAGAAGAAGAAGAGCATCACCGTAACGATAATACCGATGATAACATCTACGGCGTGGACGTGGAAGACTTGGTGGTAAAATACGCGTCTTCAGATGATGATGGTAACAACAACGCGCCCGCGTTGAGAGGCGTCACGCTTAAAATACCTCGCGGTGCGCTCTTTATGATTCTCGGCCCGAACGGTTCTGGCAAGAGCACGTTATTGAGAACGCTGGCGGGATTGACGCGAAAGGAGGAAATTAAGAGCGGTTTCGCGCGAGTGAACGAACCGAGAGCGTTTGTGTTTCAAAATCCAGATCACCAGGTAATTATGCCCACGGTTGCGCACGATGTCGCGTTTGGTTTGCGACGGAAACAGAACGACGCGTCTTCGCCGCGGCTCTCGAACGAAGAGATCGAAGAAAAAGTGAGAAAGACGTTGAAGATGGTAAACATGTTAAAAGTTGATTTAGACGATGAAGAGGATGAGAACAGAGACGATGAGGATGAGGATGAGGATGATAGCAACGAAAAGTACGAGAACGCTTTGAATAGACAAGTTTCTACTCTATCTGGAGGACAGAAACAGAGAGTCGCCATCGCCGGCGCGTTGGTCGAGGACCCGAAGACGTTGTTGTTAGATGAATTGACGACTTTCTTGGACGAAGCTGATCAACGCAGCGTATTGAAAGCGGTCAAGAACGTGTTGAAGACGAGTAACGAAGGAGGAAAGGATCCGAAGGATAAAGTGACCGCGGTGTGGGTGACGCATAGATTAGAGGAGTTGAAAGAGGCGGATTTGGCGGCGTACATCGAGAACGGGCAGGTGGTTGCGTTTGGTGGGCCCGAGGACATTCAAAAGTGCATCGCAGAGAAGCAAGCGAACCGAAGACGAGAAGAAGCGAGAATTAGGCGTGGCAAAATTAGCAGATAGAGTTGTAGTTCTTAGTTTTATAGTAAGTAGAGAGTTTAGCTTAGAAGTATTTATTATTAAAAGAGTATCGTATCGTGTCGTATCGAGAAAATGAAAGTTCTTCGTCTCTTCTCAGTCGTCGTTGTCTTCCTCATCGATTTCCACCCGTCGTCGTTTCTCGAAAGACTCGTCGTTTTCTTCTCCATCTATGTAACGCGAGCGTCTCTCTTCAACGCACCGAAACTCTTCCACGCGAAAATCGCATTCGGCGAGATCTTTGAAGAAACCGTTGCCCGTATCGCGCCCGAATCCAACGGCTTTTAACGTGCGTTTGCCTTTTCTCGGCACTGCCTTTATCCACGCCTCGAGTAATGACGATGCATTCGCACCACCTTTAGTTGTCTCGCGAACAACGCGAGGAGGGAATTTCGCGATTATCTCCCACTTTTGGTGCTTCTCCTCGCGTTCCTCGTCCAGTCGAGAGGACTCGTCTTTATCGTTTTCGTCGTCGGTGTCGTCCGAACTCAGCAAAACGTCGTTTTTTTCTCGTTTTTCATCTTCTTTTTGTTTTCCACCGTCGTCCTTGTCAGCGTTGATTGAAACAGGCGTCGTCATCGCGCATTCGTTCGCCTCATCGTCGATAATCTCGCGCGCATTCGTCGACGACTCTTTTGTTTTCTTCTTCTTCTTCTTCTTCTTTGTCGTCGTCGTCGTCGTCGTCGTCGACAAAACGCACAACGAAAACACGAGAAGGAAGAAGAAACTTTCGAGAATAAGTCTCTGTTGTTGCGAGACAAAATCGAGAGAAGAAGAGCGACGGAGACGACGATTATTATTATATTGACGATACTCCGCGCCGTCGTCGCCGAAAGGATGGAGCGACGACGAGAGCAGTTTGCACAGAGACGAGACGAGAAGGACGCTCGTCGACGATGTCATCGTATTTTTTACTCGTTACTTTTACGAAGAGTGAAGAAAAGAAGAAGAAAACAAAAAAAATCAACACACACACACACACACACACGCGCGCGCGTAAAATTACAAAATAGCGTCGTTTTTTAACATCTAATGCCACTAATGCACGCGGTTTGACTCAACAAGTTCGCGTTGACCAACTCAGAACTCATGAGAGGATTGTGCCACTTCAACTCACCCAACGGTTTCATCAGCGCGTTCCTCCAAACTTTCGAAGCGAGGACGCGTAACAGCGTTCGCTCGGCTTCGGCGTTGTGTCGAGCGTCCCAACCTCGAAAATGGTCGTCTTTGAAGTACTCTAAATCCTTCAAGTCTTCTTTGTTCATGGTGCCGACGCCGATGCCGTAAACGTCGACGGATTCGCACTCGGTTAACGCTAAGACTAAACAGTATAAGCCAGTCGTCGGGACTCCGTTTTCTTCGCCGACGCCTTCTTGTAAGGTGTAGAGTAACTCCTCGGCGAGTTTCTGTACCGAAGGTTTCATGTTTCTGATTTTCTTGTCTTTGGTGCGTTCGATGCACAAACCGCCTTGGGAACGTTCAATGCACGGTTTCTCCGAGTCACCGGTTTTTGCGTCTTTACCCGGGACGTCGCCGACGACTAACACTCGTTCCGGAATGTTCCCGTTATCTGTGACCCATCGCCCGTTGCTACTGCTAACCCCACTACCGCCGCTACTACTTCTATACCCTCCACTACCATCCATCTTCTTCTCCATATCCGATAACTCCTTCCTCAAACCTCTTCTCATCTTTTCTGGATTGACGCACATCGTGTGCGTATTCACACCGACGTCCACTTCAAACATCTTTAAAGGTGCAAAATTCATGCGATAAATAGCTTGCGCGCGTTCAATCTCAACACCTAACTTGGCGTTGCGCATGGACGAGTCGTTCCCAACCACCGAACAGTTTTTGAACCTTCGATACTCTCTCGCTTCCACGTCGTGAATCAGAGTGTCTCGTAACGTCTTCGGTATAATTCGAGGTCGTGCGAGCGTTCCCACGTCTTCTGAGTCGTTGGTAAAAATGTTGTTCTCTCCGTCGTCGTCGTCGTTGCCTTTCGTCAACTCGCCTAAACTCTTGCCAGAACTGTGCATCAGATTCTTATTCTGTTCGCGTTCCATTTTATATTTCAACGTCCCAGAGGCTCTCTCTTTTTCCATTTGCAATCGCAACTCGTCGTCGTTAATCGGACGAGAAGAAGACGAAGACGAAGAAGAATGGAAGCGAAACAAGTTCGCGATCGCGTCCGCGTTCAACGTCAGCACGTTTTTCCCGTGCGAATGCAACTGCGACTCGTTTCGGATTGAACTTTGTTTCGGCACGAACGCGTTTATGAACGCAACCGTCATGAAAAACCAACACAAAACGAGTATTCGCTGACGCCTCAGGCGCCTGTTCCTTTGCTGCAAAGCCACAGAAGAGGACGGGCTTCGAAGCATGCTTCTCTGGTTTTGTTTGCTCTTCTGTTTGTGTTCGTTTGCTCGTATTATCGAGAGTTTGTCTTCGTGCGATGATGTGTCGGTTCCCCCCTAATTTAGGGTTTTAATGTGAAAATTGCCTCTTTTTTTGTCGCCTTTGTGCTCTGGGTGGTTGTTTGCTGCAAAAAACACATTTTTAGAGAAAGAGCGAGAGAAAAAAAAACAATACACTAACACATGTCGAGCGGCGACGCCTCCTCCTCTTCCTCCTCTTGTTCTTCTCTCAAGGCGGTGGTAGCGATCAGTTTCTCCGTTGGCGTGATCACCGGTTTCGTCTTGAACTCGAAACTCAGAAAACTCTTGTGATTGTTTGTTCTCTCTCGTTTTATTGTTTGTCGCGTGTGTGTAAGTGTGTTTTCGGAAAAGAGCTCCAAAAAAAAAACGCGAGAAGAAATGAACCAGTTGTTTATCAGATACCGGGAACAGAGAGAACACGCGAGAATAAAAGATGTTTTGCGAGAAATTGAAAGAGAAGAAGATGACGATGATGACATTCACATCGACGACGTTTTGCTCGACCATCTGGCGTTCCGGACGTTTAAGAGCAAAAGGAGTGGGCACTTTGTGGATGTGAAACAGTTGCTGCTGGAAAAACTAAACTATCGAGAAAGCGGAGAGACTCTGGTTTTTCCAAAGAAGAAACTGAAAGCGACGTGGTTGAAACCACCGAACGCGCTGATGCCGAGAGTGTTTTTGAGCGAAATCGATGTCGAAGCTTTCGAGGACGAGAAGATGTCAGCCATCGTTCGGAAAGCGATATCGTCGAGAGAAGAAAAAGGAGCAGAAGGACAAGTATCGGAAGAGGATTTTTGGGAGCAAAAACGGGACGCTTTCTCTTTGTGTGAGAACGTTTCGAAAGAAGAGTACGATTACGTCGCTGCGAAGAGCGAGTACGCGGCGTGGTTGTTGATAAACGGTCCTGAATTTGTGAACCATTTCGCATTGGCGATGCACCGATGTCGCTCCGAGGCGTTTCGCGTTACATCCGGCGAAGAGATGTCGACAAAAATAGTCGAGAAGATTGGAAAGATTGCAAAATTAAACGGAGAAGAGGAGAATAAAGTGATGAATGTATCGGAGGATAAGAAGTTGTGGCAGTTTTCAACGGTATCGGATGAATTCATCGCGGAAAATGGAGCCGGTGAAAAACTGAAAGGCTGCGGCGCGTACATCGAATTCGCCTATCGAGAATACGTTTTGCCGTATAGCGAGAAAAACAATACTAGCGCAGAAATAAGAATGGGTAGAAAAAACTTAGAAGAAGACGAGTCAAAGAGACGAGATGGATTTGAAGTCGCCAACGCGGACGCCATCTTTGAAAGCACGAAGGTGTGATGATGTAATAAAAAGAATCGAAGCTTCGTTACAAACGACAAAAGTACAGATCTTCCCCTCTCTTTACTTCTTCATCTTACTGGCCAAATTGCCTAATAAAGTGAAAAATCGGTACCGTTTAGATTTCTTCCACGGTTGCGCTTCCGGAAACGGTAATCCTGCACCAACGGCGTAGAATAAACCAAACACGCCGCCAAGACCGCCCGTATTTCCAATCGTTCTGTCCATGACGACGCCAACCGTAATCTTCGTCACCTCGCCTTTCTCATTAAACGTAAGGGACAACGCTTGCGGCGGACATTCGACTTTCTTCCCCGTCGGTTGTATATTCCCGGCCAAAACGCCCGTGTGAGTCCCAACCGTCCTGTTTTGGAACCATACGCGATTCGTTTCAAACGGGTCAACTCTAAAATGGTGGAACTGCGATTTCATGTCGGGGAACCCCTCGGCGAGCTCGAAACCAGCCACGGCATTAACGAACGTTTCTTTCGATAGCGGACCAACCACAGGACCGATGAATTCAAAGTCTTCGCTCAAATCGATATTTGCGAATCCTTTTCTCAAATTTTCTTTCGTCAGTTCAATCAACTCGTCCGGTTTGATTGGAAACGTCGATTCGCTCAACATCTTCTCCTCGTCTACGACGTCATAAAGCGATGGATTCGGATGCGCACGGACGACGGTAACAGAAGCTCTTTCCCTGCTCGCGCTACGAGTGCTATTCTTAAAAGAGGAGGAAGAAGACGTAGGAGAAGAAGAAGAAGAAGGAGTTAAAACGGCTTGTAACGCGGAGCGCATGATTTTTGCGAGT
>Ga0255767_1005145_pt1 | contig 10524 bp, 9 predicted proteins | sample 071ome_24_FD_179967 | JGI IMG/M metagenome (GOLD analysis project Ga0255767, IMG submission 179967) | Coastal salt marsh microbial communities from the Groves Creek Marsh, Skidaway Island, Georgia - 071402CT metaG (version 2) | ecosystem: Environmental > Aquatic > Marine > Intertidal zone > Salt...
AGGATTCTTGCGCTTGGAAAGCTTGCTCTTGTCCGCGTTGCGCAGCAGCGGCATGTGGACAAAGACGGGCGCTTCCCAGCCAAAGTATTCATACAGTTTCAGGTGTTTCGGGGCGGAAGTGATCCACTCTTCCCCGCGGATAACATGGGTGATGCCCATCAGGTGATCATCCACTACGTTTGCCAGGTGGTAGGTGGGCATACCGTCGGATTTCATCAGTACCTGCATGTCGATCTGCTGCCAGTCGATTTCAATATCCCCACGCAGCATGTCTTTGACAGTGCACTTGCCTTCCCGCGGCAGGGTCATGCGAATCACATGTTCTTCCTTCGCTGCCTGTCGAGCGGCCACCTCTTCCTTTGACAGGTGCAGGCAGTGGCCGTCATAGCCCGGTTGCTGCTTGTTGGCCTGCTGCTCCTTCCTCAGGGCATCCAGGCGTTCACTGGTACAGAAGCAGGGAAAGGCATGGCCACTGTCGACAAGCCTATGCACATGTTCCTGGTAGATATGGCCACGTTCACTCTGGCGATAGGGTCCATGAGGACCACCCTTGTCGGGTCCTTCGTCCCAGTCCAGATGCAGCCAGCGCAGGGCATCGAAAATATCCTGCTCGGATTGGGTGGTGCTGCGCGCCTGGTCGGTATCCTCGATACGCAGGATGAACTTGCCTCCATTGGCACGGGCAAAACACAGATTGAACAGCGCAATATAGGCCGTCCCGACATGAGGATCGCCCGTGGGAGACGGTGCGATACGGGTTCTGACTTCAGTCATGGGAATGGTGATAACTCTCGGAATTAAAGTGCGCGGATTATAACGATTCGTGGGCTGGACCGCGAATCCCAATACAAGTGACAGGAGACAGGATGCATGAGGAACTTTTCAGGGACAGGCAAAGAGTTAGGCATTGTTTGCAGCATCGTATTCGGGAAAAAGAAATTGTTCCTGAAGACGACTTTTTGTCTCCTGAATCCTGCCTCTTTCATCCGGGAGGGGGATAGCCCGTTGTTACACCCGTGGTTTCTGCCTCAACTGCTTCTTCATGCCCTTCTGGGTCTTCCTGTCCAGGCGTTTCTGTACCGCCGTTTTACCCGGTTTGGTGGGAATGCGTTTGCGCGGCACATGCAGGGCCTGGCGGATCATCAGCTTGAGTCTGTGTATGGACTCTTCCTTGTTGCGATGCTGGCTGCGCTCGTCCTGGGCCTTGATGACAATCACACCGTCCTTGCTGATGCGGTGGTCATTCTGGCGCAACAAGCGCTGCTTGACGTCCCGTGGCAGGGATGAGGCATGGATATCAAAGCGCAGCTGGATCGCGGTGGCCGTCTTGTTCACATGCTGGCCACCCGGACCCTGGGACAGCGTGGCCTGGAAATCCACTTCGTGGTCGCCAAGGCGGATGTCGGGACTGATGAAGATCATGGTTTCAATAATACATGGCTCAAGGCTAAAAACTGAAAACACTGAGCCTTTATGTCGTTATGCCCTGTGTCATGACAAGTGCTCATGCATGAAGCGTTTCAGCTGCGGTCCCAGCAGGTCCCCTTCCAGTCCGAGGTAAAGAGCCACGGACAAATGGTTTTGGCCCAGCATATGGACAAACCAGGGCAGGTCTCCATGTTTTTCCTGCCAGGCATAGAGAAACTTCAGGGTCTGCGCATGAAAAGCCGGTGGATCAAATTCTGCCATGGTTACCAGCAGGGGAATATCCACTTCGAGCATGCCTTCCAGAGAAGAGCGCTGGTGATAGAGGGTTTCATCTGGGCCGACATAGGCCAGTTCCTTTTCCGTGGTTGGCATCGTCACGTAGTCATAAACGGCCGAAAGCAGCACGGCCCCTTTCAGGCCATGTGGTTTACCGTTACGGACATCGGGATGGGCCAGATAGCAGGCCGTATGGGCACCACCGGCAGACTGCCCCATGAGGATGATATTGTTGGCATCCAGACCGTGGGAATGACCGTTGGCATGAATCCATGCCACGGCCTGGTGAATATCCTCGCTACCCGCGGGCCAGGGATGGTCCGGTGCCAGGCGATAGGTCATGTTAACCCCGGCAAAGCCGTTTTTCACGGCCCATGCTGGAATATTGGAGTAAAAGGGACTGCCTTCGCTGTGCTTGTCCCCGGCGATGAACCCGCCACCATGAACAAAGAGCAGGACCGGTTTGAGGTGTGACTCCCCTGCTTTGGTGAAGACATCCAGGCGATGACGATCATGTTCGCCGTAGTGGATATCACGCACCACGTCGACTCCATCGAGCATGTCGGCAGGCAAAAGGGGCTCTATAACTGCGCGCGTGCCGCCAAGGGCTTCCAGGCTCAGTTCACGACCCAGTGCCTCGATCTGTTTTGCGTATTCTGAAAAATTCATGGTATTCCCTGTATTACGATTAATGAGTGTTTCGTGATGCTGTTCTGCGACGGCTAACTTTAATTATTTTTTTCCTTGTATCCTTTGATCACTTTTTCGTGTTTATCCCGTCATCCCCGCCAGCCTCTCAAGCTCTTCCCCATCGACCCGGTATATACGCCAGTCCGACATCTCCCTGGCACCCAGAGCTTTATAGAACTCAATACTGGGGGTATTCCATTCAAGCACGCTCCATTCAAAACGACCGCAATTGTTAGCCACGGCGATCCCGGCGATATGAATGAGCAGCGCCTTGCCGGCACCCCTGCCACGATATTCCGGCGACACGTAAAGGTCCTCCAGGTAAATGCCGTACTGCCCGCGCCAGGTAGAGTAGTTATAGAAGTAGATCGCAAAACCGACAGCTTCCCCGTCCATGTCACAAATCAGGCAGTGCGCTTTGGGCTGATCACAGAAAATGGTCTCGGCCACCATCTGCGCGGTGGTTTCCACTTCGTGGGCCAGCTTTTCATAAACGGCAAGTTCATGGATGAAATGAAGAATGGCGGGTATATCGTCAGGATTGGCTTCACGAATAACAGGCTGGGACATACAGCTTCTCGGTCAGTAAGTGTTACTCTGGTCAGAGCGGTTTCTCTTCCATCAGGCCAAGCAGGTTACCGTCAGGGTCCCGAATAAAGCCTATCCATAATTCATGGTCTTCCATCTTTGCAGCCATTCCTGGTGTTCTTTCAATATCCACCTGCAGACTGGCCAGCTCCTCAAAGATATCCTCTATGCCGGAAATCCTGTAATAAATGACTGATGTCCTGTGATCTTCCTCTGGACCCTGCAGCGTTGTCAGCATCAGTCGCACGCCGCCGCAATTGAAAAACGCCATGTTGGGCGGTACATCAAACAGTTTTTCCAGCTTCAGGATTTTCTCGTAGAAATATACGGATTTTTCCAGGTCGGCAATGGCTATGGCAATCTGGCCAATACCACTGATGTTCATTAAATCTGACATGGGATTTATCCTCCGCATCGGAAAGACCCTTGATGATTATAGGGAAGCAGAAAAAACCGTTAAAGGGGTAATAATCCATACAAGCATAAAGGGATAAAAGGTAACCCGGCAAAACGTGAACATCGCCTGTCTACTAAAAATGCCAGGAAGGTTATTCAGGATTTGAGAGTTTCCGTCGGCATACAGGCTTCGGCCTCTGCCGACCTACAATGCAGAATCGTCTTGTTTCCTGAACTGTCTGCCTTGTATCCCTGTACCCTCTTTTTTAGCTGAACGGCCTGCCTTTTATCCTTTTATCCTTATAAATCCTTTCCCGAATCCCAGCTCAACCTGTCATGAAGCTTCACCACGTCACCCACAATAATCAGTGTGGGTGCCTGCACCTCTTGCCCAGCGATAATATCCGGCAAAGTCGCCAGTGTTCCGGTTAAGACCCGCTGATTGGGAGTGGTACCCTGTTGGATAAGAGCAATCGGGGTATCGGCAGACATCCCGTGCGCCACCAGTTCCTCGCATATTATGGGCAGACTGATCAGTCCCATGTAGAAAACAAGGGTCTGTCCGTCTTTTACGAGGTTATCCCAGTCAAGATCACAGGTATCGTTTTTCAGGTGGCCGGTTACAAAGCGCACCGACTGGGAGTAGTCGCGGTGTGTCAGGGGAATGCCGGCATAGGCCGCACAACCGGAAGCCGCCGTAATGCCCGGCACGACCTGGAAAGGAATACCGGCATCAGCCAGTTCCGCGATCTCTTCGCCTCCACGACCAAAAATAAAAGGATCTCCCCCTTTCAGCCGCAACACCCGTTTGCCCTGACGGGCCAATTCCACCAGCAACCGGCTGATATCCTGCTGAGGCATAGTGTGGTTCTTTCGCTGTTTGCCCACATGAATCTTTTCGGCATCCTGCCGGGTCATGTTCATGATCTCGGGTGAAACCAGGCGATCATAAAGCACCACATCGGCCTGCTGCATCAAACGCAGGGCACGGAATGTCAGCAGGTCAGGATCCCCGGGGCCAGCGCCCACCAGATACACTTCTCCTGACGTTGACAGTGCATCCACATTCACCAGGGCCGTATCCAGCAGCTGTTTCGCCGCGTCGGCTTTGCCTGCCATCATCTGCTCGGCTACTGGCCCGCCCAGCATCTTTTCCCAGAAACGCATGCGTACAGACATGTCCGGTATCACTTGCTTGACCTTTTCCCGGTAACCGCCCAGGAAACCTGCCAGCCGGCCATAACCGGAAGGGATAAAGGTTTCCAGGCGCGAGCGCAACAGGCGGGCCAACATGGGCGATTGACCGCTGGAAGACACCGCCACCACAAGGGGAGAACGGTCTACGATGGAAGGAAAAATAAAATCACAAAGATCCGGATTATCCACCACATTCACCGGCAGGTGCCGACTGTTAGCTTCCCGGTAGACATCCTGGTTCACTGCTTCATCGTTGGTGGCAGCCACCACGATTTTTACACCAAACAGGTCCTCGTGACCAAATGACCTCTGGATGACTTCATGATCTTCCCCGGACAGGGCTTTTTTCAGGGCAGGATCTATACGCTCCGCGACCAGGCGGATATGCGCTCCGGCGCGCATCAGCATGGTGACCTTGCGCAGGGCAATCTGCCCGCCTCCAACCACCAGGGCTTTTTGCCCGGTAATTCGTAGGAAAATGGGCAGATATTGCATCAGCTTACTTGTTCAGGATGGAGGTAATACCACCCATGTATGGCTGCAGGGCATCAGGTACCGACACACTTCCGTCCTCGTTCTGGTAGTTTTCCAGCACGGCAATAAGGGTGCGTCCCACGGCCAGGCCGGAGCCATTGATGGTGTGCAGCAGTTCGGGTTTACCCGTTTCAGGATTACGGAAACGGGCCTGCATACGACGAGCCTGGAAATCCCCGAAGTTGGAACAGGATGAAATTTCGCGATAGGTGTCCTGCCCGGGGAGCCAGACCTCAATGTCATAGGTGATTTCCGCAGAAAAGCCCAGATCACCGCCACATAGGATGACGACACGATAAGGCAGGCCAAGTTTTCGCAGGATTTTCTCCGCATGCCCTGTAAGGTCTTCATGGGCCTGTTTGGAGTCTTCCGGCCTCACCAGTTGAACCAGCTCCACTTTCTCGAACTGGTGCTGGCGAATCATTCCGCGGGTGTCCTTGCCATAGCTGCCGGCCTCGCTGCGAAAACACAGGGAATGACAGGCAAAACGCAGTGGCAGTTCTTCCGGGCTGAGTATGTCGTTACGCACAAAATTCGTCACCGGCACTTCAGCTGTGGGAATCAGGTAGAAACCACGCTCATCAGTGAGTTTGAACAGGTCCTCACCGAACTTCGGCAGCTGTCCTGTGCCGTAGGCGGAATCTGCATTCACGATGTTCGGGACATTGACTTCCAGGTAGCCGTGTTCGGTCGTATGGGTATCAAGCATCAGCTGGACAATGGCTCGGTGCAGCCGGGCTATCTCCCCTTTCATGATGACAAAACGGGACCCGGTAATCTTAGTGGCGGTTTCAAAATCCAGCCCGCCCATCTGTTCTCCCAGGGCCACATGATCCTTGGGTTCGAAATCGAATTGACGTGGCTCGCCCCACTGACGGATTTCCACGTTGTCCTCTTCATCAGCTCCCGCAGGGACACGTTCATCCGGTACGTTGGGTATACCGTGCAGAATTTCTTCCAGTTCAGAAGCCACGGTATCCAGTGCTTCTTTCTTTTCTTCCAGTTGCCCTTTCAGGCTCTCCACTTCCGCCAGCAGCGGCGCAATATCTTCACCGGCTGCCTTGGCCTTGCCGATATTTCTGGATTTTGTATTACGCTCGTTCTGCAGGTTTTCAGTATCTACCTGCAGTGTCTTGCGTTTAGCTTCCAGGGCCTTGAACGCATCCACGTCCAGGGTATAGCCCTTCTTTACCAGCAGTTCAGCAACGGTTTCGGGTTCCATACGTACCCACTTCGGATCTAGCATTTTGTTTCCAGTTGTTTTTACAGCGATTAAAAAATGAGTTTTGCCAGGGACAGGCCAAGCCAGGCGGCAATTATACAGACCACAACGCTCGACAGCACATAGATAATTGCACTGGAAAACTGTCCCTGTTCGATCAGGCCAACCACGTCCATGGAAAACGTCGAAAAAGTCGTGAAGGCACCCAGGAAACCGACGGTGACAATCGCCCGCCAGTAAGGACCCATGTCCATGCGTTCGGTGATGAGTATGAAGGCAATACCGATCAGGAAAGAGCCGAGGATATTCACCGTCAGCGTAGCCCAGGGAAAGCGATTGTCCAGATGGGCATAATTGTTGTACACCCAGTAACGGGACATGGCGCCGAGAGCACCGCCAAAGGCAACTGCGAGATAGGTCATTGGGCGTAAGAATTCCCTGTGATTTTTTGAAGGGAAGGATGCAGGATGCAGGAGGCAGGATGCAAGAGGAATCTCTCAATTTCAGGTTTGGGTTCGATCATGGATCTTTTTTATCAAGGAGTAATACGCGTCGGCATATGGCCAGAGGCCTTTACCGACCTACGGCTTACGTTGTTTGTCATATGAAAGCTCTTCGTTCCTTTGCCAATGTAACAGGAAGCTGTAGTGTCTGCTTTCATCATAGCGAATTCCAGCTGGAATAAAAAAGGTTAGCTTAACGTTCAGTTTTCTTCCTGCCTCCTGCCTCCTGCCTCCTGCCTCCTGTGCCCTGCATCCGTTTTACCCGTAACGCTTATCCCCTGCCTGGGCATCCAGACTCCGCAGGTATTCCAGCTTCTCCTTCACCTTCTGCTCCATGCCCCGATCCGTGGGTTGGTAGAACTGCTCATCCTTTAATACTTCCGGAAAATAGTTTTCCCCGGCGGCGTAGGCACCCGGTTCATCGTGGGCATAACGATATTCCCTGCCGTAATCCAGGTCTTTCATCAAATCGGTGGGGGCATTACGCACATGCATGGGAACATCATAATCCGGGGTCGCCTTGACCGTATCCATGGCCTGGTTAAAGGCGGTATATACCGCATTACTTTTGGGGGCACAGGCCAGGAAGACTAGGGCCTGGGCAATGGCCAACTCCCCTTCCGGGCTACCCAGGCGCTGCTGTACATCCCAGGCATTGAGGGCGAGCTGGAGGGCCCAGGGATCAGCGTTGCCTATATCTTCAGATGCCATACGGACGACCCGTCGGGCAATGTACAGCGGATCGCAGCCACCATCGAGCATACGGCAAAGCCAGTACAGGGCAGCATCCGGCGATGAGCCGCGTACAGCCTTGTGCAGCACGGAAATCTGTTCGTAAAAGGAATCACCACCCTTGTCAAAGCGCTTGGCATTGCCCTGTATTACCTGGGCCAGGGAGTCATGGGAAAGCACCAGTTGCTGCTCGCCCTCTTCATTTTCCTGTTCATCAAACAGGTCTAGCGCTACTTCCAGCAGATTCAGCACACGCCGGGCATCACCATCTGCTGCGGCGGTGATCAGGGACTTCTGTTTATCATCCAGGGCGAGAGGCATTTGCCCCAGTCCGCGTTCACGGTCAGACAGCGCCTGCTCCAGAATGGCGCGCAGGGCATCATCCGCCAGGCTTTTTAAGACATAGACCCGGGCCCGGGAGAGCAAGGCATTGTTTAGTTCAAAGGACGGATTTTCTGTGGTAGCTCCGATGAAAATCACCGTGCCATCCTCGATATGGGGCAGAAAGGCATCCTGCTGGGACTTGTTGAAGCGATGAACCTCATCCACAAAAAGGATGGTTTTGCGGCCACGCATATCCCGCTCTTCTTTCGCACGGGTAATGGCTTCACGGATCTCCTTCACGCCGGACAATACAGCAGATACCGTTTCCAGGTGGGCATCACAGACGCTGGCAATAATTCTTGCCAGGGTGGTTTTGCCGGTACCCGGTGGTCCCCACAGGATCATGGAATGCGGAATACCCGAACTCACGGCCTCATAAAGAGGCTTGCCCTTGGCAATGATGTGATCCTGACCGGCAAACTCATCCAGAGTTCGCGGGCGCATGCGGGCTGCCAGGGGTTGATATCCGTCGGTGTTTTGTTGAAACAGGGAAAGTGTCACCGGCTGGCCTGCTCAGGGATCGGTATTATCCATGACCTCCACGCCGTCCGGGATGGAAAAAATGAACGCCGCCTCATCAATGGCCGCATTCATGGTCATGTCGGAAAAACTGAGACTGGTTTTCTGGCCAAGACTATCCTCAAACTGCATCTCTTCCAGTGTCGTGCCGGCGAAGGTCAGGCTCAGCCGTTCAAACAGGCTGTCCGGTGCCTTGGGATGGAGAATGAAGCGCTGTCGCATGCCATCGCCCATGTCTGATGCCGATATGGTGTAGGAATCTGCAATAGCCTGGGCATCACCATTCAACAGCAGCACAGGCGTACGACTTAGATCATTACTGAATGTCTCGATAGTGACCTGCTCAAGATCCGGTTCATAACGCCAGATATACTCTCCGTTGGTGGTCATCAGCTCCTCATAGGGGCTGAGAATCTGCCAGGAGAAATGATCCGGTTTGCTCAGCTTTAACCTGGCCTGGAAAACCTGGACCTCACGACCATTCTGGTCCAGGGTGAGCTGCTCTACCCCGGCCTCTAGCGTGTGCATATCCTGCAGGATGGCCGACAGGCGCTGTGCTACTTCAAGATCAGCGGTAAGCCCCGACGGTTGCTGGCCAAACAGAAGACCCGGCGCCAGCAGCAGGCAAGCCAATATCAGTTGAATTCGTATCATAGTGTCAGGTTAGACAGCAGAAATTAAAAATAATTTACTTTAGATAAATTATCCAACTCATTGAAATAATTGCTTAATCTTTTGGTGGGGGTGGCGCAATGACTTCCCGATTACCGTTAGCCCCCATTTCGGAAACCACACCGGCCATTTCCATGGATTCAATCATGCGTGCTGCCCTGTTGTAGCCGATTCTGAGCTTGCGTTGTACAGCCGAGATGGATGCCTTGCGTGATTCCGTGACAAAACGCACTGCTTCATCGTACAAGGCATCGGCTTCTTCGCCATCATCGCCACCTTCGGATGGTACAAGCCCGGGAACGCCGTCACCGGAGGAGTCCGAGGTGATACTTTCGATATAGTTTGGCTCACCCCGCTGTTTCCACTCCGCGACCACGCGATGTACTTCATCGTCAGACACAAAGGCACCATGGACACGCTGGGCCTGTCCACCACCGGGAGGCAGGAACAACATGTCACCATGCCCCAGCAACTGCTCGGCACCGCCCTCCCCGAGGATTGTCCGTGAGTCCACCTTGCTCTGTACCATGAAGGAAATTCGGGTAGGAATATTGGCCTTGATGAGACCAGTCAACACGTCCACCGAGGGACGTTGGGTGGCCAGGATCAAATGAATACCGGCTGCCCTGGCTTTCTGGGCGATACGGGCAATCAGTTCTTCCACCTTCTTGCCAACGACCATCATCATATCCGCCAGCTCATCCACGATGACGACGATCTGCGGCAACTCTTCAAGATCTTCAGGCACCTGGTCTTCTTCGGGTACATCAATCAGGGGGTCCGGCTTCCAGAGTGGATCTGGTATGGGATTACCCGCCTTGGCCGCATCGGAGACTTTCTTGTTGAAACCGGCCAGGTTCCTGACACCCATAGCGGACATGAGTTTGTAGCGACGTTCCATTTCAGCCACGCTCCAGCGCAATCCGTTGGCAGCATCCTTCATATCCGTGATTACCGGGGTCAGAAGATGCGGAATACCATCATAAACAGACAATTCCAGCATTTTCGGGTCAATCATGATCAGCCGCACATCCTTGGGAGACGACTTGAACAGGATCGACAGAATCATGGCATTGATCCCCACGGATTTACCCGAGCCGGTAGTACCCGCCACCAGCAGATGCGGCATCTTGGCCAGGTCGACTACCACCGGATTGCCACCAATATCATGACCAAGGGCCACGCTGATCGGAGACCTGGCATTATCAAACTCTGCCGAGGAGAGCACGTTGCCCAGGTGAATCATTTCCTTGGTTTCATTAGGAATCTCTATACCGATAACCGTTTTGCCGGAAATAACTTCCACAACACGCACACTGGATACCGCCAGGGAGCGGGCCAGGTCCTTCACCAGGTTAGTGATACGACTGACTTTGACGCCAG
>Ga0255767_1005147_pt1 | contig 10518 bp, 9 predicted proteins | sample 071ome_24_FD_179967 | JGI IMG/M metagenome (GOLD analysis project Ga0255767, IMG submission 179967) | Coastal salt marsh microbial communities from the Groves Creek Marsh, Skidaway Island, Georgia - 071402CT metaG (version 2) | ecosystem: Environmental > Aquatic > Marine > Intertidal zone > Salt...
TCTGATCATGCTGTCGATGTCGGCGTTTGGAGACGGCAATGTCTGGTCGGATACCCGCGCCTATGGATCGGTTTTGGAGCAAGGATCGGGCATTCCGAGTTTCGCTGGACGTCCAGAATGGCCGCCGACCATGGCGCATATCGCCTATGGCGACCCGATCGGCGGGATATACGGAGCGGCCTCGGTGCTGACGGCGCTGTTTCATCGCCGCCGGACCGGAGAGGGACAGTGGATCAACAACACACAAATCGAGGCGATGTTGCCGTTTACCACCCCCGCGCTCCTGATCCGCCAGGCTACCGGCCATGAGCCGGTCCGGCGCGGTAACCGTCATCCCTCGATGGTACCGCACGGGGTGTTTCCCAGCGCCGGCGAGGATCGCTGGATCGCGATCACCGTCTCGAGCCCGCGAGCCTGGCATGGTCTCGTTGAAACACTCGGGCGACGGGATTGGGCGGGGTTATCACACCTTGAGGCACGTCGGGCCATTGAGGATGAGATCGAGGCCGAGATTTCTCGCTGGACCCGAACCCGCGATGGCCCGAAAGCCGCCGAGATCCTTCAAGCGGCCGGCGTGGCGGCGGCGCCGTTGCTTTGGATGGATCAGGTGACGGAGGACGCGCATCTGCGGGCGCGGTCGTTTCATTATGAAATCGAGCGCGAGCATATCGGTCGTCAACGGCAGACCGGCCTTCCGCTGCGTCTTGACGGCGCCCGATATCCGATGCGCGGTTTGGCGCCATTTCTCGGCGGCGATAGCGAAACGGTCCTGACCGGGCTGCTCGGCGTTCGTGATGAGGAATATCGACGATTGATAGACGAAGGCGTGGTGAGTTTCGCGCCGACACAACTTCGGGGCGGATGACAGGACCGTGGGATCGTCGTCCCGCTGCATATTCACGTGTCAGCTTTCCAGGAAACCGACAATCCCCGCGATCGCCTCGGCGAGATTTTGCTCGTGGGTTCGCCCCGACTTCTTGCGCGGCGCGAGGTCGTGATTACCGTCGCCCAACCATTGAACCGCGATTGAATCCGCTAGGTCATACCCGTCGACCTCCGCCTTGGCGCCGAACGGATCTCGTTCGCCTTGGAGGATAAGTGTCGGTGTTTTCATCGTCGCCAGATGCTCGGTGCGAAGTCGGTCGGGCTTGCCCGGAGGGTGAAAGGGATAGCCCAGGCACACCAGGCCCGCCGCGCCGACCTCGTCGGCGATCAGCGAGGCCATCCGTCCACCCATGGATTTGCCGCCGATAGCGACACGCGTGCAGATGACGGACGAGAACATCGTCCGCCAGGTGTCCAACAGCACCGGCTGGCGGTCGGGCGGGCGCCGTTTGCCGTCCTCGCGGCGGCGCGCCATGTAGGGAAACTCAAACCGGATGACGGCAATACCGGCCTCGGCGACGCCCGTCGCGATGGTGTCCATGAATGGAGCGTCCATCGGCGCCCCGGCGCCATGCGCCAAAATCAAGGTGGTTGTCGCGTCGACTGGACCGTCGCGACGTTGGGCGATTTCCTGGTTCATTGAAGATCTCGAAGCGTATCCGCGAAGGCTTGGCCCAACCCGTCGATTTCGCCATCCGTCATGACCGACGAGAGGAAGCCGGAACAACGTGGCGAGAGAATATATCCGCGATCGAGCATGCCACGATGCACGCGTTTAGCGGTCGCCTGTTCCGCCGGGGCGGTGAACGCGCTTCGGTAGTCGGTCATCGGGCGGTCGTGGAAATGGATCTGGAACATCGCGCCGACGCCAGTCACCTGGCCTGGGCGACCGGTGCTTTCGAACGCTTGGCGCAGCCCGGCCCGCGCGCGCTCTCCCATGGTTTCGAGCCGGGTATAGACCCCCGGTGTCATCGCCGTCATGGTCGCCAGACCCGCGGCCATGCTGACCGGATTGCCGGTGAAGGTGCCGCTTGACGGGTTCAACGGCGCGCCGTCCTCGTGGCTGAACACGGCCATCGCGTCCTCTGTGCCGGTAATCGCGCCGACGGGATAGCCGCCGCCTATGATCTTGGCGAAGGTCGAAAGATCCGGTTGGATACCGAACCGCGCCTGTGCCCCGTGATAGCCGAGGCGAAAGGCGATGACCTCGTCGATGATGATCAGCGCGCCGATCTCGTGTGCCGCCGCCTGAATCGCGGCGATAAAGTCCGGCTGCATCTCTATCATGCCGATCTGGGTCGGTACCGGATCGATCAGGATCGCCGCCAGGGTATCGGCGTTCGCCTTGACCAGTCGCGCCGCTTCTTCCGGTTGATTGAGCGGCAGGACCAGCGTGTCTTCCAGAACGGCGGGCGGGGTGCCGTGGACATGCGGTGTCGATGCCGGCGTGTTGCCCCAATTTTCCGGTGTTGAATCGAGGCTGACCTCGGCGTGGTCATACATGCCGTGATAGGCGCCCTCGATCTTGGCGATCCGGTGCCGTCCGGTCCGTGCCCGCGCCGCCTTCAGCGCGATCATCACCGCCTCGGTGCCGCTATTGCAGAACCGGACCTTTTCGGTGGCGTCGATGCGATTGCATAGCAGTTCCGCGAGCTGGATCTCGAGCTCGGTCGGGAAGGCGAAGCATGATCCGTTGGCGATTGCCTCGCCGACCGCTTCGACGACCGGCGGATAGGCGTGACCGTGGATCAGCGAGGCGAAATTGTTCATCAGGTCAAGGCGGCGCGTGCCGTCGACATCCTCGATATAGGCGCCGACGCCGCGCTTGGCATAGATCGGATAGGGATCAACCAAGGTCAGCAGACGCGAGATTCCGCCGGGCAGAACTTGTTTCGCGCGGGCAAAGATCCCGGCAGAATTCGAGGTTTCGGCTGGCCACATGTCGGTTGTTCCCCTGTTGCGACGGGCAAGCATGACAAAGAGCCAAGGCGGGTGCAATTCAGTCTACGACGCATCGGAGTTGCGCGGATGTAATCCTCTACGGAACGCCCCGTCGCTCTCACACATCGTCATTCCGCGCTTGACGCGGGACCCACGCCCGAGAACGTCCATGTGAACACCATCCGGCAAGCAAGCGAGATGTCACATCTTGCTCCGACACCCGTCATTCGCCGCCATCTCAAGCGTCCGCCCCGCGTCGAGCGCGGGATGACGGAAAAACCGGGGATTGCTCTCATGGACGGATGACGACGGAACGGTGAGGTAACCGTCGATCTCTACAGCGCCGTGAAGAAGTCGTTGCCTTTGTCGTCGACGACGATGAAGGCCGGGAATTTCTCGACTTCAATGCGCCAGACCGCTTCCATGCCGAGCTCGGGATACTCCTCGACCTCGACTTTCTTGATGCTGTTCAGCGCCAAGATCGCCGCCGCGCCGCCGATGGAGCCGAGGTAGAAACCGCCGTGTTTCTGACAGGCTTGGCGGACCACCGGAGAGCGGTTGCCCTTGGCCAGGGTTACGAAGCTGCCGCCCGCCGCCATGAACGGATCGACATAGGAATCCATGCGCCCGGCGGTGGTCGGCCCGAAAGAGCCCGAGGCCATGCCGGTCGGCGTCTTGGCGGGGCCGGCGTAGTAGATCGGATGGTTCTTCACGTAATCCGGCAGGCCCTGGCCGGAATCGATCCGCTCCTGCAACTTGGCGTGGGCGATGTCCCGGGCGACGATCATCGGACCGGAAAGCGCCACTCGTGTCTTGATCGGGTATTGGCTGAGTTGTCGGCGGATATCGAACATCGATTGGTTGAGATCGATCTCAACCACCTCGTCCGAGACCTGCGAGGGGTCGACCTCGGGGATGTACTTCGATGGATCGGTTTCCAGTTGCTCAAGGAACACACCGTCGCAGGTGATCTTGCCGAAGGCCTGACGGTCGGCGGAGCAGGAGACGCCGAGCCCGATGGGGCAGGACGCGCCGTGCCGCGGCAGTCGGATAACCCGCACGTCATGACAATAGTATTTGCCGCCGAACTGCGCGCCGATGCCCATTTCGCGGGTCATCTGGAGAATGATCTGTTCCCACTCGAGATCGCGGTAGGCGTGGCCGGCCTCGCTACCTTGTGTCGGCAGGTTGTCGAGATATTTGGTGGAGGCGAGCTTGACCGTCTTCAGATTGAATTCCGCCGAGGTGCCGCCGATGACAATCGCCAGATGGTAGGGCGGGCAGGCGGCGGTGCCGAGGGTGCGGATCTTCTCGTCGAGGAACTTCTTCAGCGACTCGGGGTTGAGGACCGCCTTGGTCTCTTGAAACAGGAAGGACTTGTTCGCCGAACCGCCGCCCTTCTGGATGAAGGCGAACTTGTAGGCCTCGCCCGGGGTGGCGTAGAGCTCGATCTGGGCCGGCAGGTTGGTGGCCGTGTTCTTCTCGTTGAACATGTCCAACGGCGCCAACTGGCTATAGCGCAAATTGTGGTTGGCGTAGGTGTTGTAGATACCGCGGCTCAACGCCTCTTCGTCGTCAAAGCCGGTGAAGACGTTTTGGCCTTTCTTGCCCATGACGATCGCGGTGCCGGTATCCTGACACATCGGTAGAATACCCGCCGCCGCGATATCGGCGTTCTTCAGCAATTCCATTGCCACGAAATGATCGTTCTTCGACGCGGTCTTGTCCTCGAGGATGGAACGCAATTGCGCCAGATGCGCGGGCCTCAGCAAGTGCGAGATGTCGCGAAAAGCTTCCTCGGCGAGACCGGTGATCGCGTCCGGTCCGATGGTCAGTACATCGCGCGAGCCAAGTTTCTCAACCGAGACATCGTCGCTGGTGACGTGGCGATACTCGGTGGTGTCCTCGCCGAGCGGAAACATTTCGGAATACAGCATATCGGTCATGACGATCTCTCGCGTGCGGTACGTCGTTGGGCCGCCGCGCGATCGTGGCGTGACGGTTCGGCCGCCGTGGCCGGTTATTGTTTTTTGCGGAACTGATCGAGAGAGACGACCTCGCCCGAGCCCTTGGGGGCTTCCCCGTCGTTCTCGGATTCAGGCTCCTCGACTTCGACCTGTGGGCCGAAATCGTCGGTTTGCAAGCCCTCGGACTCTTGACCAGAGGATTGGAATTGCAGGCCGAACTTGACGGACGGGTCCGCGAAACCAGTCAGAGCCGAGAACGGGATGAACAGCCGTTCCCGCTTGTCTTTGAAGCTCAACATGACCTCGAAATTATCCTCCCGGACCTCGAGATCCCAAAACTGGTATTGCAGCACGATGGTCATCTCGTCCGGATATTTTTCGGTGAGGTAGACCGGCACATCAACCTCGGGATGCCGCGTCTTGAAGGTGATGTAAAAGTGATGATTGCCGGGCAGGCCATGGGCCGCCGCCTGCCGCAACGCCTTGCGGACGACCCCGCGCAGCGCTTCCTCCACCATCATGTCGTACTTGAAGGCCTGTTCCGACATGTTTCCCCTCGACCTCTAGTTTCCGATACCCCGGCGGCGCCGGCGGAAGCGGGACGCTTCTGTTGCCAGGTGCGCCCCAAACCCCGCCATGCGGTGCGACCCACATGGACTTAAATTAGGCTACCCGACTGCTTACGCAGCGAGGCGCGCCTCAGCATAGTTGTCATTCGCAACTACATTATGGCCCGATATCGGTGGTACCATGCCGAGCGAAAGCTACATCTTTACCACGCGCGTCGATCCTATTTCGCCCCCTCGGATTCCGCCGGAAAACCGTACCGCCGGATAGTTGGTGGAGGCGCCGGGTACCGCCCCCGGGTCCGCAACGCTTATTCCATGCTCCATTTATCGCCATAGTCGGCAAGCCGACGCCTAAACCTACAGGCACAAGGGGGGGCTTGAAAAGGTCCCGCGCGCGGTGAGCACATCCAGATTAATCGTCGGCGCGCCCGAGCCAGGTCAGCGCCCGTCGCCGGGCTTCGCGAAACACCCAGTCCCAGTCGCCCTGAACCGGTGGAAACACCCGCTCCGACGCGCTTAGAATGGCTTCCTTGTCGCCGATCATCGGCGGCCAGGATCGGGTTCGATCGACGATCACGGTTCTGGTGCCCATCGCCGAGGCAAGGTTCGCCGTGGTTGTGGACGGAGCCACGACTCCGTCAAGCCCGCGACACAGCGCGGCGAGTTGATCGAGGTCGTCTCGTAGGTCGATATCTTCGAGCTTCACGATTTCGGCGCCGAAAAGGGATTTCGCTTTTGCGATATCCTCTCGGTCGTCATCGAACTGCAAGCTGACGAAGCAACAATCCTCAATCGAGAGCACCGGCCCCCAATACTCGATGATCGGGTAGAATCGAGCCCGGCTCGGCGTGATCAAGCCGCTGCGCCAGAACAAGCCGATCACGGGCCGTCCATCGGCAATCCGGGCAAGCCGTTCGCGCCACTTGGAGATCTGGTCCGGATCCGCTTCGAGAAACCCACCTGGTTCGACGGGTTTCCGGTGATCGTCCTCAAACGCGAAGGGGAGGCTCGTGAGATCAATGTAGTGGGTCGGTGGATTATCGCCCCTTGGCAGCCAGGCGTAGTTGAAATGGGGTCTTTGGCCGACCACGCGACGTGAATAGACGGAGACCGTGGCGGCGGGAAGCGAGCGTGCGAACAACGACACCAGACGCGGGTCGGTTTCGATGGTCACCGCCGCCGCCTCGCGGACCAGGCGGGGCAGATACGCGCCGAAAAAGAATTGGTCGCCGACGCCTTGCTCGCTACAGACCAAAACGTGCTTGTCCGCCAAGGACTCGCCCCGCCAGCGCGGCAAGGCAAGGTTGCGTTTCGGGGAGGCGGGAATACCCGGCTCCAGACGCGCCTCATACGCGGCCCAGCCTTCCCGGTAACGGCCCAGCGCCAGCAGGGTGAAGGCGCGGTTGAGCCGAAGCTGGGCCGAGCTTGGGTCGAGAGCGATGGCGCGGTCCATCTGGACCAGTGCCTCGTCCTCGCGCTGCAATTCCGCCAGTGCCTCGGCGATATTCGCGAGAATGGAAGGGTCGCCCGGAGCGATCCGCGTCAGAAATCGGTTAAGCCGGATGGCGGTCTCGAAGTCATGCTCGAAATGCGCCAGTCCAGCGATTTCGGAAAGCAATCTAGGATTCTCGGGCGCGCGCGCAAGGCCACGCTTCAGTACCCCCGTGGCGGTCGCGGAGTCGCCGAGGTCGCGTAGCGCGCGGGCCAAGCCGATCGCCGCGACGTCGAGATCCGGCAGCCGGGACGCGATGTCCTTGAACAAATCCGCCGCCTCGTCGAACCGCCCGGCGGCATGATGCGCCCCGGCGAGATGTAGCTGGATCTCCGGATCACCCGGGCGGTCGGATAGCAGCCGCGCCAGGCGTGCCCGCGCCTCGCCGATCCGGCCGCGAGCAAGCTGGTTCAGGGCCGCGTCGAGTTTCGCCCTTTCGCTGGCGGGTATCATGCCGGTTCCACCGAGAGTGAGCAGACGTAATGACAAGATATAGTGGCTAAAAACATCTAAATCACAAGTTTTAGCGTTTGACGCTTGCGATCCACCGTTGCTCAATGGAAAATGCGGGAGGAGGAACGCCGCGCCGTCGTGGCGTCTTCCGGCGCGTTGATTTCAGATTTCGAAGAAACAGAGGTTCCAGGTGCGGCAATATCTCGACCTGATGCGATTGGTCTTGGAAACCGGCGTGGATCGGGAGGATCGAACCGGCACCGGGACCCGGTCGATCTTCGGCCATCAGATGCGTTTCGATCTCGCCCAGGGGTTTCCGCTCCTCACCACCAAGAAACTGCACTTGAAGTCGATTATCCATGAATTGTTGTGGTTTTTGTCCGGCGACACCAATGTCGGTTACCTCCAGCGCAACGGGGTGCGGATCTGGAACGAATGGGCGGACGAAAACGGCGATCTCGGGCCGGTTTATGGGGCCCAGTGGCGGTCCTGGCCAACGCCCGACGGCGGGACGGTCGACCAGATCGCGAACCTTATCGCCGATATCAAACGCTCGCCGTCCTCGCGCCGACACATCGTCACGGCCTGGAACCCAGGCGACATGCCGGACATGGCCCTGGCGCCCTGTCACTGTCTGTTTCAGTTCTATGTCGCGAACGGAAAACTGTCCTGCCAGCTTTATCAGCGTAGCGCCGATATCTTTCTCGGCGTGCCGTTCAACATCGCCTCCTACGCATTGCTGACGATGATGGTCGCGCGGGTCTGCGGACTGCAACCCGGTGAGTTCATCCATACTTTCGGTGACGCGCATCTCTACAGCAATCACTTTGACCAGGCGCGCCTGCAACTCGAGCGTTCGCCAAGGGAATTGCCGGCGATGGCGATCGATCCGACCATCGAGGACCTCTTCGATTTCGCATACGAACATTTCGAATTGCTGGGCTATGATCCCTATTCGCATATCCCCGCCCAGGTCGCGGTCTGAGGTACCGGCTGTCCGCCATGTCAGCGCAAACCACCATCGTTCCGACATTGGTTATCGTCGTCGCGGTGGCCGATAACGGCGTGATCGGCGCGAATGGAGGCATGCCATGGCGGCTCTCCGGTGATCTAAGACGGGTCAAGGCGCTGACCATGGGCAAGCCGCTGATCATGGGACGGCGGACCTATAAGTCGATCGGTCGACCCCTTCCGGGCCGCCAGACAATCGTGCTGACCAGCGACCCTGCGTTTCGCCCGGACGGTGTCGCCGTGGTCGCGGATTTCGACGCGGCGCTCGACAGGGCCAGGGCCGCCGCGGCGGAAATGGACGCGGAGGAGATCATCGCCTTCGGCGGTGCCGGCATCTACTCGCTCGCCCTGCCGTTGGCGGCACGCATGGAATTGACCGAGATTCACGCCCGTCCCGAAGGCGATACTTATTTTCCGGAATTCCCGCGCCGGGAATGGCGAGAGGTGGCGCGAGAAACGAATGCCGGTGGTCCGGACGAGCCTCCACACGACTATGTGACCCTGGCGAGACACGGTTAGTATTTACGGAGCGAGATCGTGAATGCTGATGGAGCAAAAGGCGTGTTAACCATTCGGGCGATGCGCGCGACCGACGGCGCCGCGGTATTCGAGATCTATCGCCAGGGCATCGCCACCGGCCATGCAACATTCGAAAAAGATATCCCGGCGGATTGGCGGGCCTGGTTCGCCTCGCGCCTTCCGCATGGCCGGCTGATCGCGGAAAGAGACGGCCGGATCGTCGGCTGGTCCGCGCTTTCACCGGTCTCGGCCCGCGCGGTCTATGCGGGTGTCGCCGAGGTCAGTGTGTATGTCGCCGACGCGGCGCACGGCCTGGGCGTCGGACGCGCCTTGCTTGGCGCCTTGGTCGAGGCGTCCGAGGCCGCCAGTATATGGACCTTGCAAGCCAGTATCTTCCCAGAGAACCAAGCGAGCGTCGCGCTGCATCAACGGTTCGGGTTTCGCCATATGGGCACGCGCGAGCGGATCGCCTGGATGAGCCATGGCCCCATGGCTGATCAATGGCGTGATACGGTCATCCTCGAGCGGCGCAGCGCGATCACTGGGACCGGGCGGCCAAGTGGATAAGTCGGAGGCCCCAAACATCCGCCGTCGTCCTGGCGAAAGGCAGGACCTCCGGATGCTGGTGCAAAGCCCGGGTGGGGCCGGTCAACTGGCTAACGCCGCGGCCTTGCCGTTCGCCAGGGCGACGGACGAATGTGGGGATGGGACGACTTCCATGGTCGTCCTGGCGCAAGGCAGGATCTCGATCAGCTATCGGATCCGGCGATCCAGCTAATTCATGACGATGCGAGGGGCCGCGCGTTGGCTTCCTCCGCCCGATGGCGCGACCTTGGCCCAGACCGCCTCGGCGATACCGCGATAGGCGAGCGCGTGCGGCCCGTCCGGGGCGGAGACGACAATCGGCGCGCCGGCGTCGGAGGTCTTGCGGATCTCCATGTGCAGCGGTACCTCGCCCAGGAAATCGACTTCCAACGCCTCGGCTTCGGCTCGCGCGCCGCCATGGCCGAAAATATCGCTCTGGCCTCCGCAATGCGGGCAGATGAAGGTGCTCATGTTCTCGATGATGCCGAGCACCGGCACATCGACCTTGCGGAACATGTTGAGGCCCTTGCGGGCATCCAGCAGCGCGATGTCCTGCGGCGTCGAAACGATCACCGCGCCGGCCAGTGGCACGCGCTGAGACATGGTGAGCTGAGCATCGCCGGTGCCAGGCGGCATGTCCACGATCATCACGTCAAGCTCGCCCCAGGCGACGTCGCGCAGCATCTGCTCGAGCGCGCTCATCACCATTGGGCCGCGCCAGATCGTCGGCGAGTCCTCGGGAACAAGGAAGCCGATCGACATGCATTTGACGCCGTGTTTTTCCAGCGGGATCAGAATGCGGCCATCCTCGCTGGTGGGTTTGTCGGAAATCCCCATCATGCGCGGCAGGGAAGGGCCGTAAATGTCCGCGTCCAGAATACCGACGGAGAGCCCCGAAGCGGACAGCGCCATCGCCAGGTTGATCGCCGTGGTGGACTTGCCGACCCCGCCCTTGCCCGAGGCGACGGCGACGATCGCCTTGACGCCAGGCGCCAGCTCTCGCGCGCCGCCGGTCGAGGATTGGACTTGCGGGCGTGGCTGTTGTTGAGGAGCGGGCTTTGCGCCGCTGGGCCCCCCGGCGCTATGGGCGGTCAGC
>Ga0255767_1005171_pt1 | contig 10473 bp, 8 predicted proteins | sample 071ome_24_FD_179967 | JGI IMG/M metagenome (GOLD analysis project Ga0255767, IMG submission 179967) | Coastal salt marsh microbial communities from the Groves Creek Marsh, Skidaway Island, Georgia - 071402CT metaG (version 2) | ecosystem: Environmental > Aquatic > Marine > Intertidal zone > Salt...
TCCTGCTTTCAGCTCAACGTGAGAAACCATGTTCAATCAAGATGACCTGCAACGCCTGAAGGAAACCAACGCTTGTCCTGAGGGGAACTTGTCGGAGGCGGTACTCGTCGGGGCCAACTTAGAGGGGGCAGACCTGGAGGGAGCCAACTTGTTCATCGCAGTGTTGAAGGAAGCCAACCTACAACGGGCTTTGCTCAGCGATGCCAAGCTGGAGTTGGCGATGTTGCAGAAAGCAAATCTACGAGAGGCTCATCTTGGATATGCCAACCTTTCGTATGCCAACATGCAGGGAACTTCACTCCAAGGGGCGGATCTGACAGGAGCCAATCTCGAAGGGGCCAACCTCGAAGGGGCCGATTTGGAGGGAGCTAATCTAGAGGGGGCCAATCTACAAAAAGCTCATCTGGAGGGGGCCAACCTCAGCTACGTAAATCTGCAACGAGCCAATCTGGATGGGGCCAGTCTGATCTATGCCAGAACCATCAAGACGCTGTTCGGAGGAGCGCGTCTTTGCAACACGACCATGCCCGACGGACATATTGAGTACAGCGGGTGCGCTTACCATCCCTTCTTCGACGAAAAAGCCGAATCACCAGACGAATAATCCCTGCCGATTTCCTCAATTGAACGGGTTCACTCCTTCATCACCTTGAATCAAACGTTTTTTTACCTCTGCAGACGGTTCGGATAGGCCTTCAATAATTTGAACAAGTCGGGTCGATCCAAGTTGACGAGATCTGCATTCAAGGCTTCAATCTGCTGAAGTTTGGACAAATCGTGGGTGAGACTGAAGGCCATCGCTCTCACTCCCAAGGCTTGGCATCTTGCAATCTCGGTCAAGTCATCTCGCCCCAATTCGTACTCGACGATATTAGCCTGATATTCAGCAATTGCGGCTTCCAAGCTCCGATACATCCAGCGGGTGGCCATCAATTGGGCTTTCGGCTCAAGGTTTCGAATTCTTTGAAGGACTTCCGTTTTGCGGCACCAGAAAAACACATCTTCCAGCATTTCGTGAGCAACTACCTGCTCCAGCACCCGATCCGGTTCAGCATCCTTGATCTCAACGTAGGCCCCACACCGACCACGACAATGCGCCAGAAATTCATCAAGGGTGGGGACTCTCGTTCCGGCATAAATCTCTGAATAAGATGACCCTGCATCCAACTGACGAACCTGCTCCAGCGTCAATTCCCGGACTAGGCCCACGCCATTTGTTGTGCGATCCACAGTGGCATCATGCATCAGGACAATCTCACCATCCGCCGTGGTCCGCACATCGATCTCGACTAGATCAAAGCCTTGTGAAATGCAGATACTGGCAGCAGGCAGAGTGTTTTCAGGTGCCAGAAAGTTGGCTCCACGATGGCAAACCATCTTGGGGAAACCCTGTGAACCACGAAGCCAAGGTTTGAGAATTTCAGGACAGTCCGAGCAAATCCCCAAGATGGGCAAATCATCGAGTCCTCGGAGGACCTCCACTCGTTCTTCATCCCAGGTCACCAACGCCATGCCTTGTTGCTGACAGCGACTCACCAGCTCCTCCGTCACCAACTCATGAGGAGTGGAAGAGGCCCGTTTCCAACAAAGATGAATGATGTCTGGCGAAGCAACAGCGCTGTATTCGAAGGGATCCACACCAATTGGTATCAGCACAGAGAGCGGATATGAACACTTGGCCTGACGCAGTTGAGCAATCCAGTCGGCATGAAAGGATCCGATGACAGCATATTGGAAGTTCTGTTCTTGCAGAATGTGCCAAGTGGGCTCTGCGGCTTCCGCTGCCTTCAGCTCAATGTAAAGTCCAGAGTGGGTTCGTTGTGCTAGTTCAATCACCTCCTCCAGTCGAGGTACTCGCTGGTTTCCCAGCAGTTCGACTGCACTGATCTCTGCCCAAGTCGCATCTGGAATTCGCAGTGGATTGCCTGCTATTCGCTCCAAGCTTTCATCATGACAAACCACTACAACCCCATCTTTGGACAATCGCACATCCAGCTCCCACATTTCAGCGCCCAACTCCGCAGCCAGTTGGAACGCCGCCAGTGTGTTCTCCGTACGGTAATCACTCGCCCCACGGTGAGCAATCGCTAGGGGCAAATGTAGCGTTTCAGCATTAGGCCACCCAAAGCGAGTCATCCATTCTTGGTTAAAATTCATTTTGACCATTTCCATTAAAAGGAAAGAAGTTGTGCAACCTATAAAATTTTTTCATTTCAGGACTGAAGTAGATTTCCTTCATTAGCCTTCAAAGGTTCAACCAAAGGAGTTTCATTTCAAGGAAATCAATAAAAAAAGACATTTGAGGCTTTTAATTTTTGCTGAACAGTATTACCTACACTTTTTGAAAATTCTGACTATCTCAAGATAGTTAGTTTTTCTCACTTAGGTGCGCCTAATAATTTCTTAACAAGAATGACCTACAAGTTTTGTTTTTGGATCTAACTCAGAATTGTTTTTGAGGTTTTGACCATCGCGGTCTGGAGGGCCAAATATATTTTGTAGGTAACGTTAACTTGGAGAGTCACATGTTCAAAAAGGTTTTGCTTGGAGCAGCTCTGGCTGTTTTTGGCTCAATGCAATTGACACCTCTTTTTGCAGAAGAAGTAACCATTAAATTATGGTCAAGGGCTGATCGATCTGGGCCTCTGCGACCTGGAAACATTGTGGAAGCTGCTAATCAAATGAACCGGATGTTTGCAGCTGCTGGATCAGACACACAGGTGAAGATTGAATTGATCGAAACTAACAGCAAAGGCTTTGACGATGACGCACTATCATTGCTCAAAGCACACTCAGTAGGTGAAACACCCGACATTGCTGTCGCTGCGCACGAGTGGATCGGATCTTTCGTAGAGGCTGGTCTAGCTGCTAATCTGGAAGGTCATATCAAGGCAAATGCGGGTATGTATGCGGATATGATTCCCCAACTTTGGAACTCAGTTTCATACAAGGGCGAACGCTACGGTGTCCCCCAAGATTCTGAGATTCGGATGTTTTTTATCAACAATGACATCCTTCGTGCTGCCGGAAAGTCAGAAGACTACATCTCTTCTCTCCCAGGACTAGTCGAAGCAGGTGATTTCACCATGTACGACTGGTGTGACTTAGCTGCAGAAGCCGTGAAGTCCGGAGCTGCGAAAGTTGGTTGGGTGCATCGTCCCAACGTTGGTCCTGATTTCCAGATGGCAATGGCTTCATTCGGAATTGATATTTACAATGAAGAGCAGGCCAAACTGCAGATTACTCGAAAAGGGTTGGTGGAGTACTATGGTTGGTTGCAATATTGTGTGAACAACGGTTCTTTACCAGCTGATATGACAAGTTACAGTTGGGATAGTACGCACGCCGCGTTCCGAGGTGGCGACTCAATGGGTAAATTTCACGGAATCTGGAATGTAGGGGCCCAATTGGAGGCTTTTGGACTCAAGGGTAAGGAGGACTACTTCCGCAAACTTACCTGGATCCACGCCCCACCAGCAAAGAAAGGCGGGCAACCAAAGAATTTGTCACACCCGATTGTGTATATAGTGGGAGACACACCCAATAAAGACTTAGCTGCAATGCTAGTGGGCATGGCTTCGCAGCATGTGCCCAATACAGCACATGCTGTTGGAACCAACCACACTCCAATCAACTACGGCCAAACTGCCATGCCAGATTTTCAGGAGAGAGGCTGGGCGTTGATTGCAGGTACACCAATGCTCAAGTACGCGGAGTTTATGCCCAATCATGCCAAAATTGGGCAGTACAATGCCATCACTTACACCGGTGTTCAAGCTGTAGAAACTGGGGAAATGAGCCCTGAGGACGCAGCAGACATGGTGCTTGAGGAATTAGAAGTTGAACTGGGATCTGATGTAATCATTCTGGATTAATTTCATTCCAATGTTGAAAAAGTGGCGATCTCTCAGGGATCGCCCAATCGAGCTTTTCAATGAATCGCCAATGGAAAAACCATCTGGACCAGTTAATTTTCCTAGGTCCAGCTTGTCTGCTGTTAGCAATGTTTTTGCTAGCTCCCATCGTCGTGAACTTCCTTGTGGCGTTCACCGAGATGGCCCAAACAATTCACTTCGATAATTTTCCCACTACGCGTCAGTTTGAAAAACTTGGCAAGTTAGACAGCGATGCGCTCTTTGGATTTGAGTTGCGGCGCTCATTTTTCAAAGCATTGGCGCTTTCTGGAACGTTTGTTTTTTTCACACTCCTTTTCTTCAATCTGAGTTTTGCTTTGATCCTGGCACTGACAACGACTGCTATGCCAGAGCGACTTGGTTCTTTTTTTCGAGCTGTATGGTTACTCCCGAGAATGAGCCCTTCCGTAGTCTATGGCCTACTGTGGCTTTGGGTGGTTGATTCAAGTGAAAGAGGGTTGTTCAATCAGATTTGGACTTTTTTTGGCGGAGAAACCCTGAATCTTCGTCTGGATTTTTCAATGGCGGTGATCGTGGTGTCCAACGGGCTGATTGGGGCATCTTTAGGCATGGTTATTTTCACCAGCGCGATTCGCTCGATTCCTATTCAATTATTTCACGCAGCCCGCGCCGATGGTGCTGGAAGCTTTGCTTTGATTAGATACATCATTCTCCCTGCTTTACGTTGGCCAATCAGCTACATCACGATCTATCAAGCACTCGCTCTGCTGGTTTCCTTTGAATACATTTTCTTGATCATGGGACCAGCAAGACAGACGATGACAATGGCGATGTTGTCTTACACCAAAACGCTTGCACCCCAAATAGGCGGGGGGCAATACGCCTACGGTGCTGCAATAGCTTTGATTTTAATCGTGATTGGGATCATCGCAGCTTTGGGGATGTGGCGTTTGACAAAGATGGATCGACTGCTCCAACGCCCACGCATTGAGGTTCGATGACTCCCGATCAAGTAGAAGAGAATCGAACTATAAAATGGCAGAAGGCGGCCATACGTTCACGTAGAAGACGACATTGGAAATTAGCTGCGTTGACGATCTTCCTATCTGTCGTTTCGATACCAATCTTACTGGCTTATCTTTGGATGATAACTATCGCTTTCACGGCTAAAACTGGTGGTGTAGAAACAGCGACTCTTTGGATTGCTGCCTCCATCCTCACCCCAACGCTCATCATTTATGCCGTGATACATAACATTGAAGATCTTCCCAACAAGCGGCGTTGGGGTTGGGGTTTGATTGGGGTTGGGTTTGCGATAGGAGTTGTACTACTCTGGGATGAATTTCACCTTGGAAACTTTCGATTTATGATCAATCCCAATCTAGTCGAGGATATTCGTGGGGTTGCCACAGCCGGAGGTCAGTTTCCATGGGTTTGGGAAGCTTTTTTCAATTCATTGTTCCTCGCTAGTGTTCAGACTGTGATCGTGGTGACTGTCAGTTCCTTTGCAGGTTACTATCTTTCCCGATTTGCTTTCACGGGACGCTCCCTTTTCCTGCAATCCTTGCTTGTACTACAAGCTTTCCCAGCAATTACCCTCGTCATTCCGATCTTCTTGATTGTTTACTGGGTGGGCTTGGTCAACACCATCTATGCTCCTATTCTTGTGATCACAGCCTTAGAATTGCCATTCTTTATCTTCATAATGAAGGGGTTTTTTGACGCAGTTCCATGGGATATTGAAATGAGTGCGATGACAGATGGGGCTTCTCGTCGACAAGCTTTCAGAATGGTGATTCTTCCTCAAGTAAGAGTCGGATTGATTGCCGTGGGAGTCTTTGCATTCATCAAAGGTTGGGAAGAATACGTTTTTGTGACCGGATTGACCACTGGGCAAAGTTATACGGTGATGTCTACCTACCTTTACTATGTAAGTGAAGATGTAATGGGTGTCGACTACGGCATCGTAGCCGCGGTGGCAGTCCTCTATCTGCTCCCAGCCCTATTGCTTTATCTTGCCTGTCAAAAGTATTTGACTCAAATGACTCTTGGGGGAGTAAAAGGCTGATGGCCAAAGTAGAATTACGAAATGTAACCAAAGCCTGGGACAAGGCTACCGCTGTCAAAGACATGAGCCTCGTGATCGAAGATGGAGAATTTGTTTCACTGCTTGGTCCGTCTGGCTGTGGTAAGTCAACTACTTTGTTAATGCTTGCTGGGATCTATCTTCCCACCAAGGGTGATATTTTGTTCGATGGAGCAATCATCAATGAGGTTGAAGCCAGAGAACGAAATGTCAGCATAGTTTTCCAATCCTATGCTCTTTATCCGAACATGACAGCCTTGCAGAACATCATGTTCCCGCTCCGATTCCAGCCAAATTCTCGTGGCGAAGAGTTAGCTAGAGAAATGGCTGACTTGGTACAGGTCGGTGAATTGCTGGAGCGCAAGCCCAGCGAGCTCTCAGGTGGTCAACAACAACGGGTCGCATTAGCTAGAGCCTTGGTGAAGAGTCCAAATCTACTGCTTCTTGATGAACCTCTGTCGAATCTCGATGCTTCCCTGCGTTTGACTATGCGGGCAGAGATCAAAAGAATCACTCGAAAGTTCAATCTGACAACAGTTTTGGTCACTCATGATCAGTTGGAAGCGACAACAATGTCTGATCGCGTGATTGTAATGAATGAAGGACAAATCCAACAAATTGGTACTCCTGAAAGTCTCTACGCTCAACCCAACACACTATTTGTAGGCAGTTTTATCGGGTCCCCCCCTCTCAATCTGATCAAAGGAACTGTTCAAAACGGGAGACTCAACAAGGATAATCTTTTTCTACAAATTCATGACGCTGACGGTGAAATAACTTTGGGGATTCGTCCTGAAAACTTAGTCGTTGCGGAAACTGGCATACCAGGAGAAGTCAGCCATGTCGAGCCAATGGGCCGAGAGGTACTGACTACTGTACACACAGCATTCGGTGAACTATGGTTCCTCGAAGCAGGTGTCCAACCTCGATGGGAAATGGGCAATCAAATCAAACTCAACTGCCAACCAGAAAACACCTTGGTCTTTGATCGTACTGGTATCCGAATTCAAGGAGCCATAGCCAAATTTGACACATAAAACATGCGCACTGTAGTTCATAAAACCGTCGACCAGTTACAACCACCTTCTCAAGAAGATCGTAGCCAAGCTGCAAAGAGCTGGGGTAGTTCAGCGTCTCATGAACACTGGATGGGAAACTGGGCCTGTCTCAACGAGGTGGAAGTGAAGCAACCACAAGCTTCAAGCGATTTACCTGAAAAGCTCGTAGTGGGAGCTTGGAACCTTGAACGCTGCAAGTGGGTCGAAGAGAGCGCTGAAGTCATCCGCACAGCAAAGATTGATGTTTTGTTGGCAACCGAAGTGGACTGGGGAATGGCTCGCTCCAAACAACGCCACACCACCAAGGAGTTGGCAGAACAGTTGGGCTGGGGCTACGCTTTTGGAGTGGAGTTCGTCGAATTGGGATTGGGAGATCCACTGGAGACAGCTGAGTTTAACGGAGTACCAAATGAGCATGGACTGCATGGCAATGCCATCCTGTCTCGGTGGCCTTTGCAAGCGATCAAACTGATCGCGCTGGACGAAGGAGGTCTGTGGTATGTCCAATCACCCAAACAAGATGGGCAACATCGAGTCGGTGGCCGCATGGCGATCGCTGCGCTGCTGGAAACGGAGAAAGGGCCACTTGGTTGTGTCGCTGTTCATTATGAAAGTGAAAGTAATCCAGATCATCGGAATCAGCAGACTCAGCGATTGATGGAACTGTTGGTCCAGGAATATGGAACGGTTCCAATGGTGATTGGAGGTGACCTGAACACCAACACTCTCTCCGAAGCCCACACCAATCAAACACAACGAAGAATCCAGCCGGAGTCTTGGGAGCCTAGCTTCTCCACTTTTGCAAAATACAATTTTGCATGGGAAACCGCCAATACAGGCCAGACCACTACTCGTCGAGGCCCTCACCATTCCACACAAACACCTCACCGAACTCTGGACTGGTTACTACTCAGATCCTGTCAAGGGAGTCAATCTCGAGTTGTCCCCGCTCTCTCAAAAGTAGGAAATTACCTATCTGATCATGAAATGGTTGTATCAACCGTCTCCTGCTAGATCATCCACCTCGCTTTCTTCCGTAGCAGAATTCATTGCATCCAATGACTAATTCTTGAATGGATTGGTAGACTGGATCCTTTCTACAAGGCTCCCCTTTTTCTTGAAAAATAAAGGTACTCGATGACCTGGGACGCTTCCCCCCACCAAGATCGGTTTGATCCCTTACCAAATGAAAAGACCATGAAAGCGGTTGTGACAGCTGGTAATGGGGGCTTCGAACAACTGCAGTGTCGGGTGGTCAAACGTCCCCAACCTGGCGAGAGAGAAGTATTGATCCGTGTACTAGCTGCCGGGATGAACAATACCGAAATCAACACACGTGTCGGGTGGTATTCTGATTCTGTAACACAAGGCACCTCAGCAATCGTGAGTTCCCAAGTTCAACAAAAAGAAGTTCCTGTCGATGGGGGCTGGAATGATACCACCCCTTTCCCGTTCATTCAGGGAACGGATTGCTGCGGTGAAGTGGTCCAGCTTGGTCCGAAAGCAGATTCAAAACTCCTGGGGAAGCGAGTGTTGATCAGGTCCTGTATGCGACCTCAGGGATTCACATCAATGGAAAATTTGTGGATGGGCTCTGACTTCGATGGGGCCTTTGCGCAATATGTCAAAGTCTCTCAATCAGAAGTGTGTGAGGTCCAATGTGACTGGAGTGCTGCTGAGTTGGCTACCATTCCGTGTGCTTATGGAACTGCAGAAAACATGATTCAGCGTGTAGGGATTCGGTCTGGAGAAAAGGTCTTGATCACTGGAGCCTCTGGTGGAGTTGGCTCTGCCGCCGTTCAATTGGCAAAACTTCGGAAGGCACAGATCATTGCTGTTGTAGCCCCTGAGAAGCAGCAAAACATCTTGGATCTTGGTGCAGAACAAACCATTGCACGTGATGAGAATCTGGTGGAAGTGCTGGGAGAAGAATCTGTGGATGTCGTGATCGATCTGGTGGCTGGGGATGCCTTTCAGGCACTACTTAAAGTTTTGAAGCGTGGCGGGCGTTACGTTTCTGCGGGCGCAATCGGAGGACCTGTGGTCTCTTTTGATACACGCACCTTCTATTTGAAGGACCTGCAGCTGATTGGTTGTACTGCTTGGGATGAGGGAGTCTTCCCGAACCTAATTGCTTATCTTGAAGACAAACGACTTCGACCTTTGCTTGCCCAGACCTTTCCTTTAGAGCAAATTGTCGAGGCCCAACAAGAGTTTTTGCTGAAAAACTATGTTGGGAATTTCGTGCTCATTCCTCCAAATTAGATGCTTGGCATTGAGGTGGTTTACTTCTTTGAACATCATCAATGCTCAAGAAGCCTCCAATGATCCGCATCGAACCAAGGGAGCCTTAAAGCAAACCTTATCAGACGATCATCTGATTATCTTTCGGCAGTACTACCACCATACAGAGCAAAAGCCTGATCAACTTCAGTCTAGAAGGGCTGCTTACAAAGAAAGCGGAATAGAAAAACTTCCTCAATCATTCTTCTGCAAATCCTTCCGAGATCGGCACTTCAATTTGGAATGATTGGTTTCATTTTCACTTGCTCCATTCGTCCCTTGATCTGCAGGGCCACATACTTGGAATAGAAGCGGGAGAGATGTAGATTTCCCCCATGAAACCAAAGGTTTGACTGCTTCGTGGGCTTCCAAAGATTACGCAGTTCGCCCTCCCAGGGGCCAGGGTCTCCCTTGATTCCAGAGCCGATGCCCCAGAATCTTCCAACCTTCTCCGAAGTTTCCTTGGAGATCAGCTTTTCGATGACTTTATCCATCGAGTGATAGCCAATCGCAAAGAAGATCACATCAGCGGCCAACTTACTGCCATCATCAAAGTAGAGAAACTCCTCATCTACGCGCTCTGGGGTAGCCCCTGTCTTGAGCTTGACCTTCTTCTGAATGATCAGCTCGGAAGCACCAACATCAATATAGTAGCCTGATGCGGTCCTCAGAGCTCGCATCAACAGCCCGGAGCCATCCTCTCCAAAATCGAACTGGAATCCTGCTGCACCAAGCTGATCATAAAATTCTCGGTCATGTTCATAAACCTGCTGATAGACCTCTCTGTGCTGATCTGGCAACAACTTGTAGGGAGTGGAGGCAAACAGCAGATCTGCTTTGTCCGTAGTGATTCCGTTTTTCAGGGCCTGCTCGGAATACAGCTCTCCAAAACCATATTCCAGCAAGGTCTCTGATTTGATGATGATGCTCGAACTGCGTTGAACCATCGTTACCGATTTGGCTCCACACTCCCAGAGATCCTGGCAGATATCATGAGCCGAAGTCGCAGAACCCACTACAACGCAGCGCTTGCCTGTAAAATCGCGTCCATCTTGATATTCGCTGGAGTGAAAGATCTGACCTTTGAACTTCTTCTTGCCCTTGATTGGAATACCCTTGGGGGGACCATAGGCACCAGTTGTGAAGACAAGTTGAGTTGGTCGGAGGGTCA
>Ga0255767_1005199_pt1 | contig 10433 bp, 13 predicted proteins | sample 071ome_24_FD_179967 | JGI IMG/M metagenome (GOLD analysis project Ga0255767, IMG submission 179967) | Coastal salt marsh microbial communities from the Groves Creek Marsh, Skidaway Island, Georgia - 071402CT metaG (version 2) | ecosystem: Environmental > Aquatic > Marine > Intertidal zone > Salt...
TCAAACGCTGTAGTAACCGAGAACGATGTGTAGTTATATGCGACAGCTTCCAGTTGCGCTCCGGTCAGGTACGCCTCCCAGAATTTTAAGCCAGTCTCTTGATCAATCTGACTGTCAGCCATTAGTTGATCAGGAAGCTCTCGCTCACCATCCACCCACGGAATCTCTTCAATCTCGACAACTTCTGGTACGGGTGTTTCTTCGAGTAAACGTTCTGCAGCCGTGAAACGTGGCAGTGTCACGGGCTCAGCAAGCAAACATCGATCACTATCAGTGAACTCAATAATGTTGTCGCTACCTGAGCGTGCTGGCTGCCCTTCATGAAGACCTAGAGCAAACGTGACCGAATCGCCAGTAAACGGGATTTCGTGAGTAAGAGTCACTTCGTGCCACCCACCGGCGGAAGCATTGATCTCCCACTTGGCTGCACCCTCGGGATCCCCGTCCAGATACCCGGTACCACCGGGGCAAAGGTGCATTGTGCCTTCAAATCTAGGTCGCCTGCGGAAAAAGAACCTGCCTGACGTAGCTTCGAATTTGGCACCGCTCAACATTTGAGTCCACATAGCGACGACTTCGTCCGAGTCAGCACGTGAGTAAAACCGTGGATCAAGACCGTCAGGAATTTGGCGAACACCTTCATCGCTTAGATTTGGCCAGGGGGTGGGAGTTGGATTTTCAGGAGCTGGTGTTACTGCAATCCGAGCGAAGGTAGGTTGAACGTAGTCAGGTCGGCTTGCCGCTGGAAGCGGTTCACTTCCGCAAGCGCCCACAACCACAAGCAGTGCGATTGACCATACCGCCGCCGTTGACGAAAGCAATTTCCTGAGGGATCGATTAGGCAGGTTCAGTGAAAGTATCTCGACTCTGAACGGTGAGAAGAATCCGTGCAAGATAGCAAAGAAATCCTACACGTAACCGACTAGCCGTAAACAGGTAGCACTCGAACCGTCATTCGGAAGACACCTCTGAAACCGTGTAAAACACCTGTGAATCAATCTCGAATTTTGCGTTACCGTTACCGTGTAACGACTTGGAGGTGCAACCGGCAAACCGGCCACACACAGGGTGCGCTCCATATATTTGAAACCGACATGACAATCGACCAAAACGCGCTCGGCATGCTCAATCAGAGTGGAGATTTGATTGCGGTATTCAGCGCGGACGGATCACTCCTGGTGGCCAACGATTCGTTCACACGTCAGTTCGGATCGGCGGAAAATTTCGCTTTCTCCGATCTGATTCCTGATGGCGCCGATCTGATTTCCTCGGTTTTAGATGCCCATGAAAAAGGCAAGCAGGTGCGGCTTGATCTGGAGGTTCCGGCCACTCAATATGGTTCTCTGATTCTGGACGCTCGCCTGTTCGTTGCCGAAGATTCAGACCGTCAAATCGTGATGACTGCACGAGACGTAAGTTCTGACCGGGCTTACGTCAGACAACTCGAGCACAAAGCAACCACGGACGAGCTAACGGGGGCGTTCAACCGTACTCAACTGCTGATCATGTTGTCGCAGGCGATCCGCTTGAGTATTCGTTCCAAAAGCACAGGATGTTTCTTATTCTTTGATCTGAACGGATTCAAGAACATCAATGACTCGCTTGGTCACGACGCCGGTGACAAGCTGCTGGTTGAGACGGTTCGTGTTCTTAAGGCGAACTTGCGTGAGTCAGATGTTGTGGCGCGAGTTGGTGGTGACGAATTCGCGATCATCTTGAACTCAACCGACTCAGAACTCGGGTCGAAAAAGGCTGCACAACTCGCCGAGGCCATATCGTCGATTTCAGTTGGAGATCAACACGAAGTTACTGTTTCGATCGGTCTTGTGGAGTTTCCTAGTTCAGATCGAAGCCCGGAAGAGATCATTACAACCGCAGATCACGCCATGTACCAGGCTAAGAGAGAATCTAAAGCGGTCGTGGTGTGTGACTGAGCACCTGGCTAGTTAGCCAGCTTCGCCAGATCCTTGGATCTCAGACCGGCTTTCAAGCGCGTGGGCGAGCGTTGAGTCATCGGCGTACTCGATGTCCGATCCACTCGGCAGACCTCGTGCCAGTCGAGTTACCTTCACGTTAAGCGGTCCGATCAACTGCTGGATGTACATCGCAGTTGCCTCGCCCTCAAGATTCGGGTTTGTTGCAACAATTACTTCCGTTACAGATCCGTCCCTTAGTCTCTCCAAAAGCTCTCTAAGTTTCAGATCATTCGGACCAATCCCGTTTACAGGTGAAATCACACCGTGCAACACGTGGTATTGCCCTGTGAACACCCTGGCGCGTTCTACGGCGACCACATCAAGAGGCTCTTCAACCACACAGATTCTGGATTTATCTCTACGGGCATCACCGCAAATGCCGCACTCTTTCGACTCGCTAATGTTCGTGCAAGTCTCACAAAGCACGATCTTTTCTTTCACACCCAGCACTGCCGAAGCAAACTCTTCCGCTTCCTCTTGCGGCATGCGGATCAGGTGGTAAGTCAGACGTTGGGCGCTTTTCGGCCCAATCCCGGGCAGCCTATGAAACGCCTCGATAAGTCGGGCGACAGGCGGTGCTGCGGAAGGTGCGATCTCAGATGGTGCCATGAAGCTCCGGCGGGCTACATGAGGCCCGGAATGTTCAGTCCGCCGGTGATAGCACCCATCTTGTCCGATGCCATTTTTTGGGCTGTTTCCATAGCCTCATTGATAGCAGCAAGAATCAGGTCCTGGAGCATTTCAACGTCTTCAGGATCTACTACCTCGGGATCAATCGTGATCGACTCAACGGTCTGACCACCAACAACGGTTACTTTGACGACCCCACCACCTGCACTGGCTTCGGTGCGTGCTTGAGCGATTTCATCCTGGACAGCTGCAAGTCGGGCCTGCATTTGCTGCGCCTGCTTGAGCATGTTTTTGTTCATCATCAGAAACGTTCCTGGTTGCGTGTACTAAGTAAGAGTATTTCGAGATTCCACAATGATACGACCTAACCAACCTACGTGACTTCATCCTGAGCCTGTCGAAGGACCAATGCTTGCCGCCAAACACTGGAAACGCAGCCAACCACGTTGACAGTCTCCTCGTCATCACCGCCCGAACCAACAGTCCTCCCCCGGACTGGGGGAGTTATAAGCCTGTGCTGAGCTTGTCGAGGTAGGGGAGACTGCGACGCGCGACCCGGTTCTCTCACCGCGGAACGGGGAGAGTTAGAGAGGGGGATAGTGCGCTTCCCAAGCTGAGTGACTATGTCACCATCGCGTTTCACGAGTCCGCCCGGAGCTAAAGTGTTAAGGATAGGGGCTTCACGGTCCTCCCTCCGGGACTCGGAGGGAGTTAGAGGGTGGCCGCTGCGCCGCATAAGCTGAGTGACTGTGTCACGATCGCGACTTACGGTTCCCTTTCCGGATTGGAAAGGGTTAGGGATAGGAGATTGCGACGCGTGTCCCAAGGACGAATGTCCGCCCGGACACTAAGGAAACCCCACCCCTACTCGCCAGCAGGTTCCTTGGGTTCTTCCGACACCAATCGAGCACCCATTGCCAAAGCAGAACGAACCATAGCGCTCTCCTGCGCAGCACTCGTACCCGCTGAACCATTGCCGTTGGAGCTGTCACCCTCAGAATCCGAATCAGGCTCGTGAGGTGAACGCACTTCAAGATCCAACTCAGATCCGTAAGCAGACTTAATCGCTTCTTTCAGTGCGTCTCGAGAACGCTTGTCCTGCATCTCTTCCATGAAGTGATTCTTCATGGTGTTGCTCTTGAAGCGAAGTGAAATCTTTCCACCCGCCGGTGTCGGCGCTTCAACGTTTCGCAACAGCGAGCCAATCACGAATTTGCGGTTCTTAGTTCTGCGGGTATGCCAAACAACCTTCTCCCACTGGACTTCTGCGGGAGTCTTATCTCGTGAAGGGGCAGGAGCTTGCTCGGGTTCTGGTTCAGCAGCAGCCGGAGTAGACGCTGGTGCTGCCTGAGGTCGAGCTGGCGCTGCTCCAGAACTCGTCGGCGCAGCAGCAGCAGGCGCAGCGGCAACGGCTGCAGGTCGGGTTGTCGCCTGTAATACCGCCATTTCCAATGGCAGCGGTGACGATGAATTGGCTTTAAGATCAGCCTGGCCCAACGAAGTAAGAATGTGAAGGATCTGGTTCAAGCTCACTCGAGAAGACCGCATCAGGTTTTGCATGGTCTCGGAGAATTCAGAGCCCTGGCTGAGTGATTCTTCTACTCCCGCCTTTAGCAGCAGGGCAACTCGCAAGGCATCAACGGTTCCCTCTCGCAGCGCTCGAATGTCATTGCCTTGCTGTGACTCCCGATTGATAACAGCGAGTGCCTCAGAAGCGTCTTTGTTTAGAAGCGCGGTTGCCAACTCGGTTGAACTTGCCGTGTCACCAAGACCTAGTAGATCACGTGCCTGGTCAACGGTAATTTCCGACTGATCGTCTTCAGCACCGATTCGACCGTATGAGATAAACAGCTGTTCAAGCAGGTTTTCGGCGTCTCGCAAACTGCCCCAAGCTATTCGAGCGATCATTTCGAGCACTTCCGGCTCTGCTTCGATCATCTCGGCTTCGCAAACTTCGATCAGTCGATCAATCACCTCGTCGTTTGAGAGACGTTTGAAGTCGAATCGCTGGCATCTGCTAACGATAGTCGCAGGCAACTTGTGAGCATCAGTAGTTGCAAGGATCAAAACCGCATGCGGTGGCGGCTCTTCAAGCGTCTTTAACAGCGCGTTGAAGGCGGCATCTGTAAGCATGTGTACTTCATCGATGATGTACACCTTGTACTTGCCTTCACTCGGCTGGAACTGGATCTTCTCGATCAAATCCCGGATGTTGTCGATTCCACGATTCGATGCGGCGTCCATTTCGATCAGGTCGAGATAGTTGCCCTGGTCAATCGCTACTGCAACGTCGGAATCTGCAATTGGCTCGCCTTGTTCATCAAGCGGACCATTCAATGCCTTGGCGAAAATCCTGGCAGTCGAAGTTTTGCCTACTCCACGCGGACCTGTGAACAGGTAGGCATGGGTTACGCGGTCACTACTAATAGCTCGCTTCAGGGTTTGCGCGACGTGCTGCTGCCCGGCGACATCGGAAAACCGAGTCGGGCGCCACTTTCTATAGAAAGCCTGGTTTGTCGTCACGAGCTTGAGCCTTGCTCTGTTTCCTGGAAGCGATTCATTACACCGGCAAGAATAACGTCTGTTTTGCCGAACATCACGCGCTCTTCCTCGGGTTCAGCGTGATCATACCCGAGAAGGTGAAGAACCCCGTGAATCGTCAGCATTGCCAACTCAGACTCAGTGGTTTTACCGTTCGCCGGTGCTTGCCGCTCGACCTGAGGAAGCGATATCGCAATGTCGCCGAGTCGGTCTGAATCTTCGTCTGACTCAAATGCCCACTCGTTGTCACTTTCATCAGACCCCTCTTCGTGTTCTCCATGCTCGTTGAATGAGAGAACATCTGTGATCTTATCCTCACCTTTGAAATCACGATTCATCCGCTGAATTTCCTCGTCACCAGTGATCATCACTGTGATTTGATCGGGACCAGAGGTGTGTTCGGCGTCAAGCGCGTAAATTGCCGCATCCATCACCAGGTTTCCGGTCGCAGCAGGTAAGTTTTCTAGTTCAAAAACTACCTCAACGCGTCCGTCAGAAGAGAGCAGGGAATCGGATAAAGAATCGTGGGTCAAGACCTGCCAATCCTAGCACGCGTAACCCCTCACTCCCCACTTCTCGCGGCAATCGCAGCTTCTTCTGCTAGTACCCGAATTTTCGAATACAGCGGAGCGTATTTTGGATCCACGTCCGCGAGCTCACCGGCTTCAAGACGAGCCTTAGAAATGCCTAACCGAATTTCCGGGGACTGGAGCTGCCCGACTTCAATGTACGTACGAGCCGAGTACAAACTCGGGATCAGTGTGTCCGAAATGACCTGCGCAACCCAGCGTTCGGTCGGTGGCGCGGCAATCTCCTCCGCCATCCGGACTGCTTCTTCAAGGGTGTTTAGAACTTCTGGACCCGTTGGCCAGAGGTCTTCTGGTTCTCGAATAGTCATGACTTGTTAAAAGATTGATATCGACTGAAGACGAACCAAATTACCACTACGAGAACGGCTCCGAAACCATCTGCGACTACGTCTGATATCTCTGACGACCGACCTGGCACTTCCGACTGATGTACCTCATCAAGAACTCCCCACACAACTGCGAGAAGCAACGTCGCGAAGATCGCATAGTGCTTCGCCATCGCCTTCACCGACGTGAAAGTTCGAAGTGAGAACACACTCAAAATGGCATAGAGAGCGACATGAACAAACTTGTCAGCAAATGGAATCCAACTCACCGAATCAGAATCGAAATCTTCTGCCGGACGATCAGACAACGCGTAGATCACAAACATCCACAAAGCAGTCAAAACCGCCCAAACAAGTGGATGATTTACGACGTACCGAATACTGGACATAACCTTCGTCATCTCGACCAAGCCTGGTTCCCTTTCCGGACTGGAAAGGGTTAGGGATAGGAGACTGCGCCTTGCGACCAAGTGACACAGTCACGCCCGGAGCTAACCAAGTCCTCTCCCCGCGGAACGGGGAGAGTCAGAGAGGGGGATAGTGCGTCTCTGAGTTGGGGGACACTGTCACGATCGCGAAATAACGTTGTCATCTCGACCGCAGCGGAGAGATCAGCCCACGACTGCTGATAAATCCCGACAGTAGAAACAGAACAGAACTCTCCTCAACAGCGCCTGGGCGCCTAATCAAACCACTCCGAGTCGAAAGCTAAGCTCATTGGCACCCACCAGTCGTCTTCCTCTGCCTCGGGGACCTTCTGCTGGAATGTCGACATCAGGTCGTTCCACTCTTCAGCTCGCTTCGACGCTGTATAACTCTGGAAATCTCGCCGTGGGTCGAAATCGTCAGGAACCGTGCAGTACATGAACAGGTGATTTCCGCTTCTGAAAATCTCCATTCGCTCGATCCCGATTCCCTTGAGTGCTTCTAACACCTCAGGCCACACATTCCGGTGGTACTCCTCGTACTCAGCAATGATATTCGGATCGTCTTTGAGATCGAGTACTTGTGCGATTGATTTGGACATTTCTAGACTCCGTTAGTTCAGAACCGCAGATTTTGACAGTCGCATAGCCTACACTCTCGAAAATCACTCAACACCAGCGAACTGACTTCATCCTGAGCCTGTCGAAGGGTCAAGTCACAAGTTCTTATCGGTACCCCTTCCTTGATGGAAGGGGTTAGGGGTAGGTGGAATGCGCCTGCCGCGACCAAGTCCAGATTCATCTGGACGCCCGGAGCTAACGGTTCTCCCTCCCGGATTGGGAGGGAGTTAGAGGGTGGGAAACTGCGCCTCGTGACCCAAGGACGAAAGTCCGCCCGGTCACTAACGGTTCTCCCCCCGGACTGGGGGAGCTAGAGGGGGAGACTGCGCTTCGCGCGACCAAGTGACGCAGTCACGCCCGGAGCCATCACGGAGAAAATTTATGCAACGAGTCGGATTCGAAATGAAAATCCACCCTGAACAGGTGGAAGAATACAAACGACGCCACGACGAAATCTGGCCAGAAATGTCAGAGGCCCTCACAAGGCACGGCTGGCACAACTACACAATCTTCTTCCGAGAAGACGGATCACTGTTCGGATACGTCGAGTGCGAAGACTCATTCGAAGCATCGCTCGCGGGCATGGGAACCGAAGACGTAAACCAGCGTTGGCAAAACGACATGTCGCCATTCTTCCAACTACCGGACGGCGCCCACCCCGACCAAAACATGATCCAGTGGCGAGAAGTCTTCCACCACGATTAAATCAGATCCTCCCTCCGGTACTCGGAGGGAGTTAGAGGGAGCCCGATGCGCTGCACGCGCGACCAATGACGAATGTCCGCCCGGAGCTAACGAACGAAAAGACGATAGTGCGTCTTGAACTGACCTCAGCCGACCCGGAGTAACAATCCCCAAACTATGGACATCTGGAAGTACTACGGTGTGACTCACCGTGACCACCTCGTTTGCAACCCAACATCCGAAGCCAAAATCAATGAACTCGTTGATCTCGTTGACCTGCCTGAAAACTCCCTGGTAGTCGATATTGCCTGCGGTAAAGCGGAACAACTTCTGCGAATCGTTGGTGCCCACGAGGCAAGTGGCATTGGAGTCGATATCTCGCCTTACGAGATCAAAGAAGCCAATCGACGTGCCATCGAACAAGGGTTACAGGACTCTGTTGAACTAATCGAAGACGACGGTGCAAATCTGAAACTCGAACCAAACTCCGTCGATCTCGCCATGTGCTTGGGGGCGTCCTGGGTATTCGACGGACACAAAGGTTCGCTCACCGCGCTCAAACAAATGACGAAACCCGGCGGCTTGGTTGTAGTTGGGGAGCCGTTCCGATTAGGCGAAGTGCCTGCCGGATACATCGAAGCCGAGCCTGACTTCGCCTCGACGCTACTTACGCACGAAGAAAATGTCGAAATCGGAAGCCAGCTTGGTCTCGACTTGCTCTACGCGATAGTGAGTAACCAGGACGACTGGGATCGCTACGAGGGTCTAAACCTACGAGCTGCAACCCTGTACAAAGCAGAGCACCCTGAAGATCCGGACAGTCAGGAAATCTTGGACCGCCAGCGAAAATCGCACGAAACCTATCTCAAGTTCGGTCGAGATCACCTCAATTGGGCGATCTACATCTTCAGAAAACCAAACTAAAACTGCTCTGCTGACCGCAGGATTTCGGGTCACTACTACCGCACTAACGCGTCCCGACCACCGCGGAGGGACCTCACCGAACCACCTCTTATTGTCATCCTGAACTCGTTTCAGGATCAACGCTGACTGGAATTAACCTGATCCCCAGTCAATGGGCACTCGACAGCTATCCTGTCCTCCCCCGGACTGGGTGAGCTAGAGGGGGAGACTGCGACGACTCGACTCAAGGACGAATGTCCGCCCGGTCGTGACTAACCCAACCGCTTCGTCATCCACAACACCAGTGAATCGTCTGCAATGATCGGCTGTCGATACTTCACCGGCACAAAATCCTTCGTAAGACCTCGACCATCCGGTACATAACCACGTTTCACGTACATCCGCTGAGCAGCTCCGTAATCAGGCGTCATCCCAACACCTATACCGGCTACGTCGTGTTTCTCTGCAATTAACGACTCAGCAGCATCCAGTAGAGCCGTACCAATCCCGTTGCGACGATATCTCGGCAGCACGTTGAAATCGTTGATCTCTGGAATTCCCGCACTGTTGAACGAAGGATTTCTCGATGAGAACGATACCGTCACGTGTCCCACATACACATCATCAGAACCGGCAGTGATGAAAACCGTTCTCTCACCCGATTCCTGACGCTCCAACAAACGCTCGAAACTTTCGCGTGGACGTCCCCAGCCCAGCGACCTGTACTCGCCTTCAATCGTGTCGACATCCTCCGGCTTCATCGACCGGATCGTGAAGTTCATGGGTTCAAATTGGTCCAACGGAGTGTCTGTTCCAACGTGCTCCATCTCCCTGCTCGCAAGGCACAATATCCGAATGAGAGTTCTTCCGACAATTTTCCTCAGTCTGTTTTTGTTCATGGTCGCCTGCTCCACAAGCGAAACCGAACCCGATCCAACCGATCTCACCCTCGACCAAATCCTCGAACGAACGCGGGACGCCATGTCAGAAGTAACTGCCTATAAGACAATCGGTGAATTCGCATGGATTTACGACGGAGTGGACGGTTACACGGTCAGCGGTAATCTCAATACCGCATGGCAAGCGCCAGACGATTTCATATCGACTCAAGAAAGGCTTGAACCTCAGGAGTCCGAGCTGGATGTCCAGACCGCGGAGTTCCGTCATGTGAGAGGAAGAACTTTCGTCTTGTTTGACACCAGCCACGAGTGGCAGGAAGCTCCACGAATTCAAGGTCAAGGACCTCAGCCGATTCCTCACCGGGAAATCATTGATTCGATCCCATGGTCAATCTCACCCGCTACTTTACAGTTCGAATCACGTGGTGAACTGAACCTTGCCATAATCGGATTCGTGCGTGTCGGAATTTCCGCATCCGGACACCATTTTGACCGGTTCGAGACCTTGGTAGTCGATACGGTGACATGGCGCTTCGTTGAGCACTCCACCCGAGAGGTAATTGAGTCTTCGGTATTAGGAACGTCCAAGGGCAGGCAGCAAAAACCTAGGCCAAAATCTGGCCAGGACTACACCTCGACTTACTACGACGACAACGTTCCAAACGTCATCGAAGCCCCGATTCCATAGCCTTCGTCATCCCGACAGAAGCGGAGGGACCTCACCGTGCTTCGCAACCTTGTGGCTGTCATCCTGAACTCTTATGCCCTGACCGCGTTGAATGGGTTTCAGGATGACCACCAGCGGCAATCACCATTGTCACCCCGATGAAAATCGGGG
>Ga0255767_1005211_pt1 | contig 10418 bp, 8 predicted proteins | sample 071ome_24_FD_179967 | JGI IMG/M metagenome (GOLD analysis project Ga0255767, IMG submission 179967) | Coastal salt marsh microbial communities from the Groves Creek Marsh, Skidaway Island, Georgia - 071402CT metaG (version 2) | ecosystem: Environmental > Aquatic > Marine > Intertidal zone > Salt...
AGTGTGGGGGTTTGGGGGCTAGGGGGTTTGGGAGTTTGGGGGCTAGGGGGTGCGGGGGTTTGGGCCCACGCTTTCAAGTATCGGGCGTTGTTGGGCAGGTTCCAGCGGCGTTCGTCGTGGCCGTCAAACGAGTGGGCGCCGGGTCCAATGCCCACATAGGCGTCGCCCGCCCAGTAGGCGCTGTTGTGTTGCGCGCGCCAGCCGGGGAGGCTGGCGTTGCTGATTTCGTAGGGATCCCAGCCTTGGGAGCGGAGGTGTTGGCGGAGCCAGAGGAAGTCCTCGCTGGCGCGCGCATCGTCCGGCGAAGCCGTTTTGCCGCTTTGGATGGCATGGTGCAAAGCGGTGCGCTCCTCGACCGTGAGCGCATAGGTCGAAAGGTGGGGCGTCCCCAGCTCCAAGGCCATGCCGACGTTGTCCTGCCATTCGCCCAAGCTGGTGCCGGGGAGGCCATAGATGAGGTCCAGGCTGATGTTTTCAAATCCAGCGTCTTGGGCGCGGGCGATGCCTTCTTGCGCTTGACGGCCCGTGTGGGCCCGGTTCATCCACGCCAAACGGGCATCCACAAAGGTTTGAACCCCCACGCTCAAACGGTTAATACCCAAGCGACGCCATGCCGCGAGATGGTCGGCCGTTAGATCTTCGGGATTGGCCTCCAAGGTGAACTCACCCCCCGGCTGGAGGGGGCTGTGGCGGCGAAGCGTCTCCGTCAGCGCCTCCATCGAGGCGGCCGGAAGCACCGAAGGGGTTCCGCCGCCCCAGTACCAGGTGGCCATGGGATGCCCCTGAGGCCAGCGTGCGCGAAGTTCGTTTTGCATCGCCTCCACCATGGCGGGGAGCGTGGAAAGCTGGGTGGAAAAGTGGAAGTCGCAGTAGGTACAGGCCTTTCGGCAGTACGGCACGTGCAGGTAGAGGCCAGCCATCAGCGCGGCAGTTCAATGCGGAAGGTGCTGCCTTCTCCGGGGGCACTTCGGTGAACGCTGAGGGTGCCTCCGTGGCCCGCTTCAATGATGCGTTTGGAGAGCGACAGGCCCAGGCCCCACCCGCGGGTCTTGGTCGTAAATCCTGGATTGAAAACGGAGCGCTTGACGCGTGGAGACATGCCTTTTCCGGTGTCGCTTACATCGATGATGACTTTTCGGCTTAGGATTTGGCCCGAAATCGTCAACGTGCCTCTCCCCTCCATCGCGTCCATCGCATTTCGCAGCAAATTCTCCACCACCCAGCCGAGCAAAACGGGCTGCATGGGCACGTGAGGAAGATCTTCCGGCAGTTCAACGGTGAAGGTGATGTCCTCTGAGCTGCGGCGTTGCAAATATTCGACGGTGCTGTGGATGAGTTCGGACACATCGCCCAGTTGGCCTTTTCCGTCGATGCCAATTTTGGAGAAACGGTCCGCCACCGTTTGCAAACGGGCCAAATCTTTTTTGATCTCGGTGACCGCCGCGGGGGACGCGCCTTCCTCTTCCAAGAGGGTCGTCCATCCGTAGAGGGCGGACAAGGGCGTACCAAGTTGATGCGCAGTTTCACGCGCCATGCCGGTCCAAACGCGGTCCTGCTCTGCCTTTCGGGCCCGACTGAAGCCGATATACGCCAAGAGAATATAGGCGCCAATGATGCCCAGCAAAAAGCGCGGATAAAAGCGAAGGCGGCGCAAATTGGTCGATTCGTTGCGGTAAATAAACTGGTCTACACCGGGCAGCAGATGCACGGGAATGGGCGCTGCATAGGCCATCATGCGCGTGAGTTCTGCCTCAATGGCGGCGCTGGAGGTATCGCGTTCGGGCAGGTTGCGGTGGTTCAAAATGACCCCGTTGGCATCCGTGAGGATCAGAGGAATGGTGGTATTTAGCTCGATGATGCGCGTGGCAAGCGTGAGGTCGGCTTCTGGATCACTCTGCACAATACTTTCAACGGCTTCTGCCCAAAGTTCCACGCGGCGTTCTTCTTCCGCACGCAAACGCGCGGCAAACTGCTCGGTATACCACAGCGTCAAGGCGCCGATGGCCACGGCCGAAAGGAGCAATGCGCCTTTCCAAACATTTTTCACCTGGTAGAGATCCATCCGTGCCATTTTAACGAAGGTAAGCGCTGTTTTTTTGCGGATTTTGAACCCTGGCCTGTTTTTTGAGTTCAGGAAGTGTCATTTTTGCACCGCGATGCGTAGCCCCCTCTTCCTTCTTTTTCCTTTGGCCATTTTTGTCGCCTTGGACCTCTTGGCTTTCCAGACCTTCAAGGCCTTGGATTTGGGCCGAATTTTTCACCGTCTCTATTGGCTGATTCATGGCTTGGGCTACGCCTATATCCTGTTCGCAATTTTTCAGTTTGATCCTCAAGCGAGCCCTGCGGAAATCCGCCGCGGCATGCAAGGATTCATGATCTACGCTATTGCACTTTATGTGCCAAAAATCTTCCCCGTTGCCGTTGGCCTCCTGGAAGACGTGGCCCGAACAGGCGCCTGGGTCGCCGGCAAGGGTTGGATGAGCCGCCGCCAGTTTGTCGCCACCTTGGGCTGGGGCTTGGCCGCCATCCCATTTGTAGGCATTTTGCACGGGGTCTTCCGCGGCCGGTCCAAGTACCGCGTCCTTAATAACGTCGTTAAAGTCAAAGGTTTACCTAAGGCTTTCCACGGATTTAAGCTGCTCCAAATTTCGGACATCCACAGCGGGAGCTTCAGCGATCCAGACGAGGTGCAACTTGGCATTGATATGGTGATGGCCCAAAAGGTGGACGCCATTGCCTTCACCGGCGACCTTGTCAATAACGTGGCGGAGGAAATGACCCCCTGGATCGCTGCCTTTCAAAAAATTCAAGCGCCTCACGGCGTCTTTTCCATTCTGGGCAACCACGACTATGGCGATTACTGGCAATGGCCCAGCGCATCCGCCAAAGTGGACAATTTCAACGCCCTGTGTGCGACACATGCCAAACTAGGCTGGACGTTACTCCGCAATGAACACCGCCTGATTGAAAAAGACGGCGAGCACCTGGAGATTGTGGGCATCGAAAACTGGGGCAAGCCGCCCTTCCCGCAGTACGGTGATTTGGAACAAGCCCTGGACGGTTTGCCTTTGGACAGCCCCAAGGTGCTCCTGAGCCACGATCCCTCGCACTACGACGCACAAGTCATACAGCACCCAGCCAATATTGCCTTGACCTTGAGCGGCCACACCCACGGCATGCAGTTTGGCATCGAAATTCCCGGCTGGCTGAAGTGGAGCCCGGTGAAGTTCAAGTACCCTAAATGGGCCGGCAACTACCCCGAAGCAGATCAACCCCGCACCCTCTATGTGAACCGCGGATTTGGCTATTTGGCCTTCCCAGGGCGTGTAGGAATTTGGCCCGAAATCACCGTCCACGAACTGCAGCCCGCTTAAGTGCATAACACGTACCTTCTACGCATGAAAAATCACCTCCTAAAATCCGCTTTGGCCCTTGCCGCCATGGCTTTGGTTACCTATCCTGCTTTGACCAATAAAAATGGTGCACCCGCAGGCAAAACGGGTTCACCGATGAGCAACGGCCAAACCTGCTACAGCTGCCACTCCGGACCTTCCGTCTCCACCCAGGGAGTGAGCATTACATCGGACATTCCTGCAGATGGCTACTTGGACAATACGACCTACACCATCACCGTCACGTCTGACGCAGGGACAGCCGGAATGTCCACCGCTGGCTTTGAAGCATCTGTGGAGAAAGTGGGCAGCCACCAAGGCACCCTCACGGCGGGTAGCGGCACACAATTGAAACAAAGCAATTACGTCACGCAAACGAGTTCCTCCACCTCACCTACTAACGGGGTCAAGTCGTGGAGCTTTTCCTGGAACAGCGGTACGGGATCCGACAGCGTAACCGTGTATGCCGCCGGCCTTTTTGCCAATGGAAACAACCAGAATTCCGGTGACGCCTTGGTGACAACTTCCTTGGAATTCAAAAAGAGCCACGTGGGCCTAAACGAAGCTGCCGCGCTTATCGGTCTCACTGCCAGCCCCAACCCTGCGCAGCATGTGCTTCGCTTCTCCGCCCCCGAGGCACGGGCTGCGGGTCGTTTGACGGTCGTTGATGCGCTCGGTCGAGTCGTAGTAGATAGCCCCTGGAGCACCTCCGATGCAGATGGCCGTTTGCTCAATGTAAGCACCTGGTCTAATGGCATTTACAACGCCTCTATTCGTCTGGAAACGGGTAAAAATGCCCAAGTCCGATTCCAAGTACTCCATTAATTTTTTCAGCGGACGAAAGTTTGGCACGCTTTTGGAAATGACCTGAAACGAGAGCTTCTGCGTTTAGGTGATTTTGTGTTAGCGACTCGTTCGTTTCTTTGAACGCTCTCTGGAAACCCCGCTTCGGCGGGGTTTTTTTGTGGCCGAAAACAGGCGGTTTGGCAAATTCTGCGCGCGAGGGAATCTACTCGCCTAAATCGATGTAGATGTTTTTGGGCTCCGTAAAGAAACGCAGCGCCTCAAATCCCCCTTCCCGGCCTACCCCGGAGGCCTTTACGCCGCCAAAGGGCGTCCGCAAGTCGCGCACGAGCCAATTGTTGACCCACACGATACCGCTGTGAATATGCGCGGCTACGCGGTGTGCGCGTTTGAGATTTTCGGTCCAAACCGTGGCCGCCAAGCCGTACTTGGTGGCATTGGCGAGCGCCAAGGCTTCTTCTTCGCTGTCAAACGCCTGGATGGTCACGACGGGGCCAAAAATTTCTTCCTGGTTGGTGCGGCAGCCCATGCTCAAGCCGGTGATGACCGTGGGCGCCACGTAGAAGCCTCCTTCTGCGCCTTCCGGATACAGGGCCTGGCCGCCACATTCCACAGTACCGCCCTCTTCCTGGGCGAGTTGGATGTAGTGAAGAATTTTGGCCTGGTGGTCCTTGGAGACGACGGCGCCTACTTGGGTGGCGGGATCGTCGGGTCGGCCAACCTTCAAGGCTTTCACCTTTTCGACAAAGGCGGCAACAAAGCGGTCGTAGAGGGGGCGTTCGACGAGGATTCGGCTCCCACAGAGGCAAATTTGGCCCTGATTGGCAAAGGAGGACTGCAGCGTGGTGCGCAGCATCTTGTCAAAATCGCAATCCGCGAAGATGACATTGGGGTTCTTGCCGCCCAATTCCAAACTCAACTTCTTAAACATGGGGGCCGCGATACTGGATATGCGCGCACCCGTCGCCGTTCCTCCCGTAAAGGAAATCACGGGCACCTCTGGATGGCTCACCAAAGGCTCGCCCACGTTGGGGCCGGTGCCGTGTACGATGTTGAGCACCCCCGCTGGGAAGCCCACTTCGTCCAAAATTTCACTCAGCAGATAGGCCGTCGCAGGCGTCACCTCCGACGGCTTCGCCACCACAGTATTGCCCGCGGCGAGCGCCGGCGCAATCTTCCACGTGAACAGATAAAGCGGAAGGTTCCATGGACTGATGCAGGCCACCACCCCAATGGGGCGGCGCAGCGTATAGTTGAAGCCTTGCGCGCCCATGTCGTGGCTCTCAGAGGCGTCGTGCAAAATCGCCGTCGCGTAGAACGCAAAATTGTCCCGGGCACGGGGAATGTCCACCCGCGTCGCCAACTTCACGGGCTTGCCATTGTCCTTGGACTCTGCGGCCGCCAGCTCGTCCAAACGCTCTTCGATGCGCTTCGAAACGCGGAGCATGTGGGCACTGCGCTCGGCCGCGGTCAAGTTGGACCACAGGGGAAAGGCCTTTTGGGCCGCTGCGATGGCGCGCGCTACATCTTCGGCTCCGCTATCCGGGATCTCCCCGTAGACTTCGCCCGTCGCCGGGGCCACATTGGGGAGGTAGGCGCCGTTGGCGGGTGCGGCAAACTGTCCGTCGATGTAATTCTGAATGCGCATGCTTATAAATTGGGGGTTCGGCCGCCGTCGACCGGAATGTTGACGCCCGTGATGTAGCTCGCAGCGGGTGAGGCGAGGAAGGCGACCGCTTCGGCAATTTCCGAAGGTTCCGCAAAGCGGCCCATGGGAATTTCGGCCAACATGGCCTGTTTGACGTCCTCTTGGCTTTGGCCCGTTTTGGTGGCGCGACCTTCAATAATGTTCCCCAAGCGCTCCGTCAAGGTGGCGCCCGGCAAAACGTTGTTGACCGTGATGGCCTGAGGTGCGAGTTCGTTGGCCAAGGTCTTGGACCAGTTGGCGACCGCGGCACGAATGGTGTTGCTCACCCCCAGCCCATGCAGCGGAGCCTTCACACTGGTCGAAATAATGTTGACAATTCGGCCATATCCCGCATCACGCATGCCCGGCACGAGCAATTGCACCAAGCGGTGGTTGTTGATCAAATGGTTGGTAAAGGCCGAGTAAAAGGCCTCCGGCGTCGCGTCCACAATGGGGCCCGCAGCGGGTCCACCCGTGTTGTTCACCAAAATGTGAATGGGGTGCCCTTCCTCGAGGTATTCCTCCAATGCCGCTTCCACCGTTTCAGGTTCGTTGTAGTCTGCAATGAGGTAGGAGTGACCCTGTCCGTGGCGGCGGTCCAATTCTGTCAGCGTATGCTCCAGTTTTTCACGATTGCGGGCCAAAAGCACCACATGGGCGCCGTGTGCAGCCAACAATTTGGCGACGGCCTTGCCGATGCCCTGCGTCGAGCCCGCGACGAGCGCGCGCTTTCCAACCAAATTCAATTCCATACCCCCGAAGGTAGGCACGGCACCGGTTTAGGCGTTCACGAAAAGACGACGATGTCTTGAAAATCGGTGGTCTCGCCTGAGCGTCCCGACCAGCGGCCGACGTAGATGCGCGCTTCCGACCAGCCCGCTTCCTCGGCCCAGCGCTGCACATTTTCGGGCGTGAAGCCCACATTGGCGCCCTTGACTTCTGCGCTCATGTACCAATCTTCGCCGCGCTGCACGGAAAATTCGTAGGCTCCGCCCTTGGCACAGGAAAGCGCCTCTTCGTCGGTCAAGAAAAAGGTGGCCAAAAAGCGCCCGCCGGGCTTGAGCACGCGGCGCGCTTCGCGCAGGTAGTTTTGGACTTCGGTGCGCTCCATGTGCGTGAAAACTGACGTCGCCCACGCAAAGTCAAACTGGTCGTCCGCATAGGGAAAGGTGAAGCGGTCGGCCGAAGCTCCTTCCAGCGTGTAGAGGTCGTTCACCAAGGACACATGCGTAAAGTGAAAGTGCGGAAAGCGCGTAGAAATGCGCTGCTGGCAATCCGCCACCGCCGAGGCCACGATGTCAAAGCCGTGGTATTCGGCTGGGGCCTCCAAGAAATCGGTGAGGGGAATGGCCATTCGGCCCAGGCCGCTGCCAATATCCAGCACAGACTCCTGAGGCTTCAGTGCCCCAAGCTTTTGAAAATGCGTTTTGAAAATCAAACCGTTTTCCAGGAAGTCCCCACCTCCGGTGAAAATCTCGCCCGGCAAGGGCAAGGGAAGGCCGTTGTACGTGGGGCGCCCTCCATGGCGAAGCACGAGGAGCAAATCCACGGGCGCATAAGCCAGGCGACGCACCACGCGGCGCGCTCGAGGCCCAAAGGCATAGAAAATTCCGCGAAGGAGGCGCTTCATAAACGGGTTAAAACGGATAGCGTTTGGAACAGGTCGGGCTTACGCACGACCGGCCATGATGGCTTCGATCTCGTCCACTTCTTTGGGGATGGCTTTGGTCAAATTGATGTGGCCTTCCTTCGTGATGACAATGTCGTCCTCAATCCGAATCCCCAAGCCTTCCTCTGGGATGTAAATGCCAGGCTCGCAGGTGAATACCATGCCTTCCTGCATGGGGCTTCCGTCCCACAAACCGTAGTCGTGCACGTCCACGCCCAAATAGTGGCTGGTGCCGTGCATAAAGTACTTTTTGTAGGCGGGCCAAGCGGGATCCTGTGCGTCCACATCGGCTTGGGTGATGAGACCCAGTCCGATGAGCTCCTTGGTCATAAGCTCGCCCACTTGGACGTGGTATTCGGCCAAAATGGCGCCCGGGCGAAGCAGTTCAATAGCGGCCTTTTCCACGCGGAGCACAGCCTCGTAGACCTCGCGTTGGCGGGGCGTAAAGGTGCCGTTCACCGGGAAACAACGCGTGACGTCGCAGGCGTAGTTGCCGTATTCGGCGCCGACATCAAAGAGAACCAAGTCCCCATCGTTGCAGGGCATGTTGTTCTCGATGTAGTGCAACACGCAGGCGTTGGCGCCGCTGCCAATGATGGGCGTGTAAGCAAAGCCGCGCGAGCGTTTGCGCAGGAATTCGTGCATGAATTCAGCCTCCAAATCGTACTCCGTCACGCCGGGCTTCAAAAAGCGCAAAATGCGGTCGTATCCGGCTGCCGTCACGTCTGCAGCGATCTGCATGACCTCCACTTCTTCCTCTGTTTTCACGGCGCGCAAAGCGTTGAGGGCCGGTGCCGAACGCTTGTAGCTGTGGTGCGGGTACGCTTCTTTGAGGGCCTTGTTCAGGCGCATAGTGCGGGTTTCAACGGGGTTGTTTCGGCGCAAATGCTCCTCGGTAACCAGGTAGACATGCTCCGTTTGGCTCATGAGTTCCTTCATCACGCGGTCCCAATCCTGAAGCCAGTACACCGTCTTGATGCCGCTAACTGCAAAGGCCTGCTCCTTGTCCAGCTTAGCCCCTTCCCACACCGCGATGTGGGCATTGGTTTCGCGCAAGAAAAGCACCTCTTTGTGTTCCGGCTTGGGGGCATCTGGGAAAACCACCAAGACAGATTCTTCCTGATCTACCCCACTCATCCAGAAAATGTCGGATGCCTGCTTAAACGGCAAGGTGCCATCTGCACTGGTGGGATACATATCGTTGGAATGAAAAATAGCCAGCGATTTGGGCGCAAGGGTGGCCGCAAATCGAGCGCGGTTCTTCACGAAAAGGGCCGAATTCAAAGGGAGATATCTCATAGTCAGCGAAGGTAATCGCTTTTGCCCGAATCGGCGCGCCAAGCCTTTGCAGCGCAGCGATTGGCCCCTACTTTTGTGGCAATCTAGATTTTACTCTGTATGGCAACGTCACGCGGTCTCTTCGGAACCTCCCTAGCACGCAAATATTGGATGGCTTTGACCGGCCTCTTCCTGTGCTCCTTTTTGGTGATTCACTTGCTCGGCAACCTGCCCTTGCTCACCGGCAACCAAGAAGCCTTTAATGCCTATGCGCATTTTATGACCACCTTCCCGTTGATCAAAGCCGTGAGCTACTTGCTCTATGGCAGTATCCTGCTCCACAGCATCGACGGCATGGTCCTCGCCTACCAAAATAAAAAGGCCCGCCCCCAAGGCTACAAGGCCTACAACGGTGCCGCCAACGCCAACTGGTCTTCGCGCAACATGGCCCTCCTGGGCATCTTGACCCTCTTGTTCATCTTGGTGCACATGAAGAGCTTCTGGTTTGAAATGCACTTTGGCCCCTGGGAGGACCGCATGGACGCCGCCGGCAACAAGGACCTGTACACCTTGACGGTAGGTGCCTTTGAAAGCCTTTGGTACAGCCTCTTTTACGTGCTCTGCATGCTCGGCCTGGGCTTCCACCTGTGGCACGGCTTTGCCAGCGCCTTCCAAACCATGGGCTGGTCGCATCCCCGCTACACGCCGCTCATCAAAGCCTTGGGCTACGGCTTTGCCGTTTTGGTCCCCGCCACCTTTGCGAGCATCCCCCTCTACATTCTCTTGAATTGATCTGATACCACGCGCTATGTCATTAAACGCTCACATTCCCGAAGGCGCCTTAGCCGATAAATGGACGACGCACAAGGCCAAGATTCCCTTGGTTTCTCCCGCCAACAAGCGCCGCATTGACGTTATCGTCGTAGGTACGGGCCTTGCCGGCGCTTCTGCCGCTGCCTCTTTAGCCGAATTAGGGTACAACGTCAAAGCTTTTTGCTTCCAAGATTCGCCTCGCCGCGCGCACTCTATCGCTGCTCAAGGGGGTATCAACGCCGCAAAAAACTACCAGAACGACGGAGATTCTACCTTCCGCCTCTTCTACGACACGGTTAAAGGCGGTGACTACCGCAGCCGCGAAGCCAACGTCTACCGTTTGGCCGAAGTATCTGCCAGCATCATCGACCAGTGTGTCGCTCAAGGGGTTCCCTTTGCCCGCGATTACGGCGGTCTGTTGGACAACCGCTCTTTTGGCGGAGTGCAGGTGAGCCGCACCTTCTACGCCAAGGGCCAGACCGGCCAGCAGCTGCTTTTGGGTGCCTATTCGGCCCTCTCTCGCCAAGTCGCCAAGGGCCGCGTGAAAATGTACGCCCGCCACGAAATGGTGGAGCTCGTCGTCGTCGACGGCAAAGCGCGCGGCATTATCGCCCGCGACCTCGTCAGCGGCGAATTGGAGCGCCACTCAGCCCACGCCGTATTGCTCTGCACGGGCGGCTATGGCAACGTGTTCTACTTGAGCACCAACGCCATGGGCTCCAACGTGACTGCCGCTTGGAAAGCGCACCGCAAGGGCGCCTACATGGCCAACCCC
>Ga0255767_1005227_pt1 | contig 10404 bp, 6 predicted proteins | sample 071ome_24_FD_179967 | JGI IMG/M metagenome (GOLD analysis project Ga0255767, IMG submission 179967) | Coastal salt marsh microbial communities from the Groves Creek Marsh, Skidaway Island, Georgia - 071402CT metaG (version 2) | ecosystem: Environmental > Aquatic > Marine > Intertidal zone > Salt...
CACATCGGCGCCGCGGCATCCGGCCAGAATGGCGATTTCAGCCCGCGCCGCCTCCACCGCCATCCGCGCCGCACGGCCATAGCCATGAACCGAGGACGGGTTGGAAGGCGGGCCCATCGCCGCCTGAATCGCCTCCATCGCTTCGGGGCGAAGCGGCGCGGTGGCATTATTGTCGAAATAGAGATGCGGCTGGCGCGACATGGGGTCGGCTCAGCTCTCGCGTTTTGGCAGATCAAGTCCGTCCTGATCACCAATCGCCTCCTTGCCGGCCTCATCATGAAGCTTGGTCGGCGACAGCCGGTCCTCCATGTCATTCAGCCTGGCACGAAGCGTCTGCACCTCGGCGACAAGCGCCTCGATTGTGCGGGCGCGCGGATCGACCTCATCGGGGTGCGAGACGGCGTAGGCGGCGAACGGGCGTTCCTCGGCGGCCGGCACACGCTTGGCGGCCAGCTGGCGTGCCGGCACGCCAACAACGGTGGCCCCTGCAGGAACATCACGCGTGACAACCGAATTGCCTCCGACACGCGCGCCTTTTTGCACCGTCAGATCGCCAAGGATCTGCGCCCCCGAACCGACGATAACGTCATCTTCCAGCGTCGGATGGCGCTTCACCGAGCGCTGAGATTCGGCATCGACCGCCGGCAGGACACCGCCAAGCGTCACGCCCTGATACAGCGTGACATTGCGGCCGATGACCGTCGTTTCGCCGATGACAACACCGGAGCCGTGATCAACGAAAAATCCACAACCGATCGTCGCCCCGGGGTGGATCTCGATGCCGGTAAACCAGCGCGCCAACTGCATGATGAACCTGGCCGGGAATTTCACACCGGCGCGCCACAGAGGGTTGGCGATCCGGTAGGCCAGCATGACCTGGAAGCTTGGATAGAGGAACATCGCCGCCAGCCGGCCACCGGCGGCGGGGTCACGCTCGAGAATTGCGGTCAGGTCGCGGTTCAGCTTTGCGAACATGGCTCCGGACTCCATGGTCGGATTCTGTTGATACCAGGAAAACAGCACCGTACTGTGCAAGCCGGGTTGGCCTGCCGATCTGTTTAAGATATAAGCCGATCTCACAAAATCACAAGGTAACGGATAAATATGCCCGAGGTCATCATCAACGGACCCGAGGGGCGCCTCGAATGCCGGTACATGCCAGCCGAGGCCCCTGACGCGCCAACCGCCCTGATCCTGCATCCCGAGCCGGACAAGGGCGGCACCATGAACAACCGCGTGACCTACGCGCTGTACCAGCATTTCCAGTCGCGCGGCTTTGCCGTCATGCGGTTCAATTTCCGCGGCGTCGGCAGAAGCCAGGGCACCTATGACAGCGGCGATGGCGAATTGTCGGATGCGGCGACGGCGATGGACTGGCTGCAATCGCAGACACCGGCGTCAAGCCAGTGCTGGATCGCCGGCTTTTCCTTCGGGTCATGGATCGGCATGCAGTTGATGATGCGCCGTCCGGAAATCTCGGGCTTCATTTCCATCACACCGCCGGCAGCAACGCACGACTTCACCTTCCTCGCGCCCTGCCCGGCGTCGGGTCTGATCGTCCATGGCGAGCAGGATGCGGCCGTGCCGCCGGAAACGGTCCACAAGCTTGTCGAGCGGCTTTCGATCCAGAAGGGCGTTGAAATCAAGGTCGACATCGTTCCCGGGGCCAATCATTTCTTCACCGATCATCTCGACCCGCTGATCGAACAAGTGTCGGCCTATCTTGATGAGGCACTGCCAAAGCCCGCAGAAGCGCCGCTTTTCTGAACGGGAACACGACAGATGACACACCGGTCAGAGCTCATCAGGCTGTTCTCCGAACGCGGATACATCCACCAGGCGACCAATATCGATGGTCTGGATGAACGGGCATCGCAACAGATCATCCCGGCCTATATCGGGTTTGACTGCACCGCCAACAGCCTGCATGTCGGCTCGCTTGTGCAGATCATGATGCTTCGCGCCCTGCAGCGAACCGGCCACAAACCCATCGTCCTCATGGGCGGTGGCACCACAAAGGTCGGCGATCCGTCCGGCAAGGACGCCGCGCGACCGTTGCTGTCCGAACATGATATCGAACAGAACAAGCAGGGCATTTTTCAGGTCTTCAAAAAATACCTGGCCTTTGGCGACGGGCCGACCGACGCCATCATGGTTGATAACGCATCATGGCTGGATGATTTGGCCTATATCCGCTTCCTGCGCGATTTTGGGCCACATTTTTCAGTCAACCGCATGCTGGCCATGGATTCGGTGAAGCTTCGCCTCGACCGCGAACAACCGCTGTCCTTCCTCGAATTCAACTACGCCATTCTTCAGGCCTATGATTTTCTTGAATTGCGCCGCCGCTATGGGTGCCTGCTGCAGATGGGTGGCTCGGACCAGTGGGGCAATATCGTCAGCGGCATCGACCTGACGCGGCGCGTCGACGCCCAGGAAATCTACGGCCTGACGTCACCGCTGATCACCACGGCATCCGGCGCCAAGATGGGCAAGACCGCCGATGGCGCCATCTGGCTGAACGAGGACCGGCTGTCCACCTTCGATTTCTGGCAGTTCTGGCGCAATACCGAGGATGCCGATGTGGCCCGCTTTCTGGCCCTTTTCACCGAACTGCCGATGGATGAGGTGGCGCGGCTTGGCGCGCTGGAAGGCGCCGAGATCAACGAGGCGAAGATCATTCTCGCCAATGAGGCGACGACCCTCTGCCATGGTGCCGACGCGGCCCGCGCCGCGATGGAAACGGCGCGGCAGACCTTTGCCGGCGGCGGCGTCAGCGAAGGCCTGCCACAAGAAACGGTGTCGGGCGAGGAGGCTGACGGGATGGGTATGATCGCCGCGCTGGTCAAGGTCGGGTTTGCCAAATCCAATGGCGAGGCACGGCGGCTGATCCGCGGTGGCGGAGCCCGTTTGAATGACGTGGCGATCAGCGATGAGGATCATCTGCTGAGCAGTGCCGATTTCAGTGACGGCCGCGCCAAGATCTCGGCCGGCAAGAAACGCCACGCGCTTCTTGTCCTGTCCTGACTGAACATCAGAAACCTAACTGTCTACCTAACTGTCTACCGGGCTGTCTGCCGGGCTGTCTGCCGGGCCGTCGGGTTGCGGCCCCAGAATGCGATCGCCCTCGCGGCGGATCCAGGAGGGGCTGAACAGGTCGCGAAGCAGCCCCGGCACGATTGACGCCGGGGTCACCGATGTATCGGGATCATCGACATCGCCTTCAACGCGGAACTGTGTGACAAACAGGCCGGCCTTGTCGATTCCGGTCAGGATTTCCCCGACAAGCGGAATCACACCGATAATCTGGCTCAGGAAACTTGCAGGCACCAGATTGCCGCTGACATCGACGATGCGGGTTGACCGGTCATATTTGCCGACAAACGCCACCGATACCGCCTGACCGCGGCCGGTGACCTGGCGCAGGATCACCTCGCTGCCACGCTTCTCGATCACCGCCTCGCCCCAGGCAAAGCCGGTGCCCTCACCCTCGACCAGATTATACAGTCCGATCGGTGCCAGAACCGAAAAGGCGCGGACCGCGGCCGGCGCCTCGACAACGGAAAAGTTGGTGATCCGCATATTCGTATCAAAATTGTCGTAGCCATCGATGAAACGGGTCTTCAGGAACATCTCGCCCGAGCGGATGGTGTCGGTCACGCGCAGCCCCTTGAGCGTGCCGCCACCATTTTCCGAGGCAAGTGTCAGTTCAGGCACCTTGCCGTCGGCGGCGGTGTAGGTCAGCGTCGTCTCGGCCCCGCCAATGACACCCACACCATTGACGAAATCGCCGCCCTTTCCAAAACTCAGCTGAAGCTCACTCTCGTTGATAAGGGGTTTCTTGTTGTAGATGAGATTGCCGGAGAAGGACGCCTCACCACCACCGCCACCCGCCTTGGTGCCGGTGACATGGCCGCTTAGCGTGATTCCGTCCCCGACGAAAATCTGGTCGGCAAGGATATCGAAGCTGACCGGCCGCCCCTCGCCAATGCCGAGATTGCGGCGCAACGGGACAAGATCAATCTGCACCGCTTCGGCCTCGACCACCCAATGCTGGTTCTCGTCCTGTGACAGCGTCATGGTCCTGATATCATTGCCCGGCCAGGTCAGACGCTCAAACACCGCCTGCGTCAGTCCGAAACTGCCATCGCCACGCTGTCCGAAATCCACCCGCCCGGCAGCTTCAAGACTGCCGGCGACAAGGTCGATATCCTCGATCGAGACAAGCTTCCCCTTGCGAAGGATCAGCCTGGTGGCCACCCGACCTTCTTCGGCTGGCAGCTTCACCCAGGCCAGAGCCGGCACATCGATCGAGGCGTCATTCAGATCAAGCGCGAGCGCGACCTCGAAATCCGCAAGATCGATCCCCGTCGCCAGTTCGATGCGACCACCAAGAGCCCCGTCAATCCGCAGGCCAGTCAGGCGCGAGGCTAGCTTTGCCAGCCCGGACGCATTTGGCGCGTCGGCCTTGACCTGCAATAGATCCCGGTCACGGTCATTCGTCACCACAAAATCCACCGGCGCGCCGAATATAGTGGCTGTGCCGGAAATTTCGGTTTTGGCTCGTGACAGATGCATGACCAGTTCGGCGTCCCGCGCCATGCCGACCAGCGGCACCCCTTCGAAATTTCCATTCTGTACGATGATATCCGTCTCGACCTCAAGGTCGGCGCGTCGCGGGGTACCACCTGCCGGGAAGCGCGCGCGCAGGTCGACATTGGCCCGTCCGGACATGGCAAGCGCAGCCAGATCGATACCGTCCCCGCTGCCATAGCCAAGCGCCGCCGCGATCTCCGAAACCCGCGCAAGATCGCTGTCGACGGTCGACACAGCAAGCATCGCCCGGCCCTCTCCGGCAGCGCCGCCACGCTGATAGGTCACCTTTGACGGCAGGCCAAACAGCGTGGCATCACCGCGGATCTGGAATTGCGATCTGTCGACGGTGAAGTTGACATTTGCCTCCCCTGCCTCGGCATCAAGCGGCAGGTTGGTGAAGGTTCCGTTGCTTACACTGCCCTCAACCTCAAACCCGATATCGGTTGGCTTCAGCTTGCGACGAACAGGAAAACTCGTTCTGAGAACAAGCTCGCTCTGGCCGGTGGCCTTGACTTTCATCAGGTCACTGCTCTTGCCACCAAAACCGAAGCGTGACGCGACGCGGATGGCTTCACCAATATCTCCTGCAAGGCGCAGATCGGTGCGCCCCATCGCCGGCTTGCCGCCGATGACGGGGATGATTTCCACCTTGCCCGTCGACAGTTCAAGGCCCTCCACACGGCCTTCGGTCAGGATGATCTCACCGCGATTGTCGGCAATGGTCAGACGGCCATCAAGATTGGTGAAGGCAGGCAGTTTCGCGTTCAACTCAAGGCGGGCATCACGCATCGTCACCGTCCCGTCGAGGCGCGAGATTCGCGGCCGCTCCCCGGTGAAATCGCTGATCACCTGAAGCCGGATATCCTCGACCCGCCCCTGCGGCATCTTCTGCCCGACCCAGTTTCTGGTCTTGCTGACAAGCCATTGCGGCCAGATAGCGTGGAATGTGCGGACATCCATGGCCCCGGCCACGATCTTCAGATCGGTTTCCGAAATGGCCCACCCATCGCTGAGGAACAGATCGCCACTGACACCGACACTGCCGCCATCGGCCAGCGTCAGGCTGATATCCTGCAAGGCGAATTTGCTGCCCTGCAGCGCGGCGTTGATCTGGACACGGGTCAAAGGCAAGGGTGTGTCGCGATCAACAACCTTCAAACTGCCGTCACCGACACCGACTGACAGGGCCAGCGCCTCGACGACGCCTCGCGGGCCAAGGCGAAGCGTGATATTGCCGTCGGCAACACCGGTCAGCCGCTCATATTGCTGCGCCCCGACATCAACCAGCACATCGCGGACAGCCGATGCAAGGTCAAGCTGCACAATTTCCAGCGCGGCACCATCCCGCTGGAAACCGCCCCTCACTTTCAGCTCGAAATTCTCAAGCCGTCCACCGGCGGCCCTTTGCATCAGCGCGGCCCGCACCCCGGAGGCGAGCCCGGCAGGCCAGTCTTCATAAATGCCTTCTATCGGCCATCGGTCGCCGCGAAGGCGAAGCGCAAGTTGCGGTACATCATCGCGAAGCCCACGCAGGTCTCCTGACAATGCGACCGTCCGGCCATCGTTGAGAACAAGTTCACCCTGCGCCAGCGACAATTCACCGGCACCGTGGTTGTAGCCCATCACCACCGACGCGGTGTCATATGCGAGGACGGGAAGTCCGACGTTTGTAAGGTCAAGACGACCCTCGATCGCCACGATATCCATATCTGTCACATCCAGCACACCGGCGCTGATTGACAGGTTGGCGGTCCCGGACAGCCGGCCAGCCTCACCAAGCGCCAGCGGAATTTGTGGTGAGATCGCGGGTAAGCCGGCGGTGGTGAACTCATCCAGTTTGGCATCAATCCGAAAATCCTTCCGGACCAGATCGCCAATGGCCGACACCGACAGGATTCCGGCTGATGCACCGCCAATCAGACGTTCGCCCTCGACAAGGCCTACAAAGGTGCCATCCGCCGCCGCGGCAAATTCGAATTCCACATTCTCGAAGCGAACCGGTGCAGCCTCTCCCGCCGGGTCACGCAGCGTCAAACCGGCCGCGGCAAGGGTGATCTGACGTCCTGCCATATTGTCATCGCCGGTACCGTCAACCAGTGCGGCGACAATTGCCGCCAATGCGCCAAGCGGCGAGGCGCGCAAGCGTTCGGGATCAAGCGTGAGATCGAGATCAAGGCCTGTCAGCACGATATCGGACGGCGCCCACTGCAACAGTGCGCGCGGTGTCATGACAATGCTTGCCTGTGGAACTGTCAGCGAATTGCCGTCAAGGGTGAGAGCCACATCGGATGCAAGGACCGTCAGCGTGAAAGATGGCAGTTGAACCTCAAAACCGACATCTGCAACCGCAACCGGCGCCCCGCCAAGGCGCTTGCTGAGTTCGGCCTGAAGGAACCCGGCAAGGCCACCAGCGTTGGCAATATAGACAAAAGGGGTGGCGATACCCGCCAGGACAAGCGCCAGCAAACCAAGCAGCACAAACCGCAACATGCGACGTCGCGGTTTCGCCCCGGTCTCTTTTGACTGTGTTCCCTGCACCATACCGGCCCTGCCAGCGCCCGTTCAATGCGCCGTTTGTATCATGTCGCTTGGTGACTGTCTTGCGATCATTGAAAGCCTTCCCATCTTACCGGCAGACATCGAATTCCGGCCACCCATCACAGATCGTGGCCACGGACAAGACCCCAGAGCACAGGAGACAACCACCATGCTTGAAACAGGCACAAAAGTACCTTCCTTTACCATTCCGACCGATACCGGTTCTTTCTCGATGGCAGACAAGGCTGGCAAGAATGTGGTCATTTTCTTTTTCCCGCGCGCCGACACCAGCGGATGCACGAAGGAAGCTGTTGCCTTTTCCGGGCTCCTGGCCGATTTCACGGCAGCAGGCTGCGAGGTGATCGGCATTTCAAAGGATACGGCGGCGAAGCAGGGTAAATTCCGCGCCAAGCACGGCCTGAGCTGTGAACTTGGCGCCGATAACGCGACTGATATCTGCGAGACGTTCGGTGTCTGGGTCGAGAAATCGATGTATGGCCGGACCTATATGGGCATCCAGCGCGCCACCTTCCTCATCGATGGTACGGGCACGATTGCCGAGGTCTGGCCAAAGGTGAAGGTGGCGGGCCATGCCGAGGAGGTGCTGGCGCGCGCGCAAGCGCTCTGACAGCGCGCCTCAGCTGTCGCGCTGCGCCCCGACCCGCGCCGCCAGGCTGGCCTCGACGAAATCATCGAGGTCACCGTCAAGAACCGCCCCGGCATTGCCCTTTTCGATGCTGGTGCGAAGATCCTTCACCATCTGGTAGGGATGCAGCACATAGGACCTGATCTGGTTTCCCCAGCCTATATCGGTCTTTGACGAGGCCGCGTCATTCGCCGCCTCCTCGCGCTTCTGGAGCTCAAGCTCGTAAAGACGCGCCTTCAGCATGTTCAGCGCGGTGGCGCGGTTGCGATGTTGCGAGCGGTCATTCTGGCATTGCACCACGATATTGGTCGGCAGATGGGTGATCCGGATCGCTGAATCCGTCTTGTTGACATGCTGTCCGCCGGCTCCGGAGGCGCGGTAGGTGTCGACACGCAGATCCTTGTCCTCGATCTCGATCTCGATATCATCATCGACGACCGGATAGACCCAGGCGCTTGCAAAGCTGGTGTGCCGCCGGGCCGAGCTGTCATAGGGCGAGATCCGGACAAGCCTGTGGACACCCGATTCCGTCTTCAGCCAGCCATAGGCATTGTCGCCCTCGATCCGCATCGTGACCGATTTGATGCCGGCCTCTTCACCGGCGCTCTCCTCGATCATCTGCAGCTTGAAGCCGCGACGCTCGCACCAGCGGCTATACATACGTACCAGCATGGCGGCCCAGTCCTGGGCCTCGGTCCCGCCGGCACCGGCGTGAATTTCCAGAAAGCAGTCATTGCCGTCAGCCTCTCCCGACAGCAGGCTTTCAAGCTGCCGCTTCTCGGCCAGTGTCACCAGCTCCGCCAGCGACGCCTCGGCCTCGGCGACAACCTCCTCGTCGCCCTCCATCTCACCAAGCTCGATAAGCCCGGTCGCGTCATCAAGTTCGGTCTGAAGCGCAGTGATCGCCTCGATCTGGCGTTGCAAGCGGTTCTTCTCGCGCATCGCCTCCTGGGCGGCGGCCTGATCATTCCAGAAATCACCCTCGGCGCTCAGCGCTTCGAGCTCGGCAAGGCGCGCTGTCGCAGCCTCGAAATCGACATGCTTCCTGAGAAGGTCGATGGCCGTCGTGATGATATCGATCTGGGCTTGCGTTTCGGCTTGCATATACTGTCCCATCATTCTGCCGAGCCAGCCCCGACGCGGCTAGAAGTAGCGCGACGGCCATTGACTGACAAGCGTTAAGCCGTGACCGCACGTCGCCAGCCAGCCCGACCGGAGGAGGCCAGCCTCAGAACAGGCCCGGCGTGGTGATCTCATCGGACGGGGCGGCGCGAACCGCGCTTCCCGGCACATCGATCAATATACCCCCTGGACGCTGGCCGGGCTTGAACACCTCGAAGATGGCTTTCTCGTGATTGGGAAGAACGCGCTCACCCGTTTCCGCGTTCACCGGGATGATGGTGATGCCGCTTGGGCGCCGGAACGGAATGACCGGCCTGTCGGCCTGGGCGGCGGCGATGAAATCACCAAAAATCGGCACCGCCACGGTCGAGCCTGTCTCCCGCTTGCCAAGCTGGCGCGGTGTGTCATAGCCGACAAACACGCCGATGGCGAGATCCGGTGTGAACCCTATGAACCAGCCATTGGTGTTGTCATTGGTGGTGCCTGTCTTGCCGGCCACGGTCAGGTTCAGTTCGGCGATGCGCCGGCCAGTGCCGCGTTTGATGACCCCCTCGAGCATCGAGACCATCTGGAAAGCCGATGCCGGCGATGTCAGCTGTTCACGCGTGTCGGCCAGTGTGGGAATCTCCTGGCCAGCCCACCCATCCTCGGCGCGGCAGGCCGCGCAGTCACGCTCATCATGCCGATAGATTGTCTCGCCATGGCGGTTCTGGATCCGGTCGATCAGGCTCGGCGTGATCTTCTTGCCGCCATTGACAAGCATGCCGTAGGCCGAGGTCAGCCTAAGCAGGGTCGTCTCGCCAGCGCCAAGCGACATCGAGAGCAAGGGTGGCAGGTTCTGGTTCAACCCGAATTTGCGCGCATATTCCTGAATTTCCTCCATACCAAGACTCATCGCAAGACGCGCTGTCATCAGGTTGCGCGACTTCTCGATACCGACACGCATGATCGACGGACCATAAAAACGACGTGTGTAGTTGGCCGGTTTCCATTTTGGCTTGCCCCGCCCCTGATCCACCACCAGCGGGGCATCGAGAATGCGTGTTGTCGGGTTGTAGCCCTGATCGAGCGCCGCCAGATAGACAAACGGCTTGAAGGCCGATCCGGGCTGGCGAAGCGCCTGCACCGCGCGGTTGAATTCGGACTCCGCGTAATTATAGCCGCCACTCATCGCCAGCAGCCGTCCGGTATGCGGATCAAGGGCGACAATCGCCCCTTCGACAAGCGGCCGCTGCGACAGTGACATGTCTGCCGGACCCGGCTCGAACCCGTCGCGGATCAGGTCAGGCGTGGCCGTTGGCGGCTGCACCATCACGATATCGCCAATCGAAAGCGCATCCCGCAGATCCTTCAGAGGCGGCGGCCGCACGCCGTCCTCGCGGCGCGGTGGATAGGCCCAGAAGGCAAGCTTGAAGGGGATACGCGCCTGCCGCCCGTCAACATGGATTTCAGCCTCATCACTGCTGACATCGGTCACCAGCGCGGCGAAATGATTATCCGGC
>Ga0255767_1005228_pt1 | contig 10404 bp, 10 predicted proteins | sample 071ome_24_FD_179967 | JGI IMG/M metagenome (GOLD analysis project Ga0255767, IMG submission 179967) | Coastal salt marsh microbial communities from the Groves Creek Marsh, Skidaway Island, Georgia - 071402CT metaG (version 2) | ecosystem: Environmental > Aquatic > Marine > Intertidal zone > Salt...
TCGCCGTCGAAATCCCACCGGTAGGTGAGGGACCCATCAGAAGGGAGCGACCCTGAAGCGTCGAAGAAGACGACCTCGCCTTCGTTGATGTTCGATGCGGGAGAGTAGGTGAAGACGGCATCCAATGCAACGTCCTCTTCCCCGGTGCCAAGGCAACCCACCAAGGTTGACGTAAGCAAGAGGAGAACGAGCGCACCTGCAGCACCGCCCCGGCCCATGCTGAAAGGGCGGACTTGCTCGTCAAGAACCCTGTGCATCCCCGTACGGTGGCGGCCTCAAAACGAGAAGAGGGAAGTTTGACGGCTGCCGCGCATCAAGTCCTCTGCCGTCCAACCAAAGGCTTCTGTGATGCGACCGATGGCGGCCGCGAGACGTTCCGCGTAAAATCGACCGTCGTACCCGGCCACGCCCCCGTTGTCTTGTTCTTCAAGCCAAGCGGCCACCTGCATGGGTCGACGTCCTGCGTCGGTGACGACGAAGGAGACCTTCATGCCTGACGTGAAGGGGAGGCCCATCGCCAGGCGCTGGCGTGCAGCACGCACCTGAGCCATGCTGTCAGGGTTCGCATAGGCCTCGGAAAAATCGACCGTACCGTCCTTGCGAACCTTTCCTTTGCACGATTTCGCAAGGATCAGCCTGTTGGCATCAACCGTGCCGGCCTTGAGGGCTGAAACCTGTTCAAGCGCATGGGCAATCAGCGCCTCGCCCTCGTCGGCAAGGGCGTGTTCGAGGATGGTGTGCATGGACTCCACAAGGAATGCAAAAGAGTCCGTTCGCTGTGTTTCGTAGCCGCGGATGAGCATCTCGTCCGACGGCCACACCACTTGGCCGACGTAGCGTTTTTTGGCACCGTGCGAGAAGAAAACGCTCAGGCCTTTTTCAAATTCCAACACGGCAGCGTCCCTGCTGTACCGGCGTGCAAGGTCATGCCCGAACGCCACCATCGCGCTCTTGGCAGCCTCCCATGCGTTGACCTGCTCCACTGCGGCTTGCTCCCCGGATGCTGCAGCCTCACGCACCACGTTCGGCATCGCTCCGGGAACGTCGTCTGCGAGGGGCGCTTGGACAAAAATCGAGTCCGTGTCGGAATAGACCACGGGATGCCCTTCGCCTTCGAGTTCGGCGATCACGCCCTTGATGTTGTGGCGTGCCCACGCGGTGATCGACGAGCCGAGGTCACGGTGGGTGAAGCGGTAGAAGCCTGAGGCGAAGACGCCGTAGAAGGAGTTCATGAGGATCTTCACAGCGTACTGCATGTCGTCGTGGAAGGCGCGTGCAGCTTCGTCGCTTGCAGCATCCCGCATCCCGGCCTTGTGAAGGTCGCGTTGTGCCATCAGGTCACGCAGCAAATGCGGCACCAAGCCAACCCTGTGACCTTCGCCCCAGAAACGAACCCCTGTCGGTGCCACGTGCAGCTCATCGTCGTCTGTTGGCTGGTCCGGATGCGCCGGGTCCACCCTCGTGGTGTAGCAAATGTTGTGCCCGATCATGATGCTCGGGTACATGCTCTTGAAATCCAGCACGGCAATCCACGGGTGCAACCCGGCCTCAACGTCGTGGACGTAGCCGCCTGTGATTTGGCCCTCCTTCGGCTCGGCGCTTCCGGTCATGGGGACCGCCACGGCGCTGCGGTCGGCGTGGCGGATGACGAGGGAATCGATGAGTTGGCTCGTGCTCCCGTTCGCAGCAACGTCGAAGGGCACCTTCCCCACAGCGGCCACGGCTTCTTTTCGACGAACAACTTGGAGGGCGTCGAGGATGTCGAGGGGGAGCGATGCGTCCCTTCGGCAATAGTCGATGACGACGTCAGGACGCGACGCCCATTCCTCGTCCATTTTCGAGGCATCCACGTCCATTTTCCTCAGCCCTTCATTGTCTGGAAACAGGAGGGCACTGACGAAGGACAGGGTTTCACGCTGAGGTCGGAGCGCCATTCTGGCCTGCCACCAGGCGTCCATGACGCAGCGGCCGCCCAAGGTCCACGCACGGTTGCCAGAGCGACGCGGAACAACAGCATCCCTTTGCCGCCGAAGGTCGTTGGCGTCCCGCGGCGTCCTCCCCCAACCGAGCATGGAAAGCCGAGCGGATGTATCGCCACGGCGTCCTAGCACCTCGGCGCGGTCCGCCAAGCGAGGGAGGTCGAAGTTGTCGATGTTGTAGCCCGTGATGATGTCTGGGTCTGCGTCGAGGACAAGGTTCGTCAGTCCTTCGAGGATGCTTCGTTCGTCGCCATGCCAGTCATGGATGTGGCGTGTTCCTGTCGCGAGGTCCTCCACCACCGCTGCCGCACACAACACCCGCTCGTGGGCAATGCTTGTTTCAAGGTCGAACGAGAGGACGCGAAGCGGGACGGGAAAGGGTGCCGATGCGGCCACCTGCTCAGCGTCGCAACGCAAGGTCACGTCAACCGAGTACCGGCCGCCCCCCCCTGCACGAACCACGCGGGCCGCGGCCTCCTCGTCGTCGCCTTCGCTGCGCCGGTCGACGACCTCGGCCTCCACGCGAACGTGCATGCCGAGGTCGAGGTCGAGGTGGAGGCGGTTCGCAAAGGGAATGTCGGCCGCAAAGAGCGACCATGCTCCCGAGAGGCTCCTACGAAGTTCGGGAACCATGTGCGGCTGCAGCACCTCGACCGACCAGACGGGCTTCCACCCGAGATCGGTCCACTTCAGCACCGGGCCGTGGACGGACCTGACCTGTTCTTTGGTGGTCAATCGCTCCGCCGCCTCCTGGAGCGGATCGGGCACTTCGAGGCCGCTCGACCACCGTCCAATTGGGGCGACCTCAATGTGTGGCCGCAATCCGTGCACGAGGAGGCAGAGGCTTTCGCCGGATTCTGCACGTCCAAAGACCTCGAGCACCGTGGCGGAGGCCTCGCCTTCGCCGATGGAGCGGTAGCGGGTGGTGAGGATCCCGAAGCGGCCAACCCACCGCTCCAAGGCCATGCCACCGGGTCCACATCTCGCCCCTTCAGGGCTTCGCAGGAGGCACGCAAAGTCTTGATACCCCGCCGGAGGGTGGCTCAGGTACCGCATTGGAGGTGAGGACATGAAGGACATTGATTGGGACGCCCTCAGTTTCTCGCTCACGCCCACGGATTGGATGTACGTCACCGAAGTGTCCGGCGACGACGCGTGGATGCCCGGGACACTTCAGCCGTACGGCGATTTCAGCATCTCCCCGGCGGCGGGCGTGCTCAACTACGGCCAAGGGCTGTTTGAAGGCATGAAGGCCTACAGAACGGTCGAAGGTCGACTGGTGTTCTTCCGACCCGAGGAGAACGCCCGGCGCATGCAAGCCGGAGCGGACCGATTGAAGATGCCCCCTGTTCCAGAGTCGGTGTTTCTCGACGCCGTGGAACAGGTTGTCGACGCGAACAGGGACTGGGTGCCACCGGTCGGCAAGGGCGCGATGTACGTCCGACCGATTTTGTTCGGTTCAGGCCCCATCCTCGGCGTCGCCCCGGCGCCTTCGTTCACGTTCATGGTCTACTGCACCCCTGTTGGACCCTACTTCAAAGGGGGTATGACAGCGATCGACCTGTTGATTTCCGAGGAACACCACCGTGCGGCTCCGGGCGGTTCGGGGGGTGTCAAAGCCATTGGAAACTACGCTCCTGGCATGCTCCCGTCCAAGGCCGCGAAGGCCGAGGGCTTTGCTGAGGTCATCTACCTCGATGCGCAGACCCATTCGTGCATCGAGGAAGTCGGCGCTGCGAACTTTTTCTGCGTGAAGGACGGTGTGCTCTCGACCCCCTCCCTCACAGGAACGATCCTCCCAGGAATCACCCGTGCTTCCGTGATTGAGCTCGCTCGGAGCCGAGGGTACGAAGTGCGGGAAGAAAGGGTGGCCGTCGAGGCGGCGTTGGACGCCGAAGAAGCGTTTTGCTGCGGCACGGCCGCCGTGATTTCACCGATTGGCTCCATCACCCACATGGACACGCGGCACGTCTTCGGCAACGGCCATCCGGGCCCGGTCACCCTCGAACTCTACGACGCCTTGACCGCCATTCAGGCCGAACGGGCGCCTGACGCCTTTGGTTGGTTGCACGAGGTGCCTTCGCTTCGCTGATCAAGCGCTGCTCGCCCGTGGTACGTCGGCCAAGATGGCCGTGAATTCGCTCCGGATGGCTGCGATATCCTGCTTCAAGGCTGCTATGGCGGACTCGAGTTCCTGCTTGCGCGCGGCGTGCTTTGCCCTGCGGGCCTCCTTCCGTTCCGCCATCAGGCGATCGAGGTCACGGCTGCGGGTTTTGAACATGGTGCGGGCGTCGTCCATCCGGGCCCGAAGGGCGTCGATGGCCCCGGGCTCACGTTCCACGACGGGGGCGAGGGCGGATTCGAACGTGTGGTTGCGCCGCTTGTCTTCGATGTGCCAGTCGGGTGTGGACTTCAAGCCGTGCTTCAGCCGCACCAAAGCGAAGAACTGAATCCACCACTTCGACGGGTCGAAGTGGAACCATCGGTGGCCGTTGCGGTAATCGGCTTGGAACGTGTGATGGAAGTTGTGGTAGCCTTCGCCGAAGGTCAAGAAGGCCAAGGCCGGGGAGTCGCGGCTGCTGTTGGCGTCGCCGTACGGCTGCGTGCCCCAAATGTGGGCGGCCGAGTTGATCAAAAAGGTCCCATGATGGGTGAAGACGGTTCGAGCAAGACCAGCCCACACAAAGCCACCGACCGCGCCAGGAACACCGCCGAAGGCGTAACCGACGAGGGCTGGCAGGCCCATGCCAACACCCACGGCGATGAGCACGTACCAGCGGTGCTGCCATGCGAGGATTGGGTCGGCCTGGAGGTCCTTCACCTGCGAGAGGTCGTGCGAACGTGGCCCACCCTCGTCGATCATCACCCAGAGGATGTGGCTCCACCAGAAGCCACGGGTCGCGGAGTAGGGGTCCTCCTCGTTGTCCGTGTGGCGGTGGTGAATGCGATGGTCGGCGCACCAGTTGAGCGCGCTGTTTTCGAAGGCACCCGCGCCAAAAAGCGCGTAGAACAGCCGCAGGGGCCAGGAGGCTTCGTGGCTGCGGTGGCTGAACAGTCGGTGGTACCCCACGGTGATGGAGAGGCCGCAGGCAAGGTACCAGATCACGAACAACACGGGCTCAAGCAGCGTGACCCCCATGGTCGTAGCGTGCCACCAAATCCCTGCGACCGCCGCGATCGGCGTCAGCAGCAGAAAGAGGGAATTCACCACGTTGACCTGCCGCGACACCTGCTCCATGAGGTGTGGGGGGCCACACCGGCTACTAAGCGGTTCCCATCTGCAGCGCGGCATTGATGGCTCGTTGTCATCGCTTGAATCCACGCCGCTTGAAGGAACGACCCTTGCTCGTAGAGCCACCCTTGGTGGAAGACCGTTGGTGCTGCTTCGAAGCCTGCTGCTTCGCCTCGGCCTCGTGTGCAGTGCGACGCTGCTCGCGCCACGTTCCGCCAATCATCTGCATGATTTCCTCCTTGGACGAGGAGCCTGCGTCTTCAAGGGCTCCTGCCCTGCTCACGATGAGGCGCCCTTCCTTCGCGTGAGGAGCCAACGGTCGCGAAACGTTCGCTTCGCGCTTGATTTTTCTCAGCCCAACGGCGCGTGCTGCGGCGTACAGGCCATCCAAATCTGGTTTCTTGACGGAGGCATCCTTGGCCACCCGCCGTCCAGAGCGACGGGAACGCCGTGCGTCGAAGTACGAGGGCCACAGCACCAACCGGTCTGGGTCGTGGTCCATGTGTCCAGCATCCCGTCGTGTGGTCCGGCCGCGCCGGTGTTCACTCGACCAGGACGCCGTTGATGACCCCGTCCTTGCCCGGACGGGAGGTGATGCGAACACGGCCCTTGTCGGTGTCGATGATGGCCCCCTTGACGAGGATGTTCCGACGGACGTAGTTCGGGTCGGATTCGTTCTCGACCACGCTGAGGATGGTGCCCATCGTCGTCTTGCCCTTGGCAGGGTCGGCGACGGCCACACGGTTCTCCGCCATCACGCGGACCATCGTGTTCCCACCGGCCTTGCGGTAAATCTTGCGCTTGGGTTCACCAACGAGGGCGAACTGCTTCTCGCTCGAGATTTCCGTCTTGCGCTTTCCACGGGCCTGAACCCGTCGTCCGCCGCTCGTCTTGCGTCGAGAGATGCCGTGCCATTGTGCCATGGATTGCTCACCTCGTAGCCTCGGCGACTTGCACGGCGTATATGAAAGCCACCCTCAGCAACACATCAGGTCAATCTGCGACACGAGGACGCCATTTGACGAAAGAAGGTCGGCCACCACACGTTCACCAGGATGAAGGCGACCAACACCCGAAGGCGTGCCCGTGAACAGCAGGTCGCCTTCGGCCAAGGGCGCCCAGCGCCGGAGGTCGTCGAGCAAGGCGCTCGGTGTGATGCTCATGCTTCGCAGGGCTGCTGATTGACGTACTTCATCGTCCACGCGCAATTCAAGGGAGAGGTCGAGAAGCCCCTCGACGCCCTTGTTCCACTGGACCCAAGGTCCCACGCGTGCCGCCCCTCGGAAGGCCTTCCCGCGTGCCCACGGCAGCCCTTCTGGGCGTGCTGCGGCCTGTGCTGCTCGGTCCGTGAGGTCAAGGCCGACGGCGATGTGCGAGACCTGCAACGTCGCGTCGAGTCGAAGCACCAATTCGACTTCGTGATGCACTTCGCCGTCGTGCCCGCTCAGGTCGATGGGCCCTTCGATTAGGCTTGCGTCCGGTTTGAGGAAGACGATCGGCGCGGTTGGCCGAGGGTTGCCCAGTTCGTCGGCGTGGGCTGCGAAGGTTCGAATGGCACACCAGAGCGTCATGGACGACGCAGACGTCGTCCGGTCTTGGACCCTCCCGCGCAAGCGTCAAGGGGGAGGGCATGGAGCGTGGAACATGGTGAAGGACTGGAGCATCCGAAAACGCCGGCCCGTTCGTCGGAAGGCCATCGCTCCCCTCCTGAAGGACTTGGAGCGGGTGCTGGGCATCGACCTGAACGTTGACGGAGCCTTCCTAGAACAGGCCGAGTATGGGCCGTGGGACCTCGTTTTTGTGGACAAGACTCCGAAGGCCGTCCGAATCGCCAACCCCGAGGAAGAAGCCATCGCGGCCTTGACCCTTCGAGGACTCATTGAACATCCAGAGGCCAAGCGATGGGTCTCCGTGGACCACGGTGCCATCAGTTTCCTCATGAACGGAGCCGATTGCATGGTGGCGGGGGTCAGCGACGCCGACCCCGAGGTCAAGGAAGGAGACCTGGTCTGGGTTCGTGACGAAACGCACCACCGACCGCTGGCGCTTGGTTGGGCCACGATGGACGGCGGGCTGATGCCCAGCGCCACCTCGGGGAAGGCGGTGAAGACCGTTCACTGGGTCGGCGATGAGTTGTGGGACATGGAATGATGCATCAACACCTTCATTCCTGACCGATGCGAGGGTCCGCCATGGTGAACCGCTCGTGGCTTGGCCTGCTCCTTGTCGTGCTTTTGAGCACGGCCTCCGCAGGAGGAACGGGGGGCAGTGACGTCAGCCCCGACCTCGACGCCACGCCATTCGCAGCCCACGATGCAACGTCACCCTCGGTCTCCGGGTCGCCCTGGAGCCTGACATTGGTGCTGGACGACGACGTCGTGGCCAACGGTTCGACCTTGTCGCTCACCACACAAATTTGCACCAACGACGGCGTCTGTGACCCTCCTGTCACGCAGACAGCAACGGTCTCCAAGGACGGCTCCACGTACACGATCGGCCTCACGCCACAGGACGACCACACGTACGTGAACTGGCGCGCCCGCATCACGTGGGAGGACGGCAGCACAGAGGATTTCCCCGATGCGGATTGGTACAAGGTCTGGTCTTCGTGCTGGTTCGATGGCACCGCTTGGGGAGGACCCGACGTCGATGGAGAAGGATGTGCCGAAGACGAGGAAGATGCCCCCGGCCCGGGCGTTGTGCTCACGGTGGGCGCCTTGATGGGTGCCGCCGTCGCGGTGCGAATGGGCTCACGCCAGACCTGAGCCTTCGTGCTCCGCCGCACGCTCAAAGAACCGACGTACCTCGTGTGTCCAACCGTACACCACGAGGTGTGCTGCATCACGTGCCTCACTCAATCGGCCATCCCGCATCCCTGGCTGGACGAGGTCGGAAGGCACGAGCGGTAGCGTCGCTCCGGACCACGACACGTGGCAGCCGTCTGGTTCGGCGACGATGCGAAGGCCGCCCGCAGCGACCTCTGACGCCTCCACCGTGGCGTTGAGGCGCTTCAAACGACGTGCTATTTCTTCCAGCACCTGCGCAGGTTCCTCATCGCGTGGACCGTACGCATCGAGGAAGCCAAGCTCCGTGGCGTTCTGTTCCATCAAGTGGTCGAGGCCACGCCCTCCAGTGGATCCAGACATCCGTTCACCCCTTCGAAAGTCCCCATCGACGCCCAAGGGCTTGCGCGATCCTCAGGTGGTCTTGCCCTCCGTTGGAGCGAGGCGCGTGCACGTGGATTGGTTCCCCTTCGCTCGTGGCTTCAGCGAGGCGAATGTTGCGACGGATGGGCGGTTCCACCACAGCGTTGCCAAGGTGCTCCCGGAGTTGCCCTGCAATCTGGTTGTTCAGCAACGTGGGCGCGTGCATCGTCATCAGCACGCCATCCACCCCAAGCCGAGGATTCAGGCGCAAGCGGACCTGTTCGACGGTGCGCAACAGCATCGCGATGCCTTCGAGGGCGAAGTACTCCGTTTGCACGGGGATCACGACGCCGTCGGCCGCGCACATCGCGTTCACCGCCAGCAAGCCAAGGTTCGGCGGCGTGTCGATGAGCACGAGATCGTAGTGTGGCAGCAAGGGCTGCAGGCCCTCGGCAAGCCGTGACTCGCGTCCGAGTTCAGACACGAGCACGTCCTCGATGCCAACCAGACGTCGGTCGCCGACCACGAGGTGCAGGTTCTCAATGGACGTGGCGTACCTGCAGGCACCAGCCGCCTCGGGTTGGAGCAGCAGGTCACGCGTGCTGCGCTCCACGTCAGCCTTGCGAATGCCAAGCCCCGTCGCGCAGTTGCCTTGGGCATCGAGGTCGACGATCAGCACCCTGGAGCCCGCCTGTGCCAACGCAGCGGCCAAATTGATCACGGTGGTGGTTTTCCCGACCCCCCCTTTCTGGTTCATCACCGCGACGACGCGTGCCCGTCCAAGGGTCAACGGAGCCATCGGTGGAAGGGCGAGCGGCGCACGTGGCTTCGCTGTGCCCGGTTGACCGTCGTTGAGGCCGAGTCCGCGAGGAGCGATGGGCACCTCCTCAAACTCGGCTTCGGCCACGGCGAGGGACCGCTCACGCTCACCCATCAGGGACGATGCGTCCTCTGGAGGCTTTGGAGGTGACGGCGGGCCGGGGCGTGAAAGGCACGCCTGCCGAGGTCTGCGTTCACGCGGGGCGCTCGACGTACGACGTCGCCAACAGGCGGCCGCTCGTGGCGTCGACGGCAACGCTGAGCGAGCGTTCCAATCCGCTCTCCTCCCATGTCCGAACGAGGTCGTAGGTTGTCGCTCCTGCTCCATCCCCTGCAAACTCACTCAACAAGCCAGTCCACCCGTCGTCGGGAACGGCGACCAGCACGCCTCGACGTACCCCCTCATTGTAGCCACCGTCGCCGTCGAACAGGCGCGACAATTCAGGGAATCGAGCGGCCTCTCCAAGCACCGCTTCAACCTCGCTCAGGGAAAGCACCGAAGGGGCGCCGTCTCGGTTCCAGCTCAACCCAAGGTCGAGCGCCCCCTTGTCCACAAAGGTGCACGAGGCGTTCTCGCCATGCCCCACCTCCAGCAGGACCCAACCGTGCGCGTCGTCGTTGCCGATCCACGAGATGTTCCACGCATCGGATTCGGCACCATGCTCGCCTGTTGAACGCCACACGTAGCCGTCCCGGTCGTCCAGTGCCCCGTTTGCACCTGCAGCCTGAGAGCCGACGTCCGACAGGCAAGCCATGGCGAATTCAAGGGTGCTCGTCGCCATGCTTGAGCCATCGGGCACGTGGGGTTGCGTTCGCGTCCATGCGGTCAACTCGTCTGCTTCGGGACCAAGTTCGTTCGGCCGCGGACGGCCAAGGTAGGTGGCGCCCAGATCCAAACGGTCCGAGCCACGTTCCACGTTGAGTCGCTCGAAGGTGTGCGACAGTCGGAATTCGCCCTCTGGGAGCACAGCGTCACCAAGTTGCTGAGAAAGGGTCGAACAGCCGCTGCGGTCTTGATCGGCGCCGCTCAAGCGCACGTCCACCTCTTGCTTGCTCGCCCACGGGTTGTCGGCCTCCACCCACATCGTGAGGGTGGCGCTGCCAAGGCAATATGTCGCAAGGTCTGGCTGCACAGCAACGATGCGCCACATTCGTTGGCCCCCGAAATCTTCGGCGTTCACCACGGCCCAGTCCCATCCGAGGCCCGAGCCTTGCGCGTTCGTTTCGA
>Ga0255767_1005236_pt1 | contig 10386 bp, 6 predicted proteins | sample 071ome_24_FD_179967 | JGI IMG/M metagenome (GOLD analysis project Ga0255767, IMG submission 179967) | Coastal salt marsh microbial communities from the Groves Creek Marsh, Skidaway Island, Georgia - 071402CT metaG (version 2) | ecosystem: Environmental > Aquatic > Marine > Intertidal zone > Salt...
AAGAGGTGGAACACGAGGAAAACAACGAAGACGCGCTTCTCGCGCAGCGCGTCGTTTTCTGGAGAAACTTGGTCATGTTTTTGAAACAAAAAATAGCAGCGCGTGAAAAGACTGGAGAGAGAGAGAAGAAGAAGAAGAAGAAGAAGAAGAAGAAGAAGAAGAAGGGAGGAAGAGTAGATCGAAAGAATTTATTTAAGAGCGGCAAAAAAGTCGGAAAAGAGACGAAAAGTTAACTCTCGTCGTCGATGAAGACTTTACGTAGAGGGAAGAGATCCTCGAGACTTCTCTCCTCCTCCTCCAAAAAAAAAAAAGAAAGAAAACAAAAAGAAGAAAGAAGATGCCGAGAACACCGATGGGAGGCGTCGGGACGCACCTCGGCGGCGGCTTAGGAGGAGGTGTTGGAGGAGGAGGCAGCGGTGGAAGAAGCGGATTGGTCAGACTGTTGACGTCTCCGCTGTGCATCGCGGCGGTGATGAGCGTCACGTTTTTCGTGTACGTTTTCAACTCGTCCTCCACTCCTTCTTCGTCGTCGTCGTCTTCTATCCATCGCGACGCTCATCATCATCATCATCAACAACGCGGTAATTATTTGCAGCAAAACAGACGGTTTGGAGGCGCAGGGGCGTCCGATCGCGACGACGCGCATTCTTTTGGCAGTTATCGTCATCATCACGACGGTGAAAACGACGACCACGACGAGGATGAAGACGTATTAGTAGATGTAGAACACGAAGGAAAACGCAATCAAATTTTAGGAGGAGAAAGAGAAGAAAGGAGTGCGCATACAAAAAAGAAAGGATCGTCGACGACGTTGCCGAAGTCCTCGGTGTCCTACCCAAAGGCGAGGAAGGATAGCGCGAGTTTGATCTTGCAAAGTTGCAACGGAGGGAACAACAATAGCGAAGATGAAGAACAACCGAAAGTGTTCCTGGTCACCGGTACGGCTGGGTTCGTCGGCTACCACGTCGCGACGAAACTGAAAGAGAGAGGCGACTATGTCGTCGGTTTGGACGTGGTGAACGATTATTATCCGCAAGGATTGAAACGCGCAAGATTAAAAGAGCTCAAGAGATTAGGCGTGCACACGGTTGAAGCAGATTTGAACGATCAAGAGACGCTCGCGGAGATGTTTTCTCTGTGCACGTTTACCCACGTGCTGCACCTGGCGGCGCAAGCGGGCGTTCGATACGCGGCGAAGAATCCGCATGCGTACGTCCACTCCAACGTGGCCGGTTTCGTGTCACTCATGGAAGTCGTCGTGAGACAGCGACCGTTTATTCCGAGAGTTATTTTCGCCTCCTCGAGTTCCGTGTACGGGTTGAATACAAAGGTACCGTTTAGCGAAACGGATATGACTGATTCTCCAGCGAGCTTATACGCCGCGACGAAGAAATCGGACGAGTTACTCGCGCACACGTATAACGCCATACACGGCGTCGCAATTACAGCGTTGAGATTTTTCACCGTCTATGGTCCTTTAGGGAGACCGGACATGGCGTACTTTTCGTTTGCGAACAACATCGTGAAAGGGAAACCGATCAAAATCTTCACCGGCCCGGGCGGCTCGGAGTTAGCGAGAGATTTCACGTACATCGACGACGTCGCCAAAGGTGTCATCGCGAGTTGTGATACGAGCGAGCCGAGCAACACGCCGAGCGATAAAACAGCCGGTAAGAAGAAACCGAAATTTAGAGTGTACAACTTGGGGAACACGCACCCGGTGACGGTGTCGGATTTCGTGAGCACGTTAGAGAAGCATCTCGGGAAAGAAGCTATTCGGGAATACGTTCCGATGCCAAAGACTGGCGACGTTCCGTTCACGCACGCGGACGTTTCGGCGGCGAGACGCGATTTAGGCTATGAGCCGAGCGTGAGTTTGGACGAAGGTTTGAAGAAGTTTGTGGAATGGTACACGTCCTACTACGTGGACGGTAAACACTCCGAGGATCAAAACTACGTCCCGAATTGATGATGAGAATGAGAATACACCATATACACGCTATGAAGATGACTAAAGAATAGAATTTTTAATACAATGAGTGTATGATAATGAAGTTTGACGCTGTTGTTCTTTTATATCAGCACAGGCCTTTTTTTTGTTCTTTCGCTTCGTATGTTGTTCTTCTATGTATGGCGCTAATGTTGTTGTTGTTGATTTACAAACTAAATTTTGCTGAATTGAATGATTACTATAATGATGAATGACTGTGACGCAAAAGAGCTTCTTCAACGTCACCTGCTACTGAATCTCTTTCTTCTTCTTCTTCTTCCTCTTCTTCCTCTTCTTCTGATTCTTCCTCGTCGCTGTCGTTAACTTTTTCTTCCTCCTCGTCTCGCTCAACCGCGAGCTCGGCGCGGGAAACCGCCTCGAGCCAATCAATCGTCCATCGCGAGTTTTTAAACCTCCCCTGGAAGGTTTCACCACCAAACACGACGAAGAGTACCCAAAACACGTGCAAGAAAACGCCGAGCGCCATTCCAATCCATAATCCCACCAGAGACATTTTTCGTTTGAACGCTAAGAACACGCCGACAGGAAGCGCTAAAATCCAATACGAAACGAACAAAGCCGGCATCGTCGTTGATTGGTAGCCAGCGCCAGTCACGACACCAGTCAAGCCAACTTGCACGCCATCCAAAAGCATGAACAGAGAGACTAAATTCGTCAAAGGCTTGACGTAATCGTCCAAGATTATACGCGCAGAAGGATCGTGGTCGTTCGAGTACAGAAGATTCATGCACTCGAAACCAAACGTGTAATACAGCGCGGAGATCAAAAGCGTTCCTAAAAACGCCGACACGAGCGAAGCCTTGGCGTACGTTCTCGCCTCTTTCGTTTTTTTCGCTCCTAACGCGTTTCCCACGCAACTCGATGCGCCGCGTTGGACGCACCCGGCAATGTTATAGACCACGATCATCGAATTCGTTTGAATCGTTTGCGCCGCCAAAGCGTCCTTCGCGTTTGGAAGTTGACCTGTCAAAAGATTCATGAGATCCCACGCCCACCATTCGAATATGGATAAAACTAAATTCGGAACCGCAATCTTGAAAAACGTCGTCCATTTCGAAAAAGCAGCTTTCCCAAAATGCGCGATTGCGCTGTTACTGTTACTGCGACTATTACTACGACAAACGAAACATTTCTTCACGTCCTCGTCCAAGACAAACGTCGAGAGACAATAACATGATGCTTTAAACACGTCGACTAAAGTCAGCGCTAACGGAGCGCCGACGAAACCAAATTTCATTTTCGCGATGCACACGTACGTCAACAGCATCGTCATCGGAGAGCTCACCGCGCTAATCTTTGCCACCGTGTTAGATTTCTTGCACGCCAACAACGTCTTCAAACACGCGCACGAGAAACACTGCGCTAACAATCCTGGCGCGTACGTCATCGCGTATACTTCAACCAACTTTGCCACGTCCTTTGGAAACTTCATGAAACACAAAATCTCCTCCGCGAAAGACCACACCAGCATCGCCGGCATCCAACACGTGCACACCAATATCGCCACCGCTCTCCAAAGCAACTCCCCGACTCTTTTCCGTTTCTTCATCCCGAAAGATTGACTCGAAAGCGTATCGAGCGCGCCTCCAACGCCCCACAAAAAACAATGTCCCGTGACGGAACACAAACTCGTTCCTAATCCGTACGCGGCTACGCACGTCGTATTTTCGTGATGCGAAATCAAGCTCACCGCGAATAACGACGCCACGGCTGCGGAGACGTTTTGCAAACACGTCGGCCAACCGATGGAAAAAATATGTTTCGTAGCGGTAGGAAGCGAGAGTGCTTTCGCACCTAAAGATGATGATGAAGATGGTGATGATGGTGGCGATGATGAATCTACCGCGAATAATTTCTTTTCACCCTCTCTCACTGTCGCACACATCTTTTCTTTCAAGAGCTTTTTGGAATGGGGTGTTTTTTTTCCCGCCAAAAATTTTCTCCTCTTGTGAGCTCGGTTGTAACGCTTGCTTCAAAAAGAAGGCGCACCAACGCTACATTCCATCATGTCGCACGAACATGTCATTGTTCTAAGCAGCGATAGTGATGAAGAAGCAGAACAAGCGGAAGTTGGAGGTGCGTTTGCGGTGGTTTTTTGTATGTTTTTACGTTCGCATCGTCTACTCGCGAGCGCGAGCGCGCGACCCAATCTCGCATTCTCAACGCGTGGTTTTTCCGTATTTTCAAACGGCTAAGTTTTCCTGCCTGCCTGCACTCGTTTTGGTTTACTTCCAGACCAAACGCGAGCGCAAAGAGCGCGAGAAAACGACGCAGAAAGTACGGAGAGGTGGCGCGTGATTGATTCCGGGGCGAATGAACGTTCGCGTTTCGTGTTTTCGCGGTCGCTTTCGAGACTCGGTTCGGTTGCTCTTTTAGTTCGTTTTTTTTTCTTCTCAACCCATTCTCGACGGGCGACTTCACAACAAAAAGCACATCGACACAACACAAAAAACAACGATGTAGTTCTATAATACTAACCCCACTTGCCTTCTTCTTCTTGTTGCTGTTGACGTCGTCATCGAATGATGCAACAAAATAGTGGGAGGAAGAAACGATGCGAATGAAAACGCTTTCTTGGCGAAAAAGGGTGGTGCGCGAGTTGGAGAAAGTGCGACGACGACAACGGCTGCTGGTGGTGGTGATGCTGTTGGAGCTTTTGGTGGTGGTTTTGGTGGTGGCGGTCCTAATGCGTTTGGTATGATGATGCAAGCGCAGCGAAATCTGCAATCCTATCAACAATCGAGCAAGAGAAAGATGCAAATCAGCACACATCATCAACAACACAAACAACAACGACAGTACGCGGTTGGGCAGAAGAAAGCGCCGATGAAGAAGAATGTGGGTTCTTCTTCGTCTTTGCCGGTTTCGAATGGAGGCGATTCACAGACGGCAAGGGCGACGACGCCCAGGATGACGCCTACGGGGCCGACGACGATGCTGGAGACGCAGGCATTTCAACGTTCCCACTTCGAGCGCTTTAGCGCAGATCAAATGATGATGATGAATTCGCCGACGATGAATTCGCCGCCGCCGACGACGATGACGGCGTATGCTGGAGGTTACGCCTTTGACGCCGGCGAGGACGTCGTCGTCTTTGACGCAGAGGCTCTCGCGGCTCTCGCGAGTGAAGAAGAGAAGAATAAGTCGGAACTTCTTCAAAAAGCCAAAACGATGAACGAGAAGATGAAGCGCTGCGGCAAGCGCGATATTCTTCTCGAAGAAGACTCGAAAATAGTGATTGATTTTGGTGATGGTAGTGGTAACAAGAGGACTGTCTTTGATATCTTGAAGCCATCAAAGCAGTCACAGCAGAAACGGCAGCAGCCACGAAAGAAACGAATGACACCGGGGAAAAACCAACCATTAATAAAAACTGTGTTTCTAAAGAAAGACCTACTGCAGAATAAGGGAGATTCTTCTTCGTCGCCGCCGTCTTTGTTACCCTCTGTTTCGGCGCCGCTTGCGACGACGACGATGCAGCCTGCGATGACGACGAGGAATGAAAAAATACAAAAAATTCAAGAGAAAGGCATCAAAGATTTCTTCATCGTGGATGAAGACGTGACGGTGGACGATGAAACTGAAACACTTGAGCGTTTGCTTGGCGCTGAAGATCGGGACGATGAAAACTCCGAGGACGACACGGACTTCGGTGATTACATTGAATTGGTGGAAGTGACGCCAGCGAGTGCTGAAACGGAAACGCGCGACGCATCTAACGCACACTCACACGTCGTAAAGGAAGAAGCAGCATTAGGTGTATTCGTTGCGATAGAAACTCTTCAACGCCGGTTCCATGAAGAGGTGTCAAATCCTCTCAACGCCGACGGTTCCCGACCAAAATGCCCGACCGACCTGGAGGGCGAGTTGTGGTGCTTCATCCACCCCATCGAGAGAGATGATGGAACGTTTGGTTCCGGTAAAGTGTTTTCTTCGAAGCGCGAGAACATGGATGCGGCAAGAAAATCCGTTCGGGAAGGAAAATCCGCGGTAGCCTTGCGTATATCGTTAAGCTTTGCCGGTTTGTCCAAAGAAGGCGCCGGGATGTATCGCCGATATCATGGCGGTCCTTTGTCGACGTCATCGACGAGTCGCGGAACGGAGACTTTGATCCGCGCCTCAATGGAAGCTCTCGGTGGTGTCAATTCGGACGCCCTCACTTCTGCAGACTCCGTTGTAGACTCCGTTGTGACGCTTTGTTCGAACGTCTGCATGGATGCTTCGTACGATAGAATCCCTTGTGGGGGCGAAGAGTCCGACCGCGTCGAGGCGGCAAAGCACAGACGCTTCAATGGTAAAAACCAACTCGGAACTTTGACGTTGGACCAGACGAAGACGTACATGGAGAAGATCGTGCGCATTCTCGTTGATGTAACGAAAGAAACGAGAGCAAAATCTGGTTTGAAAAAATTTGCTTTCGAAGTTAACTCGGTGAAGTGCATGATCGCCTTGTACCACGCGGCAATACGAATCGGCACATCCGAGAAAGAGTTCAACGATTTGTTTCCTTTCCAGTGGACAGGAGTCCACCCATCGCTATACGTGCGAAATATATGGCCATCCGTACTCCTCGAACGACTCCAAACGCTGTGTCAGTACTACAACGGTACGTCGATACTTCCATTTAGACTTGGTGAACGCGTGATCTTGCCATATAGAAACTTTGCATCGGCATCGGCGGCGAACAAAACATGCGTGACATGTAACTCAACGACGACGAGTGTGGCATGGTACAAATCGAAAGTGCATCACGGTAGAGACCTCTGCACCAGATGCTATCAGATAGAGCACTCGTCGTTGGCGAACAAAACATGCGGGACATGTAACGCAAAGACGACATCTTCGGCATGGTACAAATCGAAAGTGCATCACGGTAGAGACCTCTGCACCAGATGCTATCAGATAGAGAAGTCGTCGTTGGCGAACAAAACATGCGGGACATGTAACGCAACGACGACATCTTCGGGATGGAAAAAATCGAAAGTGCATCACGGTAGAGACCTCTGCCACGGATGCTATAAGAAAGAGCACGCGTCGTTGGCGAACAAAACATGCGGGACATGTAACGCAACGACGACATCTTCGGGATGGACTAAATCGAAAGTGCATCACGGTAGAGACCTCTGCAGCAGTTGCTATAAGAAAGAGAACTCGTCGTTGGCGAACAAAACATGCGGGACATGTAACGCAACGACGACATCTTCGGGATGTTGGACTAAATCGAAAGTGCATCACGGTAGAGACCTCTGCAACAGATGCTATAAGAAAGAAACATATTATATAAGAAAGAAAGGAAACACATAAAACCCTAAAAAAACAGAGAGACACGAAACACTCCCGAGAGAGAGACACATACAAAACTTGTAATCAAAAAGAGACACGCTGTACTACTAAGCATGAAACAATAGACATGCGACCTTTCTTTTTTTCCATTTTCTTATCTCTCCTCCCTCCCGGTTGGTTGGAAGATTGCGTTAATCGTGTCAGCGTTGGCATACATGCGTACACCAACGCCGCCGGGAACGCCGCCGGGACGAGAGGATTCGCTTCCGCAGTTGTCTCGCGGAAATAGTGGTTCAACGTAGGCTCCGTCTTCGGGTTCTCGAACTTTCGCGAAACAGAGATCCGGTATGTTTTCTGCGCATGAACTATCTCTCTGACTGCGTTTGCCGTATCTTCAGACTCGTTTATGTACTCCAATGCCGTGAGCGTTCGTACAGTTTTCGACACGAACTAAAGCAAGTAGCTGTAATGCGAGTTCAATTGGTTCTAGTAGAAGGGAACTACAATTCTAGCAGAAATAGAAGTAGAAGGGCTATACATAAACGGCTTCTGTTTCCATAAATGTTCGATCCGACATGTCTGCGTTCGTATACGTCTTTGACGTGAAAGGCGTAAACAACGAATGATGGCATTTAGTTGCGGAAAAAAGTAGACTAATCGCTTCAAATCGTCACATAACCGTAAAAAGGGTAATACCTTTCTGAATCAATCATCTTCGCGCGTTCGATCGTTCTATTGCGCGCATGGTGATCAATTTCGCGCGATTATTTTTTCTCATTTTTCTCGATTTTCAGAATATCCCCTTCTAGCGACGAAAACAAACTTTTTGGCTAATTCTCGACACGCGCTCGCGGACGATTTCATCCAGCAGACCGAATCGATTAGAACAAAACCTTCCGTATCAGAACAAACACATATCATTCCACACCGCTTTGCCACTGTTTGCTAAAAGCAAAGCGTATCCGATGTGTAAACGAGAAACGCGTAACACCTACCACAATCAGTGAGTTAAGAATCTCCCTATAAAAATCCCCCACCGCTTTTTGACGCACGTCGAAAAGAGCGATTTTGATACCAATGAACAAAATCTCGCGGTTACGATGTCTCCCTACTCCTACTCATTAGTTCGTGTTTGACCACTTTTTGCCGATTTTAATTCTATATCATAGCGCGTTTGGAATGGTCGTTTTAGTGCTGTTTTGAGAGCGCATGCGAGTGCTCTGTTTTTTTTTGAAAAAGATGGGCCTTTCAAATCGCTATTTTTTATAAAGAGTTATGCATATGCCATATGATATATGGAAATAGATTTCCTATTTTTTTCCTTTTGGAAATAGACTTTCTATTTTTTCAATAGAAAAGTTCCTTATGGAAAAACCTCTCGTCCTCTCTCCTCTCCTCTAAAAAAAATACGCTCTTTTCATCGCGTGTCTTCACACTTCCCTTCAAAAAAAGAAGAAGCGCATGTGATGTACAAAATGCCTAAAAACAACGAGGAGCAGAAAAAGTGTATCCCCGGCAAGACTTGGGTCGGTAAAGACTCAAAAGGTAAAGAACGCATCTTGATCGAGGACAAAGAATGGAACGAGAAGTGCATGCGCGCCTTCGTTAAACGGTCGAAAGATTTTTGCGAGCCCATGGATGACGAAGATCGCTTGTCCAAGAGAATTAAAAACTCTGCTAATAATAAGTTTACTGTGCGTGTGCGTAAAAATGCGCTCACACATATACTGAAAGCAACTCGGAACGCGCTCGTCGTAGAGAAAAACGCGGAGTTTCACTGTAAGTTTTCAACAACTTCGGACAGATTCAAGACCGAGTACAAAAAGGCGTTTGAGAAAAAGTACTCCTCGACTGAAAAAACTGTTTCTTTGGAGGTGGTTGAAGACGATTATATTATGACACCTCAGAATGCAGAGTGCAGTTGCTTGCTCGCGTGCGCTGCATCGGCAAAAAAAGTGAACTCTTTAGCGCCGTTCGAAGGTTTACTTCACGAGGACCACGACGGTTACGAGTGTTGCGTGTACGCAGAAATGTTTACGAATACAGAGGTTGAAAAACTCCTGAAAGGCGGTTTGAACGCTCCCGACGCTAAATCGGAAAAGGTTCGAAACGAGTACGGTACTGAAGATGACTTTAAGTCAAATAGATTGCAAGCACCGCTGAAGGATGAAGAAAGCAAACAACTTCAAAAAAAACTCCACTTCTCTCTCGTATTCCTTTTCTATGAGTATGGATTCTTTCTTCTTCTCGCAAATTGGGGTAATCGATCCGTAAATGGTAACACACCCATGATTCTAGCAATTTTTATATTCTTCACCACCAATCTGTGCGTTTTTGCGCCCAAACCCGTTTGTCTTCGCGGCACGATTTTCCCAGTTTCGGAGACGAAGCGCGTCGATAGCATCTTCGCATCTTTCCAGTCAATCGATCGCGCGACGAGCGCGTCTAAATCTTTCCCTTTCTTGAGTACTCTTCGAGTTTTTTGGCTCGCTGACGGAGCCGCCGATGCAAATGAGCCCTCGAGTTCGCTCGGATCGTACGTTTGGCCCGGATAATATACTCTCGTTTCGCTCACTCTTGTTGTTGGCCTTGCTGTTGGTGTTGGAGATGAGGAAGAAGAAGAGGAAGTGGAGGAGGAGGAGGAGGAGGACGACGACGACGACGGTTGCCGCGCCGCGGCTGGTGAAGCACCCTCGTCGTCACTCTTTCCCATCGTTGTCGCGCTTTCGGAATAGCTCCTCTCGGAGAAGAAGAAGGTGGCGCTGCTCGCGGAACGCTTCCCCACTAACCCTTCGTTTTGTGTCTCGATTCTTCTTCTCAACCCTGTCGTCCCTGTCGTCGTCTTCGTCGTAGTAGTAGTCGCGACCGAGCGTTTTCCAACCTTCTTCGAGGCTGTCATCATCGCACTAAATCTGTTGTTGTTGTTGTTGTTGTCGTTCCACGCGCCGCATCTGTCATAAAAACTATCGTTACCATCAATTATACTTCTTCTTTCGGCACTCCCAAAAGTAGCGCTTCCGCCACCGCTGTAGAGTCGTCGCAACGACAACAACGATAACTTTGACACCAATGACGACGACGAAAACGACGAA
>Ga0255767_1005266_pt1 | contig 10348 bp, 9 predicted proteins | sample 071ome_24_FD_179967 | JGI IMG/M metagenome (GOLD analysis project Ga0255767, IMG submission 179967) | Coastal salt marsh microbial communities from the Groves Creek Marsh, Skidaway Island, Georgia - 071402CT metaG (version 2) | ecosystem: Environmental > Aquatic > Marine > Intertidal zone > Salt...
AGGCGTTGGCGCAGACCGTGTTGAAGCGCTCGTACTCGCGCATCTGGGGCGAGACCTCGCTCGAGATCGATACTGCAATGTCAGGGAGCTCGGCGAGCAGAAGCTCGCGGAACCGGAGTTCGTTCGTCGGGTTGACGTAGGAGTGGATGAAGCCGACCGCGACCGACTGGTAGCCCTCCGTGCCGATGTGTTCGACGAGCGAGTGGGCACCGTTCTCATCGAACGGCACGAGAATCTCGCCTCGTGCGTTCAGCCGTTCGCTGATGACGTGGCGATCGGCCCGCTGGATGAGCGGGGTCGGCAGCACGATGTTGAGGTCGTACTGCTCGAACCGGCTCTCGGTTCTGGTCTCGATCACATCGCGGAATCCGTCGGTCGTGACGAGTGCGGTCTTGGCACCGCGCCGTTCGATGAGGGCGTTGGTGGCGAGCGTCGTTCCGTGGATGATCTGGGTGACGTCGCGCAGGTCGATGTTCTCCTGTGCAGCGATGCGGCCGATGCCGTCGAGGATCCCGACTTCGGGAGCGTCGTGCGTGGTGAGCACCTTGGTTGACGAGTAGCTGCCGTCGGCCACTTCGATCACGATGTCGGTGAAGGTGCCGCCGACATCGGCACCGATGCGAATACTCATCTCAGATCCCTCGGATTCGCTCGGCAACCGAAGCGATCGCGTCTTCGTTGCGTCGGTAGTACGTCCAGCCTTTGCGGCGGGTGGCGGCCACGAGGCCGGCGTCGACGAGGACTTTCAGGTGACGACTTCCGGTGGGTTGGCTCACGCCCAGTTTCTCGACGATGAAGAGGTTGCATGCCCCCTCAGTGACCGGGTCGCCGTGCTCCTGGGGCGGAAAGTTCGCCTGCACGTCCTTGAGCCAATCGAGGATTTTCAGGCGCTTGTCGCTGGCGAGCGCTTTGAGGGCGACTTCGAGGTCGCCTTCGGTCTCGACGGTCGTCGTCTCGGTCAGAGCCATAGCGACATAGCAAACACGCTATGTCCTTGTGTCGCAACCGCGGAGCGCCGGCCGTGCGCTTTGTGGCCTGGGTGACCGAATTCACGGCCTCGATGGCGGCGATCTCGTCGGCCGCACGTAACGTCGAGTCGTTCTTCGCTTCGGGGCCGTGCGCCGCCGAACCATCACCCGGACATCCTTCCCCCGAGGAGTTCCCCCATGTCCACTGCGCTCTATCGACTGGGTCGGTTCGCCGCTCGGCGTCCCTTGCTTGTCGTCGGCTCGTGGTTTCTTCTGGCTGCGGCTGTGGTCGTCGCCAACTCCACGATCGGCCGCGACTTCGAAGACACCTTCACCGTCCCTGGTCAGGACAGCGATGACGCGCTCGTCCTGCTCGAAGCCGCCCAGCTCGATGCCGCAGGTGTCAGTGCACAGCTCGTGATTGCATCGGTCGTTTCCGGCGAACCCATCACCGATGACCTCGCGCAGATCGATCAGATCCGAGCCGAGTTCGCTGAACTCGATGATGTCGTCGCCGTGGCCGACCCCCAGCTCTCGGCCGATGGCACCGTGGCGCTCGTTCGCGTCCAGTACCCACCGAGCGACGAGATGACCGCCGTCGCCTTGGAGGATCTCAAGGAACGGCGTTCCGAACTCGACGAGGCCAACGGGCTTCGGGTCGAAGCCGACGGCGAACTCTTCTTCGTGTTCGAGGAACCCCAGACCGGCACCGGCGAGATGATCGGCATTGTCGCCGCCATCGTCATCTTGTTGATCGCCTTCGGCTCGGTGATCGCCATGGGTCTCCCGATCGGTACCGCACTGTTCGGGCTTGCGTTGGGCACGAGTGCCCTCGGACTCGTCAACTATCTGATCGACATCCCGTCGTGGGCGCCGCAGATGGTGGCGATGGTCGGCATCGGTGTCGGCATCGACTACGCCCTCTTCCTCGTCACCCGCCACCGTGAATACCTCGCCCAGGGCATGACGGTGCAGGAATCCGTGGGACGCGCCACCGCCACCGCCGGTCAGGCCGTGATCTTTGCCGGTGGCACGGTCGTGATCGCGATCCTCGGTCTCGCTGTCGCAGGCGTGCCGTTCCTGACCGCCGCCGGCGTCGCGACCTCGCTGGTCGTGCTCGTCATGGTCACCGCCGCCATCACCTTGCTTCCCGCCTTCCTGGGCCTCGCCGGTCCTCGGGTCAACGGCATCCGCTCGAGCCGTCGCCGCGAGATCGATCCGACCATCTCCCCTCGCTGGGAGGCCTGGGGTCGGCACGTATCGCGTCACGCATGGGGGTACGCCGTCGGCGTCACCGCACTACTCATCGCCCTCACCGCCCCGGTGCTCGCCCTCGAGTTGGGCTTCCCGGATAACGGCAATCTCGGCGAGGAACGCACCGAACGCCAGGCGTTCGACCTCACCACCGAGGCATTCGGCGCGGGCTTCACCGGCCCGTTGATGATTGCGCTCGACCCGGCCGGCGACCCAACGCTGGTCGGCGATCTCGCCGAGGCCGTCCAGGCCGACGAGAACATCGCCTTCGTGCAACCGGCGCCGCCCACCGACGGCACCGACATCACCGTCCTCTTCGCGTTCCCCGCCACGTCGCCGCAGTCGCCCGAGACCTACGACACGGTGCAGCGCATCCGCGCCGACGTGTTCCCACCGGTCTTCGAGGGCACGGAGGCCGTCGCCCACGTCGGCGGGCAGACCGCCTCGTTCGGTGACGTCGGGAACCAGGTCTCGTCACGGCTGCCCTGGTTCATCACCTCGGTGATCGCGCTGTCGTTCTTCCTGCTCACCGGCGTTTTCCGCTCGCCGGTCATGGCGCTCAAGGCCGCAATCCTCAACCTGTTGTCGATCGGCGCCGCCTACGGCGTACTCGTCGCCGTCTTCCAGTGGGGATGGGGCAACGAACTCATCGGTGTGGCCGAACCGATCCCGATCGTGGCGTTCATGCCGATGTTCATGTTCGCCATCCTCTTCGGCCTGTCGATGGACTACGAGGTATTCCTGCTCAGCCGCATTCGCGAAGAGTTCCTCGCCACGGGCGACAGCGACCAGTCGGTGATCCGCGGCCTCGCATCGACCGCCCGGGTCATCACCTCGGCCGCGTTGATCATGATCTCGGTGTTCGGCGGTTTCATCCTCGGCGACGACCCGTTCATCAAGATGTTCGGTCTCGGCCTGGCAACCGCGATCTTCGTCGACGCCACCATCGTCCGTATCGTTCTTGTCCCGGCAACGATGAAGCTGCTGGGCGACAACAACTGGTGGATCCCGGCCTGGCTCGACCGCCTGATCCCGCACATCGACATCGAGGGTGACTCGGCGCTGCCAGAACCTGAGTTCGAACCGGTCGCCCACAATGGTGAAGCACCGATCACCCACGAGCCCGTGCTCGTCTGAGCAACGGAGCTTGAAGCCGCACCACGGCTCGCCACTACGGTGTCGCCATGCAGGTGACACGGGTTGCAGGGGCGCTGGGCGCAAGGATCGACGGCGTCGATCCTCGTGATCCGGTTGCCTTCGACGACATTAAGGCGGCACTCCTCGAGCACGAAGTCGTCTTCTTCCGAGGTGCGAACCTCTCCGAGGAGGAGCAGTTCGAGCTCGGCCGTCGGTTCGGCACGCCGTCGATCTTTCCCGTGCAACGACTGCTCGGCGCAACCGAACCGCGCATGACGGTGATCCAGGACGGCCCCGATAGCCCCAACGCCGCCGATGGCTGGCACACCGACGCCACCTGGCTCGCCGAGCCGCCCGCCTACGCGCTGTTGCACATGGAGACGCCACCCGAGGTGGGCGGTGACACGATGTGGTGCTCGGCGACCGCTGCCTACGATCAACTCGCCGCGCCGATGCAGGAGCTGCTGTGTTCCCTGCGGGTGATCCACGACAACGAGAGCTTCATTCAAGGTGTCTACGCAAAGGCCGGCGATGCGGCCCCCAAGATCGCCGATGGGCTTCGTGAGCACTATCCGCCGGTCGAGCATCCGATGGTGCGCACCCATCCCGAGACGGGCCGCCGGTCGATCGTGTTCGGCTGGCGGTTCATGAACCGCATCGTCGGGTTCAGCGAGCACGAATCGAAGTCGCTGCTGACGTTCATCGGCGAGTGGGTGAAGGAGCCGCGGTTCCATGTGCGCTGGCAGTGGGAGCAGGGCGACCTCGCCATCTGGGACGAACGCTCAACGCTGCACCGGGCCTCAGCCGACCACTGGCCGCAGAAGCGGGTGATCCGTCGCCTCGAGATCGATGGTGACCGGCCGTTTTTCGACCCGGATGTCGAGCCGATCTTCCCCTCGAAGTTCCAGCCGTACACGTATTGAATCGCTGCAGCTGGCCGCTGCGAGGCGGTTGTGGCGGAGGGAGGGGGATTCGAACCCCCGGGACCCGTGAAGGCCCGCTGGTTTTCAAGACCAGTGCAATCGTCCGCTCTGCCATCCCTCCGGGGACGAGGTTACGGCGTTGCGCAGCGCGAAACCTCACTCGTCGGCGGCGACCTCGATGCGGCTCTGGTGCCAGTCGCGGGCGGCAGCGAGGGCGGTGTCGGCGCGATCGATGAGTTCCCCGGCCGTGAGGGCGTGGGCTGGATAGCAGGCGGCACCGACCCAGAGGGTCAGGCTTGGGTGTTGCTGTTCGAGGTGGAGGCGCAACCGTTCCATCGTCAAGATTGCGCCGCTCTCCGGGGTGTCTTCCAGCACCACGCCAAAGCGCCCATCCTGCAGATGGGTCAACGTGTCGGCCTCTCGAAGCGTTGCGCGGAGGGCGTCGGCGACCAGCGCCGGCTCGGCGTTAGGCCGATTGTCACCCTGTCGACCATCGACGACCTGGATCACGCCGGCGGCGACGGGGCGCAGGTGTCGTCGGGCCGCAGCGATTCGGCCTTCCAGCGCAACCACGAAGTACTCCTGGTTCAACAGGCCGGTGGCCGGATCGGTCAGCGCGGTGCCGCCCGCACCGGAGTCGGAGATGACGATCGGGGCAGAGACATCACCGACCCGCTTCTCGGCTGTCGACAACTGCTCGGACAGGCTTTTCACAGCCTCTTCGGCGCTCATGCGGCGCTGCACCTGAGCGGCGAGCGCCTGTTCGAGTTCGTGGATCTGCTCGTTCATCGAGCCGATTCGCTCGTCGGCAGTGTCGGTCGTGCGTCGCTGGCTCATCGTGAGCGCTGCCGCAGCGCCGGCGACGACGGACCCGAGGAGCGCCAGCTTGGTGCGCCCGGTCACGGCGACGAGCACCCCGACGCCGGCGGCGGCAGCACCCAAGGCACCGGCAAGATCAGGTCGGGCATCACTCATCTGCACTCCATCGGCACCAGCACCGTCATATTCAAGCCAACGGATCGGTGATTGTGTGAGGTGTGTCGGCGAACAGCCGAGGATCGGGGCTCGAGAGCACCGTGCGGAGCCGGTCGAGGTATCGAGACCGCGAGATCTCGGTGACGCCGAGCGATGCAAGATGGGTCGTTCGCCACTGCACATCGATCAATCGGGGATGATCATCAACCAAGCCGGTGACCAGCGCGACGACCGCTGCTTTCGAGGCGTCGGTGCGGCGATGAAATTTGGATTCGGCTGCGAACAGCCCGCCAATACCGAGGCCGTAGACGCCGCCGACGAGTTCTCCATCGCACCAGGTCTCGACGCTGTGGGCCCAACCAAGCTCGTGGAGACGTCGGTAGGCCCGCTGGATTCGGTCGTCGATCCAGCCGTGCGGTCGGGCCGGTTCGGCGCACCCGGCGACGACCTCGTCGAACGCAGTGTCGACCCGAAACTCGAAGCGTCGCATGGATCGCCGCAACGAACGACTGACATGCAGATCGTCGAGTTCGAGGACACCGCGGGGGTCCGGTGACCACCAACCAAGCGCCCCTCCGCTCTCAAGCGGCATCGGAAAAAGCGCCGAACGATACGCAGCGAGGAGCGTCCCTGGCTCGTCGTCAGCACCCGCACCGACGAAGCCGTATTCGTCGGGCAGCATGTCGACGGAGAAGTCCCATCGGCTGGCAGGCGGCTCGATCGGCATACCGCAGCCTAGGTTCGCCTAGGTTGCCGCCCATGGCCGGCCGTGTTCCGCCCGAAGTGTCCGCTGCGCTCGCCGACCGCGCCGCCTCGCTCCGCGGCCGGGCGACAGGTCGGGTGCTCGACCTCGACACGGACCCCTTCGACGACGCCGACGGTGTCTACGACACGATCTACGCGTTCCTTCAGGCGCCACACCAACGCGACCTCGACCGCTTCTACCGCCGACTCCACGAACTGCTTGCGCCCGGCGGCCTGATGTACGTGCTCGAACCGACGATCCGCACCGGCAAGCTTGGTCGGGCACTCGGTATCGGTGGACGTCTCGCTCGGCCGATCGCCGGCCTGCACTTCGACCGCGACATCCCGCAGTCGATTCGTCGGGCGGGTCTCTTCGTGAGCGATCTGCACCGCTTCGAGATCGCCGCGGTGGCGGCGCCGTTTCGGTCGTTTGTGGAGGCGTGGGCGCGGTTCCCGACGCCGGCGCCAGAGGCTGGCGACGTCAGCTGACTTCGATCGTCACCGAGTTGACGGTGACGGTGTGCGACGGCGCGCCACCCAGTGCGCCACCGGGTTCGTGCAAGCCGATGATCGACTGCAGCACCCCGAGTCCGGCCTCGTCGGTCTCGCCGAAGACGACATAGACGCCCTGCCCATCAAGCCGAGCGGCGTTCTCGCCGGTGGTGAAGAAGTACTGCGCGCTGGACGAGTTGGGAAGGGCCGTGCGGGCCATCACGAGCTGACCGGGCACATAGCGATACGGGCCGACGATGCCGACGCTGGTCTCCTCAAACTGCGGCTCGTCGGGGATCGTGTAGCCCGGACCCGGATCCGACGGCGATTCGGTGCGCGGCGCGCCGCCCTGAATAATGTCGATCGACGGATCGCTCCGGAAGATTGTGGTGCCGTCGTAGTACCCCCACCGGGCGAGAGTCACGAAGTTGTTGACCGTGATCGGCGTCTCCGCCGTGGTGAGCGCCACCCGGATCTCACCCTCGGAGGTGTCGAACACGGCCACGTGGGACTTGGTCGTGTCGATGCATATCGGATGAGGCTGCGCAAACGTGATCGTGCGCGGCGACGACCCATCCTCGGCCGGGCAGGATGAGGCATCGGCGGCCGCTGCGGCATCGATGTCGGTCGGCGAGGGGTCGGTCGTGGTGTCGGGCGTGATCGACTCGACCTGCGGTGGCCCGTCATCGCCAGCGAGGAAAATGCCCCCAACGAGTGGTGCAATCAAGGCGAGCGCGAGCAGCGCCACAAAGCCGCCGACGACCAGGCGGCGACGACGGTCGCGGCGGTCGATCACGACTTCCTGACGGATCTTCTGCTTGCCAGCGTTGACCCGCCGCTTTCTGAGTTCGGCTTGTGACGGCACGCTGTGACGCTAGCGGCCACTCCCGATGAGTTGGTCCAGTGCGCAGATCCAGCGGGAACGGTCAGCCAGCGCAGGGATTCTGGACAGTGACCTGCGGGACCCGTCCGCTTCGGAAGGTTTCGACGACACCGTCACGGATGGTGAAGATCACCCGGAACTCGGCATCGGATTCGTCTCGGGGCACAAAAATCAGGTCGACGCTGCTGTCGTCGTTGACCTGGGTCTCGATCTGGTCGCCGAACAGGTTCATGATCTCGTCCTCGGACGACCCGATGCCGATGCCGGAGCGAGTGGTCAGCGGCCCGGACACGATGTCGACCCGCTCGATCGTGCCCGCAGTGACGAGGAACGAGATGCCCTCCGGGCCTCGAGCGGGCGTCACGCGATAGCAATCGCTCTTCGGCACACAGTTGATCAGGTCGGTGCCGGCGGCAACCTGGGCCTGGGCAACGGTCATGCCGAACGTGACCTCGCCGAGGCCGACCGTCGAGATCGAGTCGTTCGTGCCGAGGTTCAAGACGGTGGTAGTCGGTGCTTCGGTTCCCTCACCGTCGGTCTCGGCGGCCTCGGTTGTTGTCGAGGTCGAGGCATCGACGGCTTCGTCGGTGTCGGTGTCGGTGGTCTCCGTCGGTTCGTTTGAGCACTCGACCGGGATGGTGGTCGTGGTGGGGGCCGAGGTTGTCGAGGTCGTTGGCGTGGTGCTCGTCGTGCTCGCGACCACCGTGGTGGTCGGCGCCACCGTGTCATCGGCACCGTCATCTCCGGACCATGTGACGACGTAGAGCGCGGCGCTGACGATCACGATCAGGGTGAGGAGCATGATGATGAGCTGACGTGGCTGCACGTCAACGATCGTAGGTCGGTCGAGCCGCTTGCCCAGGTCAGGGGCCCGGGTGTCGACCCACGTGATCCTTCGACACGGCCGCGGCCCGTGCCGATGTGGAGATGGTGCGTGCCCCCGGTGGGACTCGAACCCACGATCTTCGGATTAAAAGTCCGCTGCCGTAACCAACTTGGCTACGGGGGCACGAGCGAGCCTAACGACCTACCGTGGCGCAATGGACTTCTCGATCCCAGCCGATATCCAGGCGTTGCTCGATGAGTGCGACGCGTTCATCGACGATGTGATCGTTCCCATCGAGGCCGAGGACGACAACATCCGCTTCTTCGACCACCGACGCGAGGATTCTCGCACCGACTGGGATCGCGATGGTCTCCCGAATGCCGAGTGGGAAGCTCTGCTCGGCCGCATGCGACGCGAAGCCGATGCGGCCGGCCTTCTGCGCTATCAACTCCCTGCCCGCTTCGGTGGCCGCGACGGCTCGAACCTGGCGATGGCGATCGTGCGTGAGCACCTCGCTCGCCGTGGTCTCGGCCTGCACAACGACCTGCAGAACGAGTCGTCGATCATCGGCAACTTCCCGACGGTGCTGATGATGGAGAAGTACGGCTCCGAGGCGCAGCAGCAGGCGTGGATTCCGAAGATGCTTGCCGGGGAGGCACGCATCGGTTTCGGGCTCACCGAGCCGCTCCACGGCTCCGACGCCACATGGATGGAGACCACCGCCGTTCGCGACGGCGACGAGTGGGTGATCAACGGCGAGAAGTACTGGAACACGGGGCTCCACCACGCCACCCACGACTTCATCTTCGCCCGCACCTCCGGCAATCCCGGCGAGGGCCACGGCATCACCTGCTTCATCGTGCCGGTCGACACGCCCGGCTTCGGTGTCGAGGAATTCATGTGGACGTTCAACATGCCGACCGATCACGCCCACGTGAAGCTCACCGATGTCCGCGTGAGCAACGACGACATCCTCGGCGAGGAGGGGCGAGGCCTCCAGACCGCCCAACTGTTCGTACACGAGAACCGCATCCGCCAGGCTGCCTCGTCGCTCGGCGCCGGACTGCACTGCATCGATGTCGCTGTCGAGCACGTCACCAACCGCACCGTCTTCGGCAAGCCGCTCGCATCGAACCAGGCGGTTCAGTTCCCGCTGGCCGAGCTCGCCACCGACGCCGAGATGATCCGGGCGTTGATCTGGAAGACGGCGTGGGAGATGGACCAAGGCGTCGATCATCTCGAGATCACCGACAAGGTCGCCATGTGCAACTACCGAGGCAACCGCTTCTGCAGCGACGCCGCCGATCAGGCGATGCAGGCCTGCGGTGGCTATGGCTACGGGCGGAAGTACCCGTTCGAGCACATCTACCGCCACCACCGGCGCTATCGCATCACCGAGGGCACCGAGGAGATCCAGATCCGGAAGGTGGCGGGAAAGCTGTTCGGTTTCGCCGGCCGAGCGAAGACAGGCTGAACGAAAGCCCCGCGTCGTCGCATGGTCGCGCTCACCCGCTCTGACACCGTTGGGATCGCCCTTGCGCCCGGTGTCGGGGTCGGTTTTGCGCGTGGCGCCGACCGCTGGTCGGTTGCCACTGCGGACCCGGTGGCGCTGATCGCCGAAGCGGCGACGGCTGATGCCCCACGGTGGGTGTGGTGGGGCCGCGAGACCTCGGATCTGCTTGCTGGTCTTCCGATCGACCGATGTTGGGATGTGGCGACCGTGCACCGGTTCGTACACGGCACGTGGAAGGCCCCGATCAGTGTGATCTGGGCGGTGCTCCAAGGACTCGACCCGGACTCGTTGCCGACGATGGGACAACTCGGCCTCCTCGACGCGCCGGTCGACGAGGGCGATCGTGAGCTCCCGATCCGGCCCGACGGCCACCTCCGTCCTGAATGGATCGCCGGCGCGTTTGCGGAAACCCCCGATCGTCTTGCGACATGGGCGGGACTCGCGCTCGATGCGATGGGGCAGCAGATCCTGCTCCTCGACCGACTCCCGGACCCTGACCGAGCGCATGCAACCGCCCGATCAGAGTCGGCAGCCGATCTGCTCTGCGCCGAGATGACGATCGCCGGTCTCCCGATCGATGTGCCCGAGGCCGAGCGACTGATCTCGGCATCGGCCGGTCGCCGGCCCCGGACA
>Ga0255767_1005272_pt1 | contig 10347 bp, 10 predicted proteins | sample 071ome_24_FD_179967 | JGI IMG/M metagenome (GOLD analysis project Ga0255767, IMG submission 179967) | Coastal salt marsh microbial communities from the Groves Creek Marsh, Skidaway Island, Georgia - 071402CT metaG (version 2) | ecosystem: Environmental > Aquatic > Marine > Intertidal zone > Salt...
CGCTTACAATCGTGGGCTGGTGCTGGCGTTATCGATGCTGGTTCTGTCTGTCGCGTTCTGGCGCTACTCGTTTTCTGAGAAAGGCATCTCCGCGCGCCAGCTCAAAAAAGAAGCGAATGGGCGAAAAAAAGAAGCGCTCGTAGCACCCAGAGTGGTCAGCAGGCTCCCGGTTCCCAATCAGGCAGCCTCTGCATCAGCGAGACTGCTGGCCCGAACACGCCTTGAGATGGGGATGATTTTTAAAAGCCCCGCTTTTTTTGTTCTTATTCTTTTGGGTTTGACTAACTCGGGTGGTGCGCTCTGGTTTGCCAATGAGTTGTACGGCACGCCATCGGTGCCGATGACCTTTGCCTTGATCCTGCCCTTGCTGGGTTCCTTTGGGATTATCCCGATTATTATCGCCATATATTTTGCGGGAGAATTAGTTTGGAGAGACCGCGAGCGCGGTATGAATGAGATTATCGATTCAACTGCGCTGCCTAACTGGGCCTACTTCATCCCGAAGGTAATCGCCGTTACGGCTGTGTTGGTCGCCACACTTTTTATTGCCAGCCTGGCGGCGATATTCGTTCAGTTGCTGCGCGGTTATGTTGACCTAGAGCTTCACAAATACTTTTTCTGGTTCATTCTGCCGTTTGCCGTCGACATGTTGATGGTTGCCATTTTGGCCGTGTTTCTGCAGTCCTTGAGCGGCAGCAAGTACGTCGGATGGGGGCTAATGGCTATTTACCTAGTTGCCTCGATCACTCTGGTATCAATCGGTTTTGAGCACCCTCTCTACAACTTTGGCGAGACAGGCTTTGTTCGCGTCTCTGATATGAATGGGACAGACGTAGGAGGCGCCAAATCCTGGTGGTTGCGCCTGTATTGGAGTGGCGTCTGCTTAATATTGTCGGTCTTATCCTATTTATTTTGGCGGCGAGGAGTTGGCATCTCCATTGCATCGCAGATCCGCCGATTCCCCTCTCGCTTCAGGGGCGCGCCTGCAGGGCTGGCTTTTGCAGGGCTGTTGGTTTCGGCGACATCCGGCGCTTGGTTGTTCTATCAAATGAATGTCATCAGTGAGTATGTGACCAGTGATGAGGCAGAGCAGCGGCTAGCTGATTATGAAAAGTCTTTCCTCCAGTATGAGGGGGTGAGACAGCCTTCGATTACCAGTGTGGAACTCAATGTCGACTTGTTTCCGAAAGAGGGAAAAGCCTTTTTTGAAGGCACCTATCAATTGATTAACGATACGGGTGAGCCGGTCAAAGGGCTGCACGTGGTGTTTCAGGATGGTTACTCCGAGTTAGTCAACATTGATATCCCGAGTGCCACGCTTGCGCTCGACGAGGCGGAGGATTACGGCTATCAAATTTTCGCGCTGGATCAACCCATGCTTCCCGGAGAGGAGATGACCGTCACCTTTCAGTCGGAGCGTATTCAAAAAGCTTTTCGAACGGGTAATGAAGATTCCCGACTGGTCAAGAATGGCATCTTTCTCAATAATTCAGAGTTCGCTCCCCAGTTTGGATTCGACCGCTCTATATTGCTACAGGATCGCACGACACGAAGGAAGTATGACTTGCCGGCTGAATTGCGTATGCCGAAGCTTGAAGACGAGGCGGCCAGAGAGCGGAATTACGTCGGCAATGTTGATTGGGTCATGTCTGATATTACTGTCACGACCAGCGCAGACCAGACACCTGTTGCGCCCGGGAAAGTGGTAAGTGATCGGATTGAGGGCGATCGCCGGGTGGTGCGATTCCAATCCACTAACCCTATTCTCGGCTTTTTCTCCATTCAGTCTGCTGACTACAGTGCGACTAAAAGGCAGCACGACGGAATTGCACTGGAGATTTACCATCATCCGGCGCACGCGTTTAACGCGGAGCGGATGCTCGATGCAATGGCTGTATCGCTGGATTACTTTCAGAAAAACTTTGGTCCCTATCAGTTTGATTATGCACGCATCATCGAGTTTCCCGGTTACGCGTCATTTGCTCAGGCATTTGCCGGCACCGTGCCGTATTCTGAGCGGATCGGCTTTATCGCAAACGCCGCCGATGGCAACGACATAGACTATGTGACCTATGTGACGGCACATGAGTATGGCCATCAGTATTGGGCTCACCAGTTGATCAGTGCTTACATGCAGGGCGGCACGATGCTGGTAGAGACCATGGCGCAGTACTCCGCCCTGATGGTCATGAAGCAGATGTACGGCAAAGATCAAATACGCCGCTTTCTCAAGTATGAGCTGGATGCCTACCTGTCTGCGCGAGGTGGGGAGGTCATTGAAGAGCTGCCGCTCTATCGAGTAGAGAATCAAGGCTACATTCATTACCGAAAAGGCGCAGTGGTGATGTATTTGCTTCAAGACCGGCTCGGAGAAGATCGAGTTAACCGCATGCTGGCCGATCTGTTAGAACGATATCGATTCAAAAGCCAGCCCTATGCGACAACGATCGATCTGGTTGAGGGCTTTAAGCAACTTACACGCGATGATGCTGAGCGCCGCTTAGTAACAGATTTGTTGGAGGAAATTACTCTCTATGACTTCAGCGTGGCCGATGCCACCGTGCGGCCTTTACCCGAGGGTGGTTTCGAGACTACGTTCACTGCTTCAGTCAGAAAGGTCTATGCGGACGGCGAGGGAGTCGAGCAAGATACTGAGTTTGACAATCTGGTTGATATTGGCGCGTTCACCAAGCGGCCAGACTACGACGTACTGGAGCCCGCAGATGTGTTGTCATTTGAGATGAGATCGCTGAAGTCCGGGCAGCAGTCGGTTGTGATTGTGACTGCGCAGAGGCCGCTTTTTGTGGGCATTGATCCTTACAGCAAATTTGTTGATAGGAAGGGTGATGACAACATTATTGAAGTTTCAGAGTCCTGAGAGCGCTGACTTCTTAAGGTCTCTTATGCCACCGTTGTGACCTCTGGACGCGACGGGTTGTCGGAATTACTGGGTATCGGTCGATCGAATCACGCTCGTCAGCACACGCTTCGATGCCTCATGGGATTCGTTCAACATGTTTATCGCGGCCTGATTGATGATCAAGGATGACGCCAACTCGCTGGTTTCTTTAGCGTAGTTGGTATCAGTCAACACGCTATGACTGGCCTGAAGGTTCACCCCGGTCATGGTGAGGGAATCTACGGCATGGGTAATGCGATTGATGGTGGCACCAAATTCCGCTCGGTGACCCAGCAGCGTGCCAATCGATTGGTCGACATTAGAGAGCGAGCTAGTATCGAGGGCGAACTCGTAGGTGGTAATGGTGGTGGTCGCGTCAATGTTGTCGACGAAGAGCTGCGCCCCCGCGGCCTTGCCTCCCGAAGCGTCGAAGGTGCCGCCAACAAAAACGAATTTATAGGTCCCGTCTTTAGCAATCGTGACGCTCTCTGATTGCCAATTTGTCGTTGCCCCAGCCGCGGCCCCGGTGTCGTTCAATATCTCGACAGTCTCGCCTGTGTCTACATTGAGAAGATACGCATACACGTCGTAGGCATCTGAACCGCCTTGGGCTCGCCAGTCAAACGACATGGTATCGCCCACTTTCATGCTTAACGATTCCTGGCTGACCAGCGCCGGCCCTCTCACAGTGTCATAACCGGCTTGAGTGGTGATGCCAGTGCTGGTCAAACGCACCGACTGCGATCCCTGACTGTATTGCGCATTGGAGGGCGTCACTTCCATGGTGCCAGAGTTACTGGGCGCACTCTGGTCTGTGCCCTTGGCGACCGGGTCGCTCGGCGTCGGGTGCCCGGCGATCTTGTCGATACCAAAGATGACGACTTGCTCAACAATATCCCAGCCGGTGATCGATGCCGCGCCCGGTGGATCAGCCTCAAAATCACCATTTTCGAACGATTTTGGCGTCTCAATGGTATTGATCAATTTCGGCAGATCTACCGTAATCGGCCCGTCCATATTGGCACCGACGATAAATGGCACCTCACGGGCCTCCATAAAAAGGGGCTGGGCGTTGAACTCGCTTTGTCTTGCCAGTTCGGTCAGTGTCAGGCGCAGGCCGTCGATTTCGTCCTGAATAATGGCTCGTTCAACGGGGCCCTGAGTGCCGTTTTCTTTCTGTAGATATAGCTCGCGCATGCGCTGGGCGATATCGATTAAATCGCCAATAACGGAGTCCGCCGTGCGAATCAGGTTAACGCCATCGAGTCCATTCTGAATGCCTTGCTGAAGCCCCACGATTTGGGACTGCATGCGCGCAGCCATAGCCATCCCCGCCGCATCATCTGCAGCGTGATTGATTCTTTTGCCCGTCGCCAAACGCTCGGTGGCTTCATTGACCGCACTCTCGGAGCGGGTCAATGCGCTGAGCGCTTTCAGGGAGTTCTCTGCAAGAGTTCCCAGTGAGATCATTGATTGGCCAGCTAGCTATCTTACTAATAATGAAGCAGTTTTTATGCCAAAATTAATAACTCTGCTTTAATAAGAAAGTTGGCAGTCTCTGTGAGTTCTCATCCCTGGAACAAAGGTCCGATGCGGCAATATTTTGCCAACACCAGCTGAACGATTCTGCTGGAAAAAAACAGGATAAAAAGCAGCAATCCCATCAAAGGGTCGAGTTGGTGCGGGCTGACAGGGTGCGGGAGCCCGATACTGTGGGCTCGGCGGCTTTACTGAAGTGAGAGCGTCAGGCCTACCAGTACAGCGAGCACAGCGACGGCAATCGGCATCATCGCGCTGAGACCCAATGAAAGAGTTCCTCTCTCACTCGTCATCGCCTGGGGAATCCAGATGAGGCCCACGAGTAAAGCGACTGTCGCGTAGAGGAGGCTCAGAAAGGAGAAGGCGAGCGCTGGCCCCAAGGCGGTCGGCGAACTCAGTTGGGGTAGAGCCGCCACAATACCCATAGAAAATCCCAGCCATCCCAGACCCATTATTTTTTTGGCCCACCCGGTAGCGTAGCCTGTATCAACAAGCCGCCCGATCAGAAATACCAGCAAGGCAACACCTGTCATGACCATGGCTACCTGTGGATACCAGAACATCGGCAGACCATCTTGCGACACCGACGTCATGGCCCAGATCATCATGATGACCACCCCACCTGTGCCAACTGCCTTGCTCAACAACGAGTTCGTCTCAAGCAGATCCTGATTGAGCGAGTCCACAAAAAGTAGTCGCACAATACCGGCATATACCAGTGTGAGAATAGCAATGGCCACAGCGGGGGCTATCTGGCTGGGGTTGGACTCGGCAGCCAGCATGCTGATGACACCGATCAGAAAGCCCGCGAGCCCCACCGGCAATGCGGCCTCGGCCACCAGCCTGCATTCGGAGGGCCTGAATCTGAATACGGCGGCCACAGACAACAGGCTACCCATAACAAAGATGAGGCTTTTGGCATCCATAACCGATTCGAGCGTCATAAAAGGCCTCTAATTGAAGTGGGTGGCCGCATAGCCACCAGCAGTTCCGGGCAGGCGACTAAAAATCACCTGCCGTAGCCCAGCTACACAGCGATATAGCGATCGACAGTGGCGTCATACTCCCAGGCCGATTTGCCCTCATCCTCTGGTGGGGAGGAGGGTTTCGCCTGGGCAATCGCGATGTCATGAAACTGCGTGGCCAGTTCTGAAGACCGGTCCTCGGCCAGGCCTTGAACCATCGTTTGCATCTCTTTCAGCGCGTTAATCAGTGCTGAAGCTTGAATGGTGGCGTGATCGCTACCGGGAACGATCTCGAGTTTCTCATCGCCAACGCTCAGCCATAAAATCACTTCTTCCTGAAGCAATTTCTCTAGCGAGGGTGTAGCACCACTCTCATTAGCCATAGCCTGATTCGTCACCGCCCAGTTGAGACTGGGGGCGGGATCAGCCTGTGCCTCCCCCCGTTCATATCGGGCTTGAGCATCGAGTAGGGACTGCTCCAAGCCCTTCAGTGTTAGCTCGTGGAATGCCGCGAAGATTCCGTTTTGAGACTGGGGTGCGCCGGTGCTGTCAGACATTGCCAGGTCCTCATTATTTGCTCTGAACGAAGTGACCGGCATTCCATAATTGCCGTCTCACGTTCTCCGAGAGCTTAACCTGCCTCGGAGATAAAATCGCGTTAAAAATTGACTCTGAGACAACACCTTCAGCACCTGAAGTTGCATCGCCGTGGTAGCGCGCTCGTTGGGAGCCGATGCACTGATAGAGAGGTTTTTTAATGCCGAGGTTCTAAAGCCGCGATAGCTAACCCAATTTTCTCGCTTTATAGTGAGCTGCTGATTCTGTGAGGACGAACGATGCGATCCTTTTTAGCCTTGGTACTGGGGGTGGGCACCTACCTGGGGTGTATGGCAACGGGGTGGTTCAACGGTGTGTTTGCGGCGTTCATGGCAACCATCGTGTACGTCTTCGTCAGCGTGTTCAAAGGCTTTAAAAAGAAGAAGCCAGGAACGGATCTTGATGATCTGGCGGAGCAGGAATAAGTTGAGCATTCGGGGCCACGCCAGAGGGCCAGCACTCACACTCAACAGCGATCGGAATTGAGTCGAGGCCCATTGCAGTTAATGAGTCTGAGGCGCTCAAAATATCGCTTTAGTGGAGCTGTGTGCCCGGCTGCCGTTCCGCTGATGCCTCAGCGCGCACAGTGTTCTTGAAACTTTGCCCCTTCTGGTTGAGATAGTTCTCGTAGACCTCGAGCAGATTCATGGCATGATTCAATAGCCTTTTGGAGCCCTCGTGCCCTGTTTCCGCTCCGCTACACGCGGTTGATAACAACTGCTGATTGATGAGGAAGGCAAAGAATGTGTCAGGTAGCTCGGGGTATTTCTCAGCAAATTGGCGAACCAGCATCACCGCTGCACTGCCCACCTCTTCGCTGATCCGAAGAATCTCCTGATCGTTGGTCGCTTGGTCTTTTCTGGCGCGAAACGCTTCAAAATCTACCACCTGTTCACCCATCACGACCCTACTCCCTGTTGCAGTCTGCACTAAAGCAATCATCGGCCGAAAGGGGGTGAGGCTTTAATTTTCCGGTGCTGAGCGGTGGCTGGAAAATGCGGACCCTGGGCCGCGCGGACTATCCGGGGCTGCCGCCTGCAACCCAGCCGCTGGCGGCAGATGAGGGGGTATCAGTCCTGATCAGGCAGTAGCCAGAACTTGAATCGGCTCTGGATTCTGATGTTGGCGAGATAGATTGCTGTGGTTGCGCGAGCTCGTGCCCAAGCGCTCGGTCTGCTTTGAATGAAGCGCCTGTTTGTGAGCTGCAACTGCTCTTCGATACTGTCGAGGTCGGCTTGCATGACCTGTAGGGAGCGTCTGGACTCTGCTACTTCTATTACTTCTGCGAGCATATCTTTCTACCTTTTATGGTATGAATGCATCGACCCAACACTACATGTTGACGTCCACGGCAGATTAAGCGCTATCAGCGTGGCCATGTAAGACCAAATATCACCAATTTGAGGGTGAGTTCACGACGAGGCCGGTAAGCCTTTGAGCAGTCGGCGTTGCTTTTCTAGAAACGGATCGACATCCACGCAGTGTGAGTGGTGAGCAAAGCCACAGCAGACAACGTCACGAGAATAACCGAGTGCCTGATTGCCGAGGTTACTGGCCGAACCGTATCTGGCGTTGCCGATGCTTGGCCGCCATAGCACAGGTCAGCGATAGCGGCGTCGAGGGCGATTCTCTCTTCGCTGGAGAGAAAGGGTTGAGGCAGTTGTCTTTCCATGACGGATCCTCCTGATTTGCCATAATATAGCAATACGCAATAAATATTGCAAAACGCAATTATGGGCTCAATTTGACGCGTCTGGAGCCATTAAGCTCCGCGCGAATCGTCCGATATTTCACTCAATACGGGATAGCGGGTGATAGACATGAAGCGGCTAAGTGGCTCACAGGACGGGGAGTCTTCCGGTCGGCTGGCGTCTCGACCAGAGGTGGTGAGAGAGGGTAATCTGATCTACTTAAGTGCTTCATCGAGGTTGGTGTGCCAGCTTGATGAGTCTCGCAGACAGCTCGACAGGCTCGAGCGACACGCTACCCGCATGCTGCGGAGTGTGGGCGCTCAGTAAGCGCCCCCGGGTTGCTCCACCGCCCTCAGCTAGCACGCAATAACTTCCTTCGCGAGCGCATCCCTACCAACCAGTGATCAACAGGTTTTTCTGTAAATCTCCGAGACCGTGTCATCGGTTGAGGCGGTTGGCCATTTTCTGCTAAACGCCCGCTGCAACAGCTCGCCGCCGCTCATCGCCTCGACGTCTTGCGGGTTGGCCTCTGCGTAGTCCATCAACACCTTTTTCAGCGTGCCAATACTGGTGTTCGAAGGGATGCAGGCCTTGCGCCGCACCACATCGATATCTCCGTCGGCCCAGCTACCCAGATAGCCCGCGCACCAGCCGTTGTCATAGTTGGCTTCGCTATTGCAGTTGGCGATCACGCCTTTGCCACTATAGAAGCCCGCTGAAACACCTGTGCTGCCGAGCATGGCAAATTTGGCAGCGACTAGGGCAATAATGATTCTCTTCATGCTGACGCCCGATTTTGTCCTGTGACGATGATAGCAACGCCTGCTATCAGATTGAAAAGACAGTAGCACTTTATTGAAGGTATCCCATCGCCCGCACTTTTTGGCATAATTACTGCCAATATAAATAAATGGTGGACGCCAGAGAAAATGGGAGTCGATAGATGAAAAAACTGTACGTGGGCGCCGGTGTGATTGCAGCGCTGATTGCTGTGTTGCTTACCGCCTTGCCAACCATCCTTCACGCCGCGGGTCTACACCCCGTTTATGAGGGGCCAACCGTTGCGTTGCCAGGCAAGCGGGCATTGATCATCACGACCAGCCACAGTGTGCTGGCAGCGCCAGGGGAAACTGAGGGCCCGGAGACCGGTGTGATGGCCTCGGAGTTTACCCACCCGTACTACACGTTTCTCGATAACGGGATGACCGTCGACATGGCCAGTATTCAGGGTGGCCTGATACCGATCGACCCGCAAACGCTCTCTTATCCGGTGAGTACGCACGAGGACGAGCGTTACCTCAACGATTCGGTTGCGCAAACCAAAGTGCGGCACTCACTCCCGATTGCAGACGTTGATATCAGCCAGTACGACATCGTATTCATTTCAGGAGGTTGGGGGGCCGCCTACGATCTCGCACAATCGCCGGTGATGGCGCGGCAGGTGACTGCGGCCTACTACGGAGAACGAGAAGCGGTCATTGGCGGTGTCTGCCATGGCGTATTAGGGCTCATCAACGCCAACGATAACGACGGCAATACACTGATCGCAGGCCGCCGCATGACAGGCGTCTCTGACAAACAAATTAAAGAGCTGGGTATTGAGATGACGCCGTTACACCCCGAAGCGGAATTACGGCGGGTTGGTGCGCGCTACGAGAGTCAAACAGCCTTCCGCGATCTGTTTGCCACCCACGTAGTGGTGGATGACGAGCGGCGCTTCGTGACGGGCCAAAATCAGAACTCTGGCCTGGAAACCGCTCACCGCATGATGCAAGTCATCGCCGACCGCGGTTAATGATGATTAATACAGCGATAAAGCTGTTGGTGCTGTTATTGGGGATCCTGTTTTTGGTGACCGGGCTGCGCTGGCTATTGGCGCCGGCAGGCATCGCGCCGGACTTTGGGCTGGCGTTGGGCTCAGGCATTGGTCTCAGTTCTCAAGTCGGCGATATGTCGGCTTTCTTCCTGACCCTCGGCGTGTGCATTTTAATGGGGCTCACCACCCAGCGTAGCGTCTGGTACTACCCGCCGATTATTTTGCTCTCGCTCACATCTTTGGGTCGCGTACTGGCATGGCTCATACATGACGCTGCTTTGGCGACTCAACTGATCGCACCTGAAGTCATCGTCTCGCTGGTTCTTCTTTTTGCATCGCGTCGATTACCAAGTCGGGTATAAGCGCTTGGGCCGTCGTTCTCTTGCGACGCTCGTGCTTGGTAGCGCCGTGTTGGCTGGCGCTACCAGCGCGCTAGAGGGAGAGCCCTTTAATCAAGTCCTTCAGCCCCTAGGGGCGCTGCAGTCCGTTAATCCTCCGAACGTGGTTCTGATTCTGGCCGATGATTTGGGCTTTTCCGACATCGCGCCCTATGGCAGCGAGATCAATACCCCCAATCTGTCAGCGCTTGCCGCATCTGGCGTGAGCTTCACCAATTACCACACGGCGGCAAACTGTGCACCTGCAAGGGCCATGCTGCTGACGGGCGTCGATGCTCACGTGGCAGGCGTGCCCAACATTCCTGAGATGTTGGCACCTGAACAGCGCCGCCATGCCCATTATCGTGGGGTCTTGGGCCAGAACGTGGTGACGGTGGCGACCCTGTTGGAAGACGCCGGCTATCACACTTATATGGCGGGCAAGTGGCATCTGGGCAGCACA
>Ga0255767_1005292_pt1 | contig 10323 bp, 7 predicted proteins | sample 071ome_24_FD_179967 | JGI IMG/M metagenome (GOLD analysis project Ga0255767, IMG submission 179967) | Coastal salt marsh microbial communities from the Groves Creek Marsh, Skidaway Island, Georgia - 071402CT metaG (version 2) | ecosystem: Environmental > Aquatic > Marine > Intertidal zone > Salt...
CTCGCCGTCAATCATGACCTTGACGACGTCCACGCCGTTTTTGGAGAGTGTGCGAACCGCTTTGCGGACCTCCCAGGGGCCGTCGGTAATCATGCCCAATCCATCAATTTTCAATTGCGCATAGTCAGGGTGCAGATCGGCATTGCTGCCCGTCGAGCCAATGTCCCGCCCCCCGGCGAGTAATCGGGGCCCCAGCACCTCGCCAGATTCGATGCCACGCTTAAGAAAGGCATCGACTCGATGCACCGACCCAAAACTGATGGCTGAGGTGAACCCAGAGCCCAACATGACGCGAGCGTTGTGGATGGTTTTAATCACCACCTCTTCTACGGGAGATTTGTCGAGCTCCAGCGGGCCGTTATTGGTGTAGGAGAGGTGCGCATGTGATTCGACCATGCCCGGCATCACGAAGTGACCCCGGCCGTCGATCACCCGTGTCTGAGGCTCCAGCGCCGGGGTCGCCGCGGAGGGTCCTGCGTAGTGAACGACATTGCCCTCGATGATGACCGTGGCGTCGTTGCAAAAATAATCGGCGTGGCCGTTAAATAACTTTACGTTTTGCAGTGCTATCACGCTAACCTCAGCAGTGTCTCGGCATTGTGGGAAAGCCGCTCGGCGTCGGAGGGGAGCGCATCAGGCGTATCAAAGCCACCCAGATTCGTGCCCAATACCAACCGGTCTGGATGTGCGCAGTGACGCAACGACTCACCGGCAACGGCTCCTTTGACATGGGTATCAAACCATAATTTTTTCAGCTCATGCAGGAATCCATTTTGTCTCACACCCTCCGAGACCCCGGGGTCGATGCGGGCCAGCTGATCTATTTTTTCAGCGAGAAAAGCGACGGTGCCGCCACCGTGTGACACACAGATATCGAGCCTTGGGTGACGGTCAAGGACGCCCCCAAGGAGCACCTGAGCGACGGCCAGCGTTTCCTCCTGCGCATAACCCAGGCTGAGCGACAGATGATGCTTACCGAGTCGGGGGTCGGGTAGTTCCCCCGCGCCGTCAGTGGAGCTGGCATGAATGAACAACGGGACATCCAGCGTGACTAACTTCGCATAAAGAGGGTCCAGTGATTGACAGGCCAAGCCCTGAGGACAATCCGTCCCGACCATCGCGCCTTTTAGGCCTAACGTGCCGATAGCGTGATCCAGCTCATCGCAGGCTGCAGGTATATCCTGCAGAGGTAGCGCGGCCAGCCCAATAAAGCGGTCCGGGTGGAGCGCGACGAAGTCAGCCATCAATTGGTTGTGCGCGTGGCAGAAGGTGGCCGCAGTCGTAGCGTCGATACCGTGGAAGAATGTCAGTGGGTTGGGAGAGAGCACTTGTCGCGCGATCCCCAGTCGATCGAGCTGTTCGAGTCGTAGCTCGTGGTCAGTAAACACCGAGTTTTCGTAGGAGATCGGCTTCATCGTGTAATCGCCGATCCGAAAGAAGGGTTCCCCCTCCGGATTGACCCCAGCCTCGGGCCCATAGCGGCCGGCGGTGCCATTGAGCGCCATAAACACGACGTGGGCGTGCACATCGATCACACCGACCGTCATGCAGGCGCTATTGGTAAAGACCTGTTCATAGGTGCACCTTAGCAGTGCTGCACCGCGTCGCAACAGTCTGTTCGGTACCGAGCCGCATGGTTTACCTTCACGAGACGCCACATTACCCTGCAGGGCATTCAGAAAAACTGCCGAGTGATAAAGCGCATGAGTGAGACGACCAACTTGCCAGTCGATCAGGTGCGAGCGAATTTTCCTTCGCTCTCAACCACCGATGAGGGTCAACGTCGCATTTATTTTGACAATGCAGCCGGCACGCAGGTGCCCAAGCAGACCATCAACCGAATCGTCGATTTCTTCTACCGATTCAACAGCAATACGGGCGTCTTTAATCCGACATCCGTTGAGGTTGATGCGTTGTATGCCGATGCCACCCAGGCCATGGCAGATTTTCTGGGCACGGATGACCCCGGCGAGGTCTTGATCGGCGCCAACATGACAACGCTGACCTATCAGCTGTCGCGCAGTCTGGCGCACCAGTTTGAACCCGGCGACGAGATTATTATCTCCAGGATGGAACACGAGGGTAACGTCACGCCCTGGTTGCAGATGGCTGAGGACAACGGCCTCACAGTGAAATGGCTGGAGTTTGATCGAGACAGCTGGCGGGTCGAGCCGGCACTGTTGGAGCCGCTATTAAGTGATCGCACTCGACTGCTCGCGCTGAACTACGCCAGCAATCTCACGGGTGGTGTCAACGACGTTAAGACCCTCACCGCGATGGCCCAGGCAGCAGGGGCGATCGTCTACGTCGATGCCGTGCAGTTCGCGTCGCATCGATTGATTGATGTGGTGGATCTCGGCTGTGACTTTCTGGCTTGCTCGCCCTATAAATTTTACGGGCCTCATCTTGGCGTTGTGTTTGGCAAGCGTGCGAGACTCGAGGCGCTGCACGCCTACAAGCTCCGTTGTGCGAGCGATGAATTACCGCTGCGCTTTAGTCTGGGGACACCGGCCTTCGAATTGATTGCGGGTCTGATGGGAACGCTCGAGTACTTTCAGTGGATGGCTGCAGCAGTCGGCATCACCGGTGATCGCCGGCAACAGTTTGAGGGCGCCTACGCCGCGATGGGCGCTCACGAGGATGCTTTATCCGAGCGATTACTGGCAGGCTTACTGGCCATTCCGGGTCTCTCGCTGCAAGGCGCCCGCACCCTTGAAAACCGGGTGGCGACGTTCTCCTTCACCCACGACCGATACCCCGCCAGTGCAATTGCCCGGGCGCTTTCCGCTGAGGGGGTCTACTGTCACTGGGGTGATAATTACGCCTTTGAGGTAGCGCGAGCACTCGCACTGGATCCACAGGAGGGCGTATTGCGCCTGGGCTTGGGCCACTACAACACCTTGGGGGAGGTGGATGAGGCGCTTGCCAGCATTGAGCGCGTGCTAGCAGGGTAAAGCGCTGCTTGAGCCGCAAGGGTTGAGCGTCGTTGAGCGCAAATAACCCATGACTGGATGGCGGCATGCTTCCCCGCCGGCGCGACGCCCGACGCAGAATGACTGACTGCGAGCAAGGATGAGGGCTCAGGCGATGCCGTTACCAGTATCTGACCAGATCGCCTCCACCCACTCTCTGATTTGCAGGCCCTCCAGCCAGCGGTCGGATAGCTCGCGTTGATCCCGCCCGGTAATGGCGTAAGCGGGTGGCCCGAGCTCTACCAGAAAGTTGAGCGTGGCGTCTGCCTGCTGGCGACGAGCCCAGCCCTCGATACCCTGCGCCCACCACTGTCGATACTGCATAACCCAGTCGCGATGCTGGGGAAAGTCGAGCGCGATTTGGATCTGCTGATTACTCGAGATCCTGCCCTGAAATGAATCCGAGCGTTCGAGGATAGTGGCGAAGTAACCTTGGTCGGTTTCCCCCAATGGCAGTTGCAGTTCACGGTCGACGACAAAGTGCGACAGGTCAGCGCACAACCGCAGTTCCGGGACCATCTCCAGCACCTCCAAGGTGTAGAAGAGATCGTTCAGGGTGCCATTGCGATGGGTCTCCAGTAACAAGGGGAAGTTATAAGCCTGTGCCATCGAAAGCCAGGTAGTGACCACCGGTTCCGCCTCCCGGGCAGTCAAAGGCATGACTCCGCCAATCACATTGACCTGCGTGGCGTTCATCTGTGCTGCCATATCAAGCAGAGGCTCCAGCGACGCGACGTCATGGGGAAAGGCATTTACCATGCATTTCAACCCGTGCTGCTCGAAGGCGGGTTTTAGCTTTAGGCAATCCTCGATTTCAGACACATTGGGGTCAACACACGCCCCCGCGTAACCGGCTTCGGCTATTTGAGCCAGGTGTGCTTCAACGGGGTCCTCGGCCTGCCCGGGAATTCGTTGTTCCATCGCCCACAGCGATTGGTATATATCCAGCGTGAGGGTCATCGGGGCATTAGAACGAAGTCAGAAACGATGCGGCGTTGCCCCCGGTAAGCCGTGCCGATTGCGCGGCGCGCAAAAAATCCTTGCCCGACGCCGGCTCTAACCCGGGCGCGTCATGGAAGATGCGGTAACGTCGGTACCGGCAGTACATGACGAGTTGTGGCCAGAGTCGAATCACCGTGTCGGGGTCGTCCCCGAAGAGTTCGCGATGGAGCGCCGGTAATTCGAACCAGGGCGTGGTGGGCTTGGCGTGATGGGCGTTGTGGTAGCCAAAATTCAGAATCAACCAGTTGATCCACTCATACCGCCAGGAAAGGATGGGGCTGAACGTGTGTTCTTGTTCCCATTCAAGATCTCCTTTGTGCTCGGAGACCTCGTCAGTGTAGAGGTTGGTCCGATAGGGGTAATCGTGCTCCAGCCCATCGACAAACCGCAGCACAACAATCATCAGCATGTAGGCGATGAGGTAGCCGACGAACGCAGCGGGCGCATACCACGCCAGAGGGGCAAGTAAGCCGAAGCGAATCGCGATCACGCTCACATTACGCGGCAGTTGGTTGCGTCGTTGCGGGATGATGAATGCCGTAAACACCATGATGGTGTGCATCAGGATGCAGTGGGCAGGAATGAAGCACCACTCAAGAAAAATCGTCACCCGATACACCAAGGGGTGCTTCTTGAAGAAACCCTCATAGTCAAACCACACCACGTCGTCGTTTTCCACGTGGTGTCGGAAATGTTTGGTGCGAATATCCTCTACCGTGCCGTAGCAGGACCCGCAGATCCAACCCAGCCACCCCGCCAGCTGATTGTTATGCCGATTAACGGTAAAGATCGTATTGTGGGCGCACTCGTGTATCAGGTACGCGGCAATGATCATGCCGTGGCCGAGCAGTAAAATACCGGGCAGGAAGGCGGTCCAGTTTTGGCTGAGTAAGAGCCACCATCCGGTGCCATAGGCCATCAGCGAATAGAGCATCGCGCCAGTATGCCAGCGGCGGCCTTTATCGGTTTTGAAGGTCCAGGTGCTCATTGATATTGACTCTTGCGTGAGCGGCACATTCTTGGCACGCACTATCTGCACTAAGGATCGGCGCATCGGTCGAGGACCGGATCCACACTATGGTATCTGCCCGTCGGGGCAGGCCGCAGTATACGGAGGGCTGTGGAGAGAAAAAACCGTCTCAGAACATTCCTGCGCGACGCAATCGCGCCATTTTGGTTCTAAGCGTCGCTCGCTGGGCGATAATCCTCAACCGGTTGCCCAAGTAGTCTGAGGCCCAGCGCGGTCACAGTCGCTGCCAGCAACATGCCCACCCACCAGGGGAGCCCCAGACTAGTCGGTATGGTCCCAAACAGTAGCGCTGCAGCACCTGCCAGAACGGCGTAGGGCAGCTGGGTGCGGACATGCTCTATGTGGTCGCAGCCGGCCGAAAGCGATGACATCACGGTGGTATCGGATATCGGCGAGCAATGATCGCCCCATACCGCGCCGGCCAATACACCCGAGACTGATGCATAAAGAATAGCGTAGTCGCCGCCGCTCGTGAGACCCTGACTGCCCATGATCGCCCAGCATAGTGGTAGCACCAGGGGTAACAAAATGCCCATGGCGCCCCAGCTGCTGCCCGTTGAGAAGGCGGTGAATGCCGCCAGTACAAAAATAGCCGCGGGTAACGCGGAGGCGGGGATGGTTTCTCCAAGGCTGGCGATCAAAAAGTCTGCCGTGTGCAGTTCGCGGCTGATCTCTGACATCGACCAAGCGAGCACCAGAATAATCATCGCAATGAAGGTAAAGCGGGCACCCGATACCCAGGCGTCGACAATTTCATCCAGCGAGAGAAGCCGCTGCGCCGCAGTCATGAGGATGGCGGTCAGCGCAGAGGCCAGCGAGGCCCACATGAGTGCCCGGTATGAGTTGGCGCTGCCCACAATCTCACTGATGGTGTCGCCCTCACCGGTCAGATAAAGCCCCACCAGTATGCCAACGATCATCACGGCCACGGGCAGTAATGCATTGATCGCCCGTGGCGGCACACCCTGCTTCATGGCCAATGCAGCCTCGTCATCTTGACCCACGGTGGATTTAACCGGGGGTGCTGTCACTCCGGTAGATCGCGCACGTCGCTCCGCCGACAGCATAGGCCCGAATTCGCGCCCGGTGGTAATCACCAGAAACACCAGCAATATGGCCATGAAGGGATAAAAGCTGAACAGGATCGAGTTGAGAAAGATGCTGTAAGCACTCATCTCTAACCCCTCAAGTGGCTCGATGGCATCGCCAATCAGGCTCACCTGATAACCGATCCAGGTGGTCACGAGGGCTACCGTCGCCAGCGGTGCGGCGGTGGAGTCCACAAGGTAGGCAAGTTTTTCCCGTGAGATTCTGAGCCGATCGGTGATGGAGCGGCTGGTATTGCCGACTACCAACGTATTGGAGTAATCGTCGAAGAAAATCAGCAGCCCTAAGGACCAAACGGCAAGCTGCCCGCGCTTTGCACTATTGGCGCCGGTGATAATCCACTCGACGATGCCTCGCATCCCGCCGTTTCGAGAAATGACACCCACCATGCCTGCGATCATGAAGGTAAAGAGCATGATGGTGGAGTGATCGGCATCTGCAACGGCGTTGGCCACATAGACTTCAAAACTCGTGAACAGACCGACGAAGAGCCCTTTCAGGCTCAGCCCTTCAAGCGCCCATGCGCCCAGCCACAGGCCAAGCATCAGGGCAGGCAGCACGCTGCGGATCAGCAGGGCCATGCCAATGGCGACCAGTGGCGGGAGAACAGAAATCCACGCCGGGATGGCCGGCACCTCGGCGACATAGACGGGCTCGCCGCGCACCTCCAGCGCAATTCGACTGACAGGCCCCTTATCTATAACGACGTCAGAAAAAACCCAGCCGGTTGCGGATTCGCTCGGTGTGTAAAGAACATCATCGATTCTGAGTAGAGGAGTCAGCCGGCCATGGTCTGTCGTGTTGAGGTCAGGGTCGACGACCACGAGGTCATAGGCGATGCCGCTGAGAAAGACCTGGGGCAGGTCCAATTCCAGAGCGGACGCATTGGCGGTGGTCACACCCAGAAACGTCAGAGTGATCAAAAACTGTTTCGCCCAGCTGACTGCGCGGTGCCGCATGGCGTGCCCCCAATGTTTTTTCCGATTATTACAGCAATCGGCGATGTTGTGCCGTTCGATCATCAATTACCCGAGACATGGCGCCTGATCGCATGATGCAATGTTGGCGTGAGTAGGGGGACGCCACTGCGGGGATAGGTGATGGAAGAGATGGGGCTGTTTCTGGCGGGGCTGATCGGGGGGATGGTGAACTCGATCGCAGGGGGCGGCAGCTTCATTACGTTCCCGGCCCTGTTGGCAGCCGGCGTGCCGCCGATCGCGGCCAACGCGACCAATACCTTTGCCTCCTGCGCAGGTTACCTGAGCGGGGCCGCTGGATTCCGTCACGCGCTGTGGACACACCGATCTCAACTGCCCCGATTGGCACTGTTGGCCATGACCGGCGGCGGTTTTGGCGCATGGCTCTTGCTGCAAACCCCTCCAGCGACTTTCTCACGGGCGATTCCGTGGCTACTGCTGCTGGCGACGATACTGCTGATATGGGGCGAAGCGCTTCGTGCCCGGTTACATCGCCTCTTTGGCGCGCGTCTTACTGTTTCATGGCTTGGCGGGACACTTCTGGCATTACTATTTTGGTTGATCTGTGCCTACGGCGGCTTCTTCAATGCAGGACTTGGCATCATCCTGCTGGGTTACCTGACACTGGCGGGGTACGAGGATATTCATCTGATGAACGGCTTAAAGTTGCTCGCCTCGGCATTGGTCGCAGTGATGGCCATCATCGTGTTTGGCGCAGGAGAGGTCATCGCCTGGCGCGAGGGCAGTTTCGTAATGATTGGCACGCTGGTGGGTGGCTACGGCGCAGCCAGAGGAGCGCAGGTGCTCGGTCAGGTGCTGGTGCGTCGGATGATCATTTTGGTGGCCGCGGGCATGACCGTCACTTTTTTTATCGGGGTTTAGACGGGCGGATGGCCCGGTGCTCTCCTTGCCTCCCGTTCGAAGAGTATTGCGGCGATGGCCCCCGCGATCGAGAACCCCAGCAACAGCATGAACAGGTGCTGGAAACCCTCAAGTCCCGGGCTTCGGTCAATCAGAAAGCCCGCCACCGCGGCGATGTAGATATCGGGCGCGTAGCCCAGCACAGAGACCAGACCGACCGCCGTCCCGGTGAATGCCAGCGGTATCTGACCCTCTTGCAGCAAACCAAAATACAGGCCGCGCAGCCCGAAGATGGCGATGCAGGTGACCAGCGTGTTCAACAAAATCAGGTTCAACGTGCCCATGGCGTTGCCCGTGAAGGCGAAAAGCGAATGACTGAAGATCAGTAATACGAAACACAGTAGCGCCATGCGCGAGATGCCGAACCGATCGCCCAGTAAGCCCAAACCCAGCGCCGCAACGGGTCTGGCCCAGGCGCCCACGGCGACCATCTGTGCTGCGTCGACTTCGTCAATGCCATGACCGCGGACAGCAAACAGCGCGTACTGATCGAAGGCTTTATAACTGGTATAAGCGCAAATCAGCACGGTTGACTGCAACCAGACGACGCGCAGCCGGATGACGTGTTTGATCTGGCGAAAGAAATGGCTGATTGGAGCGCTTTGCTGTCCGGTCTGCTCACCATCGAGCCCGCGCAACGTGAACCAGACCACAAAACCGACGGCCGCCGTGACCGCGGTGTAGCCATAGATCACCTGTCGGAGTACCTCGGCTTTTTGGGGCAGCGTGGCGGCGTCGTAGCCCAAGGGGAAGGCAATAGAGAAGGCGAACACGCCTACAGAAGCCAGCACGGCAGCGAGAAGACCTCGACCGCCATCCAGCAAACCATAGGCAAGGCCTTGCTGCGTATCGCCGCCCCAAGACCGCGTGGCTTTAATCAGTGCAGCATAAAAAAAGAGGATATTGGTTAGCCCAAAAAAGCCCCAGACCAGCGTCACCCCCGCAACGCTTGGAAAGGTTGCCAGATAAAGGCCTCCCAATGCCGTCGCCCACAAGGAACCCGCAAGCGGTTTTCGAGGCTCGAATCGGTCGGCGAGGGGTCCGCCAAAAAAGTAAGCCACCATTGCCGCAAAGCCATAGGCACTCTGCGCGACCCCAAGCTCTGTGGCGGACAGGTCAAAAACTTCGAGGAAGGTGGGCCTGAAAAAACGGGTGACATGGTAGGGGAGCGTGAAGATCGCCTCCCCCGACAAGATCAGTGAAATAATGACAAGCAGGCGCTGCCAACGGTTGTTTTCCATCAATGGCAGTCTCGCGTGAGTGGTCTACGCCACCCAGCCCAGCAGCAGTTCAATCAGGATGACGTTGACGATATCGATAAAAAAGGCGCCCACCAGCGGCACGATGATAAATGCCTCGTGACACGCGCCATAGCGCTTGGTGACCGCAGACATATTGGCCATGGCGGTGGGTGTGGCGCCCATCGAGAAACCGCCAAAGCCCGCTGAGACGACGGCGGCTTCGTAGCTCTTGCCCATCACGCGGAACACAACAAAGATAATGAACACTGCTGCGACCGCGACCTGTGCGCCGAGAATCAGTACCAGCGGCCCTGCGAGGCTTGCGAGTTCCCAAAGCTGCATGCTCATCAGCGACATGGCTAAAAACGTACCGAGTGACACATCGGCAATCAGCGCCATCGATGCGGTGCGCGCCGGCCACTTGGTGCCGGTGATGCTGGGCAAGCTATCAGGGCGCAGATTGGTCATGAGGATGCCGGCAAAAAGGCAGCTGACGAACAGCGGGAGTTGCACGCCGAGCTGTTCGAGACCCTCGTCAAACAGGACGCCGATGATGATGCAGATATGAATGGCGAGCACGGCTGCCAGCACGTCCATATAGTGGAGCCCCACAGGGGTGTCTTCTTCCTCTTTAATCCCCACATCGACGGGTTCGTCGCTGTCAGGGGTGAGGTCGTGGCGTTGAATCAAAAATTTGGCAATGGGTCCGCCCATGAGGCTGGCCAGCACGAGTCCAAAGGTGGCACAAGCGATGCCAATCTCCATTGCGCCGCTAATGCCGTAACGCTCGGAGAAGATTGGCGCCCAGGCTATTGAGGTCCCGTGCCCGCCGATCAGCGAGACGGTGCCACCCAGGATGCCGACGGCAGGCTCTAATCCCACGGCAGACGCCACGCCGATACCGGTCAAGTTTTGCAGCGTCATAAAGATGACGGTGGCGATCAGCAGGATGACAAGCGGCTTACCACCGGAAAGCAGGTCACGAAAACTTGCGTTGATACCAATGGTGGTGAAGAAGTAGACCAGCAAGACATCGCGAGCCCCCAGCGTGAATTCGACACCCACACCGGTGA
>Ga0255767_1005296_pt1 | contig 10321 bp, 15 predicted proteins | sample 071ome_24_FD_179967 | JGI IMG/M metagenome (GOLD analysis project Ga0255767, IMG submission 179967) | Coastal salt marsh microbial communities from the Groves Creek Marsh, Skidaway Island, Georgia - 071402CT metaG (version 2) | ecosystem: Environmental > Aquatic > Marine > Intertidal zone > Salt...
GGGCTGAGGGCTTGCCCTCAGCTTGTCCCCAGCTACTGAGGTCGGGAAATAGATATATAGTAGAAAGGAAGGGCAACCAACCAAACAACCTACTCGCCCTTACATCTATTATGCCTCGTTCTCGGTCTTCGTTCCATCAGCTCCTGCTCAACCCTAACGCTTCTGTCTATCTTCGCTGTGCCTGTGAGCATGGCGATGACGTGCAATCACAGGGCTTGAAGCCCTGGGGTTCTGACCGTCAGCTCCCAAGCGAGCTGATCGTCAGCAAGACCCCTCGCACTACGGCCAACGCCTGTCACGTCTGCGACAGCAAGGGCTTGGCTGTGGTCAACTACGCTACCTTCAAGCTCCTTGAAGACCCTGTGGGTCTGACAGGTCGCTACGACAAAGAGCGTGTTGAAGCGTCTCGCCCTCGCCCTCGCAACCCTCGCTTCCCTCGCTTCCCTCGCCCTCGCAAGTGAGGTGAGGTGAGGTGAGGTCGGAAATGTGAGGTGAGGTCGGAAATGTGAGGTGAGGTGAGGTGAGGTAGGGCTTCGGCTCGACCTCGCCATTTCCTCGACCCCCCTTCGTGAAATCACATGGGTTGGTCGCACAATCTTCTATGTGGGCTGAGGGCAAGCCCTCAGCTAGTCCCCAGCTACTGAGGACAGGAAATAGATATATAGTAGAAAGGCTAGGGTATCTCATTCACTCACTTAACCAACACCCTAGAACCGAAGACATGAAAATCACTCAACCGATGCTAGAGCCTGTTATTCTCGCCCTCCCAAGTTTCGACAACTTAAAGGTTGCCGAGATTTCTGTGAGCGTTGCCAACGCTCTTGGCTTCCCCTCTGTTGAAGCCTGTGGCTCGTACAAGTCGGGGAAGCTAGTACTTCCCTCACAAGTGACCAATACGCTCAACGGACTAGCACCGACAGGGGCAGTCGTTAAGGTGGGGCATGGTCGTTGGACTAAGCCTACTAACGGTGGAAATGCACAGGAGGTTGTCAAAATGACAGTAGTCGAGCCACAAGAGGTCGAGGTTGATCTCATGGAAATGATAGAGGAGCAGGTCGAGGTCGAGGTCGAGGAGGTCGAGGAGGTCGAGGTTGACCCTAGCGAAATGCTGTATGACCTAAGCGACAGTATGACACTAGACTTCTTCATATCGCAGACCTCATGCTACTCGAAATATGTCAAAAGCGACCGAGCTTGTGGAACTTGTCTCTTGGCTTCGCATTGTGCCAAGGCAAAGGCTTTGGCGAAAGCCGAGCGAAAAGAAGCCAAGCAAGCCGAAGCTGTGAAAGAGCAAGCTAAAGAGCAAGCAGGAGTCAAGGTTGATGTACCTGCTGACGCTCAGCTCAGCTCAGCTCGTTCCCTTACCTCAAAAGGCAAGGTCGTCTGTGTCGCAACAGGCAAGGAAATCGCAGAGGGTGAGCCTATGTGGTTCGTTCCGAAATGGGGTTGCTTGTCAAACGAAGCGTACCAAGCAGTAGCGAGCTAAGGTAGGTCGGGAGGGGGGGCAAGCCATTTCGCACATGGCTTGCCCCCTTGCCTTGCCCCCCCTCGTGAAATCAACAGGGTTCGACTTCGCACAATCTTCTATGTGAGCTGAGGTCTTGCCCACCAGCTACTGAGGACAGGAAATAGATATAGGGTAGAAAGGAAGGGCAACTAACCAACTAACCAACTCGCCCTTACAGTCGCAATGTCAGTACAGCTTCTCAATATCCTCAAGATCGCATTATCACTTCTAGCGTTAGATAACGCTCCACCGAGCGTCCTCGACAATCCAATGGTACTCACACACCTCATGCAAGTCGCAGAAGCGATTGCCGAGCAACCTAGCGAGTACCAAGCTAGGCTGATCTCACTCGCCTATAATGAATCTCGCTTCGGCTACAAGCAAGCCCTTAAGGGCAAGCCTGTAAAGTCGGGCATGGGAGCGTGTGGTATCTATCAGCAGATACCTCGCTTCGCTGAGGGTGGCAAGACCTCCTGTAAGAAGCTCCAAAATGTGAGACACGCTACCATGCAAGCTGTAGCGTACCTCAAGTTCATCGAGCGTAAGTACAAGGTCAAGTCAGCCACACGCCTAGACCGAGCCATGTGTCACTACTATAGTGGCAATCGCTGTGATCGTGAAGCGAGGGCTTATGCCAAGCGACACAAGGTCATTAGGGTTAAAGCCAAGCGTCAGCTCAAACAACTCAAAATCGCAAGCCTATAAGGAGGGCTACATGAATATGCAACAAGAGAAAACCAATAACAAAGACCTTGCGTTCCCTATCCAAAAGTCTCCGAAACGAGCAATCGCTCGACACCACCAAGAGCGTATCAAGGCTAAGGTGGTTCGCTTGATGAAAGACAAGTATTGGAGAGACTTGTCGGAAACCGAAATCGGCAAGTTAGTGAATACTCGTGTTCCTTGCTCATGTGAGGGTTGCCAAGGTCACTCAAGACCACGCTTAAAGCGAGGGGCTTGGAGACATGGTTGGAGAAATGAGGTGGAATATGTCTAACCAAGTGTTCATCGCCCTCATGGGCATTTCAACAATCGTAATCATTGAGCTACTTATGAAAGGGGTATGGTAATGATCTGTCAAAGATGTGGGCGAGAGACTAGAAGCTATCGTTGCTCATGGTATACAGACCAAATGATCTGTCTGTCATGCTCCGATCTTGAAACCAAGCGTTCTGACTATTCGGCTTGCCGAAAAGCAGAGCTTGACGCTGTGAAGCGTGGGGACTTGAACTTCAACTTCAAGACACCACAGGAAATGCAAAATGGGGGGTGAGTGTTGACGAGAAAAGGGGCGAGTGAGTTGAGGGCTTCGGCTCTTGGCTCACTCGCCCCTTTTCTCGTATCTAGCCCCCCTCGTGAAATCAAGGGACTTAGTGCCAGCCCGTGAAATCAAGGGGTCATTTGGGGGGTCGGTAAGTGTCCGTAAGTGTCCGTAAGCGGAAGAGTACAGAACACCTAGAGCTAGGAAACGATTTCCTACGCCACACGCCTTATAAAAGTAGTGGGCAGCATCTCAGTAGCTGAAGCGATCTCGTCATCTACGAGCTGAGGAAATCATTTCCTTGAAGGTCGGCTCTTTATTTGGACTCCGCAAACCTCGGTAAAATGGGGGCTTATTTTTTTGAGCACTTTTGAAGCCAAAGGAAATGGGAAATGTCATTTCCTTTGGGCGTTGGGAAGTTCCCGGAGACGACACTCAAAAAAGTGACTTTTTTTGGGTTTTTTGGGTCGGCTGTTTTGGGGTCGAGAAATGCAAAAAGGGGCGAGATAGTGAGCTTTTGAATGGCTCACTATCTCGCCCCTTTTTTTGGGTCGGTATCGGGTAGCTAGATTAGGTCAGCGAACGAGCAAGGTTATCTTTGGCTTGGTCGAGCTTCGCTTCAATGGCTTCTTGCTTCTTGATGTAGGTAGCTTCGATGCGATCAGCGTTCTCAATGAAGCTACGAGCTTGCTCCCTAAGCTGTGCCACTTCTTCGATCTTGAGCGTGTACTCATGCTCAAAGGTGAGCTTCTCAGCTAAGGCGTTACGCACCTGTCGAGCCAATGCGTCAAAGTCATTTAGCTCAAGAGGGGAGGGGGTTGTGTCGGCAACCTGCACCTCAGCAACCTCAACCTCAGCAACCTCAACCTCATCGTCAAAGATATTGACTTGGATAGGTGATGTAGTGACAGCGACTTGTTGGCGAACAGGCAAAGGGAGCTTACGATACAAGCCACGCTCGACCTTCTCAATCGCACCTAAGCGATTGAGTTTGCCGATACAAGCATACAGGTCATTTGAGGAAAGGGAGCAATCTTTAATCGCTTGCTTAGGAGTGAAGCACTCACCTTCAAGGAAGCTGTGATAAAGAACTTCTTCTGATGAAGGAATGTACCTCCTACCCCTCGTCATAATCGGGTTGTTTGGTTCGTCTTCGTCAATCATAATGAGGACGCTATCCCCAAGCTCATCAAGAGCCTTCTCAAACTGCTCTTTAGAAATACCCTCAGTAGAAAGGGTGTCTGCCAAAGTGTTGAACTCGGTAGGGAGTGAATCTAGCAGACCCCAAACCTCTCGCTTGATCGGATTGACAGGGCCAAGCTCATCAAGAGTCTTAGTCTCGATGGGAGCTTGGATTTGGCAGACACCCCTTGAGACAGGGGCGAGGAGATCAAACTCTACGAGCTGACCACGAGCTGACTCCATTTCATTGGAGTTGAAGCCCAAGTCGGAGGCGACCTTACTCAACTCTGAACGGGAGACTTGATCGCCCACACTCCACTTAGTCGTGATAGCATTGTAAAAGGTTGTCGTCTTGTTAAGGGGAGTCTGACCCGTTGCAAGGAATTGATAAGGAGCAACTTCTTCCACCCAACCTGTACGAAGAAGCGTAGCAATCGCATGGGAAATTCTACGATGCTCTTTGGGCAGGAAGGTTGCCTTCAAGGAATCAATGGTTGCAGGCAGACGGGCAGGGTGCTGTTTAATCTGATTGTAGACAGCGAGTCGGGTTGGGTTGTGGTCAATGATGTTTGTCATTTACTCTCTCCTAAGAGGTTGTGATGCTCAACGATTTCTAAGGCTTCTTGAACGAGCTGAGCTAAAAGGTTAATGAGTGGGGTTGTAGGTTGTTCTTCTACATATATGAAAGTAGAAGATTCTGAGTCGGGAAATTGAACAAAAATAAATATTTTGGTCTTACTTATTCTCCGAGCCGAGCAATAATAAGGCAGAGTCTTGCCTTCATGGGAGAGATGAAAGGAAAGGCTGTTGTCTTTCAATTCATCGACAAGGGCAGTCATGCCCTCTTCCTCTATGAAATAAGAGTTCATCTTGCCGTACTCCTATAAGCCAGGGACAAGGAGCTTCCCCCATTTCCCGAAGATAGCAACATCTGCTTTGCAGATTGCTAACTTGATGGGGTAGTTCAGCTCGGAGATAAGTAAAGAGTATTCGTTTAAGTCGATTGGACTCTGTTCTCGCTTCAGCTCATAATATAACTCTTGAGAGTCGAGAAATAGACACAGACTAGTCATTAACGGATATACATTAGACCCGTAATGACTAGACTTATGCAGAGCCTTTTTAAAGGCTTCGATGGTAAAGTGTGGGGGACAAGGTGGGAGATATGTGAGTCGCTCACTCAGAGACTCTAAATCTAAAGAGTCTAAGGCAACTTTATACGCCACCTCGTCAGGCACGATGGCATGGAAATGCCGAAGGCGATTGTAGCCTCCTCGTACCTTATCAGAGAGATTAACATCGCCCATGAGAAATGTATCCATATCATTATAGAATGACGTAAGGACTTCAAACCTTAACGGTGGGATAACTTCGCATTTCTCATGGGACATAGCTTAACTCTATCGGGTGAGGGTTTCTGTGGATTGGCAATAATTCTTGAGGGCACAAGTATTACAGATACTCCCTGCCCATTCATCATCACCGAAGCAACCTAGATTGCTAGAAATAGAATGGTTCATCTTAGTGACCCTCGCTTCCTTAGTGCGAGTGATAAGGGTTGCATACCCCTCAAGATCGCCCTTCAAGCTCTGTAGCTTATTACGGAGCTTGTCAGCTTTCTCAGGGTCAGAGTGCAAATCCTCAGCAGAGGGAATCGACTCCTCGAACTTCAGAGTCACACGCCCGTCCTCGTACATTGACAAGTACACTTCATTTCCCTCGATCTTGCCATAGAGGTCATGCCCCTCAATCTTCTCAAGAAGCAAGTTCAGACCCTCGTCTTCCTCCTCCTCCTCATCGAAGATGTCGCCCAAGTCATAGCTGACGGAAATACCATTGTCCTCAGAGTCAGCCTCAACGACCTCCTCAGCCTCAGCCTCTGCAATCAGCTCTTCAGCCATGCTAGAGTCGTCTGACATTTCCTCTGAATACTCCACATTCGAGTCGGCAGAAATGACCTCGCCCTCTGCAAAGGTTGAAGCCACAACCACATCATCATCGTCAGACTCTGAGGACTCAAGGGTGTACTCGTCAAGGCTACCACCCGACAAGATATGATCGGCTACTGAACCCTCTGCTGTATTGAACTCCTCAGCAGAGCCGATTCCCTCATTGTACTCTGCTTCGAGAATAGCTTGATCGTCCTCCTCAGAGTCAACCGTCACATTGTAGCGTGACATTTCCTCCTCTGTCAGAGCGACCTTCCACTCTCTGCCGTTCTCGTCATAGCCACATTTCAGACCGTTGTCACGATCAAGCCATGCTTCAATCAGACGACCCGTAGGCTCAATGTACTCTCGCTCCTCAGAGTCAGCCACATCGTTCTCGTCAATCAGAACATGGTCAGGCTCAATAGGTGCTTCCTCAGACTCAGACGCTGACTCAACCTGCTCAACGATCTCCTCAGCCTCTGCAATCATTTCCTCAGCCGTAGCCTCAACTGTCTCAACAACCTCAGCCTCAACTGTCTCAACAACCTCAGCCTCAACCTCGACAGGAGCTTCCTCAGACTCAGCCTTGACCTTAGAGGACTTGTGGTTCTCTGCGATCTTGGCAGGCTTCTTTTTACCTGCAACGACAGCGTTCTGATCGAGCGATAAGTGAGCATACGCAGGGGTGAAAAGCATACCCTTACGCTTCATTTCTACAGATACGAGAGTGAACTTCTCCACGAAGCTCAGACGACCTTCGGGGTACTTCTTATTTGGCTTGGTTCGACCGTAGTCCTCAGCTACGGTATTTGTCATACGAAGAATCTCAGCCTTGATGTCCTCTGTTGATGCAGTACCCCCAAGAGAGGTAAGAGCAGGAATGAGATTGTCTTTGATTACTTGACGAGCGTTGTTGCTCATAGTTGCCTCCATATTGGTAGGTGAAAAGTGAAAGTCTGAGACATTTCTTCCAAGACCGAAAGAACGCCCAACCTAGAATCATATATCGGAACACTCCGAGAAATGACTCACAAAGTTTGAGTGAAAGAGAAGCTCCCCTTTCAACTCTTATCTATCCCATGTCTCTAGTAGCTGGGGAATTTTAAACCCCCCGTATACTCAGACACTTAGAGGGAAGTCGATATTGATCGACCACCCTAGACCACCCTACCTAGCCTTACGCCTCGCTATACGAAATCCCTCGCCCCTCGTAAGACACACAGAGCTTGTTGCCCTCAAAGTCTGTCACGATGATGTCGCCACTCTTATTAATGTCTGACCACTCCCACTCCACACGAGCTGTCAGACCCTTATACTGCACCTCGATGAACGCAGGTGAGCCGTCAGTAGGGGGGGCGGCAGGTGAGAAGGAAATGGCGAGTGAGGTTGCCACCTCCTGATAAATCACGTTCTCAAGACACTCCCCTGGGTCAGAGTAATCATCGTGACAGTACACAAGATCACCGATGCTGAAGAGCTGACGAGTCCCATAGCAGGAAATGACAGGAACAATATCCTCCCCCGATTCATCTACGATGTTAATGTCCCATTGATTTACTGTCTCCTCGTCCTCTTTAGGGACATTCAGAAAAATCTCTGGTGACCCCTCATACGACTCAAGAGTCTCATTGTGTGCGACAGTCCCCGTAGCGAACCCATTTCGAAGCGAGGCTTCGGCAGGCTTGCGAGGATTTGGTCAAGGGTTGAAGTCTCAGAGTTGTTGGTTGGCGTGTTAGCCATGATTACCTCCATATTGGTAGGTTGAAAGAAATACAGTCCTGCGACTGCTTGAAAGGAGAGGGGCAATCTCGCCACTCGCCTAACTAAACACACAAGCCACCAAAAAACTTTTCAGCAGATGTGATTTTTTTGAGAGAAAATAAGAATCCTCTCTCATATCAACCCCTTACGTTAAGCGTGGCGATGACCCTCAAGCCAACGACAATGCTCAATCTCTTTCCAAAGAGACTCTAGCTCTGCCCCCCACTCGATCAGAATTGAATCTCCATCGGCTTGACTGAACGCTTTTACCCTCACACCTTCCACTGTGAGCTTCACGACAACAGAATGTGGGTGTTCATTTCGAGTGAAAGTGTTGTTGTCTTCTTCAAACCCCTCTTCCAACAAGGACTCTCTGATAATGACTACTCGATGAGTCTGAGAACCACTCGCAAGGGCTTTTAAGGTTGCGTCTTGAAACTTAGTTTCGTGATAAATATGACTCATAGTTATTTCTCCTGTATTAGTGTCTGTTACTCGGACTCAAGCGTCAGCCGAAGATCAGGTGGCTAAGAGCTTGCATCTTACGCTCGACCCAAAGGAAAGTCTTGAGGACAAAGCTCGGCTCGTCTAAGACAGTTAAGGTGTTTAGCACAGCGTTATACGCCTTCTTATCAAACTCTAGCTCCTCATTGTTCGGGATATTGATGTGATGTGACCCGTCTCGCTCGATTACGATGATGATCGAGTCTCGAAGGTCTGTTGTTGTTAGCTTGTTGCTCATGGGATAAGTCCTTTCTCCTTATTGAGAGCTTCACGCTCCACTTCCCAAGAGCAACAGCCTGTCTCAGCCTCGATGTACTTAGTCTTGATGAAGCGATGCTTCTCGCCTTTTTTGATGCCGAAGGCGGGGTAGTCTTTACGAGCTACCACTACCTTATTCTCAAAAATGCGTTCCCACCACCCCTCCATGTAGACATAACCACTATAAGCGAGATAAGATCGCTCGAATTGGTCATAGTAGTTACCGTACTCATTCTCAACTACCATGTCGTGGTATAGGTCAGATGCCATGCTCATGTTTGTTCTCCTAATGAGTGTTAGTGTTTCCTTTCCCCCACAACTCTTATCTAACCCCTGTACCTAGTAGCTGGGGTTTCAACACATTAAGGCTTCCTTCCGATTATCCCCTCGATACAAGCTCCCTCAGACCGAGATCGGTTGAGTTTAACTCCTCTGAAGTCAGCATTTCTTAAGTTCGCTCTCACAAGGAAAGATCCTGAGAGATCAGCATCTTTGAGGGTAGCTCCCTCAAGGTTTGCTATAAAGAAGTTAGCTTCTCTACAGTTCGCTTCTTTTAAGTTAGCTTCTCTGAGGTCAGCTTCATCGAGTTTAGCCCCTCTGAGGTTAGCCCCTCTGAGATCAGCATTTCTGAGGTTAGCGAACCATAGGTTAGCTTTAAAGAGGTTTGCTCCTGTGAGGTCAGCTCCACTAAGGTTTGCCCCTGCGAGGTTTACATTTCTAAGATCAACCCCACTCCAATCCTGCCCACTCAAATCCTGCCCTGAAAGTCCCTCGATCATAAGTCATTTCTCCTATCTGTTCTTTGCTACTAGCTGTTCCTCAAGAGCTGTCACACCAAACGAGTCATAGTTCTCGTCTAGTCTGAAGACACTTGGGTATGTCACACTAACCCCCTTGTAGGTCAGACTGCTCGGCTGAAAGAAACAAGGTCTAAGGTTAGTCGGTTGAGGCTTGGCGTATGGGTTATTTCGTTGGAACTCAAGATGCTTAAACATCAAGTAGCTCTTTTGATATGTCTGCGTATCTTTAGACTTGAACCACATAGACATAGCGTCATGCTTGTAAAGCGTATCTATGTCTGCCATGCCATCACTCACTACTATTTCATCAGGCATGAAATAGTTCTCTTTCCTCGCCTTAAAGAGCTTTAGTATCTCAGCTCGGAAATGTTCTTCCCCATGCTTACTCTTAGTCACTTTGTATGAGGCATAATCATCGTTCTTCACACGAAACGACTCATCACCCTGTAGAACCCACCATTTCAGGTTGCCGATTGCCACTCCAATGGGCAAGTCAGGGAAGTTCACCCTCACGAAGCCTATATTCTTAGGACTTACCCAACATATTGGGGTCGTAATCTTGTTCATTTCAACAAGCAATGCGTCTTTTCTCTGCCCCATAGTCAATCTCCTTGTGTGTGTAGTGTCTCTTCCCCCCTCTCTTCTTATCTATTCCCTGTCTCTAGTAGCTGGGGCTTCCCTAAATCCCCTTAAACTCGATACTTTTCTATTTCTTGTACGGGTTCTTTGAACCAATCCTGCTCATACTCGTACCACAGCTTAATCTTGACCCAATCTTTCGACTTCTCACCCGTCTTGTAGAGCTTCGTCTTCGTCTCCATGTCGATGATGTCCTCATTAGGCACGTTATGACGCTCTACATACTCAAGAGTTACCCACCTCTCCTTGAAATGTGACCTTACATTTCTTGGAGTGTAGTGAGTTATCTCTCTCGAACCTCCTGAACCACTTCCTGTCTCCTTTTCAGGACTGTCAATGTGACGGAAATGAGTCACTCTGAACTCCCTGTACTTCTTTTTGAGGGGCTTCTTGCCCTTGTTCTTCCTAGACGGCACTTTCGACTGCCCCAAAGGAAGCAATTTCTCCTCGTATGATCGGGTGTCCTTAACGAAATGAC
>Ga0255767_1005298_pt1 | contig 10320 bp, 9 predicted proteins | sample 071ome_24_FD_179967 | JGI IMG/M metagenome (GOLD analysis project Ga0255767, IMG submission 179967) | Coastal salt marsh microbial communities from the Groves Creek Marsh, Skidaway Island, Georgia - 071402CT metaG (version 2) | ecosystem: Environmental > Aquatic > Marine > Intertidal zone > Salt...
AAACCAGCGTAGTGTTGCAAGATTTTTGGGGCCGCGGTTGATCAAATCACCCACACTCCAAATCACGTCTTTATCAGGATTAAAGCTGACCTTTTCCAGTAGACACTGGAACTGGTCGAAACACCCTTGAATGTCGCCCACCACGTAGGTCGCCATGCTCAATCCTGCTGGTTTAGATTTGGTTCGCCCCAAAGTGTAACTGGGCGGCGGAAAATCAGATAGCCGCTCGGGGAAGCTCCAGGCTCAAGTCCATCAGTTGATCCAGCGTCAGCACCTCCGCACGGCAGGCCGGATCAATCCCCAGCCGCTGCATGACAGAATCGTCAATAACACCCCGAAGATTATTCCGCAGTGTTTTTCGTCGTTGCGCAAACGCTAATTGAACGAGTTTTCCAAGCTCCTCACGAGAACACTCGGGACGGCGAGATGTCATCTTGGGCGTTAGCCGCACGATCGCCGACTGCACTTTGGGTTGCGGATAAAAAGCCTCTGGTGGCACGTCGAATAAATGCTCTACATCACAATCGACCTGAGTCATAACGCTCAATCTTCCCCAGTGTTTATTACCGGGGTGCGCCGCTAATCTATCGACCACTTCTTTCTGTAACATGAAGTGCATGTCACGAACGATAGGCAAATGCGTGAGTAGCTTGAATATCAACGGAGTCGAAATATTATAAGGAAGGTTTCCGACAATTCTTAAATCGTGATCACCATCCGATAATTCGTTGAAATCAAATTTAAGCGCATCGAAATTGAACAGTGTGAAGTCCCGATTAAAAAACATGACTCGCAACTGAGATTGTAAGTCACGATCTATTTCAATCGCTTTGATGACACAACCGCTTTCAAACAGCGCATCAGTCAGTGCACCCTGGCCGGGCCCAATTTCCACGACGTTGTCATCTTTCTGCGGATTGATTGCACGGGCGATGGCAGAAATCACACCCTGATCGGTTAAAAAGTTCTGACCAAAACGCTTTCGGGGCGCATGCGTTTTCGGCCGCGATGCGCCGCCGCGTTTTGATGCCTTGGGCATGGACGTCTATGTCTTAGATGAGACAGTCGTCGAGCGAGCCACCGTTTTCAACGTGCGACCTGAAGACGACGGGTGTGCGACCCCGCCCTGTCCATTGGTGAGTCACGCCGTCTACGGTGATTTGATATTTGGGTGCAACCTTGTTGCCTTTCTTCGGGCCGGTCGCCCGCTTACCGTTAGTTTTTGGTTTCGACGACCCAGTAATATCCGCAACGGATATTCCCAACTCGTCCATCATCGATTTTAGTTTTTTTACAGCTACTTCTTTCTTACGCTGTGCGCGTAATGATTCTCGCTCTTTAATTGTTTCTGCAGCGGCTGATAAATTACCGAGGGCTCGTTCAATTTGTTGAATGTCGAGCGATTTAACTGCGCGGTTTGCCGCAGCTTTTGATTTAGCAATGGATTGAAGAGCAAGTCCTTCGTTCATGAAAATGTAACCCTAATTGTCGTTATTGTCGTAGTGTAATATTAGCCGGTTTTAAAATAAACTCGTATTTAAAATATAAGACACAGTTTGCATAACGCGAATAAATTAAATAATTGAATATGCGAAAAGTTCTATCCATTGATGGTGGTGGTATTCGAGGGATTATTCCTTCGCTTGTACTGGATTACTTGGAACGTGAGTCAGGTAAGCCCATCTCTGAGTTGTTTGATCTTTGTGTTGGGACGTCTTCGGGCGGCATTATCGCGCTTGGCCTCGCTCAGGCGGATGCAGCGGGCGCGCCAAAATACTCGGCGCACGATCTTGCAGATTTTTTTGAAAATAGTGGCGATAAAATATTTGAGCGGACTATTTGGCGAAATATTCGCTCCGCTGGAGGGGTTCTCGATGAGCTTTATTCAGCAAAACCACTCGAGGCAGCCCTGAGAAAATATTTTTCTAATGCGCGACTGGGCGAGACGCTAGGCTCGACCATGGTGACCACCTACGACATCGAGGAAAGACGCACGCTCTTTTTGAAGAGCTGGCATCCAGACCATGAAACGGTTAGGTGTCGCGATGCCGCTCGTGCCACCAGCGCAGCACCTACTTATTTTGAGCCCGCGCTTATCGATATTCAGGGAAATCAGCGAGCGCTGATAGACGGTGGCGTGTTCGTAAATTCTCCCGTGGTGTCGGCGTACGCAGAAGCATTGAAGCTATACCCTAACGAACCTTTGATGGTTGTCTCACTGGGGACCGGCGAGTTGGTAAGACCGATTCCGTATGAAAGTGCAAAAGATTGGGGGCAGGCTGGTTGGGTAATGCCCCTGCTTGACTGTATGTTCGACGGTGCCACCAAGGCAGCTAATCATCAAATGCGTATGTTTTTGGGCGATCGATATATTCGCATGCAGGTGACGCTCGACGAAGCCAATGACGATATGGATGACGCCTCCAAGACTAACATCGAAAATTTGAAGAGAATTGCGGATCGACTTATCCGCGAAAACGAGGCAACGCTGAGCCGTATTCTGTCGCTCAGTTTATAAGCTCTGTTTTTGAGCGCAGACGATCGCTTCGGTTATCGCTGCTTTCATACTCTCAGATGAGGCCTCACCGGTGGCCGCAAGCTCCAAGGCAGTGCCGTGGTCAACGGATGTGCGGATCGTGGGCAACCCCAGGGTAATGTTGACGGACGAGCCAAATCCTCGCGCTTTGAGCACAGGCAGCCCTTGATCATGAAACATAGCCAATACAACGTCGGCATCGATTACCTGTCTGGACGTAAAAGCCGTATCGGCGGGGATAGGTGCAGTCACATTGATGCCGCGGCGCAGCGCTTCATTGCATGCCGGCGTAATGGTCTCTATCTCTTCGCGTCCTAAATGCCCCCCTTCACCCGCGTGAGGGTTGAGCCCCAACATGGCGATGCGAGGCTGCGTAATGCCGTAAAGGCGAATCAGGCCGTGGTGGATGATTTGAAGCTTACGAAGTATGAGCTCCTGCGTAATCGCATCTGGGACCTCTCGCAGGGGCAGGTGTGTCGTTGCAAGCGCCACGCGCAGTCCATCGTTCACCAGCAACATGACGACGTCCTCGCAGCCAAGCTGCTCGCTGAAGAATTCGGTGTGGCCAGTGAAGCTCAGTCCGCTGTCGTTTATCACAGACTTTTGCACGGGGGCCGTGACGACTGCGTCAAACCGCTTGTCTTTAAGTAATTGAACCGATGTCCGCAAGGTCTGTACGACATAGTGGGCATTCGCGACATCGAGCCGACCAGGCTCGACCCGGCTTGCGCAGGGTATGTGATACACACTCACTTTTCCGGGGGTATGTAGCGGTGGTGACGCGTCGGGCTGTAACAGGGCGAACTGCAGGTCCATGCCGAGTGCTATGGCTCGCTGCTCCAATACCTGTACATCGCCAACGACAGCAATCTGCGCATCAAAAGGCGATTGAAGGGCACCGAGGACAACATCCGGCCCAATACCTGCGGGTTCGCCCGCAGTAATGACAAGACGGATATGCTCCGTCATAACAGGATCATCATTATTTGATGTCGACAAACGCCTCGTCGCGAATCTTTCTGAGCCAATTTTCTAGCTCTTCCTCATATTTCGCTTCACGGAGGTAGTTTGCTACTTGGTTGCGTCTCACTTGTTCAGCGAAATCCTCGGTACGACGTCCTGTGACCTCCAGGATATGCCACCCAAATTCGCTGCGGACGGGCTCTGTGACGACACCTATCTTGGCGTTTGCCATGGCGGTCTCAAATTCGGGAACCATTTGACCCGGATTAGTCCAACCGAGCTCCCCGCCTTCCTGGGCCGACCCAATATCGTCCGAGTGCTCTTTAGCCAGAGATGCGAAGTCTTCGCCACTGTCGACCCGCTCTTTGAGCCCTAGGACAAAGTTGCGCGCTGCCTCGTCATCCAGCACTTCATTAGGTGTGACAAGGATGTGACGGACGTTCGTTTGTTCAATCAGACGCTCAAGTCCTCGCGCCTCTGCTAAATGGACAAGGTGAAGCCCTGAGCTGGACTGGACTTTGCCGGTATCACCGGCCTTCAAACTTGGAATAATCCCTGCGAACATGCTGGGAATGTCACTGAGTTTCCGCCAACCAAGGTCGCCACCTTGAAAGGTGTAGGGCTCTTGGACGCTCACCGCTTCTGAAAAATCAGCGCCAGTAAGAATGTTGGCAAGCACGCCATCCACATAGCCCTCTTTGGCTGTTCGCTGCTCCGCAGTATCTGACCGAGGGATAGGGAGTAATGCCTGTACTACACGGTATTCGGGCTCAGTCAGTGCTATGCCTTCTTCCGTCATCATGAAATTATCAATTTCTTTCTCGGTAATGCTGATGTCGCGCATCACGCTGCCCTGCTGAACCCGCTGAATAGCCAGCTCGTCTCGAAGGCCCGCTCGCATCTCAGCGTAACTTTGACCTGTTTGCTGGAGGGCGTCTCTAAACTGCTCAAGTGCCATACCGTTCTGAGCGGCTATTCGTGCCATGGACTGATCAAGTTGGGCGTCGGGAACACGGACGCCGTAGCGGTCTGCCAACTGCAGTTGAATACTTTCAAGAATCAAACGATCTAACGTTTCCTGCAATACTGTCTCTTCATCCGGCAAAGTGATTCCTCTTTGCTCTGCGGATGCTTTGATTTGCTCGAGACGCTCACCGACTTCACTAGCCAGAATGATGTCCTCGTCGACAATAGCTATAACGCTGTCCAGCGGGACTACCTGTGCCCACCCAACCGAGGTGCATAGTGAAATGAAGGGGGCAATAAGCCATCGTTTTTGCTTAGCGTTTAGCATTGAATCCTCTGATCATATCCTGCATGAGATTATCAACACGGTTGCCGAAGCCGCCCAATCCCTTCAAAACGAACTGAAATTGGAACGCCCGATCCCGTGTAAGTTCCGGCTCTGGTATGAAAACATCAACGTCCCGGAGCGCATCGAGGTAACTCATGTAAATTAACCTTACGCGCCAGCAGCAGCCATCGTACTCGACGCCGATCATATCTTCTACGCTGCTGCCAATCTCTAGCGAATACCGTAGTGCGCCAAAGGCAGCCCAATTATCGTTTATTGGGACGTATGCTGAGGTGTTTATCTGCTCGGTGACCGGCCTCGCAGCGAATGACTCGGGTGGCTCGCGAAGCGTATAGCCAATATTCACAATGGCATCCTTATTCGGTCGGTAGCCGACGCGTATGTTGGCTGCGTCCACCTCTGCTTCATAGCTGTCGAATAAAAAATTGCTGTAAACACTCCAGCGCTCACTTGCGCTCATGCTCAGCGCAAAGGCCAGCGCTGATCCCTCGTCAGTAAGCGCTGCATCGCTCTCTTCAAGACGAACACGCTGATCTCTGAAGTTAATGACTTGACCTAAACTGACGGATACTCGCTCTTTGCCTGTTTTTACATCGATCAGTCGCGAAGTAAGGCCAAGCGAGAGCTGGTTGGCATCCGCCAATCGATCGTAGCCTGAGAAGCGCGTATTTCGGAACAGTTGCCGGTAGCTGAAGGTCAGCTCTGCACTATCAAAATCGGGAATGCCCACATGGTCATCGTACCCGGCATAAAGATACTGAACACGCGGTTCGAGCGTTTGTGTGAACGACAGACCGAGGAGCTTGGTATCTCGCTCGAACTCCAACTCGCCCTCGATCCTGCCCAGCCATGAGGATACGGATGCATTACGCGTTTCATTGCTGTCAGGCGTTTTCAGTCGATATTGGATGCTTCTGTGCATCAAGCTCGTATTTAAGAATCCGTAGTCGCGGGTGATGGGTAAATTAACCCCCAATTCCTGATAGACCCGTTGACCCTTAACCTTGTCGAGGTCGGTATCGAAGTTAGCCGCCTGCAGTTTAAGGAGTGGTTCGAGCGGACCCAATTTAGCGTCGCCCCGCCAGACCGCACTGACCTGAGGTAGCCGCTTGTAATTGTCGGTTAGATCTTCCGCGATACTCTGGAATTGCTGAGCTTCCAACCCAAAAAGCCAACTGTCTGCGAGCCAGTCTACCCTTGCCCTCTGCAGAAGCGCCGTTTGTCGCTGCGCGCTGAGGGTATTGTTTTCAAGGTCTCTAAGGTATTCATTATCACTAACCTTTGAGAAGTCGATGGAGGTGCGCAGCCGAGCTGACGGGTCGCTCGATTGCTGAACATTGATAAGCCAGCGGTTGTTGTCCCCACCCGATACATCGAGGTCGTCATCTCGTAAATAGGTGCCCGAAACATCCCAGAATCCGGTTTGCTTACTCAAGAATCGGGTGTTGAGCTGATGCACTAGGCCGCGGTCCTGGATAAGGCGGGGTGAGTAGGTGGCGTCGTAGTTTGGCGCCAGGTTTACATATATCGGGACGGTGACATCGAGGCCGCCTCGCGTGTCACTGCTGATATCGGGAAACAGCAGGCCGGTTTTGCGGCGATCATTCAGCGGAAACTGCACCCATGGTAAGTAGGCGACAGGAACGCCTTTTATATCAATACGGGCGCCCCAGGCTTCACCGGTATTGGTGTTAGGGTCGACATTTAATGTTTCGGCCGTGACTAGCCAGCTTGGATCGGTGGGCGCACAGAAAGTGAGCTGACCGTCTTCAATTTCAAGTGACCCATTAGCATCGCGTGTTACGCTCTCAGCGATACCGTAGAGCTGCTGCTTGTACATGACAAATTCGGCGTCGCTGAGCGATGCGCGCTCGCTCACGCTGTCGTAGGTAATCTGATCGCCGTACATGACGATCCCCGGCTCGCGAACTTCGATGGGGCCTTGAGCGGACACTGTTTGCTCGACTCGGTCTATGGTGACCTCTTGGGCTTTCAGGGTTCGATAGCCCTGGGACACGGTGACGTCATCCGAAAAGTAAAGGGTGTCGTCAGTAATATCGCTGTCGCCCGCACTGACCTCGAGGTCTAATTGGTTTGGTGGCGTTGAGCGATCAACGTCGGCCAAGGGGTCCTGGTATTGGCCTCGGCACTTCAAGCAGCGCTCATCGCGATCCTCTGGCTTTACCTGGGCAAGCGGTACCCAGTTGAGCCTGGCCTGAATCCGTTCTTCCTCAATCGCATCGTTAGCATAAGCCAGCGGCAACACTGACATAACTAGAAGCGCTGCACCAATAATTCGTTGTATCAGTCCGGAAAGATTTTTGGAGTTCAAAAGCTCGTACACAAGCGTTTCAGCGCAAGGTTCAGGTTATTATGGTCTCCGACAGTGTAACGCGCTGAAGGCTTGGTTGTTCCCGGGTTTTTTTGGCAATGCTGCGGGTTTATCAGCCTATATGAGGAGAAGCTGAGGTGTCAGACGGGCAAGCACAACGCAGTTGGCTGGCAGAGATACTAAAGTGTGATGCGACGGATGTGGCATTGCAGCTTATTGCCGGCGATGCGAGCCCTCGAAAATTCTATCGGGTCTCTGGCCCTGCTTCCGGCTCTCGGGTGCTGATGGTGTCACCGCCAACCGAGAATAATGAGCGATTTCTGCTGATACAGCGCACCCTGGAGGGCGCTGGAGTGCGGGTCCCATTCATGCCCCGGGCTAATCTGGCCTTAGGCTACTTTTTACTTGAGGACCTGGGTGATACCACCTTTTCCCTGGCGTTAGAGCAGAATGATGTAGATGCGCTGTATGCAGAGGCATTGGATACCTTGGCGGTGATTCGTGCCATTCGCACGGTGGAGTCAGAGCTCCCGCATTACGATCAAAAGGAGCTTCAGCGCGAGCTGGACGTCTGCCCAGAGTGGTTCTTTTCCAAGGCACTGGGTTTGTCCTTAGACAGTAAGGCGCTCTCGATTTTTTCCGAGCTGAGTACCTGCGTCATCGACGCTGCCCTTCATCAGCCTCAAGGGTTGGTGCATCGGGATTATCACAGCAGAAACCTGATGGTGTCCGCCGGAGATACGCCATTAGCCGTTATCGATTTTCAGGACGCCATTATGGGCCCGGTGGCTTATGACGCCGTTTCGCTGCTTAAAGATGTCTATGTGGTTTGGCCGCGGGAGAAACAGTTAGTTTGGCTTGAGTATTATTGGGAGCGCTTGGTACGCGAGGGTCAGCTGGACGAGGGCTCCTGGCCACAATTTACTGTGTGGTTTGACCTCATCGGTTTACAGCGTCATGTGAAAATCTTGGGTGTTTTTTCGCGCCTTTGGTTGAGGGACGACAAACCTAGTTATATGAGAGATATCCCCCTGGTAATCGCCTACATTCGCGAGGCCTGTCTTTTGTATCGCGGAAGTCAACCAGCTATCGGCGTGTTCTGGGACTGGTTTGATGATTCGGTCATGCCAACGGTAGAGCGCCAAGATTGGTATAGCGTGTCATGAAATTCGCGATGATTCTTGCGGCAGGTCAGGGTCGGCGTATGCGTCCTCTGACCGACAATATGCCCAAACCGCTTATTCAGGTGGCGGGCAAAACATTGTTGGAGCGCCACATTGAGGGTTTGGTGAGAGCCGGTTTTACCGACTTGGTGATCAACGCCTCCTACCTCTCTGATCAGTTGGCCGCTTTTTGTGGTGATGGTCAGCAATGGGGCTGCCGCATTCATCTCTCGTTCGAGGAGACGCCCCTTGAAACTGCAGGGGGTATTCGGAATGCTTTACCGCTGCTCAAAGAAGAGTCTTTTGCGGTCGTGAACGGCGATGTCTTCACCGACTACCCGCTTGCCCGTCTAACAGACGTGGAACTGGGCGACGACGTGGCGCATCTGGTCATGGTTCCCAATCCTGAACATCATCCAAGCGGCGACTTTGCTATCAGTGACGCGCGTGTCGTTACTGGTAAGTCTGCAAAGGCAACCTTTTCTGGATTGTCGGTCATGAGTCATCGGCTCTTTGATGGTCTAGAGCACGACTTTGCGCCATTGCGCCCGTTGTTTGATCGTGCGATTGCATCCGGGCAGGTATCGGGTGAGTTGTGGTCGGGAGTTTGGTCGGATGTGGGAACACCGCAGCGTTTATCGGAGCTCGAGTTTCGGCTGAGTAGTAACGCTCGATAGGGGACTTGGCTGGTGGCTTGGGCCGTCCCGCTTTACACTACGCACTTTTACACCGATGGAACTTCTCATGCGTGATTACTTAATTGCTCCGTCAATCCTTGCGGCAGATTTTGCGCGCTTGGGGCAAGACGTTGAAGCAGTCTTGGATGCAGGCGCAGATATTGTTCATTTTGACGTGATGGACAACCACTACGTCCCCAATTTAACCATTGGACCCATGGTTTGTAGCGCGCTCCGAGATTACGGTATTTCAGCGCCGATTGACGTTCATTTGATGGTGCAGCCGGTAGATGCATTGGTAGGCATGTTTGCCGATGCGGGTGCTTCTTACATCACGTTTCATCCTGACGCGTCGACCCATGTCGATCGGACCTTGCAGCTCATTCGCAATGCGGGTTGCAAGTCCGGCTTGGTATTTAATCCAGCCTCGAATCTCGATGCCCTCAAATATGTACTCGATAAGGTCGACATGATTTTGTTGATGTCAGTTAATCCCGGGTTTGGCGGCCAGTCTTTTATTCCATCAACGCTCGACAAGTTGCGAGAGGCACGCGCGCTCATCGATGAGTCAGGCCTAGATATTCGCCTTGAGGTCGATGGTGGTGTCGGTCCTGCTAATATTGCGGCGGTTGCTGAAGCTGGCGCCGATACCTTTGTCGCAGGCTCAGCTATTTTCGGTAAGCCCGATTATGCGGCGGTTATCCAATCGATGCGCGACGAGTTGGCCAAGGTCAAATGACCCAAACCCTGAGTCAAGCAGCGTTTGATGCCCTAGCGGCTGAGGGTTACTCGCGCATTCCAGTGACGAGAACCTTGCTGGCTGATACCGAGACACCGCTGTCGACGTATACCAAACTGTGTGATCAACCTTATTCCTTCCTCTTCGAGTCAGTAGAAGGCGGTGAGAAATGGAGTCGCTACTCCATTGTGGGGCTCTCGTCGCGAGAGCGATTTGTCGTATCGGGCAAACAGATCTCCCGCTACAAGGAGGATCGACTTGTCGAGTGCTACGAGGTCGATGATCCGCTCGCTGAAGTCGAACGACTTCACGAGTCGACCAACAGCGCGCCACTTGATTCACTACCCGTATTCCATGGTGGATGGGTTGGTTATTTTTCGTATGACACGGTTCGGTACGTCGAGCCAAAGTTGGCACAAACGGCAAATCGGGACACCCTTAATACGCCTGATATTTTGCTGATGCTCGCTGAGGAAGTGGTTGTTTTTGACAACTTGCGGGGCACGTTGACCTTGATCGTTAGCGCGGATACGACGCAGGAAGACGCCCTCGAGCGATCTAACCATCGCTTGTCGGAGCTTGAGTCACGTCTTTC
>Ga0255767_1005302_pt1 | contig 10316 bp, 27 predicted proteins | sample 071ome_24_FD_179967 | JGI IMG/M metagenome (GOLD analysis project Ga0255767, IMG submission 179967) | Coastal salt marsh microbial communities from the Groves Creek Marsh, Skidaway Island, Georgia - 071402CT metaG (version 2) | ecosystem: Environmental > Aquatic > Marine > Intertidal zone > Salt...
CACCATCACGCTGCCCGACGCAACTGGCACGGTTGCGCTGCAAAACCAGACAATCAACGCGCAAACTGGGACGACATATACAACCGTTCTATCGGACGCTGCTCAACTTGTCACCTTAAACAACGCATCTGCAATAACTCTGACCATTCCGCCTAACTCTTCCGTCGCCTATCCCACAGGAACGCGCATCGACTTCATTCAGATTGGCGCGGGGCAAGTAACCGTAGCTGGCGGCACTGGAGTGACAGTCAATTCGACGCCGACACTGAAGTTTCGCGCACAACACTCTGCCGCGTCTTGCATCAAGATTGCAACTGACACTTGGCAGCTTGTTGGTGACTTGGCTGAGTCATGACCAGCGCATTAGGCATCATCGCATCAGGCCACAAGTTTGCAGCGGCGGCTGGGCTGACATTGAGCTTCAACGCTCGAACCTATGACGAAGACACAACTGGTGCCGCTGAGGGTGCGACAGACGACACTAGGACACTTACGACTAGCCTGTCTGCTGGTTCCGCAGGAGACCTAGCCATTTTGTGCGAGAGGCGAATTAATGCTGCCAGCCTAACAGTTCCTTCTGCCAACCTAAACACAGGATGGACATTAATCGGAACCGGACCAACCGATACCTATGATGAGTTTCGTTTTGACTTCAGCTATAAAATAATGACCGCCACAGACATATCCAGCGGGTCGGTGACTACAGGGCAGTCTGAGGTTCAACAGAATACCATCTTATTTTTTACGCCGTCTGAGGCCATCACATCTGTGTCTTCATATGGTTTTATATACGACTCAACTGCGGGGACGTTAAGCAATCAGACACAAAGCGTCACATCGTCAGGCGCATCGGCACCGGTGATTGTGTTTGGCGTAAAGACAACGAACGGTGGGGCTGGTCACCCACGTCCAGCGACCTTTGGGACAGTGAGTTGGGATGCTGATTTTTACGAGTCCACTAGCAGAAGCGGTTTAGAAATTAAGCACGACGCCAGCCGTGTTGGTTACATAATACAAAACTCAACGCTTTCAGACGTGACCATAAGTTACACTGATGAGGGCCGCATGCAGCAAGCGGCAACCTTCCACCTGAGTGTTGCGTGATGTTTGGTTTTTAACGGGTACTTAGAGGACAGGTCGTACTGACATGGATACACAGGCACAGCTTGAAGCTCATGAGAAAGAATGCGCTATGTTTCGTGAGCTTGTGAACGACAAACTAGACATGCTGGACAAGCGGATGTGGAGGCTTGAGGCGATGCTGATGGGCTCGACACTTTGTGTCGTTGCCGCTACTGTCGCTCTGGTGCTTCGGTGATTAGGGCCAGTGTTTTCGCAGTGTCTCTACTGGTTCTCACGGCCTGTGAAAACATCAACTTCTCAGAGCTTGCCAGCACGTTCAGCGCTGGCGGCGGTGCTATGGGGGCGGCGGTCGTCACAGCCAACCCTGTCATTATTGGTGGGGCGGCTGTCGCAAGCGGTGTCACCACAGCGGCGCTAACGCCGGAGACAAATTCAGTAACCGCAGAACAAATAGCCGAGGTTCAGAACCCTTGGCAAGCCTTGCTGGTAGCCTTTGACCAGCTTCTTGCTCATGCGTTTGAACTTGTTATTGCTATAGGGCTGGCCGTGTTTGCCATTCCTATGCTCATCACTTATTTGCTTGGGAGGGTCAAGCAACGTCCAGAGGACGCAAAAGCTATCAGTAACCTTGTAAACAAGATAGGTGAGATGGATGACCCGAAGAGCAAAGGCAAAGCCAAAAAGTAAGTCGCGCGTAAACGAGGCCGGTAACTACACCAAGCCCACTATGCGCAAAAGACTTTTCTCCAAAATCAAAGCTGGCGGCAAGGGTGGCAAGCCAGGCCAATGGTCTGCCCGCAAGGCACAGATGCTTGCAAAGCAGTACAAGGCCAAAGGGGGCGGATACCGCAACTAAATGCTAGCGGAAATTGCTGCCGCAAACGCGGCGTTCGGAATCATCAAGCAGGCCATCAGCAACGGCAAAGAACTTGCCTCTGCTGGCGCGGCTATTGCTCAGTTTGTTGGTGCCAAAGAAGACCTACAGCGCAAGCTCGACAAGAAGGGCGCAGACAAGACAGACCTCGAGGAGTTCATGGCCCTTGAACAGCTTCGTGAGAAGGAGGAAGAGCTAAAACAGATGATGATTATCCTCGGCCGGCCAGGGCTCTGGTCCGACTGGCAGAAGTTCCAAGCCAAGGCACGGGTGGCCAGGCGCGAGGCAGAGGCTGCTGCCATAGCCAAGCGCAAGAAGTACCTAGAGGTAGCAATCATAGCGTTTTTCTTTATACTTGGACTGTTCATCTTGGGTTCGTTACTGGCTTTGGCGTTGCATGCAGCGGGTAGATTATAACGGTTATTATAATGGCGATGAAGAAATCACAACGCAGCCTCAAGGCTTGGACAAAGCAGAAATGGAGGACTAAGAGTGGCAAGCCGTCCACGCAGGGTCCGAAAGCAACCGGGGAGCGCTATCTACCGTCTCGAGCCATTAAAGCCCTCTCACCCCAAGAGTATGCGGCGACCACGAGAGCCAAGAGGAAGGCTACTAGAGCCGGAAAACAAGTTAGCAAGCAACCAAAACGAATCGCAGCCAAGACCAGAAAGTACAGGAAGGTGAAGTGATGCCTTATTCTAAATACTCCCCAAAGCAAAAGAAGCTGGCGGCAATGGCCAAGCCACGCAAGAAAATCACAGGTGCTGACTTGAAGAAGGCCAGCAAGATGAAGAAGAAGTAATGGCTAAGACTCCGGCATGGCAGCGCAAGGCAGGCAAGAACCCGAAGGGTGGCTTGAACGAGGCTGGCCGTCGTTCTGCCAAGAAGCAGGGCATGAACCTGAAACGTCCTGTGAAGAAGGGCGACAACCCACGCAGGGCCAGCTTCCTTGCCCGGATGGGCGGCATGAAGGGACCAGAGCGTGATGCGAAGGGCAGGCCCACTAGGCTCCTGCTGTCTCTACGGGCATGGGGTGCAAGCAGCAAGGCTGACGCAAAGAAGAAGGCAGCAGCTATCTCCAAGCGGAACAAGGCCAAGAAGTCCAAGAAGTGAAACCGCGCAACCCGCAAGCCAAGAGTCTGATGAGCAAGCTGTTCAAGCCGCGCGTCGTCAAGCCCAAGAAGGGCAAGGGTAGCTACTCCAGAAAAAAGAGCCCCGCCGGGAAACCGTAAACCCGACGAGGCTCAGTGGCTAGGTGTGATGCCCCCACATCGCTACCCAACCACAGAAGTTGAGTGTCCCAAGATTGCCCTTAATATCTTTACGCGGCAGGATTAACCATATCCTAGTCCGTCATAACAGACTTCTGGGCCAGACTAGGTTGGCATCTTGGTATTCTATTCCGCCGGTTCAGCCTGGCATGTGGCTCATTCCACATGCGAAACGTCTCCAGCACGGACGCAGACAAACTCAATACCCTACGCCCCAAGGAGAAGCCGCCACCCAAACCTACTCTATTCGCCAAATCCTGTAGCCCGTACCGTTGGGCTCTTTGCGTGACCGGTACTTCATACCTCTGTGATACATAGCGCCGCGCACCTTCTCGTAGTCCGCCTCTGTGGTCGCAGCCAAGCAGTCCCCGACCTCCATCTGGTCAAGGATTTTCCACTTGTCCCGCTGTGCGCCGGGTATTGGTATGCCCTTCTCAAGTATCACTTGCCCGCACTCTTTGCATTTTTGCACTACACCCTCCTTGCAAATCATGGCATAGGACGTGGCCGTTCCCATTCGCAATCCACGTTCCATCCATGACATAATGGTCCTTGCCGCAGAAAACACAGCTAACCTTTCTCGTGTCTTTCTTCTTGGTTCGCGGCCCTCTTCTCTTCACGCTGGGCCTCCAGTCCTGCTTTAAGGAAGCGCTCGGCCATCCAGAGAAGCTGCGTTGAGTCCATGTCCCTCCAGTGAGACACGCCCTCTATGCTAACCAGCAACCCGTCTGGCCGAGGCACTACCAAGATTGACTTAGAATGGGATGTCGTCATCCAGGTTCAGCTTTGACTTACGCGCGGTCTCCTGCACACCAGCCGCCTCTGCCACTTGCTTGAAGCCATCCTGAGACACGTCAGCAGCCACGCTGTCGGTGTTGGTGTACTCGACAGGCTGCTCGACTTTCAGCGTGATGCTACCGTCGTCGTTCTCGTACACGCGCACAGAATACTGCACGTCATGCCTGAGATGCACGTCGGCAGGCGCACCCTCCTTGTACGGCGTCCACTTGCTGTTGCCGTACTTGGCCGCGCCCTTGTCGTTGGGCCACGCCCGGAACTGGGTGATGTTCTTCCATTGTCTTGCCATTGTCAGCCTCCTAAGCTCTTCTGGCGTTGCTTGAACAGGTTAAGGATGGTTTCCGCACGTTCAGGATTGCGTTTCTTGAGGTCCATAATCTGGTGCCGGTTCTCGGCAAACAGGTTATCAACACCGCCAGCCACCTTAATCTTCTCCAGCCTACTCTTCATCTGAACGTATAGCTGACGGTCAGCGTCGTCATAGGCATCGGACGGCGTCTCAACAGGGGATGGAGGGTTCCCACCGGAGTCGCCGCCCGAACTCGATGTCTGCAAGTTCTGCTGCTTTCTCGGCACAGCCTCCATTTCATTAGCACTGGCGTACTCACCACCGGACAGACCGATGCTTGCCAGCGCCCTGCCAACAGCAGAGGTTTCACAGTTCTCCAAGGCGCTAGTCTGGTTGACGTGTCCTTGGCCTCTGATTTCCTCTGCCATTCCTGAGCCGATAATGAGACCATTATGGTCTGTCACCACGGCTTTGACAACCACGCGTTGCCCGTCATCTACAAGAATGTCAGTGTCAACGCCGCACTCAAGCCCGAACACGGTCCTGAATGCCTCCATGCGATGCACAACTTGGGTGTATTTCTTGCCCCCTCGCTGTGCGATGCCGTGGGTCTTATGCAATTCGGAGACCAGCCCCATTGCATCCATTATCTTACTCATCCTTTACCTTTCCTTTGTGCAAGTGGTCTGCCATTAGGTGCATGAAGACAGTCCAAGCCGCCTTCATGTCTAGGAATTCTTGCTCGAGCGCCGTGACACAGCGCTCAAGCTCATCCAGCCTCTGCTGGCGTTCCTCCTCCTCCGACATTACAGGGTTGGGGCCACGCGGCCGTTTGAAAGCTGTTGCGCTTTGCGCCTGGCCTCTGCGGCATAGTGGTTTACAAAAGCGTTCTTGGACTTGCGCCCATCTACACGCCACACGCGGTAGCCATCGTTTGTTCGGCGCGAAAGATACGACAGCTTGTTGTTCGACATCGACTTGATGACGCGCTTGTAGATGACTTCGTTAGGACAAAGCACACTGTCGCCGGGCTTCATCTTTAGCACCAGCTTGGTCTCCTCACTGGCAGGCCGGCCCGGGCCATTGCCACGGTTAGGGATAGGGATGTTGCGTTCAATTTTAAGTGTCATAGCTAAACCCTCCAGGTTTCTCTTGCTATTTTGAGGATGTCAGGGCCATGTCGGCCCGCGATTTGACCAAAGTCCGGCTGGACTAGGCCAAACAGGTTTGCCCAATTCTGGTTCGCAGCTTTGAGCAAGTTCTGTTGCACCACCCAGCGCTGCACTACGTCTTGGTAGGTGGCTTCGAGAGCCTCCGGCTTTAGTGCATCACAGTTTTCGGCGGTGACGATGTTGTAGCCCGCAGGCGTCACAAACAGCAGGCCGGGCTCGTCGCCAGTGGCCTTGTTGTAGACCGCCTGCTGCATGATTTGCTGGGGAGTGGGTTCTGTCTTGGGCTTGGGGTTGCGCCATGTGCGGGTGCCGTCCTTCTTCGGAGGGTTCCGCAGCGGCAGGCTGCATTTCAGGTCAATCTGTCTACCAGCGCCCGTAAAGTCTTGGAACAGGATGACAGGGACATCCAGCTTCTCCTCGTTGTAGAGCCGCTGGTACTCGCCCTCGAAAGCGACTCCTTTATAGAACTCGCGTATGCCTTCAACAGCGTATCGCGCCATTGTTGGGATGACTTCTTTGAAGTGGTGGTATTCCTCTGCATCCTTGCCTCCGTCCCAGTCTCTAGGCTTGTAAAACTCGAACTCCGTCAGGCCGCGACTGATTGCCTCATCAATATCCATGGGCTCTTTGGGGCCATAGATGGGGCTGTAGTCGTGGACGCCCAGCGCCATGTCGGCTATGCTTTGTACTATCTGGCCAGCCCGGGGCCGCGCAGCAAAGGGGAAGTTCATCTTGTGTTCTTTGCGTAGGTACAGCTTCAACACATGCTCATCAATCGGCTGCGTTGCGCCGGATGCGCTGACATGTTGCCGCCCAAAGAACAAGCTGTAATCAGGGATTTCTCTTTGCATATAACCCTCCATATCCCCGTTCTAACCACTTTCAACACAGGTGTCAACTATGTTTATTGTTTTTGATTCAGATGAATTGCTAGACTGCGAAAAGTGTGAGGGGAATGGCGTAATTCCCATTGACTTATACGAGCATAGCGAAATAGGGTTTGACATCACCCGCAGCTACTCATGGGAGTGCGGCGTTTGTGGAGGCGAGGGCAAGCTGATGCCCTATTTTGAAATCGAGTATGATGCCGAGGCATGAGCAGATTCGCTGCCGGTATGCACATTGTGATGACGATGTGCCTGACGGCTGGGCGGTTTACCCGCTGGACGGGTGGCATGGTGCCAAAGGCTATGTTCTGTGGAGCGAACACATGACCAATGGACGTGCAAAAGGCGCTCAGTTCGAGCGCGACGTGGCCCGCATGTGCCACAGTTCTCTAGGCTTCGATGCGAAACGAGACCTCGAGCAATACAGAAGCGGCGACCGGGGTGACCTGATTGGGGTGCCTGGCTGGGTCATAGAGTGCAAGCGTTACGCTTCGGGCTCGACATACAGAGATGAGTGGTGGGCGCAAGTAACCAAGGCGGCGGATGCTGCCATGTGTGAACCCGTTTTAATTTACAAGTTCGACCGCCAGCCTGTCCGCTGCGTGGTGTACCTGTCGGCCATCAACCCTGACTATTGGGGCAAGGACGACGTGGCCACGGTTAGCTTTGACACTTGGTGCATGATTGTCAGGGAGGGATTGACAGATGAAGACCGCAGACCAAATGACCCTAGAGGAGTTTCGCAACCTGTTGTCAGAGGTAACGGCTCCGCCTAAAGCAACACCGCCACCAAAAGGCACTTATCAGCGCAAGGTAAAGCCAACGGCGGCGCAGCAACCGTTCTGGAACAAGCGGAAGAAGGGGACGAACAGGCGTGTCAAACGCCGTTCTGCTTCTCGCACTTGAAGTGGGCCTGCATCGGCGCGGGGAATAGAGGGATGACTGCGTTAGCCATCTCCACGCCCCGCGTGTAGCACTCCGCCTCTGTCTTCTTTAAGCCTGTGGTGTCTTCAAAGAGGACGCACTGATTCGGCTGTCCTATCACGCACACCAGCATGAGCGTCTTGAACATGTCAACGCTCCTTTCGCTGTCAGCCTATCACAGTGGTGGGCAAATCCCTAATCGCCCCCTCCCATGTCGGCGGTGTGTGGTCAGGCCCGTAAAACTCTTCTGGCATCTTGTTGTTCTTGGTTAGGTTTTCTTCTGCGGTAATCACTTGCAGATTCCACGGCACATGCAGCCCTGAGACGGTTTTTCCTTTCCTTGGGTAGTAGTGGTCAACGTGATGCTCGACCCCTGTCTCTGCTGTCAGGCGTTCCCTCTCTTCATAGATGGGCAGGAAAACCTCTTCGGGCAGGTGGCTTAACGTGCCACGCTTGATGGTGGCTCTGCGTTCAGCCTCATACGCGGCATGTTTGGCGAGGTTTTTGCGCGCATAGTCTGAGCAGTAGCTGGGGTTTTTCTGTCTCCACTCCCGCGCATACAGCTTGGCCCTCTGCCTGTACTCAGGGTTGTTTTTCCTTGCCTTGTTGTACCACTCCAAAGCCTTTTCGCGCCTTTTCCCCCGGTGTATTTGGTATTGCTCCTTGGCCTTTACTCTACAGCAGCCACGACACGATGCGTTGACGGCGCGGCGCAGCGTCAAATGCCCTCTCTTGCATCGCACCCCGGTAAAGTATGACATCATGCCCATCTGTTTGGCCTCTGTCGGTGTGCGCGGATACCATGCCAGCATGTCATCAATCTCCTGCTGACTCGTCACCTCGAAGCAGGGGCTTTCCCTCATCAGTTCTTCCTTGGTCTTGAACCCTTGTCCCATGCCTGTCCCTCCTCTTTACAGACGGTTTGAAATGTGATATTTGAGTTCCTCATTGTCACGCGGCAGACATGTAACTGCCGTGTCATTGTTGCCGCAGTGTCATTGCTGATACAGAAGCAAACAAAACTTCTCTATATATCCAAAAGCATTGTCCAGTCATTGCTGTTGCAGTACTGCTCCAGCAATGACATTGCTTAAGCAATGACATTGCCAGAGATTTTTTTTAGAATTATTTTTGTTCCAGTTCCAACGCTTGCAACGCCAGTTCTACGGTACGCGGTATTGGATGCTCACCGCTTTCGTAATACTGGACAGTGCGCCGGGCCAACCCTAGTCGTTCAGCAAAACTCTGCTGCGTATAGCCAAGCATCTCCCGCCTTAGTTTCAGTTCTGCTGCGCTCACTTGTCCGGCCCCCAGTTTTCTTTTTTCTCTATCCAGTGCGGGTCGGCTGCGTCCAGCACCTCGGCAATAGCCCAGCTATACAGGCTATATTCACCCGGCACATAGTCTTGACGCTTGCGCTTCTCGATGATGGCCTGTGCTTCCTCCAATGTGTCGGCCAGTTCGTAGTTGTCCTTGTAGCTAGGCCCGCCATGGCTGCGGCTAAACTCCAGCGTTGTCACGATTATGAACATGTCTCAGCCCTCCTTCTTGCTTGTGACATAGATGTGATGGTTTTTGATGAGCCAACCCACCCGGTCGATGCTTTCCCTGACGGCTTCCCGCCATTCCTCGTCCCAGACGTCAGGCGGTGCCTCGTCCATCAGGTCCAGCATGTCGCTGGCCGCGCATAGAACCTCTGTCAAGGCTCGTTTCTGGCTTTCGTTTATCATGTGCATGTTTCTGTCTCCTCAGTGTTGCGTCTCGGTTTCGTCTTCGTCTTCCATGTCCTCGGCTATCAACTGCTTGATGGCGTCGGTCTTGGCCTCGTCTATGATGCAAGCAAGCATCACCAAGCCTGCGTCCCTGCCATCGCCGCAATAGTGCGCCATGCGCAGCACTGCGTGATGGAACATTAGCGACAGGTTATAGGCTGTCTCCAGCGGCCCATCGTTCGGGTGGTTGTCGACCGCATTAACGCAAGCTTTTAGAAAATTTGCGTCATGCTCTGTCAATGGGTTGTCCCTGCTGTTCATTGCTTTGCCTCCTTCATGTAAAGCGAACACCGGCGCGTTGCGTCTGCCTCCGGCGTTGTGGTCTCGGTGCGTCTGGCCTTGTGTCTTGTGTTGTCCATGTCTATGCCCTCCCGTAAAGTGTTAGCCATGCGATGCTGATGCGCTGGCCCATGTTGTTTGAATACTTGGCCACACACTGCCCGCCATGGCCTATCATGTCGCCGCTCTTGTGCGGGTCTTGTGTGTGCGGCTCCAATGTGATGCCGCGTTCGTTGCACCAAGCCTCGAAGCTGTCCCTGTCCTGAAATTCCGTGCGTCTCATTGTCTATGCCTCCAAGCCCTCGGCATCGACCAAGGCCGCGCCGAAAATCATTTCACCGGTTGTCGGGTGTTCGCCGGCACATTTCACGCGCCAGCGCATGCCCTCTTGCTCCATCATCCGCCGCCATGCGTCAGTCTCGCCCCATGCCTTGCGTGACTTGTCCAGCACGGCAAACACGGCTGCAAGCTGGTTGTCATCGATGTTCTTGGCGTAGTCATAGCCGACGGTTGCGCGTAGCTTGTCGCCGTTCCAGTTGGCCATGGTGGCGGTGTAACGTGTCCCGCGTGTATTCGTCGGGCCTTGGTATTTCACTGCGATACAAATCATTGCTATCCCTCCAGATTAGCGTTGTGATGATTCACATATGGCGCATTGATTGCGCTATGTCAACAGAAAAAAGCACAGGCAAGCAAAAAAGTTTACAGCGCCGTAAATAGTGGGTATTGTTAGGGCTCAACATTGGAGGGTTAAGCAATGATAAAGCTATTGGTTACAGTCTGCCTGCTATCGGCCGGCAACAATGCTGCATGCTTCGAGCTGGCCAGCACTGACCAGTTCAAGACAATGTCGCAGTGTCACGACATGAGGGAAAGGATGGTGCGTGAGACATGGCAGTTGAGACGCGATGGTAACGTACTAGGGAATGCGCGTTGCGTTGCCGAGCTCGAGGGATGATGAATGGCG
>Ga0255767_1005305_pt1 | contig 10314 bp, 8 predicted proteins | sample 071ome_24_FD_179967 | JGI IMG/M metagenome (GOLD analysis project Ga0255767, IMG submission 179967) | Coastal salt marsh microbial communities from the Groves Creek Marsh, Skidaway Island, Georgia - 071402CT metaG (version 2) | ecosystem: Environmental > Aquatic > Marine > Intertidal zone > Salt...
GGTCAGCCAGGTTGCAGAACAGATGCTGAGGGAAACATTGGGTCTCGGAGGCGTGGCGCACCTCATCCATCACCCCAAGTTGCACAACGCCATTGTCACGGCGCGCGCTAAGGGCATAGCGCGGGGTAAACGCGGGGCCTATCTGGTCGCCGGGATGGCTGCCGCAACCCTGGCCAACGCCTGGTCCCGAAACGGGCTGGAGCGTTTTTTTCAACGCGTGATCTTTTGTCATCCCGCACTAACTGAAGCCCCTTTTACCGCGGGCTTTGATACCCGGTTGGTCCAACTCGACGAGGACAATCTGATTCCCGCACTAAAGGCGAGCGGCGCTATCCCACTGCTCATGCAATGTGAACCCAGCATCGCGGGTGCGGGCGAGGGGCCTTTTTGGGATGGGGGCATTATCGATTATCACTTTACCCTCGACACCGCTCCCGGCGACGGCTTGGTGCTGTATCCGCACTTTTGCGCACGGCTGACTCCGGGGTGGTTTGATAAAAAGCTGAGGACTCGCACGGGCTCACCTGAGCTAAGCAATCTAGTTTTGATCTGCCCCAGCGACGACTTCCTCGCAAGCTTGCCCTATGGAAAAATTCCGGACCGCGGAGACTTCCGTTCAATGCCCTCCGAGCAGCGTGTCGCCTATTGGGAAATCTGTATCCGCGAGAGCCAACGGCTGGCAGAGGCATTTCATGAGCTCATCACCGGTGACGATCCGCTGCGGGGCGCTATATTACTCTAGACAAGCCTAAGTTTTTGAGAGGTCGAAAACGTGGCCTGCAATGGCTAAGCTACTTGTCAGTCCAGGTGAATCGATGCCCAGAAGAGAAATAATGGGGTAGCGACCGTCGAGCCGATCACGCAGGAAAACAAAGTCCTGCACCACCGACCCATCTTCGAGAAGTTTGGGCCGAATGCCAGCATAATCCGGTTTCAGCTTTTTCGCATCGCAGCCAGGCCAATACTCCGATATCGCCGCGACGAAGTCGGGCAAGTCACCCTCGTCCACAGAACAACTCCGATCGGAAACACGCCGGGCGTCGGGCCCAAATCTGGCGGCGCCCGATATGTCCAATGTGAGATGAATTCCCAACCCTTCTTCTTGAGGCAAAGGGTATATAAGGCGGCGAAAAGGAATCTTCGCGCCGTAAGAAAAGTAGCTACCCTTCAAAAAGTAGTTCTCATAATCATGAGCTACTTCCCTAGGCACCAAACTCAGGGCGTCGAGACCCGCGGCGTTAATCGCCAAATCTGCTTCAACACGCGTACCGTCGCGGAGCAACGCTTGCGCCTTACCGCCCTCTACCCGAAGGGACAACGCCTCTGCACGACATTGCGCCACCCCACCGGCACGCTCTAAATCAGATACCAAACACTGAACCAAGTCGTGCACCGCAATGATGCCTGTGCTTGGACTGTCGAGCGCTGCAGTGCAGCTCAGTTCAGGCTCACGACTACGAATTTGCTGGTGCGATAAAAGTCTTGCCGGAATATTATTTTTTAAAGCTCGGTCTAGAATGCCTTGCAACCTAGATTCTTGCCCAGCGCTCGACACAATCCATTTTCCCGTCTGCTCATATGGGACTCGATTGTCCTGGCAGTACCGATACAGGAGCGATTTGCCTTCTATGCACAGTCGTTCTTTAAGGGAACCTTCAGGATAGTAAAGGCCCGCATGGATCACTCCGCTATTGCGAGCGCTCGTTTCGGCGCCAACGGTCGGACCCCGCTCCAGCAGAATCACTTGTGCTCCCTCAAGCGCAAAGTGTCGTGCTACAGCGACACCGACCACCCCTCCGCCGACCACCAGAAGCTCGGTTCTTACGCTAGTGTCTGACAATTGCAATGTCCTTGTGGGTGCGCTTGGGTTAAGCGCCCGTCATCAAAACAATGGAGGGTACCGTCGTGGTGTCAGCGCGCCCAAAAATCACAGCCAAATACGGCATCCGTATAAATCATCATGGTACCGGAGAATTGCGACAGCTTACGCGGAGTAAGCCGCTATCGCTGTACCAAAGAATATCGTGGTGCCCTGCTGCGCAGCAAAGGCGGTTATCGGATACAAGGGCTGGTGAACAGTATTTACGACCCTCTGATACAGCCTTTACTCATCAAGTAGCCCGTATCAACGAGCCAATGGCATCACTCAACTCATGATGGCACCGCTCCTGTAAAAAGTGACCGCCCCGCTCGAAGATCTGGTGATTGAGACCCCGGGTGCCAGGGACGCGACCGACGAAGCTTTTCTCGAGACCGCGCGTAACTGGATCATCCGCGGTAAAAAGGCAGAGAAACGGCTTATCGAAGCCTTCAAAAAACGCCCAAGCCCTGGCCTGAGCTTCCAATGACGGATCGGTGGGCAATGTGGGAACCTGGCTCGGCATGGCGCGAGGTCCCATCTTGAACTCCGGCGCAGGAAATGGAGCCTCATAGGCGCGCCCCAAGGGGGTCAGAGGGCGGAGTGAGGTAGCAAAGTAGTGATGCACCAATAAGCGAGGTGCGATTCGCCACGTGGGCGCCGGTGCAATCATCATTTCCATCAGAAATCCGGCCGGTAGATCCGCCGTTTCCCAACAGAATTTTTGCCAGTGGGCGAACCCCATCGGGAACGCATCCGGATCCTCTGATCCCAAACTGGGTAGGCGGGCTAATACCTGCGACATCGCGGGCAAGCTCAAGCGCTGTCCATCAGACCTGAACTGCGCGACTTTAACGACGAGATCCGGATTGGGTAGCGGGTTGATGGGCAAGCCGGTGTTACCAATCACCACGCGCGCGAACCGCTCAGAGTGATCGACAACCATCCTGAGCCCGATCAATCCGCCCCAGTCCTGACCGAAAAAAGTGACGTCACTCAGGTCATTGGCTACCAACCAGGCACCCATCCAATCGACTTGCCGCTGATAACTGTAGTCCTCTCGGGCGGCAGGCTTGTCAGATTTGCCGTAACCAGGGAGATCGGGGGCAATCACGCGCAAGCCCTGCTGGACCAACAACGGCACCATCTTGCGATAGAGATAGCTCCAGCTAGGTTGACCGTGAAGTAGCAACACCACGGGCGCGTGACGATCACCCTCGTCGATATGGTGAATCCGTAGTGTCTGACCTTCAGCTGCGACGATCTCGGTGTAATGCGGCTCAAAGGGATAATCGGGGAGCGCTTTGAAACAGTGATCGGGCGTGCGGAGTACTTGCATTGGCTTTTGTCGCTCTTTGGTTGTGATGCGCTGGAAAATATTGGCAGTTTTTATGCCATAATAAATAAGGGCAGTCAAAGACCGCCTGATTTACGCTAATAGTTAAATCCTGCTGAGAGGTCATGATGGAAGTTCACAACGCGGTGTCACCCACCGAGGCTCAGATAAAGGAATTTTTTGAGCCAGCCGCCAAAGCGCCGATCTACATGATTAATCTCCTGAAGTTCCATGAGCACGCCGTCTATGAGGATGGTCGGGAGACTGCGCTTTCGGGCCGCGAGGCCTATGCGCTCTATGGCAACGCGGTCGCCACACTCATCCAACAAGTGGGCGGACAGATCGGTTTCTCAGGTCAGATTTCGCGTCTGATGCTGGGAGAGGTCGAGTCGCTTTGGGATGAGGTGGCTATTGCCATGTACCCTTCCCGAGCAGCGATGATGGAAATGATTCAGCTCCCGGAATACGCTGAGATCAGCGTTCATCGCACGGCCGGATTGGCCGGACAGCTCAACATCGAGACGGTCGACGGCATAGGTCCGTGGCTCTCAAACAGTCACAGCTAGGGGTTCTGCCAGCACTATCACCCGAAAAACAGCGCGGTCAGCAAGTAGCGTAAACTGTCGGCAACAACGACGATACAGGCGCTGACCGTTATGACATGGCTAAAGCGAGGTTTACTGGGCTTTGCGGGGCTCATCGCAATTGCGTTGGTGTCCGCTTCCCTGTGGTTCTGGTTCACCCCTGTGGGAGTGAACAACTACATCAATAAGGTCACCTTCAAGCTCGCCATAGACTCACCCGAATTACTCACCTACTTGGGCATTATTGATAACACGCCTCTGGACTTTCATAGCGGCAAGCTCGCTGACTACACTAAGGAAGAAGAAGAAGAAAAGATCGAGGAGCTACGCGAGGCTCGGGAGCGATTAGATGACTATGGCCCTCACGGGCTTGAAGGACAGGAATTGCTGACATGGAAAATTGCCGCCTGGTTTTTCGATGATCTGCTGAGGCAGGCGGAGCTTCGCTACAGCGGCTACCGCGTGAACCAAATCTCGGGGGTCACCGTCAATCTGCCCCAGTTTTTGACCGACACCCATGTCATCAAAAATGAGAAAAGCGTTGAGCGCTACCTGTCGCGGCTCACCGAATTTGGCAGGGTCCTGCGGGAAACCCACGCCCGTGTCGTTGACGATCGAGAAAACGGCGTTATCCCGCCCGACTTTGTGATCGAAAAAGCGCTGGTGGGTATGCGCAAATTTATCGAAGGTGGCGCTAGCGAGAACCCGCTGGTGACAACCCTCGGTCCCAAGCTTGAGGCTCTGGATGATGTAAATGACGCGCAAGCCCTTGCATTCATCCGCGATGCCACTTTTCGCGTCGAGTCAGAGGTGATTCCGGGTTACGAATCGATGATCGCGCTGTTCGCATCCATGCTACCCGAAGCCAGTCACGAAGCGGGCATTTGGCGTCTTCCGGGGGGAGAGGCCATCTACGCGGCCAATCTGCGCTCCAATACCACCACCCAATACTCCGCTGACGACATTCACGATATCGGCCTCGCAGAGGTTGATCGCATCGAAGGAGAGATGCTGGATATTTTGGATAATCAAGGGGTCATCGACGGCGACCTCGCGAGCCGCATGCGCGTGCTCATGGATGACCCGCAGTATCACTTTGCCAATACCGATGAAGGCCGTGCGGAAATGATTGAATACCTCAAGGCCTTTGACCAAGAGGTAATGCAAATCGCGTCCGACTACTTCATTACCATTCCGCCTCAACCTCTGGACATCGTCCGCGTCCCCGAGTACTCAGAAGACTCATCGCCGGGGGGGTACTACAACGGGCCGGCTCTGGACGGTTCGCGACCCGGACGCTTTTATATCAACCAGAGAAACACCGCAGATAATCCTCGCTGGACGCTGCCGACGCTGATGATTCACGAAGGCTCACCCGGGCATCATTTTCAGATTTCTACCTCGCAGTTGATTGAGGGTGTGCCGTTTCTCAGGAGGCTCTCGCCTTTCAACGCCTTCTCTGAGGGCTGGGCGCTTTACTCAGAACGCATCGCAAAAACAGACATGGGTCTCTACGATGACGACCCGCTGGGTGATTTGGGCAGATTGCAAGCGGAGATGTTCCGCGCGGTGAGATTGGTGGTCGATACCGGAATGCATGCGAAACGATGGAGCCGGGAACAGGCCATCGAGTACATGATTGCCAAAACCGGCATGACCGATGAAGAAGTCACACGAGAGATCGAGCGGTACGTGGTATGGCCCGGTCAAGCTACCGCCTACAAAACCGGTCAGCTGGCCTTACTGGCACTTCGCGAGGAGATAGAGTCTGCTTTGGGCGAGCGGTTCGTTCTGCGTGAGTTCCACGAGGCGGTGCTGATGAACGGCGCAATGCCCCTGGACATTCTGAAAGAGACGATTACCGAATGGGCCGCTGCTCAGGCGGACGATACCTGATCCACAGAGCGCGAAACCCGCCCCCGAGGGGATCTTTGGTATTCACTGTTAGCGCATCGACCTCAACATCCAAAGAGCCGGCATAAAAATGTCATTGCAAACCGAGATGCATCTGCTCGGTCTGCGGCATTTCACTGCTACGAGCGGGGTCGGTTAGTCTCTGAACCCAAATTTGGCGCGCTAGAGATCTTGCGTCGTAACCCGCTTAGTGATTCTTCCGCCTCGCACTTCATAAGTGTCGCAGCCTGATTGTGGAATCCCCTCGCCTGCCGGCAGTCGCCACTCAACCGCTACCTCCTCTATGCCCCGCGACGATATGCCCCGCGACGAAACGTCCCCCCATATCATGTGACACCCCGGGCCTGCGGCTAATACCTCGCAATAGTCTGCAATCGCATCCCAACCCGTGATCATGCCCGAAGGGCACTCAATGGTCGCATCCACTGCGTAATGAGACGCCATAGCCAGTGACGACGCTGTGCCGAACGCCGTCAGGTGGGCAGATACCACCGCAGCAGCAGGACGGCTTGCCATTACGCCGAGCACCGGATTTACCCGCTGCCGCCACTCACCCAGATCCACATAATCTCGCACCGAAATCACGGTGCGAGTAGCCATGTCCACAGAAAACACGCCATGACAGGCAACCGCATACTCGTCGCCCTGAAGCCAAAACCGATCAAGACGTTCAACGCTACCGTTCGTTCCCTCGATCGAGACGTGGTGCACATCCCACCGCACACGTTCGGACCAGCACAAGATGCCGCCCAATAACGCCATCACCGCGTCTCGGCCCTCTGCCGCCGGGTGCGGTACGTTCTGCCAGCGCGCTGAGGGATGCAGCGCGCGTCGTACCCGCCGTAAATCGCGAGACTCAATTGCCTTGAGCAAGCACTCGATAGCTATCCGTGTCGTGGCCTCTGCGTCCATTCCCGCATCATACCGTTTGCACACTCATGCAACCGCTTGGCGTCAGCACGCCGCCCCGCTCACTTCAACCAACAGAGCAGAACACGTCGAACAGAGAAGATCCTGGCCTGATCGACCAATATTTACCCAAAAATCGGTCTCGTCGAGGTAACCTTGCCGTCCCCCGTGCTGATGAAGAGAGAGGTCCATAGTTTATGTCTTCGGAAAAATCGTATGACATTGTTGTTTTTGGCGCATCCGGCTACACAGGCCGACTGGTGGCTGAGTATCTGGCACAAGAATACCCGCACGATGACTTGTCGTGGGCAATGGCTGGCCGCTCCCTGGAAAAACTCGCGACGGTTCGGACCGAAATGGGAATTGGCGAAGCGGTCGCGCTACTCGAGGTCGATGTCGCTGATGCCGATTCCCTGCGACAAATGGTTGCTTCATGCCGTGTCGTTATCACAACGGTGGGGCCCTACCAGCTTTACGGGGACGAATTGGTCAAACAATGCGCCGAGCAGGGTACAGACTACGTCGATCTGACTGGCGAGCCGAGCTGGATGCACGGGACCATCGCCCGCTATTCCGCCGCAGCCAAAGCCTCGGGTGCACGTATCGTGCACAGCTGTGGCTTTGATTCCATCCCCTTTGATTTGGGCGTATTCACCCTGCAACAACACGCGATCAGCAAGACAGGTCACCCCATCGCCACCGTAAAAGGGCGTGTCCGCGCAATGAACGGTGGCTGGTCAGGCGGAACCATCGCATCGATGCGCACCACCATGGCGGCGGTCGCCAGCAACCCTGAGATTATTCAAATACTGACGAACCCCTTCGCTCTCACCGAAGGTTTCGCCGGGCCGGAGCAGCCGGCGGGAGGGGCACCCCAATATGACGAGGAACTCAGCAGTTGGAGCGCGCCCTTTGTCATGGCGCCCATCAATACCAAAAACATTCATCGTTCCAACTTCCTGATGGGCCATCGCTACGGCACAGATTTTCGCTATGACGAGATGCTGCTGACTGGAGATGGAGAACAGGGCAAGGCGACGGCAGACTTTGTGGCAAAAGATAATTCGGTCGCCAATAGCGATCTTCAACCGGGCGACGGTCCTACTAAAGAAGAACGTGAAAACGGTAACTATGACGCGATTTTCGTGGGCATCAGCCGCGATGGAGAAATGATGATCAGCAGTGTTCAGGGAGATCGCGATCCGGGCTATGGCTCTACATCCAAAATGCTCGCCGAGGCAGCGATGTGTTTATTGGAAAACCCAGCGCTCGCCAGCGGTGGCATCTGGACCCCTGCCGCCGCCATGGGCGAGGCGCTGGTGGAGAGGCTTCAGGCGCGGGCGGGTCTAACCTTTCAGATCGAAAAGGGCTAGGCGAGGTCACCGCCATGCTCATAACAACAGGCTAATCCATGCGACCGGAAGAACTGATTGCCGCGCTCGATGAGGCGCTACCCGCGCTACTGACAGACAAAGTCAGCGGCGCTGCAGTCACTTCCCTCGAGCGGCTCTCGGGCGGCGCAAACAATGAAACGTGGCGTCTTGTCTGGGGTGAAACTCCGCTCATTTTACGCCGTCGCCCATTCTCTGCTGATTCCGTGGCTGATCTTGAGGGCAACATTCTGGGACTGTCGCTGGTCGATGAGGCTCAAGTTATCCGACTTGCCAGCAGCACCGACGTACCCGTACCCGAGATACACGCCGTATTCGATGAACGCCACCCCATCGGCGAGGCATTCCTTATGGGTTTTATCGACGGCGAGAGTATTCCCCAACGGTGGCTCGCGGATGCTCAATTTGAGGGCGCAAGAAACAAGTTGGCATACCAATGCGGTGAAGCACTCGCCAGAATTCATACGATTGACTGCTCGAACCTGCCCGCATCCATAGGGCCAACGACGCTCCAGCGCCGTTTCGACGCGGCGCAGCACCGCTTGCATGCATTTGGAGATGTGTCCCCCGCGCTACAGTTTGGCCTTAACTGGTTGATTGAGCACGCACCGGAGGACACTCCGCACGTATTGCTTCATGGCGACTTCCGCACGGGTAATCTACTCATTGATAAGCACGGCCTCGCCGGCGTGTTGGACTGGGAACTGACGCATCAGGGCCCCCCAGCGGAGGACCTCGGTTATCTTTGCGCATATGTCTGGCGCTTTGGACAGCTGGACAAGCCCGTCGGCGGTTTTGGGCACTACGCTGATTTAATCAAGGGCTATGAATCCGTCGCGGGTTGGTGCCCTGATCTGGCGAGCATTCGTTACTGGGAGGTGTTTGCCGCGCTGAGCTGGGGGTTGGTCTGTCAAACCATGGGCGCGCTGTGGCACAGTGGCGAGGGCGACGTTGAACGCGCTGCCGTGGCGCGCCGAAGATCTGAAGCTGAGCTGGACATGCTACTACTCATCGACGACTGGGAAAGACCGTGACACAGACCCGCAACAGTGCCACTGCAGCGGAACTTTCCACTGACGCACTGCTCACAGCAGTCAAGGCATTTCTCATGGATAACGCCGCACCGAATCTCGAGGGGCGCCATCGCTTTAATGCGCGAGTCGCCGCAAACGTGCTCGGTATTATCCAACGGGAGCGCACCATTGGTCCGACGCTTCAAGCTTTGGATGAAGATGCCCTTCATCGCTGGCTACCGGAGTCCGAGTCGAAAGAGCCCGTGCAGGAGCTCTCGCGCGCGCTGGCCGATGGTCGCATCACTCCCGACGATACATTTTTTGATTATTTGAAGGCGCGGCAACTACTGGTCAGCGCCATTAACAATCCGCGATACGCCTCAAGGGCGATTGCGGAGGAACGGTGGGGCGTTTAACAAACCCGTATCTGAAACTCTCATCAGCCTTGGATCAAGGGCTCGAGTGCACCGCATCTCTTGTTTTGTGATCTAGGCTGCATCTATTTTCCGGAGAGCATCTGCCATGACCCAGAACTTTCTCTTTGATATCCCTCGCGAGACAGAAGACTACCTGCTCGTTCTGGATGACTTTATCGAACGCGAAATCAAACCCCTCGAGGCGCAGGACGATAACCAGCGCTTTTTCGATCACCGCCGTGAGCACGCGCGCACGGACTGGGATCGCGGTGGCTTACCGCGGGAAGAGTGGGAAGCGCTACTCATGGAGATGCGGCGACGCGCCGACGCCGCCGGCCATTTCCGTTACGCATTACCCGAAGCTTTCGGCGGCCAAAACGGCACCAACCTCGCAATGGCACGGATTCGAGAATACCTAGCTCAAAAGGGCCTTGGGTTACATAACGATTTGCAAAACGAAAGCTCGATAGTGGGCAACCTGATGACCCCGCTGATGCTGCGGGACTTCGGTACATCAGCACAACAATCGCAGTGGATGGAACCCCTACTGCAGGGCGAGATGGGCTGGTGTTTCGGACTTACCGAAGCCGCCCATGGGTCCGACGCTACCTGGATGGAAACCCGCGCAGAAAAAGTCACCCTCGAAGGCGTCAGTGGCTGGCGCATTACCGGGGAAAAGATGTGGACGACCGGCCTTCATAAAGCGAGCCATGTACTGGTGTTCGCGCGACACTCCGGGGCGGATGGCAGCGCCGTGGGCATTGGTTGCTTTGTTGTCCCCACGAATGCACCCGGATTTGAGATTGGCGAGTATCTATGGACCCTCAACATGCCAACGGATCACCCCCGCTGCACGCTGTCCGATGTTTTTGTTCCGGATGATCATGTTTTGG
>Ga0255767_1005310_pt1 | contig 10309 bp, 7 predicted proteins | sample 071ome_24_FD_179967 | JGI IMG/M metagenome (GOLD analysis project Ga0255767, IMG submission 179967) | Coastal salt marsh microbial communities from the Groves Creek Marsh, Skidaway Island, Georgia - 071402CT metaG (version 2) | ecosystem: Environmental > Aquatic > Marine > Intertidal zone > Salt...
TGGCCACGCCATGGTGTTGATGCAAGTCGCTCAACACCTGGACCATCTCACCTTGCAGGAGCGTGAGCCCCGATTGGAGCTTGCGGAGAGACACTTCCAACTCCTCGAGGGATTCGAGAATGAAATGGTGATGGTGAGCCGCATATTCCCTCGATTCCAGGATCTCCGGTTCAAAAACGTAGAAACACAGCACGTTTCGGTCACTCGAAGCCTCGAGAAGAGGACGATGATCGGTGACTCGCAGATCTCTCTTGAACCAAACGAGGTGAAGGGGTTGCATCTTGCTTAGGTTAATGATTGGTAGGTAACGCATCACGGCACGGGGATCAAGGGGCAGCCGGTTCTTTTTCCTTCATGGAACCCGCAATACCCAGTACAGAAATGATTTTTTGGTCGTGATCTGGCGTTGATTGTGTTGGAGTAAAACATCCCATGAGTCCACTCATTCGCCATGGACAGAATTGTTGCAAGGGCTGCAGTGCGCCCTTTCAGCAAGCCCATCCCATGATCGCGCGACAGCATCAGGCCAATCAGTGCGTTGTGGATAGCTTGTGGTTCACACATGGCCTTTCCGTGGCGAGCTTTCTTCTTGCATGCCTGACGATGATATCCGGCATGCTTGCCCAGGAACCGCCTGTTTCTCAAAGGAAAGTCTTGCGTCTGGGTTTCACTGATTATCCACCTTTTGCCTATCAAGAGGATGGTGAATTTCGGGGGTTTGACATCGAATACATTCAGGCCATTGCCAAGGAGATGGGTGCCACTGTGGAAATCGTCGAATTCGAAACGATTCCCCAATGTCTGCAGGGACTTCAGGATGGTTTGATCGATATGGCAGCTGGAGGCCTTTCAATGACTGCTGAACGGGAAATGCTCTTTGATTTTTCTCATGCCTATTATGAATCGGGCCTGGTGATTGCTGCTCAAAGCACCAAAGCCAGCTTCATGCGCAGCTTTTTTCAGGCAATCACCGATCCCACCATTCTGCTGACCCTGTTGGGGTTCCTTTTTTTCATTTTCATCTCCGGATTCGTGTTCTGGCTGTGCGAGCGCAAGAAAGTAGAGCGCCTTCAAGGGCTTCGACGAGGGCTGGGAGAGGGGATGTGGTTGTCGTATGCGACGGCGACGACCATTGGCTATGGCGATGTGACCCCGAAAACATTGCTGGGGCGTATCGCAACCGTACCCATCAGTTTGATCGGGTTCATCGTCATTGGTTCCATCTCCGGATTGGTGTCTTCCTTGATGACGATTGACCAAATGGAAGCGCACCTTCAATCGTTGGGTGATTTGTCGGGAAGGACCGTTGCTTATCAATCAGAAACCGCCGGAGCAGCCCTGGTACAGCAGCTGTCCAGAATTCATCGCTTCCAGTTGCACGAAGTCAGCAACGAAGCGGAAGCCTTTGAATTGCTTGAGAATCGTCAAGTGGAAGCCTACATCAACGACGCTCCGGGGATCCTTCATTACATGAACCATCAGGGGAAGGGCAGGATTACTTTGATCGGAGACGTCTTTCGAACTCAGCTTTATGCCATCGTCATGATGCAGGGCAACCTGGAGCTCGAAACGATCCGTAAAATCCAGCTCGATCTGCATGAGCAAGGATTGTTGGATGAAATGAAGGACAAATACGGTATTTAAGCCACCACTGCTTGGGTTGTTACAAAAGAATCCGGTTTTTATAATTGTCAGAACACAAGGGTAGAATTGATCCTTTTTCCATAAATTTCAGATTTCCACCAAGTTCCATGTCCAGTTCCAGAAGCCATACCTATTTCATGATCGCAGCCATTCTAACAGCCTTTCTTTTTGCCTGGCTGTTACCTGAGTGGGCCAAACACACCAAAGTCGGTGGAGAAGTCTTTCTCAGGTGCCTCATGATGGTGGTGGTGCCTCTGGTCATGACCAGTGTGATGAGTGGCATTCTCGGCCTGGGGGACGTCCGCAAGTTGGGAAAACCTGGAGGCACGGCGGTCCTGTTTTACGTGACGACGACCGTTCTCGCCGTATTGACCGGTGTCCTGATGTTCAATCTGATTCAGCCCGGTCAAGGTGTCGTTTCCAGCCTGGATGCCCTTCAGAGTGAATCGCATGCCGAGCAGATGGCCGTGGTGGAGGAAACCAGTCAGCAAAAGAAAGGTCTGGGAGATATTTTTGAGAATTTGCTCTTGATGCTCTTCACAAAGAATTTGTTGCAATCCATGGTCAATATTGAATTGCTTCCATTGATTGTCTTCAGCCTGATCTTTGCAGGCATGCTCACTACATTGGGGACCCGGATCAAGGCTGTATCCGACTTCGTTCTAGCCTCCAATGATGCCTTGTTGAACTTCGTGATGCTTCTGATGAAATTTGCCCCTGTCGGTATTTTTTGTCTGGTCGCCTCTAACTTTGGCGAGGCTTTTGCCGAAGGGACTTTTGTTTCCACCATCAAGAACCTCGCTTCCTATATGATGGTGGTCCTGGGAGGTCTTTTCATTCACTTCATGGTGACCTTGCCCCTGTTTCTCTGGATGCGCACCAGGCGAAACCCCTATCGATTCATGGGGCAGATGAGCGATGCCCTGTTGACAGCGTTTTCCACGGCCAGTTCTTCTGCGACGCTCCCGGTGACCATGGAATGTGCTGAAAAAAATGCCCGAATATCTCGGAAGTCGATTGATTTTGTTCTACCCCTTGGCGCGACGATCAACATGGATGGCACCGCGCTCTATGAAGCAGCGGCCGCCCTGTTCATTGCCAATCTTTATGCGGTCTCGCCCGAGGCTCAGGCGGCAGGCTTCGAACTGACCATGACCACGCAGGTGATCATTGCCGTTACCGCAACCATGGCAGCGATAGGAGCCGCCGGTATTCCCGAGGCGGGCCTGGTGACCATGGCCATTGTCCTCGGTGCCGTGGGCTTACCGGTCGAATACATGGCCATCATTCTCCCGGTGGATTGGTTTCTGGATCGTTTCCGTACGATGATCAATGGCTTCGGGGATTCGGTCGGAGCAGCCATCGTGGACGAAGTCTTCAAAAAACAAATCGATGGGGCTGAGTAGTTGATTCTCAATGAGCCCCCCGAAAACTTTTCGGGAGGTATCCTTGAGGATTGAAAAAATGACCCATGACTCAAGCAAATATATGATGCCCATGCGTTCTAAGCTCAAGTGGTTCATGACAGCCACCTTGCTGGTCTCAGTCGCATTGTATTATTTCACCCGAGACGTCATTCCTCGCCAACTAGTGATGTACACAGGGCAGCCGGGTGGGTTTTATCATCAAGTGGGAGCGCACCTTCAGAAAGCCTGGGAAAGCCAAACCCCGGGTCAGCTGAGTCTTCACACCAGCTCTGGTAGTCAGGAAAACTATCATGCCCTTCGTTCCTCTCAAGCCGATCTGGCATTGATTCAGGGTGGAGTGGTCGATCTCAACGGCCTGAGCATCATTGCGCCCATCTCTTCCGATCTAATGCATGTCCTTGTACGTAAAGATGCCGCCATTAAACGTATTACAGACCTCAAGGGGCATACCATTCTCGTAGGGATGCCGGATTCCGGTATGGCTTCCAGTGCCGAGAAACTGCTGCACTTTTATGGGCTCGATGAAAGCAATGCACAATGGATCTACGATTACTTCACTAAGATAGAAGAAAACGGGGATATCGACGCTGCCATCGTCACCGCTGGTATTCTTAATGATGATTTAAACCGTCTTTTGCTGACAGGGGGGTATCGCATTCTGCCGGTGGAGTTTTCGGAAGCCTTTTGCGAGAAAAATGCTTTTTTCACGCAAGCCACCATTCCCCGAGGGTTGTACCGCATGGGCGAGGTTTTACTTCAGGAGGACATTCCTACTGTGGCGACCAAAGCGCTTCTGGTCGCCAGCAAAAACATCAGCCCGAAGGTCATCGACCAAATGCTTGTGATCTTGTTTGAGAAAAGCGCTGGCTTGCACTCACCGATCATGATCAATGCCCGTGAGGTGCGCCAGCAGCAGGACCTGAGCTTGCACCCGAGGGCGATGCAGTACTTTCATCCTGCTGACCAAATCGGCTACATGGCCAATGTCATGGAATCTCTGGCAGCCTTGAAGGAGCTCGCCGTTGCGTTGGTAGCCGGTCTGTATTTGCTGTGGGATCGCTGGCGGCGCCAACAGGAAAAAGAATTGGCCAAGCAGCTTTTCAGCGACAAGGAAAAGCTGGACAAACTACTGGCACAGACCGTCGATGTTGAAAGGCGGTATGCCGATGCCCATTCCCAGGAAGATCTTCAGGGCATGCTGCGTCAAGTCATGCAGATTAAAATTCAAGCCCTGGAGGAATTGACTCACGAATCGCTTCGTGGAGATCGCGTATTCCTGATTTTTATGACCCAGTGCAGCAATTTGATTGACAGCATTCAGTCAAAAATGAACCGCATCAGTTCGGATGCACACAACAAACGCAACGACAAACACTGAAAGGAGAGACCTCATGCAATACCCGATCAAACTGAACTTCAAAAAAATCGCCCTGGCTCGGCAAGCCCATCTTTCTGATGCATCCGGTGAATCCATTGCCTACGCGCGGCAGAAACTGCTCAAGCTCAAGGAAGAGCTGGAGGTGTTTCGTGACAAGAGCCGCAACGAAAAGCTATGTACCATCAAAGCCGATCGGGTAATTGATTTCCGGGCAGCCTATCAGTTTGTCAGTGAAGCTGAACAGGTTTTCGGATCGATCAAACGTGAGGGTTTGAGATCCCTTTGGAAGGCCACCTACCACCTTCAAACGGCCGATGGTGCACCCTTTGCCACCCTTCGCGAGGAGAAGCCTCTGGCCAAGGTCTTTGATTCGTTCTTTGGTGACATTCCTCTGGTGGGGCTGTTCTGCAATTACGTCTTCAACCCATCCTACCTGCTGACGACCTCCGAAGGGGAGGCGCTCTTCCGGATCAAAAAATCTCCCAGCCTTTTTGGTAACGTGTTCCATATTGAAAAACTTAACGACAGCCACCAGGACAAGGATATTCTCTGCCTCATGGGGATCCTGATGATGGTCTTTCTAGAAAAATCCCGGGGCTAGTTTGGTTTTCTTCAGGGAGATCCAGATTGCCAATAGTTCATCAGAGGTCCCTCCTTAGCTCGTGAAGGAGGAGCCTTTGGTGTCTCCTGTTCAAACAATCTTACCTACTTTTCCCCGGCAAATCCCTTCCCCAGATGAGAGGCATTTGGGCGTGATTCATCTAAAGTCCTTGGCTATCATAGAATTTCGATTTGTTCATAGCACCATGAAGACTTTTTCTACTTTCCTGAGCTTCCGATACTATCGTTGGATTTGTTTTATCATCCTGCTGTTGGTTTTTTCCCTTACTCCGTCACAGGCGACTGCGGAGGAGGGTTTAGTGTCTTCGGGTGCCTCTTCTAGCGGCCATTTTCTCTATGTGGCCACGCCCGGTATTCGTGACTACCTGGGCTATGGAGGGCATGGATTGCTGGTGTTTGACATCGATGATCAGCACCGTTTCGTGCGCCGTATTCCCACTCAGGGTTTTCACAAGGATGGACGCCCTGCAAACGTCAAGGGGATTGCCGTCAGCGCCCAGCTCAACAGCATTTTCATTTCCACCCTCTACTCTCTTCAGCGCATCGATTTGGCCACCGACCAGCTCCTCTGGGAACGTGCCTATCAAGGAGGCTGTGACCGCATGTCCATTTCCCCGGATGGCAAGACCATGTATCTCCCGTCCCTGGAAAAGGATTTCTGGAATGTGGTGGCCTGCGAAGATGGGGAAATCATCACTACCATCCAGGTGCACTCGCGAGCACACAACACCATCTACGGCCCCTCGGGCAAGCGGGCCTACATGGCCGATATCGGTTCGCCATGGCTGCATGTGGCCGATACTTCCCGGCATGCAGTGGCCCTCAAGGTGGGGCCTTTCAGCGGAGGCATTCGCCCCTTCACCATCAACAGTCAAGAGACCAGGGTGTTTGCCACGGTCAATGACCTTCTAGGCTTTGAGGTAGGCGATCTTGTCAGTGGAGAAAAACTGGCATCCATCCAGGTGCTGGGCTGGGACAAGGGCCCCGTGCGGCGCCATGGCTGTCCCGCTCATGGGATCGGCCTGACCCCGAACGAAGAAGAGGTATGGGTGTGCGATGGGCATAACATGCGATTGCATGTGTTTGAGGCACACCCTCCTTTTCAGCAGTTGACCACCATTGCTCTGGATGACATGCCCGGATGGGTCACCTTCAGCATGGATGGCCAGTATGCCTGGCCCTCCAGCGGTGAGGTCCTACACGCCAAACGCAGGGAGATCCTGACCCTGCTCAAGGATGACCGCCACAACACTGTCTCCAGTGAAAAAATGGTCGAAGTATTCCTTAAACAGGGGCAGGTCGTTCAAGCCGGAGATCAGTTTGGGCTAGGGCGGCTGCATGGCAGATGAAGGAGGGTTCGCGCCTTAACCTTTTGGAACAAACTCAATTGAGTTTTCGCATAACCAAAAAAAAAGCCCCTTTTTTTAAAAACAGATTGCCAGGGATCCCATCCATCCTTTAAGTCTTTCAATCCTTGAGCCGCAGCACTCCATTGCAAATGTGGAAAAACTTCAGCGTTCTTTCGCTGGCGGCGTGCTTGTTGTTGTTCTCCATGGGGGCCCGTAGTGTCGGTTTCCATCAATGGTTTCATGGAGACCACGTTCACTGCTCCCTGGTTTTGGAAGCAGGTCATGCACATCACGATCAAGATCCCTCTGAGGAGGATCAGCCCGTCGGTGAAGATCCATTGGCTCCCTTTTGTGAGTCGGGTTCACTCGACCTGACATCCTCCTCTGCCTTCCTGCTGCTTCCGCCATGCATCGAGGCCATGCCGACGCTCCTGCATGACGCCCTCGAGTTGGCATGGGGCCGGAGTGCCGCTCCCCGCGCTCCACCTGCTTTGGTTTAGACCCCCTGATTTTCAAAATCTGCTGCACGGATATCCCTATGGGTTGTCGTGTTGGCAAGTGTCTGAACTAAATCCTTTATTACATGTTTTATTCTATTTTTCGGCCCCGCAAGGCGGGTGCCAGACCTGCTGGGTCAACCACAAGTGCCTTTACCTTGATCGAGCTGCTCGTCGTCATTGCCATTATAGGTCTGCTGGCCTCCATGCTGATGCCTGCCTTGAGCCGTGCCTCCGGCAAGGCCAGGCAAGTCAAATGTCTCTCCAACTGTCGGCAAATTGGTATCGGGCTGTTGATGTATGCCGATGATTTTGATGGGCGTCTACCTAAGACGGCACATCAAACCATGGATACCAATGAAATATGGCTTCAAAAGCTTTCCCCTTACGTTGGAGGTTGTGATGATATTCGTTGCTGTCCATCCGACCCAAAAAGAATTCAGCGACAAAAAAATGGAGGTTCGAGTTATTTGCTCAATGACTTTCTTGCAGTTTCAGTAGTGGATTCATTTGGCAGAACACTTCAGCAAACGCCACGGCTCGATCAGTTGCGTCAGCCTTCCGAGACCCACCTTATTTTTGAATCTAGTGATGATTATGGATTGTCACCTTTCTCTGATCACACCCACGCAAGGAGTTGGTTGAATACAGGATGGAAGGGGGTTCTGGCAGATATTCAACCTGATCGACATCGGCACGGAGCTCCCAACGAAGATCACACGACGGGTTCTGCCAATTATTTGTTTGGGGATGGACATGTCTCCTCGATCCAAGCAAGTCAACTCAAAGCGTGGGTTGAAAATGGCATTAACTTTGCCCTTCCAGGCGTCAACCGAAACTGAAACTTCCCTTAGTCTCCAACCATCCAAAAAGAATTTGAGATCACTCGATCAGTGGCTCCTTTTGTATCTATCTACAACTTTTCGATTAACTCAACTCACTAAAATACATGATGATAAAACAAATTTTGGAATCTAAATGCGCCTACGGGGCGTTTTTGGCGGCCCTCATTTTTAAACCTGACTATGCTCATGCTCAGGAAAGGGAAAAATGGATAACCGGACATGGGGATCTGAGTGTTTCCTACATTCAGGATCAATTTGTATGGAACATTTGGGAAGGTGAAGACCCAAGAACTACCATTGTCTGCCTGGGGCCCACTACCCAAGTTTCGATTCCCGATTTGGAGTCCTTCTCGTTTTTGGGAGATCCTGGGACCTCCATATGGATCGCACCCATGGTAGAGGATGGTTCTAATATTTTCATGGGGATGCACACCGAGGGAACACAAACAGGGACTTTTGAAAACAATCGATTCCAAATTGGAATCGATGGCCTGCAAGGACCTGGGAATTTTTTCATGTGGACTACCGGAGGAGCCGGTTCAGTTGACTTGGTTTTGAACACCAAGGACGGCATCACCACTGATGATCGTATCGATGCTCCAGCTCCTGGACATTGGCATCAGAACTGGGCCTTCGATATGCCAGGTACTTACCTCATACACTACAACGTTGAGGGTAAATTGGTAGAGTCTGGCGAAGTCGTTCGCAGTGTCAGTGAACCCATACGCTATGCGGTGAATGTTTTCGACCGGGGCGAAATCGATCTGGAGATTGCGTACGAAGACGGGGAATGGGAATGGGGACTTTTGGAAGAGAGTACCGAGACTTTGCATTTACCTGGAGAGGCCGCACTACATTTGAGTCCTGCCTCATGGCAAATAGTTCCCGACGATGCCCGTTATAGCTTTTTGGGGCAGCCCGGACAAAGTGTCTATGTATGCCCCCAAGATGAGCAGGAAGATATCTTGTTTCTGGGGATCGCAGCCGATGAGATTCCAGCTGGCGTCTTCGAAAAGGACACACTTTCTCTGTCCCTGACTAAGGTGGAAGGTCCTGGGGCTGTCTCGCTTTACTCCTCCGATGCTTTTGGAAACCCAACACTCTTATTCGATTCCTCGGATGGACTCGGTGAAGACGATCTTTTTCCAATGTCCGTTGGAGGTCATGCGCATCAGAACTGGGCCTTTACTGAGCCAGGATACTATCAAATCAGCCTCCAAGCATCGGCAACCCTTGCTAATGGAACACCCATTACAAGTGAAGAAGCCACGTTTTTCTTTGAGGTGTTTGCCCCAACCTTTTCGTCAGAAGGGGAGTTGGATATCGAAGTGGCCTTTAAGGGTGACGATTTCGAGCTGGTTGCCTTGGATGAAGTCAACGAGCGAGAGATTTTTCCAAGTGAACTGGTTTTGATGGCTTCAGATCAAGCTCAGCAAATCATACCGGAGGATACCTCTTACTCTTTTCTCGGCGCCGCTGGTGATACGGTTTACGTCCTCCCGCAGGAGGAGCAGGAAGGAATACTCTACTTGGGTATTGCGGGTGATGAGATTGAGTCAGGAGTGTTCAAGCAGGAAGCAGTGAGTTTGCATTTGGTGGGCGTTAGAGGCCCAGGGAATGTGTCGCTTTATGCAACCGATGCTTTTGGAGCCCCACAGGTGTTCTTCAACTCCGGAGATGGCATTGATGAGCAGGATGTGTTCCCAGTGGCCGTGGGAGGCCATGCGCACCAGAACTGGGCGTTCACCGCACCCGGTGTCTACAAGGTAGATGTTCAAGCCTCAGGCACCTTGGTAGGAGGCAGTGAAGCCATCCAGAGTGAAGTGGCAACCTTCACCTTCTATCTAGATGCTGGTGGCGATACCACTGCACCCGAACCATTGCTCTTTTCGGAGGGTGAGTTGGACATGGAGGTTGCCTTTGAAGATGGCGAGCTTGAGCTGGTGCTGCTGGACGAAGCCAACGAGCGTGAGCTTGAGGCATCCGAAGCCACTCTCGTCGGAGTGCCTAGCACTCTGGAGCCTGTGCCAAATAATCCAGCCTATGGATTCCTGGGATTACCTGGAGATGCTATTTATGTGCTTCCTCAGGACGAGCGTGAGGGAGTGCTCTACTTGGGTATTGCCGGAGACGAGATTCCTGCAGGCGCTTTTGAGAATGAAGCGGTGGATCTGAACTTGATGGCCGTCAACGGACCAGGGGATGTGTTCCTCTATGCGACGGATGCCTTTGGCAGCCCGACCAAGTATTTTGACTCTGCTGATGGGATTGGATCCGAGGATGTGTTCCCAGTGAGTGTTGGGGGTCATGCGCATCAGAACTGGGCGTTTACTGCAGCGGGTCGCTACGAGGTTGTCCTTCAAGCCAACGGTGTGCAGGCAGGCAGCGGCCAAGCCCTCTCGAGTGAAGCAGTGAGCTTTGCCTTCGAAGTGCTGGAACCGGAGATATTTGCTCAAGGTGAGCTGGACATGGAAGTGGTCTATGAAGACGGCGAGTGGGAGTTGGCTCTCTTGGATGAGGCCAATGAACGCGAGTTGGAGCCTGATCA